>Ga0126378_10002914_pt1 | contig 12822 bp, 12 predicted proteins | sample PanSoiMetPlot_23_FD_92587 | JGI IMG/M metagenome (GOLD analysis project Ga0126378, IMG submission 92587) | Tropical forest soil microbial communities from Panama - MetaG Plot_23 | ecosystem: Environmental > Terrestrial > Soil > Tropical forest > Bulk soil | place: Panama | collected 2016-02-17
GGAGTCGTAGATACCGATGTAGAGCACGGCGTTGATGAGCGAGTGCCGTCTGAACAGGACATAGAACCCCATTGCGATCGACCAGCCCTGGAGGGCGTTGAGCAGCGCGCCCGGGAACAGGGAGCTGTACTGACCGAGGGGCGCTCCGGTCAGCTCAGCGCCGAAGTCGTACCACGGGTGCCAGTAGATGAGGCCCCACAGGAAATGGGTCGGGATCCGCGCCACCGTGAACATGGCACCGGGGAGCAGGGAGTAGAGCGCGTATTTGTGGAGGTGATGCACCGGCTCGTCACGGTTCATCGACACCTGCCTGCGGTACGAGACCCAGAACGGGAGGGCCATGAACGCCAGCAGAATGGTGATCAGCGCGTAGCGGTACGGCACCACGCGATAGAAGATCCCGCCCATGATCGCCAGGACGGGCGTCTCGAGCAACGCGTACAGGATCCCCCGCTCGAGAACCCAACCCCAGAGGGAGCTGACCAACTGGCCGGCTGTCCTCCGCATGCACGTGGCGTCCATCTGTTCCTCTGCCCCTCGCTCTGTCGTTCGGGTCCGGAAACTCAGTCCCCGGTCAGTGTCCTGGGTTGGAGCCTCGTATTCAGGATGGCCACGGTCACAATCAAGAAGCCACCGAGGATGTAGCTTGCCGAATCCTTGTTGATGCCCCAGACGAAGACGCCAGGCAGCACAGCGATCACGAAGGTGACCGGTGTGATCACGATCAGAGTCGTCCTGTCGGCGGGCTCCATATGCCGGCTGGCCAGTGTTGGAATCAGAGCAAGCACGAACACCAGGGTCAGAAGACCGATTTGGGGCCAAAAGCCAGGGTCCATACGGTTCCCACCTCAACAAGAAGCTGGCGCCGGGGTCGGGTTGTGCTCGCGGTCGATGCCAGGCGCGACGTCGCGACCCTGAGACTGGAACCGCTCGGCCGTTAGCCACGAGCCCCAGAAGCCATCGACACCGGGTGGACCGCCATGGCCGGTCGCGTAATTCGCTGCGACCAGCCGGTGGAAGTGCACGAAGTCGGCCGTCGGCTGCGTCGACTTGCAGTAGCTGGCCTTTTTGAAGATCCCGATCCAGTGGAATTCCCTGGCCTGGGCGAGGCTGTTGCTGTCGAACTCGACAAAAGCGATGACCCCGTCGTGCAGCGTCTTGAAGACACGCGGCGGCACCTGGCCACCCTGGAGTGGCTGCTCATTGAAGATCGCGAAGATCTTCCCGATCGCATCGGGGCTCGGTTTGCCGGCTCCTGGGGGGTTGAAGCTGACTGGAACCGGGCTGGCACTGCAGGCCGGCGGCGCAGGCGCCGGATACTGGTAGTCAACACCCACCGGCACTCTTCGTCCGGCCACGCCGAGCGTGTCGACGGCCAGGAAGCTCAACCAGTAGCCCTGGTCGCCAGGCTTGCCGCCCGCGCCCTGTGTCCAATCAGCCGCCTGATAACGCTGGAAGCGCGTGAAGCTGGCGCCGGCCCGGTCCGGCCGAGTCTCTGTGCAGAAAGTGCCCTTCACCCCAACGCCGAGGTAAGCCAGGGCTTTCGCAGCAGAGGGGAGTGGTTTGTCGAACTGCAAGAAGACGAACGAATCGTCGCTCGCCCACTTGGCGAAGAGCGGCGCGGTTTGACCGCCGGCAAATGGATGGTCAGAGAACGCTTCAGCGAGCGCACCGATGTCGGTACTGGTGAGGATGCTGGCCGCCGACATCGTGACGCCGCCTGGCGGACTCGCCACCGGCGAGATGCTTGGGCGCGCACCTCCGCAGGCCGCGAGCGCCACTGCCGCTGTCGCGAGAATCATGCTGGGGTGCGCGCAACGACCTCTCGGTCTCACAGAAGAGAACCCCCCTTGTTCCAGTCGGGCCGCCGAACTCTCTGCAGCTAGGTAGCCTGGTCGCTCCGGGTTGGATCCCCCGCCGGCATCGGTCGCCGCGACAACCCTTGTCGAACTGCGGCCGCTCTGGTCCCCAGCTCGCGCCGCCGGTCCGCGCCAGTACCAGGATGCTGCAGGTCTACCGCAGTTCGGGGAGGATGATGGCTGGAACATCTCATCCGAGGGCATCGCGGCCAGGCGCAGCAGGGTCGTTGAGCAGGAGGCACGTAGAGGCGATGGACGTTTTCTTTGGCTACCACATGCCGAACTACAGCTTCAAGGACGGGCGTCGGGAGCGGCTGTTCGATCACGTCGCGGGCCTGGCTCAGGCCGCGGAGTCGGCTGGCTTCGACCTCGTCACGGTGATGGACCACTTCTACCAGATCCGTGGCGTAGGCCCGGAAACGGAGCCGATGCTGGAGGCTTACACGGCTCTCGGCGGCATCGCCGCACGGACCAGGAGGATCCTTCTCGGGACGATGGTCACGGGTGTGACTTATCGGAACCCGGCGCTGCTGGCGAAGATGGTCACAACTCTTGACATCGTGTCCGCCGGGCGGGCGATCCTTGGTATTGGCGCCGCCTGGAACGAGGACGAGCACGTCGGCTATGGCTTCGACTTTCCTCCGATCGGCCAGCGCATGGACCGGTTGGACGAGGCGCTCCAGATCGCGAAGCTGATGTTCACCGAGGAGCGGCCAAGCTTCAATGGCCGCTTCTACCGGATCGACCGTGCACTGAACAGCCCACGTCCTGTCCAGGAGGGCGGTCCCAGGGTCCTGGTCGGCGGTGTCGGCGAGAGGAGGACGCTCCGGATCGTCGCACGCTACGCCGACCTGTCGAACTTCTTTCCGTTGCCGCTCGATGAGCTCAAACGGAAGCTGGAGATCCTGGAGCGCCACTGTGAGGCCGAGGGTCGCGATCCCTCCACAATCCTCAAAACGGTGATGGCGCCCTTCAGGCTTGTGATGAACGAGCAGGAGGCCAAGGAGCTCGCAGAGAGGCTTCCGCAAGATGCGCCGGCGATGGCCCGGCCTGCGACGCCTGAGCAGGCCGCGGGAGTGCTGCGCAAGTACCTTGACGCCGGCTTCCACGGGTTTATATTCCGCAATCCGAATCTCTCGACTCCCGAGCTCCTTGCCGTCGCGGGCGAGCTGAAAAAGCTGCTGGCGTAGGCGTGGCGATGTCCTGATGGAAGTTTGCGATGGGAGAAGAGACCGACCTGCGCGGAGGTTAAAGGAGCAACGAGCCGATGCAGTGAGCACCTACAGAACGCGACGGCCGCCTGACATGAACGTCCGGCTGTCGTGGCGGACCGGCGCCATCGACTGGGTCGAGGAAGCATCAAAGGAATCGTTTCCCGCGAGCGACGCTCCTGCCTGGCCCGAATCGGCGCGGGCATCCACTCCTCCGCCACCGGGCGGTGTCCCTGCCATGACCGCAGGTTCGGTGGCCCGTGCACCCATCGCCTATCACGAGGCCGGCCATGTGGTCGTTGGCCACCTCCTCGGCCTGCAGCTGCTGGACACCGACATCCTGCCCGATGACGAAGGCGGTCGCGGACACACACATTTCGCTCATCCGGGCAGCTGGTTCCAGCCCCGGGGCGGATTCCTCACCGAGCGTGAGAGAGATCTGATCGAGCGGGTCCTGACAACGTTCCTGGCGGGACTCGCTGCTGAGTCGCGCTTTGGTCACGCAGATCCGGATGGCAGCGGCTATGACATGGACGAGTCCCTGCATGAATGGGTCAGCTACGTGGCTCAGACAGTCGAGGAGCGCAGCGCAGCGCTGAGTGGGTTTCTTGAACGTGCGGCGACCATGATCGAGCCGAGCCAGGTGTGGGGTGCAATCGAGGCCGTGGCGACTTCGCTGCTCGAGCAGGAACACCTCGACGGATCTATGGCGGCTCAGATCGTCGTAGATGCGCTTGGCACATCGCGGCGCGAGGGTGGGGGCGGCTCCCCGCCAGGCCACTGACCCCAGATGGCAACCAGACGGAGGAGATGAGGATGCTGTTCGAGCTCAGGCAATACCGGATACTGCGTGGTCAGCGGGACACCTGGGTGAGGTTCATGGAAGAGGTGCTCATCCCCTTCCAGGTCTCGAAGGGCATGGTCGTCGTCGGCAGCTTTGTCGCAGAAGAGGACCCTGACCTCTACATCTGGATCCGCCGATTTGAAAGCGAGCAGGATCGCGAGCGGCTCTACAAGGCTGTCTACGAGAGCAACCACTGGAAGAACGCGATCGCACCGCGCGTCTCGGAGATGCTGGATCGGGAGAAGATGGTGGTAACGCGGATGGTTCCGACGCCAGGGTCCGCGCTTCGCTAGGCGACGCTGACCCGAGTCGCCAAACATTGCTGGCTGCCGGCTGGCCGTCCGACCAGGGCCGACGTATGGTGGACGAATGGCTGAGACCGGCCGCTTGATCGTGCTGCTCGGCCTTTCGCTGCTGGTGATCGGCGCCGGCATGATGCTGCTCGGACGCTTTCACCTGCCCGGCGACTTCGCGTTCAGGCGGGGCGATGTGATGTTCATGTTCCCACTGGCAACCAGCGTCATAGTCTCCATCGTGCTGACGATCTTGCTGAACCTGCTGCTCCGATCTCGGTGAGATGGCACTTTGACATCCCGATGCCGGAGCAGCGGGCGACGTGAGCGGGGCTATGCGAATCCATCTCGACACCGATCTGGGAGGAGACCCCGATGATGCGTGCGCCTTAGCCATGCTCCTCGGCTGGCCTGGCGTCGAGCTCGTCGGCATCACCACAACCATCGACCCCGGCGGACGCAGGGCTGGCTACGTCGCCTACTGCCTCGACCTGGCCGGTCGGGCCGACATTCCGGTAGCAGCCGGCGCCGGGGTGTCGCTGACCACGCTCCGCATCGCCATGCCCATCGAGCGCTACTGGCCGCGCACACCTGAGCCCCGTCCGTCACCAGCGGGTGGGGCCCTCGACCTGCTCAGCCACAGCATCGAGGAAGGGGCGACGATCGTCGGCATCGGCCCCTACACCAACCTGGCCCTGATCGAGGTCGCACGGCCAGGGAGCCTCAGCCGGGCGCCGGTCGTGGTGATGGGGGGATGGACACAGGCGCCCTCCGACGACCTTCCGGCCTGGGGTCCGGAGATGGACTGGAACGTGCAGTGGGATACGCGAGCGGCCGAGATTCTCACCGCCGCCAGCGGAGAACTCACCCTGGTTACGCTCCCGGTGACGCTGAAGGCCCACCTGCGCGCCACCGATATGCCGCGCCTTCGTGCCTCGGGGAGGCTCGGTGAGTTGCTTGCCGACCAGAGTGAGGCCTGGGCCCAGGATTCGGGCATGGGCAACCTGGGCCGTGCTCATGCCGCCCTTCCGGATGATCTGTTGAACTTCCATTACGACCCCATCGCCTGTGCGGTGGCGCTCGGCTGGCCTGGAGCGGTAGTCGAGGACATGCACCTCCACCCTGTTCTGGACGGCGAGGTGCTGCGCTTCCAGCCTCACCCGGAGGGACGGCTGATGAGGGTGGTCGTCGATCTGGACGCCGAGAGCTTTGCCGAGAAGTGGCTGTCGGCCGTCGAAGCGGCTCAAAGATGACCGCAACCGAACCGCAACGGGCCAACTGCCGGAACTGAGCTCTTTCGGGGGCACTCGAGAGGGCTGATCGACCACATTTCGTCCAGTTCCTCTACACGTGGCGGCACTCCTCCTGGACGAGCACTTGAAACCGCGATAGCGTTACGCCCCAATGACCACGCCGCCCAAGCCTGACTGCTGGGCGCCCGAGTATGCCCAGACCTTCAACCTCGAGTCGGTGGCTCGCGTCTACCACCTCCGCCCGCCGTATCCGGAGGGCCTGTTCGAGACGCTCGCGGCCCTGATGGTCGACCAGCCCAGGACCCTCCTCGATCTCGGATGCGGTCCTGGCGACTTGGCGCGGAACCTCGTCCACGCAGCCGAGCGCGTCGACGCGATCGACGTGTCCTTGGCCATGATCGAGCGCGGCCGGGCGATGGAACGTGGCAACCACCCCAACCTGCGCTGGATCCACGGCCGGGCAGAGGACGCCCCGCTTCACCCTCCATACGCTCTGGTGACCACAGGCGACAGCCTCAACTGGATGGATTGGGGGATCACACTGCCCCGGATCAAGGCCACGTTGTCGCCGAGCGGTTCACTCGCCGTTGCTGGAAGAGTCTGGGGCACTGGAGCCCCAGAGGAGCGTGACCTCTGGGGGCGCTTCGGCACCAACCCCCGCTACCGGCCGCTGAACGTGATCGAAGAGCTCGTGTCCCGCGGTCTATTCCAGAGGCGCGGCCAGAAAGGATTCACGGACGCGTGGAACCCAACCATCGACGAATACCTTGGCGCTTGCCGTTCCCGGGCCAGTTACCCAACGGATGAGGGCCGAGCCGAGGCCTTCGGTGATGAGATGCGCGCTCTGCTCAAGAGACTCGTTCGAGAGCGCCGGCTCGAAGCCACAGGCGACCGGCTTGCGCTGACCGTCACCGCCGGCGTGGTCTGGGGAGCACCCAAAGCCGCCGACCGGTAGTGCATCCGAGCACGGAAGGACGAAGATGAACGCAACGGACACCCACATTCGCTACACCTCGTCCGCCGGGCGCTGGGTGCTGTTTGCCACCGTGCTGGGCTCGAGCATCGTCTCGCTCGACGCCACAGTGGTCAACATAGCCCTGCCGCGGATCGGAAAGGACCTCGGCGCCGGGCTGTCGGGGCTGCAGTGGATCATCAACGCCTACACCCTCACGCTTGCCGCCTTCATCCTGCTGGGCGGCTCGCTGGGCGACCGGTACGGCCGCCGGAAGGTGTTCCTCGTCGGTGTGTTCTGGTTTACAGCCGCCTCCGTTCTGTGCGCCGTCGCGCCGACTGCCAACCTTCTCATCGCGGCCAGGGCCCTCCAGGGAATCGGCGGGGCGCTGCTGACGCCGGGCAGCCTGGCGATCATCGAAGCGAGCTTCCACCCCGACGACCGCTCGGCGGCCATCGGAGCCTGGTCGGGCCTGAGCGGGGTGGCCATCGCCATTGGTCCCTTCCTCGGAGGTTGGCTCGTCCAGGCGGTTTCATGGCGGCTGATCTTTCTGATCAACCTGCCGCTGGCCGCCGTCGTCGTGTGGGTCTCGGCGCGCCACCTACCCGAGACTCGTGACCCCAGCGCGGTCACGGGCCTCGACCTGCCCGGTACAGCGCTCGCGGCCCTCGGGCTTGGGGGAGTGATCTTCGCGCTGACGGAGGGCGCCGACTTCGGGTGGGGGTCGCCCGCCGTCCTGGCCACCGGTATCGGCGGGGCACTCGCCCTGGTGGCGATGGTGGTGGTTGAGGCCCACAGCCCCCACCCGATGCTGCCGCTCGAGCTGTTCGGGTTCCGGCAGTTCGACGCCGCCAATCTGGTGACATTCATCGTGTACGCCGCCCTCGTGGGCTCGACCTTCCTGCTCCCTGTCGTGCTGCAGGTGGTCGTCGGGTACTCCCCGCTGCAAGCGGGGGCGGCGCTGGTGCCGATCACGTTGCTGATGCTGGCCCTGTCCGCGCAGGCCGGCCGCCTGTCACAGCGAATCGGGCCGCGCCTACCCATGGCGCTCGGCCCCGTCGTCGCCGGCGCCGGCCTGGCCCTTCTAGTACGCGTCGACGCCGGCAGCACCTACCTCAGCGCTGTGCTGCCCGGCATAATCGTGTTCGGACTGGGCCTCTCTCTGACGGTGGCGCCCCTCACCTCGACGGTGCTCGCCGCCGTCAGTGAGGAGCATGCGGGGGTGGCGTCCGCCGTCAACAACGACGTCGCCCGGGTCGCCGGACTGATCGCGGTCGCCGCCCTGCCCATCGTCTCCGGCATCTCTGCCAGCGCCTACCGCCAGCCTGCGGAACTGGCCTCCGGATTCCACACGGCCCTATGGATCACCGCCGGGATGTGTGTGGCCGGAGGTCTGGTCGCACTGGTCACTATTCGCCGGCCGGCTCCCGCTGAGCAGCCGGCCCCGATCTACCACTGCGCCCTCGACGCCGCGCCGCTCAGGTGCGACAGCGCCCTTCCGCGCGCCTCGGCCGGTGCCGCCCCCGCCGGCTCCAGCGGATAGGCTCGGCCGGCGGTCCAATACCTGCCGATCTACGTCCTGGCTCCCTGCACTCTTGAAGGTGGGGGAGAGAGGAACGCTGCCAGGTTGCTCTGGCTGATGGCCAGGCTCTCGAAGGGGTCGCGGCGGCAGACGTCCTGCTCGACGATCAGCCAGGCGACTCCGGCCTCGGAGCAGGCCGCCAGCACATCCCGCCAGTCCAGGTTGCCCTCCCCGATCTCCGCCATGACGGGCTCACCGCCGCTGACAGCCATGTCCTTCAGGTGGACGGACTGCAAGCGGCCGCTCAGCCGCCGGATCCAGCCCGCGGGGCTGCCTCCGCCGTGCTGAATCCAGTAGGTGTCGATCTGTGCCCCGACCAGCGAAGGGTCGCTCGAGCGGTAGAGAATCTCTAGCCCGGTCTCGGCCCCGAACCGCTCGAGCTCGAAGCTGTGGTTGTGGTAGGAGAGCCGGATGCCGGCCTCCCGCAGCCTGGCCGCCACCTCGCCCGCCTCCGCTGCAAAGCGGGCGTAACCGGATGCGCTGCGGTATTCCGGCGGCAGGGCCGGCACGGCTACGTGGTCGCAGGCCCAGATCCGGCAGTCTTCGATGGCCTTGTCCGTCTGCTCCCGCAGCCGGTCCCAGGGGACGTGGGCAGAGCAGGCGACCAGCCCCGTGTCCCGGAGAAGCCCCGCCAACCGGGCCGGCTCGATGGGTCCGAGGCCGGCAAGCTCGACGCCCTCGTAGCCGATGCTTCGAACGCGGTCAAGGCCGGCGGCGATCGTGTCCGGGTCGCGCAGGTGCTCACGCAGCGTGTACAGCTCGGCGGCGATCATCGATCCCGGCTGGCCATCGTTGTGCCGGCCGGTAGAGGGCTGGGCCGCTCGCACGTGCTGGCCACGGTCACGTGTCGCCCGTCCGCCGCAGACTCGAAGATGGAAAGGATCACGTCCAGAGCATGATGGGCGATAGCCGCAGACGCGCGAGGCGACCGGCCCTCGGCCAGCGCCTCCGCCATCTCGATCACGCCGAGGCCACGGCAGTTGTCGCAGCCGGCCGTATGGTCATAAGCCAGCGGCACGTCGCGCCACCCCGCCCCGTCAGCGTGCAGGTTGGCCTTGACGGGGCCGCCGAACGCGTTGGGGTCCGGCGCGTTCAGGACGCCGCGACTGCCGTAGATCTGCATCCTGGGCAGATTGCCGCCTGAGATGCCAAACGTGGTGATCAGGGTGGCCAGGACGTCCGTTGCGAACTGCAGGATGCAGGTGACGTAGGTGTCGACGCCGACGGTGAACGTCTCGCCCGCGTGGGGGCCGGACCCGATCACCCGCTCGGGAAAGAGCCTGCGCCCGAACGCCGTGACGCATCGGACGGGGCCCAGCAGGTTGACCAGTGCGGTCACGTAGTAGATCCCGACGTCGAGCATCGGACCGGCGCCGGGCTGGTACAGGAAGACCGGGTCGGGGTGCCAGCGCTCGGGGCCCTGGGTCATGAAGAAGGCCGTGGCCGCCAGGGGCTCGCCGATCAGCCCCTCGTCCACCAGCCTGCGGCAGGTCTGGAGGCCGGCGCCCAGCACGGTGTCTGGCGCACAGCCCACCTGGAGCCCCCGCTCGGCCGCCTCCTGAAGCAGGGCGGCGCCCTGTGCCCGGTCGACGCCCAGAGGCTTCTCCGTCCACACGTGTTTTCCCGCCCGCAGCGCGGCCATGGTGACGTCGAAGTGCGTGCTGGGCAGGGTCAGGTTGACAACGAGGTCGATCGTGCGATCAGCCAGCAGCTCCGCCTGGCTGCACACCCGACCCACGCCGAACTGTGCCGCCCTTGCCTGCGCCCGCTCAATGACGAGGTCGGAGCAGGCAACGACTTCAACCGCCGGCGAGGCAACGAGGTTCTGCAGGTAGACCTCGCTGACCGTCCCACAGCCGATCACGCCCAGCCTCATGTGGAGGCTCCTGTGACCAGGCGGAACACCCTTACCCCGTAGGGTGCCAGCTCAGCGCTTGTGTCCAGGCGCTCACCGTTTTCCAGGTCTTCCAGGCAGGCGCCGCCTCTCAGCCGCACGGGTGCAGAAAGCGGGCGCTCGCTGCCGCTGACGAGCCAGACGTAGCGCGCTCCGCTGGAATGGACCAGGCCGTCGACCAGCACCTTGGGTCGATCGGAGCGGACCATCTGCTCGATGCCCGCCTGGGCCCCCAGCGCTCTATAGAGCCGCCAGCTGGACTCGGGGTTGGCGTTCGGAAGCGAGGCGGCGAAGTACTCGACCGGGTATGTGGCCAGGACCAGCGCCCCTTGGCCGACCTGCCGGAGGAGCAGGGCCGGCCGGCCGCGGGCGTCGGTCGCCAGCAACCGTGCCGAGCCGAGCTCGGGGACGGCCACGGGCAGCATGGCGCGGGCGTGCACCGTACCCGCGGGCCGGAACGACAGGTCGTCCCCTGCGCTCAGGTCTCCAAGCGCGCTTGTCAGCCGCCAGGTCACAACGTCCTCGTCCACACGCTCCAGCAGCCCGTACCGCAGCCGGTGCTCGAGTGCGAAGAGGTCGTTCAGGTTGGGGCACCACGGGCCGCGCTGCATGCTGGTCGCCCCCGAGAAGAACGAGACGTAGACCGTGGCCCCGGCACGGGCCCGCAACTCCAGTTCGCGCCATGTCGGCGCAGTGAGCGCTTTGGTGGAGGGCACGATCAGCAGCCTCGCCTCGGGTAGGCCGTCGAGCTCGCGGACAATGGCAGGGTTGAGGCCGGCCTCCCTGCCGGCGATGTAGGCGTGGAACACGGCGTCGCGAATGGTCTGGCGCTCTTCCTGGGAGTAGAAGGGGTAGTCCACGTCAAGGTAGGAGGAGACCACGATCGCGGTATCCGTCGGCTCCCGACGGCAGGCCGCCAGGTCCACACGGTCGAGCAGGCGGCGAAACCGCTGCAGCTCCAGCAGCGGCGGCTTGGGAGTGCTGTTCGTCCTGGTGACGCCGAAGTGAAGCTCAAAGGGATGGCGGCGGTACGGATCCTGGTCTCCCAGGTCGAAGTCTGTGTTGTTCCAGGGGATCCAGCCTACGGCGCCGGCGAGCAGCGAGGTGTGGAGCACCTGCCGGTAGTAGTCGCCGGCGCGGTGGGGCGATGCGAGATCCGTTGTGCAGCCGAACTCCTCCAGCACGACCGGCATGCCCACCTGGCACGGCTCGCAGGTGAACGCCGCAGCCAGGTGCTGGCGCATGGAGTCGTCCGACATCGGGTAGACGTGGGGCCCGACGAAGTTCAGCGTGGGCCGCAGGTCGCGCAGCCGGAATCCGTTGTCATGGCCGGTGGTCTCGATCCCCCAGGCACCGTCGCCCGTCGAGGCAGGCTGGCGCGCGCCGGCCGCTCTGATCACCTGGATCAGCACCTCGGCCCAGCTCCGGCCGTACTCGGCCCGGGTGCTGCCTCCATAGAGCGGCACCTCGTTTGACAGCAGCCAGCCCACGACCGCAGGATGGCGGCCAAACCGCTCGGCCATGGAGCGGACGAAGGACGCCTGGCGGGCCAGCATCCAGCCGTCGGCGTACAGGTCGCGGCCGTGGCGCCAGGCGACGTCCCAGTTCTCGCCGGACATGTGCCCGACCACGAAGGTGGGGATGGTGCCCAGGCCTGCCTCGGACGAGAGGTCCAGGAAGCGCGCGAAGCGGTCCACGCAGGCCTCGTCGATGGCGTACGGGCTGGGCATGAAGTCCGGGAGGAAGAAGAACGACCTGGTCACGTTGACGCCGTGCCGTGCCAGGACCTCCAGCTCCTTAGCCACGGTGCCTGGGTCGAAGGTCGACCACATCCGGGGCCTCCCGATATCGGCGTCGCGCGGCCTCGTCGCGCGGCTGCGTCAGGAGGTCCGCATGATGGATGAGCGAGCCCTTGCCCACGACGAGACGTACTGGTCTGTCATCTTTGAGGAACTCGGATACGAGGTGAGCTGATCCCGTGATCGCCGGTGCTCACGCGGCAGCGCAGCCGTCCCCCACCCAGATCGTGGCCGACCACGAAGCTGGCCTCGGGCGAGACGAGCCACAGCCCCGGTGCCATCCTCTCATCGATGCTCGCTACCAGTCCGATGGGGCCGCCGGCAAAAGATCGGCGCGATCGGCGTCGTTGATACTCGCCGGGGCGATCGTCATCGCCATGTCGGATGGACCCGGCGTTGGCAATGTGGGCCTCGAAAGGTGAGGCTGGTACTTGGGTGGCGGGCCTTTATGCCAGTCGCGGCGGGCGCGAGGCGCTGAGTGTATCGTCGGCAGCGGCGTGCCTCCGTCCGTTGGATCTTCAAGACGACACTTGCAACGGACGCGCCATTCTTCCCGCAACCACCTCGGCTCCCATCGATGACCCCTTACGCTCCTCTGGCGAGGAGCACTAAGCCCTGATCCGCCGTGGATCGGTGGATCAGGGCTAAGGTGGCGAAGGGCCGGCCCTGGCCTGGCGCAGGTTGCCGTTGTGGATCAGCATCTCGATGGCCAGGCCGTAGTCAGGAGGCTGCCCACCATAGAGGGCCCACGGTGTCCCGTCGCCGATCTGATGGCCGCGCTCCTGCGCCAGACGGCGCAGATGAGCGGTCCCGCCTCCCTGGCTGGGATCGATGCGCGCTGGCGGCGGCACGATCGGGCGGCCGTCGCGGGTCTCGAAGCGCAGCTCACCGTCTGGGCTGCCCAGGATCTGATAGTGACCCTCATGCAACCGTCCATGGTGGAACCGGCACAAACTCGCGGCATTAGCCAGGTCGGTGGCGCCGCCCAGCTCCCAGGCGAGGAGGTGGTGGAGATGGGTCCGCCGCGCCGGCACCCCGCAGCCCGGGAAGCGGCAGGTGCCGTCGCGGGCCTGCAGGGCCCGGCGCTGGGGCCTGCTGAACAGGCGCCGGCTGCGGCCAACGTCGATGGGTAGCC
>Ga0126378_10002916_pt1 | contig 12820 bp, 11 predicted proteins | sample PanSoiMetPlot_23_FD_92587 | JGI IMG/M metagenome (GOLD analysis project Ga0126378, IMG submission 92587) | Tropical forest soil microbial communities from Panama - MetaG Plot_23 | ecosystem: Environmental > Terrestrial > Soil > Tropical forest > Bulk soil | place: Panama | collected 2016-02-17
CGATCGGCGACGAGGTCCTCAAGGCGATCGCCGACCGACTGCGCGGCGCCGTCCTGGGCCGCTACACGGCAGCGCGCTTCGGCGGCGACGAGTTCGCCATCCTGCAGGCGGAGGAGGGCGATCAGCGGGAGAACGCGGTCGTTCTGGCACAGCGGCTGCAATCGACATTGTGCGAGCCGTATCAGATCGACGGCCACCAGATCGTCATCGGGATCAGCATCGGCATCGCGCTCGCGCCCGAGTACGGAACGACCCAGGTCGAGCTGTTCAAGAGCGCCGACCTCGCGCTCTATCGCGCTAAGTCGGCGCGGCTCGGATTCCAGTTCTACGAGCCGCAGATGGACTCCGAGGCACGGCTCCGGCACGAGCTCGAGGTCGATTTGCGCGAGGCGGTGGCGAAGGACGAGTTCGTCCTGCACTATCAGACGATCGTCGACGTCCAGACTCGGCGGGTCTGCGGCGCGGAAGCGCTGGTGCGCTGGAATCACCCCAAGCGCGGTCTTCTCGGACCCGATCGCTTCATTCCGATCGCCGAAGAGCACGGCCTGATCATTCCGATCGGCGAATGGATCCTGCGGCAGGCGTGCCGCGATGCGTCGACATGGCCGGAACACGTGCGTCTTGCCGTCAACCTGTCGGCGGTCCAGTTCCGCAGCGGCAACCTGCTCACCCGCGTGACCGACGCGCTGGTCGAATCCGGTCTTGGTCCGGCGCGGCTCGAGCTCGAGGTCACCGAATCGGTGCTGCTGGAGAACAGTGCGGAAAGTCTCACGGTCCTGCACCAGCTGCAGGCGAGCGGCGTGCACATCGTGCTCGACGATTTCGGCACCGGCTATTCGTCGCTCAGCTACCTCCGCATGTTCCCGTTCGACAAGATCAAGATCGACAGGTCGTTCGTGGCCGAATTCTCCAACCGGGCGGACTGCGCCGCCATCGTGTGCGCAGTGACCGGGATCGGCCGCACGCTCCAGCTCGACACGACTGGCGAGGGCGTCGAGACAGCGGAGCAGTTCGAACTGTTGCGGGCCGCCGGCTGCACCCAGGTGCAAGGCTTCCTGTTCAACCGGCCGATGCCCGCATCCGAGCTCGATTTCGGCGCGGACGTGGGCGAGAAGCTCTTGGGACAGGTCGCATGAGATGCGTGTGGCGAATGGCACGGCACGACCAATGGCACAGGCAATGACCATCGGCGAGATCGACGCGGCTGTCGCGCACGTTGCACGGGAACGGCGCGCGCACATGCTCGACGAGGTGACCGACCTCTTCATCCGGCATGCGGCCAGCTTCTCCGACGACGAGATCGAACTGTTCGACGATGTGATCGGGCGCCTGGCGACGGAGATCGAAATCGAGGCGAAGATCCAGCTCGCGCAGCGCCTCGCGGCCGTGCCTCAGGCCCCGCGCAGGGTGATCCGCATGCTGGCGTTCGACGATCACGTCGAGGTGGCGACGCCGGTGCTGGCGCATTCGGAACGGCTCGACGAGCCGAGCCTGATCGAGAACGCCAGGACCAAGAGCCAGCAGCACCTGTTCGCGATCTCGCGCCGGCGTGAGTTGGCCGAGCCGGTGACCGACGTGCTGGTCGAGCGCGGCGACCGATCGGTCGCGATCAGCGTCGCCGGCAATACCGGCGCGCGCTTCTCCGAGAAGGGATTTCTCGCATTGATCAGGCGCTCGGCCGGCGACGACCTGCTCGCGGAGCGGCTCGGCGAGCGTGACGCAATCCCGGCGCACCTCTTTCTCAAGCTTCTCTCCGTCGCCTCCGAGCGCGTTCGCGCCAAACTGCGTGCCTCGCATCCGCAGGCGGGCGCCGAGATCGACCGGGTGGTCGGGGAAGTGACCGACCGCATGAAGTCGCTCGTGGTCGCGCGGCCGCGCGACTATTCGGACCGTGTGGAGGTGCTCGGCGACTTGTATCGCGCCGGCCGGCTCAACGAGGCTGATCTCGCGCGGTTCGCCCATGGCGGACGTTTCGAGGACAGCGTGGTGACGCTCGCGCTGCTCGCCAAGGTGCCGGTCACGGTGGCCGATCGCGCGATGTACGGCGAGCGCTCGGACTTCGTCGTCGTGATCGCCCGCGCCATCGGACTGAAGTGGGGGACCACCAAGCTGCTGCTGCAGCTGTGGTCCGGGCCGAAGCTGCTGCCGCCCGAGGAGCTGCAGCGCAGCCTTGCGGCGTTCGAGCAGCTCAGCCCCTCCACGGCTGCGCACCTGCTGCGTTTCCAGGCGGCGCCGGCATCGGAGCGCGCGACCGAGCGGCAGTGATCGAGACGCCGGCATGTATGTGCCATTGTCACGACATGACCTGAGCGTGTGTCCGATTTCAGACTTGAACCAATAGCAGAGCCTTAAGGTTCCATAGCTACAATCGGCAAGACCGCTCGCCTTCGCAGGCGCGCTGGGTTGCTAAAAGAGGCGGATCGCCCGGCGCGTGGGGCATATCCGGTATCGAGCGTTCAATCTTTGATCGACGACGTCGAGCTGGCAGGTCGGAAATGACGGAGAGCCGAAGGAGCGAACGGGAGCTGACCTTGCGAACCGGCAAGATCAGCGGGGTCGAGACGTCCGATAAGATCGATTGCGCCGTGCTCAACATGTCGCAGTCGGGCGCCTGCATTCTCGTGCCCGACGGCACCAGGGTCGGCGAATTCTTCGAGCTCGTCATCGACTGCGAGGACGCCGTTCGCGCCTGCAGACGCGTCTGGCAGGACGGCGCCAGGATCGGCGTCGTGTTCATGGGCGGACAGGAGCACGCGTCGCACTTGGCAGAATGAGGCGCCTGGGCCACGCGCGAGCCGGGCGTGAGTCTGCAGAGGGACACGCAGATGTTCGGCCAGAAGAGCAGGGGCGACGGCGGCGTCCTTCCTTTGTTCGGCGCCGCTCAGCGCACGCCGCCGGCATTGACCACGGGGCCTGTATAGGTCTCGAAGCGCTTGCGCAGCTCGGTGAGCGTCTTCTCGTCGGAGACGAACTCCCGGTACTGGTTGGCCGTGTTGTAGGCCGAAAGCGGCTTGAGGCCCGGCGGCGGAGGCACATCCAGGCGCGCCGAAAAAGCGCCGATCCGGCTCTGCTGCTCCTTCGCCATGTACCAGGTGAGAAAGAGCTTTGCGGCGTTCGCGTGCGGCGCATCCTTGAAGATGCCAGCCGTGACCGTGAACAGCGGCGTCGCATCCTGTTCGGAGAACACCGACTCGATCGGCTGGCCGGCGCGCTTGACGGCATCGGCCGACGAGGTGGCGTCGAAGGTCGCGATGTTGTTGCCGGCACCCACGCTGCGTACGACGCCGAGATGGCCCTGCACGAAGTTCGGCTTATTGGCCATGTACTTGTCCATGTACTGCCAGCCGTACTTCTGCACGATGGTGTGGAAGAGATAGAGCGTCGCGTCGTCGTCGGCCGGATAGCAGGTGATCAGCTTGCCCATGAAGCGGGGCGAGAGAAAGTCGAGCGCGGATTTGGGCACGTCCTGCGGAGCGACGAGCCTGGTATTGTAGGCGTAGACGATCTGGTTGACCTTCACGGTGGTGAAGGCGCCGTCCGGATCGCGAAACACGGGCGCGATCTGCTCGTAGCCGTCCGGCTTGAAGTTCAACAGGACGCCTTGCCGCTTCCAGGCGACGAAGTCCTGCACGGTCTGGAAGAAAGCCATGTCGACCTCGAGCCTGCGATCGCGCAGCTGTGCCTCGATGCGGTTGTTGAGCACGTTGCTGAAGCCGCCCGTGAGCGAAACCGTGATGCCGGGGAAGCGCTCCTCGAATTCCTTGGCCAAGGCCTCGTAGGGCGCGACCGGGCCGCCCGAATAGATGACGACCGATTTTTCCGCCTTCGCGCCCGCGTAAAGCTCATCCATGGTCTCGGCGAGCGCCGGCGACGTAGACGAGAGAAGCGCGAAGGCGGCGAACAGCGCGGTCGCGTAGGCCAGCAAGGCAAAACCCGTGCGAAGCATCCATCTCTCCGATGTTGCACATGTTCCGGCCCGGCAGTCTGCCGAGGGACCTGGCGCATGTTCCGGCGAAGTGGACGCCGGTTCGCCGACAAGAACATGCGCCAATCAAAGAAACCAGAGCGTGTTCCGATTCCACAGGAACGGAACACGCTCTCGACACGCGCAACCGGATGTCCGGGTTGATTCCGGCCGACCCGCGGAGCGGCGCTAAAGCGTGATGACTTTTCTTCGAATCGTCCTCACGCTTTAGCTCACTGTTGGAGCATGATCTTTTCCGAAAACCGGTATCCACTTTTCGGGATCATGCTCTAGCCGCGCCGCTTGCAATCCCGGCGCTTCGCCCTACTGGCCGCTGAACAGGTTCTGCGGAATATTGGCGGCGCTGAAGATGTAGTCGCGTGATGCCTCGAGCTGCTGGCGCAGCCGCGGCAGATCGACGTCGAGCAGTTGACCCTTCCATTTGCGGATCTTGCCGGCGACGATCACGGTCTCGACATTGGTGCGGTCCATCAGCGACACGACCGCGCCCGGCACCTGGTTGAGCGGCACGACGTTGATGCGGGTGGCATCGAGGATGAGGATGTCCGCCTCCTTGCCCGGCGTCAGCGAGCCGACCTTGCGGTCGAGCCGCAGCGCTTTCGCGCCATTCATGGTGGCGTAGCGCAGCACGTCGCGCGTGGTGAGGGGGGCGGGGATGCCGGCCGGCGGCGTCGGCCAGTACGGGAAATTCCCGGGGACGGTGACGGCGGATTGCGGAAGCTCCCAGTTCCGCGGGTCCGGCAGGTTCTGGTTGCCGTTCGGGCTGTCGAGGATCATCTGGTTGACGACCATGCGCTGCAGGTTCATCGCCGAGCGCATCTGCGTGAAGAAGTCCGCCGTCAGCGTGCACTCGACGTCGACCGAGAGCGACGGCTCGAACGGATGACGCGGCGTGCTCATCATCTGCATGCGCACGATGGGCGGCATGCCGTGGCGCATGTTCATCTCGATCGGGAAGGCGATCGAGACCTGCGCGCCGACGTCGTGGACGCGCTGCCACGCCGTGTCCGACATGCCGGTCATGTGGATGAAGAGGTTGTCGGGCCCGATGCCGATGTCGTGATTGCTGCCGCCCTGGCCCGCCGCGAGCGCGTCCATGATCGGACGGATGCCGAACGGCGAAAGGATGTGCGCGGCGATCTGCAGATCGAGCTTGCGCCCGATCTTCCAGGATTGTTCGGTCGACGCGTCCCCGAGGTAGACCTCGCCGCCCATGATCATGTGGACAAGCTGATCGGACGACGAGAACCACTGCTTCTTGATGCGGACCGCGTCCTGCGGATACTGGTTGCCAGGGTTGGTGCCGAGAATGTTCGCGCCGGCGCTCTCGAAATAGCCGAAGGCGGCGCGCCGCCCGGTGTCGAACAGCGCCTGGATCGCGGCGTCCGAATGCTGGGGCGAGTGATGGATCTGCGAGACGTCGTGCACGGTGGTCACGCCGTCGTCGAGCTGCGAAAGCCCGCCGAACAGCTCGTTGATGTAGACGTCCTGCGGCCGGTATACCGGCGCGAACGTGAGCAGAATGAACTCGAAATAGGTCGTGCTGCCGCTCACCGAGCCCGAGCCGTCGTTGATCAGCACGCCGTCGGCAAGGAAGCTGCGCAACGCCGTTTCGAACTGGTGATGATGCGTGTCGATGAAGCCCGGCATGACGATGCGGCCGGTGGCATCGACCTCCGCCGCGCCGCCCGCCTGCAGGTTGGGTCCGACAGCCAGAATCTTCTTGCCCTCGACCAGCACGTCGGCGCGCGCGAAGTCGCCCACCTGCGGATCCATCGACATCACCGAGCCGCCGCGGATGACGTAGCGCCGGCCGTTCGTGCCGCTGTCCGGCGGCATGTCGGACTGCGCTCGCGCCGGTCGCGGCGCGAAAAGATTGAGACCCGCGGCAGCGGCACCGGTCGCCGCAGCGCCTTTGAGAAAAGTCCGACGCGAACCGAAATGATTTTGTGGCTTGCCTTGATTGCACAATACGCACATGGCGTCGCTCCCTGCTCCTCTCGGTCGCTCACGATGACGACCGTGCGGATGTGATGATACGCGCAGTTCGCTTCGGCGGAATGGTAATCGCGCTGATGCGCACGGAATCTATCGATCCCAAGATCAATTCCCACGCGAGCGAGGGCGCGGCTTTGTGGGAGAACGCCCATGTGCGGTTTTCTCCATGCGCAAGTCTTGCGATCAGGAGCACGACGAACGCGCGAGCGCGATTCATTCTGCTCGAAGACCCGTTCTGCCGCGCGAGACGCAAACGCGAGCCGTCGAGCCAGCAGCCTCCCGAGCGGGCGATTTGTCCGAGCGTGGCGAAGCGGGCGAGCCAGTCTCGCGCCGACATGGCAACGGAGGCGACACGACATGGGCGTCCCCGCCGGCAGGTCCTGAACCCACGTCCCGGTCGCCCTGGGCGAATCGCCGGCCTCCCCCGCAGAGGTAAAAAAATCCTTTCCAGGGGTGAAATCGGTTGAACCTTTAGGGGCTTCGGGCGGACTAAGGGGTCAGGTGGGGGCGGCTGCCCCGGCATGCCTTGATCCGGAGCGCCCTTATGGCTGCGTATGAGTACGGCTTTACCCTGACCCCCGGTAACTCATCGCGAACGCGCTCCCTTGCGATCTCCTGTGCGGCGATCGCCGCTGTCTGCGTGTTGAGCAGCACGCTGGTGATCCGTGAGCTCGTCGGCACACCCACCGCGCGCGCCGCCATCGCCGCCCCTGCCGCCACCGCTCCCGCCGCCATCGCCCCCGTCGCCATCGCCCACGCTGCCACCGCCTCTGCTGCCACCGCCGCAACGCCACGCGCGTGGGTGCTCCAGCCGCGCTGGTGGCCGGGCCAGATCAAACAGATCGTGCCGCCGGCTGCGGCCGCGGCCGCGGCCGCGACAGTGCCCGCGACCGTGCCGGACAGCGAGCTCACCTTCGCCAAGGGTTATCAGCTGCGTCTCGCCACCCGCCAGGCCACGCAACAGGCGGCCCAGCCGGCCAGCCTGCCGGCGCAAATCGCTGCCGGGCCCACGGCGGAGAGCCAGCCCGCCCGGACAGCGACCCGCAAGGTCAACGAGGTGCCGAACCTGCGCCGTGTGAATGCCACCCAGGTCGATCCGTTTGCCCGGTTCGACACCGGCACTCGCGCCCTGGCCTACGACGAGCAGCGTCCTCGCGAGCGCGGCTTCGTGTTTCGCAGCGCGCCGTCGCGCGGTCTGTTCGGCACCCTGTATTGATCCTGCGGCCCTGACACTCGCTTAGGCCACGTCACGGCGGGCGCGACCGCCGTGACGCGTGGTCATCGCGACGTTACCGCGCCGAGACCTGCACCGACAGCGGAAACGCGAAGAGCAGATTGCAGGCGGCGAGCTCGGCGCCGCGGGGACCGGCGCGGCCAACGCATTCGAACATCGTGCGCTCATCCGCTTGTGCGGGCCCCCCGATGCGGCGCGGCGCCGCTTGCGGAAACTGACTGGCCTGCGGCAAAAGACGAGCGGGCGGGGCACGCGCACGGCGGCCCGGCCGGCCAACCAAGGGACATCGCCCATGCTCGCGCTCTATCACAACGACATGTCGCTCTGCGCGCAGAAGGTCCGCGTCTGCCTCGCGGAAAAGAGGCTGCCCTGGGAGGACCGGCACATCGTGCTTCGCTCGGGCGAGCATCAGAAGGACTGGTACGTGAAGCTCAATCGTCGCGCGGTCGTACCGACCCTGATCGACGGCGACAAGGTGATCCCCGAATCGAACGTGATCCTGGAATATCTCGACGAAGCCTATCCGCAGCCGTCGCTCGCTCCCAACGACCCGTATGGCCGCGCCAGAATGCGCCTGTGGACCAAGCAGCTCGACGAGGACATTCACGATGCGAGCGCTGCGATCCTGAGCTTCGGCATCGCGTTCCGGCATCAGTATCTGGAGCGCGGCGAGCTCGGCACGCGCATGCTCGAGCAGATCCCCAACCTGTTCAAGCGCGAACGCCGGCGCGACGTGATCGAAAAGGGCCCCGGCTCGCAGCATTTCGTGATTGCGGTGCGCCGCATGGTGCAGCTGCTCGACGAGATGGAGGAGGCGCTGAGCGCGCATGCCTGGCTCGCGGGCGGCGGTTATACGCTCGCCGACGTCGCCTTCACGCCGTACCTGGCGCGGCTCGAGCATCTCGACATCCTGGACATGATCGGCGAACGCGGCCGCGTGGCCGACTGGTACGCCCGCTGCAAGGCGCGGCCGAGCTTCGCGGAAGCGATCCGCAAGTGGGAGAACCCCGATTACCTCGCGCTGATGCAGCGGCGCGGCCGCGAGGAGTGGCCGAAGGTCCAGGCGATCATGCGGGCGGCGTGAGATCGATGGATCCTGTTGTTGCTTCCGTCAGCCGCAGCGGAACGCATACCTTCACCAAGCCGGTCGTGGCGTGCATCCGGCTGCTGCCGGGCCTCGGGGTCGAGGGCGATGCGCATCTCGGCGAAAAGGTCAAGCATCGCTCGCGCGTGCGGAAGAATCCCGATGATCCGAACCTGCGGCAGGTGCACCTGATCCACGAGGAGCTCTTTGCCGAGCTGCGGCGCGGCGGATTCGACGTCGGCCCCGGCGCGGCCGGCGAGAACGTCACCACGCGCGGGATCGATCTGCTTGGCCTGCCGACCGGCACGCGATTGCGGCTCGGACCTGAGGCCGTGGTCGAGATCACCGGTCTGCGCAATCCGTGCCGGCAGCTCGACGCATTCCGGCCGGGCCTGATGGCGGCGGTGCTCGGCCGCGACGCCGAGGGCCGCCTCGTGCGCAAGTCCGGCGTGATGGCGATCGTGATCCGCGGCGGCGACGTGACGGCGGGCGACGCCATCACGGTGGAGCTGCCGGCGGGCGAGGCGCGGCCGCTGGTCCCGGTATAGCGCATGTGCCGGCGAAGTGGACGCCGGTTCGCCGACAAGAACATGCGCCAACGATAGGCGCGCCCGCGTTACGGACCACGCGGCCGGCTTGGCGTCGGCCCGCCGCGAAACTCCCGCATCACGGCGTCGGTCAGGCTCCCCTCGTCGCGGAAGCCGCGTTGCGCCATGTCGATCACGGTACGGGCGACGATGTTGGTCACCGCGTCATGTTTCTTGCGAATTCCCAGCTCCCTGCAGGCGTTTTCGAAGGCAACTCCCATGACCCGGATTGTATCCGGATCGAACGCTTGGCCTTGCAGGTAGGGCCGGATCGGCATGGCATACCCACCGTGCAAGCAAAACGCCCGCGCGCGCACCGTGGTTCCAGTGCAGGCAGGAGGGGTAATGCCGAAAGTTTGGTCCCCGACTTAACGCGGCAGGCGCGTCGCCCCGCGATCGAGCAGGCCTTCGCCCGCTACGGCGCTTCCTTGTAGGCGGCCCGGATCGCGCCGGCGAGCCGGGCCTTGTCCGCAGCGCGATCGCCGAACGCGGCCGTAACTGCCGTGACCGCCTCGTCGGCGCTGTGTCCCGCGTGCTTCTCGGCGGCGGTGCGCTCGCGTACCTCGGTCAGATAGGTGCGGTAGCCGGCGATGAAGGCGATGCCGTCGCCGTTCGGGCCGTGGCTCGGCACGATGATGGCGGGCTTGAGCGCCTCGAGACGGTCGAGGCTGCCCATCCAGTGCTTCAGGCTCGAATGCGGGCTCGCGAAGGCCGGCTGCGCCCGCATGGCGAGGTCACCCGAGAACAGCACGCGGTCGGCGTCGATCCAGATGATCGTGTCGCCCGCCGTATGGTTCGGCCCCATGGCGGTGAGCCTGGCGCGCACGCCGCCGAGATCGACGTCGTCGTCCGTAGCGAACGTGATGTCGGCCTTGCGGAAGTTCGCGTCCTTGAGCAGCTCGGCATTGATCGCCGAGCGCTTGGCGAACACCTCGGCGAGCTGGAGGCCGAACTTGGCAATGTCCTTCACCTGATCGTTCGAGCGGATCAGCTTGATCGTTGCCGGAAAGGCCTGCGCGCCGAGATCATGCTCGGGATGGACGTGGGTGGTGACGAGATAGATCTGCTTGTCGCCGCCGAGCTTCTTCGCCACCTCGTACACGGCGGCGCCGTTGCGCGGGCCGAGGCCGGTGTCGATCACCAGGATCGCCTTGTCGCCGATCACGTAGCCGACGTTGGGGACCAGCGGTACGCTGTTGTCCGGGATGATGTAGACATGCGGCGAGATCTGTTTCAGCCCCTCGGTCTTGACGATCGGCGGGGGAGGGGTCTGCGCAGCAAGGGGGGTCGCGAGCGCCAAGGCGAGTGCGGGAAAGATCAGGTGCGCACGCATGGTACCTCCCTGCAGGTTCTGCGATTTATCGTGCGGTGCCGCCGCTCATTATTATTGTTGAACCGCACAGGGCCCACAAGGACGTGCTCAGGCGGGTCCGGCCTCGAGCCCATCCTGCAGCGCGCGGCGGTCGACCGCCCCCTCCCAGCCGGCGATCACGATGGTGGCGAGCGAGTTGCCGAGGATGTTGACGGCGACGAACGCGGACGACATCAGCCGGTGGACGCCGAGGATGATGCCGACCGCCGCGACCGGCACAGTGCCGGTCGCGGCGAGCGTCGAGACGAGAACGACGATCGCCGAGCCGGCGACGCCGGCCCCGCCCTTGGAGGTGACGAGCAGGATCCCGAGCAGGCCGAGCTGCTGGACGAGGCTGAGCTCGATGCCCACCGCCTGGGCGAGGAAGATCGGCGCCGCCGCGAAATAGAGGCAGGTGCCGTCGTGGTTGAACGCGTAGCCGGTCGGCAGCACGAGTCCGACGATCGATTCCTCGCAGCCGAGCGCGCGCAGCTTGCCGACGAGCTGGGGAAAGACCGATTCGGACGAGCTGGTGCCGATGACGATGAGCAGCTCGGTGCGGATATAGCGGGCGAGCTGCCACAGACTGATCCCGTTCCAGCGCGCGATCGGCCACAGGGGGACGACGATGAACAGCGCGCAGGTGAGATAGAATTCGGCCACCAGTGCGCCGAGCGAGACCAGCGAGCTCAGCCCGAACCGGGCGACCGTGAAGCCGATCGCGCCCATGGCGCCGATCGGCGCGAGCCACATGATGTAGCCGACGATCTTGAACACGATGCCCTGGGTGATATCGAGCATGTCGATCATCGGCTTGCCGCGCTCGCCGAGCGCGAGCAGGCCGAATGCGAACAGAACCGAGATGAAGACGACCTGCAGGACGTTGCCCTCGGTGAAGGCCGAGATCGCCGTGTGCGGCACGATGCTCAGCAGGAACCCGTTGGCGCTGATATGCTCCGCCGTCTTGACGTATTGCTCGAGGCCCGGGCCGGACAATGAATGCACGTCGATGTTCAGCCCGCGACCGGGGCCGAGGATGTTGATCGCGCCGAGGCCGATGATCAGCGCGACCGTGGTGACGAGCTCGAAATAGATCAGCGCCTTGACGGCGACGCGCCCGACCTGCCTCGCCTCCCGCACGGTAGCGATGCCCTTGACCACGGCGCAGAAGATGATCAGCCCGACCAGCATGGCGATCAGGCGGATGAACAGGTCGCCGAGCGTGCGCATCCATTCGGCCGTCCCCGGCCAGAGCCAGCCGAGCAGCGCGCCAATCAGCATGCCGGCGAAGACCTGGACCGACATGTCCTTGTAGAACGGCTTGTGATGCCGGCCTGCGTCCGCCGCCGTACTCGTCGTGGCCGTCATCGTGCTTCCTCCATCATCGTCGGCCTCGGCGCTCACACGGTGAGCGCAGCGGTCGTCTGGTCGAACAGCTCGTCGACCGTGAGCCGCCTCGGCAGCAGCTGCTGGCGCCAGCAGAAGTCGACGATGACCTCGAGGACCGGCCGGCAGGCGGCGACGCCGAAGCGATAGGGATCGAGCGCCCCGCCGTCCGGCAGGCCCGCGGCGCGCTTGCTCTCGTGCAGGCGGCGAAACAGCTCGCGCACCACGTCCGGGCGCTCCCGCGACAGGCTCTCGCGCACCACCGCCATGTGGTTGATCGGGACGCCGCCGTGGCGCTCCGCCCAGGCGCGCGCCGCGGCCTCGTGATCCGGAATGAGGTGCTCGAGGCGCGGGTCGGGCAGCTTGTCGCCGACCACGACCGCGTCGATCTCGCCGTCGAGCAGCATCTGCGCCAGCTCCTTGCCGGCGGGCGCCCGCTTGACGAAGGCCGGGTCGCGATACTCGGCGACGTGCGGATCCTCGAACGTGATCCACTCGATCGAGTCGAGGTCGACGCCGTAGTCGCTCGCCAGGAGCCCGCGCACCCAGGTCGCGGTCGTCACCGTGTAGGCGCGGATGCCGACGCGCTTGCCGTTGAGGTCGGAGGCTTTCAGCGCGCCGCGCTCGGCATTGTACGCGATGGTGTGGTGCTGGCCGCGGCTCACCAGCACGGCGGGCATGAGCACGTACGGCTTGCCGTAGGCCTTGGCCTGCAGGTAGGTGACGATCGCGAGCTCGGCGACGTCGTATTTGGCGTCGCGCACCACGCTCTTGAACAGATTGTTGGCGACCTTCACCTCGACGAAGTCGAAGTCGACGAGCTCGGAGGGCGCCGCGCCGCTCTTGAGCGTCCTGGTGATCGGGTAGTTGCCCATCATCGTGTGCAGGGTGAGCTTCTTGGCGTCGAGCATGGCGTGATCCTTCAGGCAAGGGCCGGATAGAGCGACTGCGCGGTCTTGGCGAAAATCCACTCCTGGTCGGACGCCGACAGGCTCTTGAGCGACGAGGTCGCGAGCGCGAGCAGCTCGGACAGCGAGCCTTCCGACGATGGATAGTTCGAGCCCCAGGCGAGGCGCGAGGCGCCGAACGCCGAGACGAGCTTTGGGACGAAGGTCTCGGGACTGGCCCTGCACTTGCGCGATTCGGTGAAGTTGCGCTGGGTCAGCTTGAGATACACGGTCGGGTGCTTGGCGAG
>Ga0126378_10002917_pt1 | contig 12813 bp, 5 predicted proteins | sample PanSoiMetPlot_23_FD_92587 | JGI IMG/M metagenome (GOLD analysis project Ga0126378, IMG submission 92587) | Tropical forest soil microbial communities from Panama - MetaG Plot_23 | ecosystem: Environmental > Terrestrial > Soil > Tropical forest > Bulk soil | place: Panama | collected 2016-02-17
AGAACGCCTGTGCCAGCTTGCGTACGGTAATCGTCGGCGCTGAGTTGATCCAGTTGTGCGATCGTCTCTCTCGCGCCGCTCACATTTCCCATCTTCAGATAGGTTTCCGCCAGCAAATAGAGGTCCTGGCTCTGCCCCGGGTGCTTCTTGATCTGTTCGTTTAGTTCGGCGACGTCCAACTGCGTGCGCGCCTGCGGCGAGAGCTGCGAGCGATTGTCGAGGTAATCGAACAGATGTTGAAAGGGAAGGGGACCGCTTGCCGAATTCTTTGACAGTGTCTGAAACACGTTCAGGTCCCGTTGCGCGGCCTCCATCTGGCGAAGATTTCTTTCCAACATGGCCAGCTTGTAGTACCCGGTAGCGGCGTCACGGCTGACTTTGACGTAACGACGAAGCAGGTCCGCCGCGTCGCTGTATTTCTTGTCCTTGGTTTTCAGGTTCGACAGTTCCAGCAGCGCATCGGAAAAATCAGGATCGGAACGGAGTGCCTGCTGAAACCGTTCGCCGGCGCGCGCATAATTGCCTTGACGTTCTTCAATGAATCCGAGATTGAAAAGACACGAGGCATTGTGTGGATCCAGCTTCAGGCCTTCGTTGAAGTATTTCGTCGCCTCGTCGAAGCGTCCTAGATGGCGGTAAGACAATCCGAGGAAGCTGTAGGAACGCGCTGAGGGCTCGAGAGCGATCAAATCGTTGAACTCGTCGATCGCCTTCTCAGCTTTGCCGGACATAACAAGGCTTTCGCCAAGCGCCGCATGCAGATCGGCGCGTTGAGGCGCGACTTTCAACCCCGATTCGAGGAGCGGTATTGCGTCCTCGTAATAGTTCTGCATCATGCTGATGCGCGCCATAAGAAAAATCACGTCGGGGTTGTTCGGGGCGATCTTGTGCGCGCGTGCGAGCAGGTCGAGGGCATCGAGCGGCCGGCCCTGCTCGGAATACACCTGCGCCAGCAAATAAAGTGTTTCAGCGGAGTCAGGCTTGAGTTTCAGCGCGCGGTTGAGGGTGACGTCCGCTTTCGCGAATTCATGCTCGCGCAGATATATTTGGCCGAGATTGTGCAGAATCTCGAGCGTCTCTGGTTGGAGCGCGTTAGCCTGTTCCAGTTCAAGCTGCGATGCCTTATATCGCTTGGCGGAAGCCAGTTCAAGTCCGAGCGTGAAGTGCAATTGAACGTCCTGGCTGTGCGCCACGGAGAGCTGATGCGCCTGCTCGAGTGCCTGGGAGGTGTTGCCTGCCGCGAGGTAGGCCCGGATCAAGTTCATCCGCGTTTCGACGGTTTGCGGATGCACCCGCTCAAAATGCGGAATGGCCACGCGCGCCGAACCTCCGGCGAGCAGAACCAGGCCAAGATTGTAGTTGGCATCGCGATTTGCGGGATCGCTCTTGAGAACGGTGCTGAACTGCTTCTCAGCTAGATCAAGTTTCTGCTGGGCCACATACAAGTTGCCGAGATTGTTATGCGTGGTGTTCGAGTTCGGATCGAGCCGCAACGCTTGCTGGAAGACCTCTTCGGCGTGAATGTAATCTTTCTGGCTGGTGTAAATGATCCCCAGCAGGTTGAACGCCTCTAAATCAGATGGGTCGGCGTTGAGTTGATCCTTGACGAGGCGCGCGGCTTCCTCGAATTGTCCGCGGCGGAGCAACTCCTGCACGTCTTGCAGCCGAGAGGGTGCGCCACCTGCTTGCTTTGAGCCGGCCCTTTCCTGCGCGTAGGTGGCAGAAGATGTCGTAAACAGGAACAAGAGCCATAGGCCAATCCATCGCCGTGTGCCGCGCCGGATCGGCATTTGAAATGGTGAGGTCCCCCACATCCCCGAAGCGCCCTTCCGAAGCCATCAATATAGCAGTTGCAGCATCTGCTGGGCCATTTTATGTTCCGGTTGTTTTTGCAGCAGAGCTTCAAGCGTGCCTCGAGCCTTTGACTTCTCATTGAGCACCACATACAGCCGCGCCAAGTTGAGATACGCCTGATCGAAATCGGGAGCGGCGTCGATGCAGGCCTTGAAATCCGCCTCCGCTTCGGAATAGCGCTGCTGCTGCACCAGCAATACGCCGAGGTTGTTGCGTGCATCGCTGTAATTGGGGCGAAGCTGCACGGCTTTTTTCAGGTGCTCCTCGGCGGGTTCGGTCTCGTTGCGGCGGGCATAGAGCATGCCGAGGCTGTAGTGCACCTCAGGATTTTGCGGTTCGCTCTCATGAGCGCGCTGCAACAGCTTTTCCGCCGCAGCGAGATCTCCTTGTCGCCGATAAAGATTTCCCAGGTTCAGCAGCGCCGTTGCGTAGGACGGGCGCAAATCCAGCGAGCGCTGAAAATCGAGCCTCGCGTCTTCCTTATCACCGCGCTGCGCTGCCAGCATCCCAAGGTTGTTCCAAGCCTCAGCGTAATTCGGACGCAGTTTGATGGCCTCCTCAAGATTCTGTTTTGCCAGTTGAGATTCGTTGCGCTTCAGATACAACGTCCCCAGATTGTAGAAAGCGTCCGCGTTGTCGGGTCTGGCATTGATCTCTTGTTGGAAGGCCCGCTCCGCCTCATCGAAAAATCCGTGGTGAAAGAACGCCACGCCGTACGTGAGCAAGTTCCTCAGGGGTTGCTCTTGATGGAACGTGCCCGGGAAGGGAAGGGCTTTCGGAATGCGGTCCGCGGCGGTGCGAGGCAGGGCTGACACATCGGCGATGAAATCTTGGGGTTCGTGGGTTCCGTGAAAAACCTTCACGATGTCGCCAGCTTCGTTGATCAACCAAGTGAGGGGGAACGTCAGATCGTGGTGCCGATCGAAAAGATATCGGTAGATGAGGTTGTAGATGCCAGCCATTTCGCTATTCGCGAGCAGGATGGGAAATGGAAAGTCTCTGCCGCCGGCGAAAGACTGGAGGGTATCGGGGTGCCGGGGATCGTCGAAGTTGACCGTGAGAACCGAGAGTTCTGGCGCTTTCAGCGCAGCGGCTGGCTTGGAAAACATTTGCAGCTGCTCGCGGCACCCAGGAGAACTCGTTGCCCAGAAATGTAGAACGACCAACCGGCCTTTGAACACCCGGAGTGCGTATTGCTTGCCGGTGATGTCGGGCAAGGAGAATTGTGGGGCGGCAACTGGTTCGATGAGCCAAGTCCCCCAAGCCGAAGGCGGAAATTCTCCGGTCGGAACGTCAGGGGGATCCATCCACGATGCCGGCGAAGAAGCGAATGGCTTGCTCTGAAAATCGGGAAGGCCCTCGTGCACCTCGATGCGGCGGTTAACGGGTAGGTTTTCGAAATCCTGCGTCAATCCACTAGGCCAGCGGATGCTCGCTTTTACCCCACCGATTTCTGTAGCAAGACCAAAGAACAATTCCTTTGTATGCTGCGACAGGAAGCCGGAGCCAGCCTGCAGATACTTCGTTTGCCGGAGCGCCCCGGCGGTAACGGTCACGGAGGCGCCGATGCCATCACGATTGCTCTGGTCTCCCCGCAGGCGGAAAACGACGCCGTGACCCACATCGGCCATGTTGTTGCGTAAGATCCGCAGCTGTGGGGTGGTCCGGTTCTTAAGCACGATTTCCAACCGGCCATCTCCATCGAGGTCGGTGAGCGCAAATGCCCGGCTGTCGTCGCGGAAATCCAAGCCCGCAACGGCGGAAATATCGGAAAAGGTGGCATCGCGATTATTCGCAAAAAACACATTGCGCTGGTGGCCGTTCCACGTCGAGTCGGAGCGGATGAGTTCATTCATTGCGCTCCAACCGCGTTCGTAATCCGGAGAAGGACTGGAATCCTGCGGCGATTTCGCCACCACCTGTCGCCAGAAGAAACTGGAGACATCCCGCCGTTCGAGCCCGGAAATGTATCCGTTGGCGATGTAAAGATCGGGGTAGCCGTCGTTGTCAAAATCCCATGCATCCGTGGACCACGACCAGCGGCCCATCTCGACGCCTGCCTCTCTCCCCACGTTCTGGAACCTGCCGTTTCCCTGATTTCGATATAGAGAATTGCCCGACAGGTGGCGGCGGTAGAGCGCGCGAATGCTGTCGGGTTCGCCGGGATGAAAGTGTTGGTCTTCGAACACCCGCATCCCCTCCGCCACCCACATGCCGGCAGCGTAGATGTCCTGCCTGCCATCGTTGTCGAAGTCAAGCCAGCACGCGCTCATTCCGGCGCCGGCCTCGTTCACACCGGCTTCGCTGGACATCGCTGCGAAAGTCCCATCGCCCTGGTTGCGATAGACCGCGTTGCGTCCGAAATCGTTCACGACGTACAAATCCGGCCATCCGTCACCATTCAGGTCGCCCCATGAACAGGCGAAGCTGTATCGATCGTTCTCCGCATTGAGTCCCGCTGGCTCAGTACGGTCTTCGAAGGTCCAGTTTCCTGTGTTTCGAAAAAGAAAATTCGGAGGGCCGTTGCGTGCATCGAAGTAGGGCACGGGATAGTGGTACTGATCGAGGCCCTCGTAGTAGCTGTAGAGGCAGAAATAAACGTCGAGCCGGCCGTCGCGGTCGTAGTCGGCGATCGCCGCGTGCGTGAACGAGCCCTGGGGCGCCTGAGCGAAGCGAAAAGCATCCTTTTTCACCACGAATTTACCGCTGCCTTGATTGATAAAGAGCAAAGGACCCGTGGAGCCAACGACGAGCAGATCCTGTCGCCCACGGTTTTCGAAATCGGCGAAAAGGGCACACGCCGTGAAGTCGAGCACTCCGAGTCCGGAGCCCTCCGTGACATCCTCAAACGTCCCGTCTCCGCGATTTCGATACAGGTGGTTGGGAAGACCCGCCGGTTGACACACATAAATGTCATCGAAGCCATCATTGTCGAAGTCGCCGAGCGCGATGCCGTTGTTCCCATAGACATCCACCCCGACGGCACCGTCCAAAACCGCGCGCCAGTAATCGGCTCCGTGCAGAAGCTGTTCTCGGTAGGAACGATTTCCTCCAAGCGCCGGCGACGTGACGTCCACGAAAAGCCGTTGCCGGCTTCGCGCGACGGTTTCCTGCCCGGCACTCCACTTCGACACTTGCCATTCGCCGTTCTCATTGCGGATCCAGCGCGTGCGCCACGACCCGATGCGGCTTTCGCGCGAGTGGTCGGCTCCGACGGCAGCGAACTCGTATCGAATGCTAGCGTCCACGGTCAGCGGTGAGGCCGCTGCCGTGGTACAAGAGAAAATCTCGAAATCGGCCGTCTCCAGTTTGTGGACGATGGAGAAATATGCTTTGATCTCGTCCAGTAGTTTCCCATGTCCGACGGTAGAGTCAGAAGCAAACTCTCTGCGCAACACCTCGATTCCATGATCGGAACGAATTCGGCTTTCTCGAATCGGACGCAACGAGGTCGATTCGATCGAGGGGCTTACAAACTTCTGGAGAGTAGCGATCGCCGGCGGAACGATTCTTAATTGCCGGCTCCATTCCGCCAGCAGCGCCGTGAGTTGAGCTGCGTATCCTTCCGCCTGGTATTCATCACTGCCGGGAGCGGCCAGACGAACTACGTCATCCAGCGCCGACTTCTCCGGATAATGCGGGACGAACTGCACATCTGCAAAAGGGAAGTGAGGGGTTGAAGCTGACAAAACTCCCAGCGGACGAGGAGGTGATGGTCTTTGAAGGGATGCCGGGAGAAACAATACAGGAGCGCAGGTCAACTGCCTCAGGAATGCCCTGCGCGACAAATTGTGCCCGGCTCGTTTTCGCCCCGTCATCCGCAACTGCCCACCCACCTCGACTTCCGCATGCTAGCACTTTCCGCGGTCGTTAATTCGAAGGGGCAGGCCCGGATGAGCCGCCAATCACCAATTCCGACGAGATTCGATACTCCTTGCCTTGCGGGCTCGCGGTGCTCGAGAGTTCGTGCAAGGCATCGGCGGCGAGCCGTCCTAGGGTTTCGCGATGAATGTCAACAGTGGTAATCGAGGGGTTGCAGTACTCCGCCAATCGCGTCTTATCGAATCCGGTGACGGAGACATCCTCTGGAACGCGACAACCCGCTTGCAACAGCCCCTTGATTACTCCCACCGCAGTCAGATCGTTCACCGCCATGACAGCAGTGGGGCGAGGCGATAGCTTCGCGATCGCCTGTCCTGCCACAAATCCGCCCTCGAAACGCAAGTCGCCCGGAAACACCGGGCCGGCCTCTAGCCCCAGCGCGAGCATGGATTGCTCGTAGGCCTGCAATCTTTCGAGGTTGGACTTAAGGCCCGAGCGGCCGGCCACGAACGCAATACGGCGGTGACCGTTGTGGTAAAGGTACTTCACGATCTGCTCGACACCCGACAAGTAGTCGATGCGTAAGTTACTGGTGTATCCAAAGCCCGGTGCCAGGTCCAGGAAAGTGACGGCAATCATGCGTCGCGCCAGTTCATGCACCAGCCGCAAGCTGATCTCCGAGGTCATGATGGCGACGCCACGAACCTTGTGCTCCATCATTCGTTGCGCTGCCTCTCGGGTTCTGCGCGGATCGTAATTTGTGTCGCTCAGGATTGCGTCGTATCCGAGTTGCCGCGCTCGCGTTTCGAAGCTCTTGATCACCTCGGGAAAGAAAGGATTTTCAATATCCGAGACGATGATGCCGAGTGTCCGACGGTCGTGCGACGCCAGATGCCGGGCGTGCACATCCGGGATGTAGCCCAGCTTCTTTACCGTCGAGAGCACAAGCCGGCGCGTCTGGCGCCCGACTTTTCCTGTTTTGTTCAAAACATTGGAAACAGTAGCGGTCGACACCTTGGCGGCCCTGGCAACATCGCGAATCGTGACGCTCATGGCGGAGGTTTGCGGCCCCTATGACTCAGTTCGGCGACGAATCGCCCTGAAGTTCGGGGAGTATAGACGAGAAGAAAATTCTTGACAACGCCAACCACAGCATGATATTCCCCGGTCACACGCCCGATTAGTAGATTTCTATTGGTCTGCGCATCGGGTTAAGCGGTTAATCGAAAACGGCCTTCCATTCGATACCGCTGCACACTGGGGTCTCAACAGAATCAGTTGCTGAAACGCCTGCCTGCTTCGCGGCGGCTGGCCCGGGTAATCGGATGTTCGCCAAGTTAGTTGTGTAGCTAGCCGGCAAAGCTCAAAGGAGAGCTCATGAACCGATCGGCGTGCTCTTGGATTCTGCATGGCTTCTTCGGCTTGGTAGTTTCCATTTCTCTCAGCTTTGTTCCCGTGCATGCACAGGTGGACCAGGGCTCGATTACGGGCACCGTCACCGATGCCTCGGGCGCTGTGGTGAGGGGGGCGAAAGTCATCCTGACAAATGAAGGCACCGGTGCGAGTTTAACCATGACTACCCCGGCGGATGGCTTGTACCGGTTCAGCCCGGTGCGCATCGGCAGCTACAAGCTCGAAGTTGCCGCCGGGGGTTTCAAGACCGCCAGCGAACTTCACGTTAGCGTCGACGTGAGTTCGAACGTCACCCGTAACTTCCAGTTGCAACCCGGCCAAGTTTCGGAAACCGTCGAAGTCACCAGCCAAGCTCCGCTGTTGCAGTCCGAGGACGCTTCCGTGGGACAGGTGGTCAACCAGTAAAATGTCAACGACCTTCCCCTGAATGGCAGAAACTTTACCTTCTTGGCGCAGCTTGCAGCCGGCGTCAATAGCCCGCAGGCCGACACGCGCGGCAATGCAGCGTCCGGCGCATTTTCCGCCAACGGGCTCCGTCCGGCGCAGAACAACTACATGCTCGATGGCATTGACAACAACTCCGACACGGTCGACTTCCTCAACGGGACGAACTACGTCGTGCTTCCGCCGGTCGATGCTGTGCAGGAGTTCAAGGTTCAGACGTCAGATTTCAGCGCAGAGCTCGGCCGCTCGGCAGGTGCAGTTCTCAACGCGACGATCAAGTCCGGCACTAACCAACTGCATGGAGCGGCTTGGGAGTTCTTCCGGAACGACAAAGTGGACGCCGCCGATTACTTCGAAGACGCGAAGGGGATCCCAAAGGGAGAGTTGCGGATGAACCAGTTTGGAGTTTCTGCTGGTGGTCCGATCATCAAGAACAAAATGTTCGTCTTCGGCGACTATGAAGGGTTCCGCAGAGTTCAAGGCACCATTCAAACCGGTGCGGTGCCCACCGCCGCCGATCGCGCCAGCGGGTACTCCAACCTTTCCGACATCATCCAAACAACCTCGTCCAGCCGACTCGATGACTTAGGGCGGAACATCGCCGCGGGTACCATTCTGGATCCTGCGACAACACGACCGGTCACGGCGGGCGCCGCCGACCCGGTCACGGGCCTCACCGCCACAACCACGGGCTTTGTCCGCGATCCCTTTAGCTACAGTGCGGCGGCTGCCGCCAACGCGTTCGGAACTGCAGGTTGTCCAGCCAACACCACAGACTTTTCGGGGAGAATTTCAAGCTGTTTCCTGAACCAGATTAATCCTGCGCGATTCGACCAGAACGCCATCGCCCTTTTGAACCTGTTTCCTGCGCCGACCGCCTCAGGAATCTCAAACAACTTCGCCAGCAGCCGGCCGTTGTACGAACATCGCAACTCGTTTGACACCCGGATGGACGTGAACTTCAGCGCGAAAGATCAGACGTTTTTCCGGTTCAGCTACGTCGATGATCCCCAGTACATTCCGGGCATCTTTGGCGGAATCGCCGATGGAGGTGCCTTCCAGCAGGGCATTCAAACGGCGCTCGCGCAACAAAGTGCGCTGGCGTACACCCACCTGTTTTCGCCGACGCTAGTGAACGTTGCCCGGGTGGGCCTCAACTATCTACACACTACAAGAACCGGTCCGGAAGGCGCTGACACGTCAAACATCCCGTCTCAGTTCGGTATCCAAGATGTTCCCCAGAGTCACTTGAACGGCGGACTGCCGGGAATCGGCTTCGGCGGCCTGGCGACTTTGGGCAGTAATAACTTTCTGCCATCAGACGAAACCAGCCAAACGCTTCAGTTTACTGATGATTTCACCAAGATCTACGAAAAGCACAGCTTCAAGATGGGCGTGGAGTACCAGCACATCCACTTTGGCACATTGCAGCCGGCCTGGTCGAGAGGGCAGTATAACTATGGCGGCGGATTCACGGACATCTCCAAGAACAATTCCGGCAGCACAGGAATTGCGCAGTTCCTGTTGATTCCGACGGTTCATGATCCATCGATTGCTAACGGTGTAGACTACGTCGGCGGTGCCGACTCGGTTTTTGCTTCCAACATCTCCAAAACAAACGACGCCAAAAACTACTTTGCTAGCTATTTCCAAGATGACTGGAAGGTGAACAGCAAACTGACTCTGAACCTTGGGCTGCGATGGGATTGGTTTGGGCTGATCTATGAGCAGCACGGCAGGCAGGCGAACTGGGTGCCATATGGGCCACCGAATAACCAGCCGATGTTCCTGCTGCCCGGAAATGTAGACCAGACTCAGTTGTCCACAAGCTTTGTTAACCAGCTGGCGACGGACAACATTCAGCTGAAGGTCGGTGGCTACGGGTTAGGACTCGGCCACCCGCAAAGGACCAATTTCGCCCCTCGCATTGGCTTCGCTTATCAGGTTACGCCCAAGTTGGTGGCGCGCGGCGGATGGGGAATTTTCTATAACGCGTTCGAAAACCAGGGCTATGGCCCCAACGACGGCGAGAATTATCCGTTCGTGTATAACTTCTCCTGGTTTAACACCAATGATTGGACGTCGATCGGACGAGACCCCACGGTAAATCCGAATCCTTGGACTAACTGCTCTACTGCAGGTCCCGGGGGAATTGCAACCCTCTCCTCGGGGTTCTCTTGCATTCCCCTTTCTCCGACGGCCGTGAATGCCAGCGGCTTGGGATTGCAGGGACTCTCATTTAATTTTCTAACACCGTACACGCTAAGCACGAACCTGACGCTGCAGTATCAAATCCAGCCCACTCTGACGGTGCAGGCGGGTTGGGTCAACACCGAAGCACGGCATCTTCAGATCGGTCTTGGAGCGAACAATGTAGGGCAAATTCTACCTTCGGGACAGAGCACCACGCCTTACATCCCCTTCCCTGGCTTTGGTGGTGGCAGTTATCAGGCAACAAGGGGCGCCAGCAGTTACAATGGTCTGCAGACGAAATTGGAAAAGCAATTTACTGGAGGGTTGAATTTCCTTCTTACCTACACTTGGTCCAAGGCGTTTTCCGATGCGGGTGATTTGTTGAACGGTACCGCCATCGGGAGTTATCGCGGACCTTATATCCCAGGCTTTGGCATCGGAAAAGACCGGGGCTTGGCTGATTTCGACATTCGCAACGTGGTCCACTTTAGCGGAGGGTACGCATTGCCGTTCGGCAAAGGCAAGAAATTCATGGGCAATGCAGGCAGCATTGCCAACGCGGTCTTGGGGGGCTGGAGCCTCAACTGGATCACAACCCTCCAGGAAGGTCAGCCTATTACGCTCGGTTGTCCCACCGGAACCGCCGCGGGCACAGGCTGCAATGCCTTAACGGTGCCTGGACAAAGTCAAAAGCTGGGACTGCACATCGATCAGAACGGGCAGCTGAGTTGGTACGGCAATCCGGGTGCCTTCACACAGCCTTGCGTCCTGGGTGGGGCTCCGGGCGCAACCGTGCCTACCCCCAACAGCCCGGCGGGATGTCTCGAGTTGAATGGCGTCGGCGCCCTCGGGGGCGGTCCGTCACAGACACGCGGACCGGGCTTCCACCGGCTGGACTTCTCCACGTTTAAGGACTTCCGTATCAGCGAACGCTTCACCGCGCAGTTCCGGGCCGAGTTCTTCAACATCTTCAACCACCCGAACTTTAACGCGCCGAATTTCGGCGGCAACGGTGTCGTCTCGATCAGCGGATCAGGCGACTTCCTGCCGGGCGAGAACTCTCACTTCGGCGAAATTGGATCAACCCGCGATGCGCCCTTCGATCCGCGGCAAATCCAGTTTGCGTTGAAACTGTATTTCTAGTTATCTTGGTTTGATTGTGAACGAGAAAGCGCTTCGCGGAAGCGCTTTCTCTTTATAGGGGTGGTTTTTCAATCCGCGCCGATTGCCGAGCTGGGTGGTAGCATACAAACCGTGAATCTTGGACGTTGGTCCTTTGTGTCTCTGGTCGCGCTGGCTGCCGCGGTAGCAGCATCGGCAGGCGGACAGGATACCCAGCATCTGAATCAGAAATTCCAGGCTGCCGTCGCGCAATACGACGCTGGCCATTTGCCGGAAGCAGCTGCGCAACTGGAGAATCTTCTGCATGATGCTCCCAACAGCTTCGAGGTGCACGAGTTGCTCGGGCTCGTGTATGCCAGCGAATCCAAGGATGACCTTGCTACTCGACATCTGCGAGAGGCCGTTCGCCTGAATCCGAATTCCGCGGCCACCCGCACAAATTTCGCAACCAGCCTGATCCATTCCGGAAATCTGCAAGGGGCTGAGGAACAACTCAAGAAAGCGGTTGCGCTTGAGCCGCGGAACTTCGACGCCAACCACAATCTCGGCGAAGTCTATGTGCGCAAGGGGACGCTTTCCGAAGCAGTGCCGTATTTAAAGCAAGCGCAGGCGGTTGACGGATCATCGTATGAGAACGGATACGATCTGGCACTGGCGTATCTCGCGACCGGCAAGCCGGCACCGGCGAAGGAAGTCGTGCAGAGCCTATTGACGAAGAAAAATACCGCCGAACTGCATAACCTCTTGGCTCAAATCGAGGAAAAACAGGGCGATTATGTCTCTGCCGTTACGGAGTATGAAACGGCTGCGCATGAGGATCCGAGCGAAAGTAATTTATTCGACTGGGGCAGTGAGCTGTTGGTGCATCAGACGCTGGAGCCCGCCATCGAAGTGTTCCGCAATACGGCCGAACGATATCCGAGCTCGACCAGGGTCGCCATCGGACTCGGGATCGCCTACTACTCGCGAGGCATTTACGAGGAAGCGGTGAAATCGCTGCTGCGCGCCGCTGACCTCAGCCCCTCCGATCCCCGCTGTTATTTTTTCCTGTCGAAGGCTTACGACAGCTCGCCCGGCCAGGCGGAGGAAGTGATCCAAAGATTTCGCCGTTTTGCGGAGCTGCGGCCGGGCAACCCTCGCGCGTTGTATTACTACGCGATGAGTTTGTGGAAAGGGAAGCGGGCGCAAGATCCGAGCCTGGATCTTCAACACATCGAGGGCTTGCTTAAGACAGCGGCCGCGCTCGATCCCAAACTCAGCGAGGCGCACGTGCAACTGGGAAACCTCTATTCCGATCAGACTCATTATGCGGAAGCGATCCCAGAGTACCTGAAGGCGTTGGAGACGAACCAGGATCTTCCCGATGCTCACTACCGGCTTGGGCAAGCCTATGTCCACATCGGGCAGAAAGACAAAGCCCAGGCGCAGTTTGTCGTGTACCAAGAGCAGCGTGCCAGGCAGCTCGCCGATCTCGATAAACAGCGGGCGGAGATTCGCCAGTTTGTGTATTCCGAGGACAAGCAGGCGCGGAATTGACCGATGAGCCCTTCATCACCAGGTCGAGCGAGGACGACGCGAACTGGAATTCCGTGTGCTTCGAGTGCCCGGGAGGTGGGCCGGTCTCTGGCTCGCACGCGGCGCGACTTTCTGCGCGAAGCGGCCGGAGTCGCGATCGGAGGCACGCTGTTCCGTCCTTCTTGGGCACGCGCCGCCTCGTCCAACTCGAGAAAGAAAGTCGTTGTGGTCACTTTCGGCGGAGGGGCCCGCGATCAGGAGACGTTTGCTCCGGAAGGGCAGGAAAACATCCCCCACCTCATGCGGGAATTCATTCCGCAGGCCAGCTTTTTCACGCAGGTCGTGAATCGCGGAATTCTCGGACATTACGTTGCCACTGCAAGCCTTGCCACGGGGGTGAATAAAACCATCAAAAACTTTGCTTCACTCCCTCCCCAGGCGCCGACGGAA
>Ga0126378_10002918_pt1 | contig 12809 bp, 9 predicted proteins | sample PanSoiMetPlot_23_FD_92587 | JGI IMG/M metagenome (GOLD analysis project Ga0126378, IMG submission 92587) | Tropical forest soil microbial communities from Panama - MetaG Plot_23 | ecosystem: Environmental > Terrestrial > Soil > Tropical forest > Bulk soil | place: Panama | collected 2016-02-17
CGAAATCCCCATTTGGCGTGCAGTCTCACGCTGGCCGCGTTCGGCAGTGGAATAACTCCGATCAGTTCAAGAAACCCTTTTTTAGCGGCCGAGCGAATCAAGGTGGAGTAAAGCAGCGTACCGAGCCCTTTTCCGACACTTCCTTCCGTCACTTCTTCCGGTTGCTACAATCGCAGCATGCTGGCTGCTCTTAAGTTAAGAACGACTCGGCTCGGTCTGCTTGTGTTCTCAGTCTTGAGCATCCGGAGTTCGGGATCACCGCAGGCCGCAACCCTGGCTTCGCATCAGCAGTTCATGGAGCGATTGGTTACCGCCGCGATCGAGCGAACTCGTCATTCCGTTCGCTATGTTCCAGCCTATGTTCGGATTCCGTACCCGAACGGCGACGTTCCGCCAGATACCGGCGTTTGCACGGACGAGATTATCCGCTCCTATCGTGCCGCAGGTGTTGACTTGCAGAAGGAAGTCCATGAGGACATGTTGCAGAACTTCGCAGCCTATCCCAGCCAGAAACGGTGGCGCCTCGATCATCCCGATCCCAATATCGACCACCGCCGCGTGCCTAATCTCATGGTCTTCTTTGCGCGTAAGGGAGAGACGCTCCCGATTACGCATCGAGCGGCAGACTATGCTCCCGGAGATCTTGTTACCTGGGACTTAGGCGGTGGTGTGCCGCACATTGGCATCGTTGTGGATCAGAAGGCCCGCTGGGGCGAGCGTTACATGGTCGTGCACAACATCGGGGCCGGCCCGAAACTGGAAGACATCTTATTCAACTGGAAGATTACTGGCCATTACCGCTACTTCGGCCCGCGTGGTTCCCCATGGCGGGATTGCACGGTCGCGTGACTCCTCCGGTCTTGGCTCCGCTTTCCCGGCTTCTTCAGCTGGGGCGATGTGTACACGGAAACCGAGCTTACATACCTCCGGTGAATGTGTATTCGTGCTGGCCATCGCGGATGACGAGCACCTTTTTCCCAGAACGTTGCCCGACCACGAATTCGAATCCGTCAGCCCCGGGATCGATAGTAATGAACGAAATCGTGATATCGTCGTTCTTCCGCGAAGCCACCGCGCTCTTGAACCCGTCGAACTGGAAGGTGGTCCCTCCGTCTTGGCTCTGCACGGTGATCTCCCCGAGATCCTTGCTGGTATATTCCTTCGCCAGAGCATTCACCTGAGCCGGGTCGGCAGGGATGACCAGCCTTTCCCTGTCCTTGGCCATTTCCGCCTTATGACGCGCGGCCTGAGAGGCAACGTCGCCGGCGGCTTCCGGCTTACCGTCAAAGACGATCTCCAACAGGCGCCGCCCAAAGGGCCCCAAGAGCATCCCGCCATTATCGGAATTGGTGAGCAGGACTGCACCAATGCCGGAATCAGGCAGGAAAAAGAAGTTACTCTTGAAACCGATCATGCTGCCGCCATGGCTTACCACGGGAATGCCGTATTTCCGGCTCACACTTAAGCCCATCCCGTAAGTCGCATCTTCCCCCTCAGAAATTTGCGGAGCACGGCGCGCCAGCAGATTCTCCGCGGAAACCAACTGTTTGCCATTGGGCAACTTGCCCTGCGACAGCTCATCCTGGACATACTTGGCTAAGTCAGCAGCCGAGGTCCACACGCCGCCCGCGGGTCGCGCGGGGACCATCGAGTAATTGAGATCCATCCTGGCGATGCTGGGCTTCCCATCCACATCGTCGCCATGAGGCGTGGCGTGATTGCCGGCAAGGGCACGGGCGAAATCGAAGGTCGTCGAATTCATTCCCAGAGGATCGAAAATCATCTTCTCCATCGCCTCGTCATAGGCCTCGCCGAGCTCCCTGTCCGGATACACCAGATGCCCACCAATGTATCCTGCGGCCGTCGCCATGAGATTGCTGTACTGAAAGACCTCGCCAAACTTGCTGGTCGGCTGCATCGTGCCCAACAAGGCCATCTCAGATTCGGGCGTAGCTTTTTTAAAGTCGAATAGCCATTCCAGGTCCTGACGCGGTAATCCGGTGCAAGCGCAGATAAGGTTCTTGATGAGAACTCTCCTGGTCGTGTCCGCGTCGCCCAGCTTGAAGTTCGGATAGGCGTCGATGGCCGGTTCATCCCACCTGAGTTTTTTTTCATCCACCAACTTAGCCAGCAGCAGCGTGGTCATTCCCTTGGTGTTAGAAGCGGCCATGAAGAGCGTGTTTTCATCCACTGGGTCGGGCTTACCCAGCTCTTTTATGCCAAAGCCCCCGGCATAGACCACCTTGCCACCGTCAATCAGCGCCATGGAAGCACCGGGGATACCGAGTTCCTTGATGGACGTTTCCACGAAGGCCTTGATCTGCGCGATCCGAGCGGCATCGAGCGGGTGCGCGTTGCGCCCGGCGAAGGATTCACGCTGGTATCCTTTGGGCCGCAAGCTGGAAACGATCAGGGAAATCGGCGCGCCGCGCTTCTCGACAGTGGGATCAGTCCCGTCAAGAATTACAACGGTCCACGTACTCCCCGCCCGCAGCGCAATCGCCTCTACGACCGCTCGCTCGTTGGGCGAAGTCTCGTAGTCAAACACTTGGCGTTCATCCCAGCCCTCGCGCGCCGGTCGTGGTGTAACCAGCTTCAGGGGTCGTTTCGACTCCGGCTTGTAGGCGGCCCATGCCCCCTCGACCGCAGCCTTGGCGTCGGCCGCCTGGGAATCCCGAATCGCAACATGAGTATCCGTCTCCGGAGGCGTAAGCACAACGAAGTCCATGCCCGTCTCGATCGTCCATCCGGACGGAACCGTGAAAGATGCTCCGCCGGGAGTTACGCGAGCCGTGTCCGCCGACACGCGTTCGGGCGCAGACCGGGTTCCTGCCTGTGTCGAGTCGGCTGCCCGGGCAAAGCTTGGTTTTGCCGAAAACGCACTGAATGCCACTAAGGCTATAAGGGTGATCCGAAACTCAACCATGGATGTCCTCCGTCTTGCGGCGACGCAGAATTTGGCGGGACCACGATACAAGCCTCCGAACCAGCTTGTAAAGGTGTTTACTGCGTTGCGCGTAATCGACTCCGCGTTGACCGCGATCCTAGTGTTGCGGACCTTCCATCATCTTGCGGCTGCAGGTTTCGATCTCATGGTCGATGGGTCAGAGCAAACGATCGCCGACAACCGGGTTTTTCGTTTCCGGCAGCAGACAAGGCCGTTCGAGGGCTCCCGCAGCTGACCCTGCATTTGCGAAGACGCATGATTCAAGAATGCCAGAGATGTGTGACGAATTCTTCCGCTTGACCTGCAAAAAAATACAGTGACTTACCCCTTGACAGTCGCGACCCACAGTAGCAGGATTCTTTCGGCTATTAAGAGGTTGCAGTGGGAGGTCCTGCTTCACGGCACGGCTTCCCTCGCACCCGTCGTTTTTTCACAACTCTGCTGTCGTTCTCTCATCCGCTTCAGGCTACGCGGGTATTGGGCCCTTCAGTACCTCAGACCAGGAAACCGTTTGCAACAGGGTTTCAACAATTCCTCCTACGGGTTCAGGAAAATATCTTGGAAATACTCGGTTCCATGTTTTGGGGTAGAGGATGTCAGGGCAACGGGCAGGATGAAGTCAGGAGGCACTATGCCAAGAAGGTTGTCGTGGTTAGTTCTGTCCATAGCCATCGCTATACCGGCGCTTGCGCAGACTCCGATGCAAGTCTACGGTGCATGGCATTGTTCCACCGATTACTGCACGTGGGCAGCAGTTTCAAGCGCAAGCACATTCGACACCGACAATCACTGGATGATTGACCGCCACATGAACAATACTTATCAACCTTCGGTGAACCTGGTCATCTTCAGCTTTATACAACCGGTGAAGCTGATGAACCTCACCACCGACGCTGGCGACACCAACGGCGTGCCCAATGCGATGAACGCGAGTGCCGTAAGCTACTTCCAGAGCCGTGGCGTGCGGGTCATGTTTTCGATCGGAGGCCAAACCTACACCAGCGACTGGGACACGGCTCTCGCGACAGATCCCGGTACGTTGGGGACGAATGCGGCCAATGTTGCAAAACAATTCAATGTTGGCATCGAAATCGACTATGAGAACAGCAGCAGCCCAAATTTGACCGGCCTCGAGCAGTTCATCAGCTCATATCGCGCGGTGATTCCGTACGATCCGACCGGCAACAATCCGGCGGCGCGGTTGACGATTGATTTAGGCGCTGGCGACCAGTATCTGTCCTCGCTAGCTGCGTATGCCACGACAAACTGGCTCACCACCAGCAATCCCGTCCTCGATTACGCCAACGCCATGGTGGTAAGGGCGAATACCAGCGTTTCCTCCCTCGAGTCGGACTGGTCGCAGCATATTGATGGATACCCAACCTTAGGCGTCCCGCCCCTGGCACCCGCCAAATTGACGGGAAGCTTCTTTCTGGTGAATAGCAAGCCTATAGCGAACTGTGTGGGTCCGTTCAGCAGTTCTCAGCAGTCCGCGGCCGCGAATTTCGTGGAAACGGTTGCCCCGGACGGGGCCGGGACAACTGCAGGCATGTTAGGCCTGATGTTCTGGGCGGCGGGATGCCAAGGCACTCATACGGCTTGTACATTTCCCCCGAACACTTGCCAAAACGGAATGGGTGTCGCTGCGACAACGTTTAATATCCCAGTTCCGATGCCGGCCTTACGGCCGCAATGATCTCGTGGGGGATGACTGGCTACGCCCGTGATCACATGGTCTTACATTGGCACCGCAGCACTGGCGCCAGCGTTACGATTCTCTTTTGCTTTTAAGGTTCTCTCCATGCTGCAGAGGACGCGGCTCCCCCAACGGAGGACGATTCTCGGTACCGTTGCTTTGCTGCTGTGTCTCGGAAGGTTACAAGCGCAGGGACCTCCGGCTGCAAGCCAGAGCGCCGATCCAATCGCGATGACGGTGGGGGAAGAAAGAATCACGGCCGAGCGGCTATGCACAGCAATCCAGTCGTTGCCACCTCCGCAGCGGAGTGGCTATGCGCTGCACCCCAATTTGGCAGCTCAGTGGTTCGGGCCTCTGGTGGCTATGGCGATAGAAGCCAAGCGCGTGCATTTGGCGGTTCCAGAAAATCCAAAAGAGAGCGAAGTCGACCTCGACAACGCCCTCGCCGGCGAACTCATCCAGGCAATTGCACGCAATACTCAGCCTGCAGAGTTAGACATCGAGAGCTATTACATCGCACACAAGAACGAATTCGAACAGGCACTGGTTCGTCACATTCTGATTTCGGATGCGACCGCTTTGTCCAGCCGCTCACAACGTCCCGCGACAGAAGCCAAGAGAAAAGCTGAGTGGATTGCTGTCCGACTCACCCACGGTTCCGATTTCCGCACCTTGGCACTCGCACAATCCGATGACCCATATACGAGAGAAAAAGGCGGTGACCTGGGCTACATCTCACATCGTCAACTCGAACCGGCGCTGGATCACGCAATATGGTCGCTCGCTCCCGGTCAAATCAGCGTTCCATTTGAAGGCCGGCTTGGCTATGAAATAGTTCAGGTTCAAGCCCTTCGCACACAACCTCTCGACCCGGTCCGCGGAATCATCCTCGGGAGAATTAAAGCGGAGGCATTGGATCGCAGACAGCACAGCATCGTTGAAGCGGCCCACATCACGCTCGAGCCAAGCTACCGAGATTCGCCGCTCCCATGCGGCAGCTCGTCTCAGTTCACGCTGAAGGACCGTCTGCCAACTCCCTGAGGAGCCGTCACAAACGTTTAATGACATTTCTGGTCAGAAGGAGTACCTCAACCTCGATGCCAGGTTTCGGGTCGCAGGTGATGAGAATATTCGATTTTTCATCGACCCGCAATGAGGTTTGAATGAGTAGGACAGAGCCTCATTTCGTGCAAGAAACGAGTTGCGATGCGGTTTCCATTGGTAATCGCGTAACCGGCGGCTTGGAAGAATCGTAAACGATCACGGCAAAGGCACGACGAGGCTTTGTTCCAGTAGCCACGAGGCGCATGGTTGTCCCTGTTGGAACCACCAACGTGTCGCCCTTTTTCATCGGGAAAGCCTTGTCTTTAGTCTCCAGGCACTGCTCTCCATCGACCGTATAAAAAGCTTCTACTCCCGAGTGAAAATGCACGCGCGAGGTCATTCCGGCTGGAATGTATGCGGATATAACGAGCATCGAATAGGCACCTGCTTTCGGAAGTGGTGACAAGTTTACCTCCGCCACATGTTTTCCGCCGTGATGGTCGTTGGTCTCTGGTCCGACCGACATCAGCCACCATACACCATGCGCTTCAAAGGCGATGCTAGATGGCCCGACGGCGGCTCGCGCACGATCTGGAGAGTCAAACTGATCGATGTGCCAGAAAGCAGGCTCTTTCAGCGTCGCGGGCAACGGTTTCTTTTCAACAATGCTGCACCCGATCTCACCTCGACGCTCGGGCGAATTCTCGACGCACACTGGTTCTTCCTGAGCTCTACTGATCCCGGTAAGGAGCAGAACCACGAAAACAACAAATTCTCGGGCGCCAGTGGTTCTCATGGCAATTTTCACTCCACGATGTGCCTTTAAGATACAAGAGGCGGACTTTAACGAAGTTGGTCAGCTCTTGGAACCATGCGCGGGTTGTTGAAATACTTTTGCAACACCCACAGGCGTTCCCGAGTTCGGCGCACGATTCAAAATCAACGGCATCGTGCTCAAAAGGCCGTCAACCTGTGCCCAACCGAGTTTTTCGACCGCGCCTTTTGATTGACTGTACTTACCTTTGTGCCTAGAATCCAGCGCTCGATGTTCCACGTATTGCGCGAATGGGTCGCTCTGTTTGAGTGTGCAATTCTCGCAAAGGCCAGGATTCTAGATGAAGAACTCACAATTCATAAACTTATTCCTTGCGGTGGCTTTGCTGCTGTCGCTATTGACCGGCTGTGGAACTGCCTCGCCGCCACGCAGCCTGCTGGTTGCGACGGCACATCCTCTGGTGGCCCAATACAACATCAGGATTTTTCATTCGGGACTCACGGCCTGGGTTGAATTTGGAACTGACACAACCTACGGCCGACAGACTTCTCCCTTCACGAGTTCGGAGACGACGCCAGACAGTCAGGTACTCAGTATCCTGGTGGCTGGCATGCTGCCACAAACCACCTACCACATGCGGGCACATGTGAATTGGCCTGGCGGCTCGTGGGTGGATGATGATCATACGTTCACAACCGGCGCATTGAAGGGACCGCAGGGAGCACCTGCCACGACATCGCAGTTGCCGGGAATTAGCGTGTCGACGCCGGTGCCGGGTCTTGCGCCGGCAGCGGGAGTGGAGTTGTTGAGCCTGGGCGAGCCAGCGAATACGAGTATGCTGGAGGCAATTGCTACCGATCTACAGGGCAATATAATCTGGTACTACCCCTCTGGCGGCGCATTCCCAATCAAACTCATGCCGAACGGTCACATGATCCTTCAGATGACGGGAGACTTGCGCGAAATCGACCTGGCAGGTAACACCATACGCGATGTCTCTGTCGCGCAAGTGAATCAATCGCTGCAGGCAAAGGGCTATTCCTTTTCAATTGGTGCGTTTAGCCATGATGTCCTTACTCTGTCCAATGGACACTGGATCACAATTGGGCTCATCTCGAAAGCCTTCACCGGCTTACCTGGCTACCCGGGTACAACGAATGTAACCGGAGATGCAGTCGTGGACATCGACCCGAATGGAAACGTGGTCTGGGGATGGTCGGCTTTCGATCATCTCGATGTGAATCGGCATCTCCAGGGGTTGCCGGATTGGACGCACAGCAATGCTCTCGTCTATACGGCCGATGGCAACCTGCTGCTGTCGATGCGTCATCAGAGCTGGATTCTGAAGCTCGATTATGCCAATGGAACAGGCACGGGCAACATTCTCTGGAAACTTGGCGAAGGGGGGGACTTTACCCTCTCAGGCGGCGACCCCAGCCAGTGGTTTTATGGCCAACACGATCCCGTTATTTTGACTACCAGCGGCACCGGAACGACAATGGCAGTTTACGATGACGGAAATCTCCGAATCGACACGAACGGCGTGGCCTGCGGTTCAGGCGCATCCGCGCCGGCATGCTACAGCCGAGCCGTGATCTTTCAGATTGACGAGGGCACGAGAATCGCCACCGTATCTTGGCAAGACCTTCCCGGCTTCTTTTCGCCTTGGGGAGGGAGCATTGGGATTTTGTCCAACGGCAACGTCGAATTCGCCAGCAGTCAGCCGTTTGACACCATTTCTTCGCAGATCACGGAAGTGATCCACACGGACGTTCCACAGACAGTTTGGCAAATGAATATCACAGGGGAACAGGCTTACCGGGGTGAGCGTATCCCGAGCCTCTATCCCGGAGTTACGTGGCAAAAGTGAAATCCAGGCCCTGAAGCAGTGATCGGCAGTAAAGCCATGTACTGAAGAAGACTGCCATGGCTACTTATAGATTTCATGGCCTTGTACTGTGGAGCGATCGACGGAGGGCTTCCGCTGCCCTTGATGCTATCGGGGCATCACCGCTCATCGACTACTCTCAGTGCCCCCCAGAAGTCAGGGCAAGAGCCTTGACCGCAGCTTCAACCGGATCACCAGTTGGTTCTGTAGGATACACGCTACGTTGCTCGGTCCATCCTTTTTCGAATTCAAAGAAGTTGATTTTGCCTACCCTCGGTTCATCGAAACCGCGGTCGCGGTCCCGGACAAAAAGCTCCCAGCGCGCCAGATAAAAATCCCGCAGCAGGCCGGACCATTCCTTACCGGCATAGTCGCGCGCATCGGCAGCTGGATTATCTGGGCCCCAATACGTGATTTGCGTCCGTGCATTTCTCTCACAGAGAGACTTTTCTCCAGCTGTATGTCCCATTTCATTGGCTGCGACCAACCACGGGCCGAGCAAGAACTCTTGTCGAGTACTGACCAGGGTGTCCTGAGTACGGATGAGATCCAGGAAAGCCTGTGCGGCAGAATCAAACTGCCGCTTATCATGAGACTGGTAAGCGGTGACCATTTTGCGATAAGCTGCTGCGCCGCGGTTCGCCAGAACCTGGCGAACGATGTCGACGGCATCGTACTGGTAGGCATCAATCGAACTCAGGCCATCGCGGGCCCGAAGGAACGCACGTGCCGCCTGTTCGAATGTATCGGGATCATAAGGGATGTGCGTCGTCCCCCAGGTGGAGACTCGCTTTACGGACAACGAAGGTCTGGCGCAGAAAACTGATTCCGCGCGGCTGCCCGACTTGTAGGCCGTGTCAAGCAATAGTTGCCATGCGCGATCCACTTCACGGCGATTTTCTCCATAGCGGTAGCGCGCATATTCACTCAACCAGCGGCGCAAATCAATGGCACCATCGGCCCACGCTGTTTCGAAAAGCAGATCGTACACAACCGGATTGTTGTCGATTCCTTCCATCAGAGCGCCGATGCCAATCATGTTCGGCCCGTAGGGCCCATTTCGTGCGCGAATGGGTTCCGACGCAATTCGTGGCAGGTCACCAAACATGCCGGTATTTTCGCCGAAGTTGTTGATAATTCCCCAAACCCACGGGAAGCCTCCGAAGCCTTTCCTGTTCTCCCAATCCTTGCCTTCCATATTGAGAACGATGACATGCGCCCACGACAATCCATGTAAGAGTTCCTGTTTGGGGTTTCCCTCCCAACCTTGAAGCACCCAGACAGAATCGGGATTAGCCTGCAGCATCGCATCCTGGACGCCACGACCAAGTTCTGCGAGGTTGAGGCCGGTGGTTTCCCCGCCTTCATGAAAGAGGTCACCGCCGAAAAAGCGAACCGGTCCATACAGCTTCTTCATCTCGTCGTAATAGATGGACGCCAGGCGCGAGAAAAACGGATCTGATGACAGGAGTATTTCCGGTCTTTGGAAACCTCCCCATTTGCCCTGGTGGACAATGTGCCGGTCCGGAAATTTCTTCGCCAACGACGCGGGCACCATTCCATAGAATCCCTGCAGAACCGGCTCGATTCCCAACTCTTGCATTCGCGACAAAATCTTCTTTTCGAGAGCTACCCGATCGTTGATCATTCGTGGAGTCAGCGGCCCGCCCCAACCTTCGAGATTCCCCATGAGCCACCACGCGGTGTACGCCGGACCGGGGAAAAACTCCAATGCTTCCGCATCCGTATAACCAATGCGCCGGAGCGTGTTTTCCCAAACCGCCTCCATTCCGTTAGGCACGAGCGCCAAATTGATACCGTTTAACGCCATCCAGTCAATCTCTCGCTGCCAACGGTCCCAATTGGCAAACGCGAGCGAGTAATTCAGAGTGCAGTAATTGAACAGGTAGCGGTACGTGAAACGGGAGGTGCGATGCACGGGCTGTGGCAGGGCGGGAAGTTCTCCGACCGGCTTAATATTGTTTCCGACATGAGATACCGACCGGTGGCAGTAGTACTTGAGATAGTGGTTCAATCCCATCGCTGCGCTGGGTGCGCCGGACGCACGCACGATGAGCTTCCCATTTTTCGTCTCGAGTTCAAAAACATCCAAGCCGTGCTCTTTGGGAATAGAGATCAGGACAATGTTTTTAGCCAACCAGGGCACCACCCGCTCGGCCAGATCAGCGACCGGAGTCAGATCGGTGGCTGTTGCAGAATGAATCTCACCGTTTTGGACTTGGGTCCCTTCAGTGGGCGAAGGGAACTGCTCTTTGCCAGATGCTGCCTGGCCCGTCTTGCTGGCGCGGCTGACCGCCGCCCATTGCTTCGACGGGAAGAGCGAGAGACAGGCAAACAAAAAGATCCAGATGCTAAATAAACGCATGCGAGCACCGAGGCGTGGTCCATCGTAATCGAGAATCAGCGATGAGGGTAGTTCTTCCTTGCCACGAGCCACAATTTCTCCGGCGTCGCCTTTAGTGGTCAGGCATCCCGATTTCCTCAAACTCGCGGCCTAGAAGCTTTGCCAAGAACCAAAGGATCTCATGCATTGCCAGGATGTGGGAGCTAGACCGCCCAAAACGCCCCCCTCTCCCGCTCGAATAGGCACTACCTCTTTATGTGCTCCGTGCCGAGACCTCCCAGACAGACCAGCGCCAACTACGCTTTACTCCTCCCACAACTACAGGGATCTCACGCAGCAGTTCCGCAGCACTTGGTATTGGCGGCGAATGCTGGGGAGTCTTTAATGGAAACGTGGAGGGAGAAAACTTGAGTCCTCGCGAGTTGCAGGGAAAGTACATTGTCGCATTGGGAAAAATTGGCGGCGAAACAGGCTCGGACGATGGGGGTCGCCGCAAACCGATTTACGAACGGAATTCACACCAGACCGAGCGTCAGGCTATTGCAGAAGCCGCCAACGCCTTGAGTGCTCTATGGAAGGTCCGAAGGTCCTATAAGGCCTAGATTTCTGCTTTGCTGGCGGGATCCGAGATTTAACCCTTTTTATTAATAAAGTCGATCGAACGAATCGACTTGTTCCCTCTCCCGCATCGGCACCTTTAAGGGCGCTCTTTCGATTTCCGAGGAGAAACCCTTGACCTCAAAGCAAGAATGTTCTTCTCCAGGGCTTCGGCGTTTCGTTGGTGACGAACGCTGGATGCGGCAACTGCCTGTGCGAGTTGATGGAGTTTTGCGGCAAGCTGCGCTGCGCGTTTAGGGCCGTTCCAATCTTGCTGCATTTTTCGTATCTCCACGGGGTTAAAAGCGTTCCTCCCCGCGGTTACCATCCAGAATTTCAGTTCCAAAACGACAGCAAAAACAGGGCTGCGCCTTCCCTTGCCAATGCGATGCACCGGAAGCTGCAGTTCCTGTTCCCAGCGCTGCACTGTGCGAACACCCCGACCGAGATAGCCGGCGATTTCCTTCCATGAGTTCAAGATCGCGTGCGATTGATCGTTTGGCGGGTTACGATTTGTGCTCATTGGGTCTGCCATCAACCAGCCGGTCAAAATTGAGTGCGCCCATGGAAGAGGAACGTTTTAAGCTCTTCGGGACGCAAGGCCGACCGCCGATGCGCACGAGACAGAACGGGCCAACGCGTGAACATTTGCCGTGTTTCCCCGCTCTAGTGGCTCTTACAAGGCTTTCTGCGAAACTTCCTCTGGCTTGAATGGGATGAGGAAGAACTTCTTGCCCTCGCGGAGCACTCAAGGCCGTTGCCGTCTTTGGCACGAAGCCAACTGCATGTTTCATATAAACAGAAGAGCTGTCAGAAGGCAGCCTTGCTGTTTTTCGTGACTCACTCGGTAATAATTTGCGACACCGTTTGTGTTGTGTCTGTCAGGGAAATTCCTAAAATTTTTCACTGTTTCAAACATGCAGTTGCCGATGTCGAGGAGGCTAGAGATCCGAGCTGGCATCTTCGGCTGAGCGACACAAAAGGGAAATTCACACCATCTGCTCGTGCTTGGTCCATCCCAGCCTAGTTTCGGATCGTCTTCGTGATCGGAGCCACGAAACACTCGGCCTAAGCCCGAGTAGCTCTTGGGCGCATAGTTTTTCCTGCTTTTGTCGCGACGTAGAAGGTGCGCAGGCGAGGCGGCAGGCGCAAGGGCTCGGACCAAAATACGCTACTTTTGTGAAGGGCCCGAGGAGCTGAGACTCGGGCCTCCCGCGTGCTACGTGCGGTCTAGCTGTTCACCAACTCTCGTCCTGAAACTCTGAAAGCGCCACTGTCAAAATTGACAGATGCAACTGCTCACCCTCCCGAAGACTCGCAAAGTCCGCAAAAACGTGAGCTTACACATCCTGCAGGGGCTAATGCTTACATGCATACTATATATTGTGTTAATTCTGAACGGACATGCTGAAAGCGAAACATTTTAACCGCAGAGAAGCATGACCGACGGGGCGCAGATCACAAGGTCACAACGGGCCACACAATTCAGCGTGGGAC
>Ga0126378_10002920_pt1 | contig 12806 bp, 13 predicted proteins | sample PanSoiMetPlot_23_FD_92587 | JGI IMG/M metagenome (GOLD analysis project Ga0126378, IMG submission 92587) | Tropical forest soil microbial communities from Panama - MetaG Plot_23 | ecosystem: Environmental > Terrestrial > Soil > Tropical forest > Bulk soil | place: Panama | collected 2016-02-17
AGCTCTGGACTGCGATCGGTGGCTTCCTCGGCTTCCTCGTCTGGTTCTTGGGCTTTCTCGTCATCGCCGGCCAGTGGTTCGCCATGTGGCAGTCCGCGCAATGGAACGGCCAGGAGCCCGCCTTCCGCTTCGTCGTGAGCATCGTCCTCGTGATGATCTTCGTGCTCCAGCCGGAGGAGAAGAGCTAGCGCCGGACTACTTTCGCCGCTGCGCCGCCGGTCGCGCCGGCTCGCGCGCCATTTCCTCGCGCAGGAAGGTGCGGAAGGCCGCGACCTTGGGCCGCTCGAGCGCCCCTCTGTCATGCACGAGATAGAAACCGTAGCCATCCGCGAGCGCGAGCTCGAAGGGGGAATCGAGCCGCCCCGCCTCGATATCGGTGGTGGCGAGGCTGGGCGACATCAGCGCCAGACCCTGGCCGCTGAGTGCCGCCTGCATCAGCGCGTTCTCGTCGTCGATGGAGATGCCCTTGCGCGCGAGCGCCGGGTCGAGGCCGGCGACGAGGAGCCATTCGGTCCAGTCCTCGCGCGTCTCGTCATGCAGCAGCGTGGCCTTGGCGATATCCCCCGGCTTCTTCAGACCCAGGCGGCGGATATAGTCCGGCGCGCCCACGACGATGCGCATCGCCGGGCCGATCAGCTCGCTCTCCACCCCCGGCCAGCGCCCCTTGCCCCAGCGGATGGCGAGATCAAGCCCTTCGCGCCCCAGATCGAGCACGGTCTGGGTATGGCGGACGGAGAGCTCGATATCGGGATGGCGCTCGGCAAAGCGCCCGAGGCGGGGCGCAAGCCAGCGCGCGCCGAAGGAGGGCGTCGTAGTGATGGAGAGCACCTGCTCCCCGCGCCCGATATCCGTCAGCGCCCGGCGCAGGATCTCGAAGGCCTCGGTGGCCGCGGGCTGCAGGCGCTGGCCCTCTCGCGTCAAGGCCAGGCGCCGCGTGGTGCGCCGGAAGAGGGCGAGGCCCAGCTGCTCCTCGAGCGCGCGCACCTGATGGCTGACCGCGGCCTGGGTCACGTTCAGCTCCTGGGCCGCCTTGGTGAAGCTCAGATGCCGGGCCGCGGCCTCGAAGACCCGGAGTGCCGGAAGAGAGGGCAGGCGGAAGGGCATATTCATTACTCCCGCTCATAAATCTGCCAAGAAAGCCTCGTTTGTCAATGTGGCGGATCTCGCCAAAATAAGGCTAGTCCAGAGCGGTATCCGCCTTCGGACAAAGCACAGAAGGAGATAAGCCATGTTCATGCATCACTGGTCGATCGGCATGGCCCGGGTCTATGCCCTGCAGGCCCTCGAGGAGGAGATCCGCCGCCAGCATGGCATTCCGCGCCGGGAGCCGCGCCGGCTGCTCCGCAAGGCCCTCGCTTCGGGGCTGAAAGGAAGCGGCCGGCTGCTGAACGGGCTCGGCGAACGCCTTGCCCATCGCCCCGCCGCGGGGCCGCTCGGCTGTCACTAGGCCTCGAGCCCGCCATGTTCGAGCCATTGGAGGGCGGCTGTCTCTGCGGCCAGTTCCGCTACCGGGTGACGGCCGCCCCTCTCGACGGCAGCTATTGCCACTGCCGGATGTGCCAGAGATCCTCCGGCGCGCCGCTGCAGGCCTCGGCGGAGTTCCCCATCGAGGCCTTCGAGGTGACGGCGGGCCGGCTCAAGGCCTATCGCTCCTCGGCCTGGGCTCTGCGCCGCTTCTGCCCCGATTGCGGCAGCCAGATTCTCTTCGAGCCGGCGGAGAATCCTACCTATATATCGATCAACGTCGCCACGCTTGATCGCCCGGAGACTCTGCGCCCGCGGATGCATATCTGGCGGGAGAGCCGGCTCCCCTGGTTCGAAACCACCGACGATCTGCCGCGCTATGATGGCGAGGGTCCGCCGGTCGCAGAAGAAAGGACGCGGGAATGACCTGGCAAACCTGGCTGCTTTATGCCGCGACCGATGCCTTCGCCTATCTGGTGCCGGGGCCGGCGGTGTTCTTCATCGTCTCCCAGGCCCTGGCGCGAAACGCCGGACGGACGAGCTGGGCGATCCTGGGCGTGCTCTCGGCGGAGGCGATGTATTTCATCCTCTCGGCCACCGGTCTCGCTTTGCTACTGACCGCTTCCTACGATCTCTTCTTCGCCATCAAATGGCTGGGTGCGGCCTATCTCGTCTGGCTCGGCATCCAGGCCTTCCGTGGCCAGGCCAGCGCGTTTGCCGTGGGGCCGGCAGCGAAGCACGTCTCGCCGCTCAGATCCGCGCTCCACGGCTTTGTCATGAACACGGCCAACCCGAAGGTGCTGCTGTTCTACACGGCGATCGTCCCGCAATTCGTCAACCCGCATGAAGCGGTCGCCCCGCAGATGCTGATCCTGGGCGTGACCGGGCTTTCGGTGGGCGCCGTGATCTCCGCCGGCTATGCCCTGATGGCGGCGCGCATGGCCCGGCGCCTCGCGGGGCCGCGCTACGCCACGATTACCAACCGGATCACCGGCTCGCTGCTGATCGCGGCCGGGGCGGGGATGGCGGCGCTGCGGCGGATCTGACGCCGCCGGAGCGCAATGTCTTGATTGCCACCGCCTCGCGGACAAGCATCGCCACCATCGCGGCCTTCTCCTTCACCGCGGCGGGGCTCGGAAAGCTCATATAGCGCGTCTGCCGGCCCTTGCCTTCCAGGACCCCGATCGGATCGGCGAGCCGGACACCTTGCTCGAAATAGAGCTTCACGACCGGCTCGAGCGGAAAGATCCCGCAGACATAGCCAGCCTTCGGATGGCGATAGGCGATGCAGCGCCAGCCGCCATAGCCGGTCTCCGCCAGCTCCGGCACGGCACACCGGATCACCGGCCGCAGAAGGCGGGCGACGGCCTGGGCGTCGGGCGTCGCCTGCCGGAGGATGTCCCCCGGCGGCAGCTCTTGGCGTGTCTTCATGCATCTCATGGCACGGCTCCCGCATCGACCAGCACCACGCGGCGGATCATGGCGCAGCATGCATTCTGAAGCTCCCGAGTGACGGATCCTGTCAGCAGCCTCGCTAGAGGCCCAGCCCCAGCTTCCGTCCCTCATAGATCGCCGCCGGCGCGTGGCGCGGGGCGAGGCAGTCGCCGATGGCGCGGAAGGGGCTGCTCGTCTCCCGCAGCTCGTCGGTGATCTCCGTATCGGGCCGGTTGACAGTCGCCAGAACGAGGGTGTCGAAGGGGAGGCGCTGCTCGCTGCCGTCCAGCAGGCTGCGGATCGTGGCACTGTCCCCATGCCAGGCGGTGACCACGGATTCCGCCATCGTCTTGACGCCGAGCTTGGCGAGACGGGCGCGCAAAGGGATATCGGCGCTGGTGCGCACCAGCTCGCGGCCGAGATGGGCGTCGGGCGTGACGATGGTCACCTCATGACCCTTGTCGGCGAGCTGCCAGGAGGTGCCGAGGCCGCGCCAATTGCCGACATCGTCCAGCAGCAGCACGCGCTTGCCCGGCCGCGCCTCGCGGCGCATCACCTCCTCGACGGAATGGACATTGGGCCCCTCGACGCCGGGCAGGCGCTCGACCTCGCCGAGGCCGCGCTGGAAGCCCGTTCCGGCGGGGCTGGAGCCGGTGGCGATCACCACCTCATCGGCGCCGAAGGCTTTGATCTCTCCGGCGTCCATCGGGGTGTTCAGCATCACGCGGACCTGCAGCTTCTCGAGCTGGCCCTCATACCATTGCAGCAGGTCGAGGATCTGGGCCCGGCGCGGCTGCATGCCGGCGAGGCGGAACTGGCCCCCCAGCTTGTCGGAGGCCTCGGCGAGCGTCACTTGATGGCCGCGCTCGGCGGCGACCCGCGCCGCTTCGAGCCCGGCGGGCCCGCCGCCCACCACGAGCACGCGCTTGCCCCGATCGGCGGGCTTGAAGGTATCGCCGCCCCATTCGAACTCGCGTCCTGCCGAGGGATTGACCAGGCAGGAGATCCAGTAATCCCGCGAGCGCCGGCCCCAGCACATCTGGTTGCAGGAGATGCAAGGGCGGATGTCGGTCGGGCGGCCTTCGCGTGCCTTGTTGGCGAGATGGGGATCGGCGATCTGGCCGCGCACCACGCTCACCATGTCCGCCTGGCCCGAGGCGATGACGTAATCGGCATTCTCCGGCGTGCGGATATGGCTCTCCGCCTGGACGCGGACATGCTTGGCCACCTGCTTCAGCGCCTCGGCGAAGGGGGCGCCCAGCTTGTCCTCATAGACGAAGGTCGGCATGATTTTGGCGAACTCGAAATAGCTGCCGGTGCCGCAGGTGACGTAGTCGTAGAGCCCGCGGGCGTCATGCCAGGCGAGGATCTCCTGCTGATCGGCGATGGAGAGCACATCAGGCCGGCTGGTATCGACGCTGATCGCCATGCCGATGATGTGGTCCTCGCCGCAGAGCTGGCGGATGCGGGTCAAGACCTCGGTCGAGAAGCGCATGCGGTTCTCGAAGCTGCCGCCATAGCGATCTCCCCGCCGGTTGGAGTAGGGCGACCAGAACTGCTCCACCAGCGCGTTATAGGCGGCCATGATCTCCGAGCCGTCGAAGCCCGCCTCCTTGTCGCGCCGGGCCGCTTGGCCGAAGCATTCGACGAGCTCGGCGATCTCCGCCTCGCTCATGCGGTGGCTGCCGTCGGAATCATGCATGGACGGCAGACCCGAGGGCGACCAGGCGGCATCGAAGCTGTTGTCCCAATCGCCATGGGCGCCGATATGGTACATCTGATGGATCATCACCGTGCCGTGCTCGTGGCAGGCTTCGGTGATGCGCCGGAAGGGCGCGATGATCGCATCGTCCTGGGCGCGGAAATTGCCGCGGGTCAGGACCGCGGCCTTATGCACCGGCGCGGGCTCGATGACGATCATGGCCGCCCCGCCGCGCGCCCGCTCGCGGTAATAGCCGAGATGGCGCTCCGAGGGCAGGCCCTCGACGCTCATATTCGCCGTATGGGCGCCGAAGACGAGGCGATGCTTCAGGGTCTTGTGCCGCAGCTTCAGGGGCTGGAAGAGATGGGGAAAGGTCTGCTCGGACATCGCGTCGTGATCCCGCTGGAGAATTCAGCGCGATCTTAGGGGCTGAGCCCGGCCCGCGCCATGGCGGCGCGGGCCGGACCCCGCCGATCAGGCGAGGCGCTTGAAGTGCATGACCCAGTTGACCTCCCAGCTGGCACCTGCATCGGGCGAGAAGGCCTGCTCCCAGCGGGCGGTGGTGGCGGTGATCTCCGACCAGATGAAGCGGACGATGACGACGCGTTGCCCGATGACCTCCGCGCCGAGAAAAGTTCCGACCCCATTCTCGAAGCGGCCATAGAGCGGCGGGTCCAGCCGCGGGTGGCGGCTGTCCATCCACCAGACGGACCAGAGGCGCGCCTGCGGATCGAACACCCGGACCGTCGCGCCGCGATATGTCCCGGACGGAAGCTCGATGACGTTGTCATCGCTGGTTCCAAGCCCGCCGAGAATGGGGCGCAACTCGCTGCTGCCGGCGAACTCGTCCCATTGCGTATCGCCCTCCAGACGCCGGCGCAGCCGCCGATGGGCGACGCGCCAGCGGCCATGGAGCACGTCGAAATCGTGGCGGCCGTCGCCCGCCGTCTTCTCCCGGCGCTCGGGATCGTCGAGGGCAAAGGGAGCCGGTGCTGTGGTCAGGATCGTCATGGCATGTCCTCCGGGTTTGAGTGGAGGGGCGAGCCTAAGACCCAAATCCTGACACTCTGCGTCAGGATTTCTTTGCTAGGCTTCAGGCCATGCGTGCCAGCCGCCTGCTGTCCATCCTGATCCTGCTCCAGCTCCGCGGGCGGCTGACGGCCGAGGCCCTGGCGGCTGAGTTCGAGGTCTCGCTGCGCACGATCTATCGCGATATCGATCAGCTGAGCGCCGCGGGCGTTCCGGTCTATGCCGATCGCGGCCCGGGCGGCGGCTTCGCCCTGCTGGAGGGCAATCGGACGAAGCTGACCGGCCTGACGGCGCAGGAGGCCGAGGCGCTTTCCTTCGCGGGCTTGCCGGGTCCCGCCGCCGATCTGGGGCTGGGGCAAGCCCTGTCGGCCGCCCGTCTCAAGCTTCTGGCCGCGATGCCGGCGGGCCTCGGCGAGAGCGCCGGGCGGATGGGCGAGCGCTTTCATCTCGACCCGACCGACTGGTACCACCGCGCGGTCGCCCCGCCGCATCTGGGATCCGTCGCCCAGGCGGTCTGGAGCGGGCACAGGCTCAGGCTTCGCTATGAAAGCTGGTCCGCCACCGTGCAGCGGCTGGTGAATCCCCTGGGCCTCGTGCTGAAGGCAGGCGAGTGGTACCTCGTCGCCGATGTTAGCGGCGCCCGGCGCACCTACAGGATCGCCAAGATCCTGGAGCTGGTGCTGCTGGAGGAGCGCTTCGAACGGCCGAAGGGTTTCGATCTCGCAGCCCATTGGCAGAAAGAGCTCCGCCGGTTCGAGGCGAGCCTGCGCCGTGAGGAGGCAGTGCTGCGCGTGTCGAGTGCCGCCATTCCGGCGCTGCGCCGTCTGGGGGCCGATATCGCCGAGGCGGTGCTGGCGGCGGCCCCCGACGCAGCGGGCTGGCGCCAGGCGAAAGTGCCGATCGAAGGCATCGGACCGGCGGCGAGCCTGATCCTCGGCTTCGGCCGCGACATCGAGGTGGTGAGCCCGCCGGCGCTGCGGCGGAAACTCGCCGAGGCGGCAGGCGAGGTCGTGGCGCTCTATCGGCCGAAGCGGGCAAAATCCGTTTGACGACTACGTCTTTTGCGTATAGACTGAAAAATCTAAGCTCGCATCAGAAGAAGTCTCGCGCGGCACTGCCCTCATCGCGCCCGGGCCGCCCGCCACCGTCATCCCGGAAAGGAGGCAAGACCCCTGCAGATTCTCTGCGGAAGCAGGCGGCCGCGCCTTGGCTTTGGGTGAAGGGGAGCCCCGCTCGGCTGTAAATCCGCTGTAGAAACAGCGTACGGGCTGCGGGCCACCAGCAGATCCGCTTACGCCATCAACCCTTCGACTGCACCGGAGACGGCGGTCAGCGGGATGCGCTCGATCTCGGGTCCGCCATAGGGGCGTGAGGAGATGATGTGGATGCGCCGGCGGCCCCGCGGCGCCCAGCGCTCGGGATTGCTGGGTCCGAAGAGGCTGACCAGAGGCGTGCCCACCGCGGCCAGCAGATGTCCGATGCCGGTATCCATGGCGACGGCGGCACTCAGCCTGGCGCCGATGGCCATGGAGAGAGGGACATCGGAGAGGGTCGGGGCGTCGGCGCGCTTGGGGATCAGCACCTCCGGCAGCGCGCGGCGCAGGGGATCGTGAAGATCATGCTCATGCGGGCCCAGCAGCAGGACAGGATCCCAGCCGCGCCCGGCAATCCATTTGGCGAGGCTGACGAATTGCTCCAGCGGCCAGCAGCGGGTGCGGGAAGAGGCGCCGGGGGCAAGACCCACATAGCGCGGGCCATCGGGCAGGAGCACTGCCGCCTCCCGCTCGACCGCCGCAGGAAGCTCGATCTCCCCGCTCCCGTCGACGGGGCAGCCGGTCACGGCCTCGAGAAGCCCGATCAGCTGCGTCAGCTTATGCTTGGGCCGGGGACCCGCCGGCGGCCGGCTGCAGAAAAGGTAGCCGGGGCTCGCCGCCTGGTAGAGCTTGGTTCGCAAAGCGAGCTTCGCCGTCATGATGGTGACCAGATCGGTCCGGTGGTCGATGACCAGCGAGAAGGGCGGCAGCTGCCGCGATCGGCTAATCACGCCCGGGCTCGGCCAGCGGATATGCGCGTCGACCAGGACCTCGGCGACATAGGGCCGCACGATATCGGCCATGACGATGCGATAGGGGCTGTCGCTCTCGGAAACCACCCAGGTAATCTTTTCCGCCGGATAGGCGCGCTTCAGCGCGCGGAGCAGCGGCAGCTTCGAGAACCCGTCGCCGAGCCCTTCCCGCTCGTTGAAGACCGCGATCCCCAAACCTGGTTGCGGAAGGGGGCGGGGCACGGAGACCGGTCCCGGCTGGTCGGCATATTGAGGATCCATGAGGCCGGCAATCTAGCCTAGGAGAAGCACGCCGTCTGCGCCGAATATTTGCAAAATATTAATGCCGCCCCGCGCGGCGCGGTTCCGCTAGGATGGGCCAGCTTCCGTCCTCGCCGCAGGCTCGTCCTGCTCAGAATCTGGAGACCTCGAGATGAAGAAACGCAAGCTGGGAAGATCCGGCCTGGAGGTGGCGCCGCTGGCTCTCGGCGGCAATGTCTTCGGCTGGACAGCCGATGAGGCGACCTCCTTCGCCGTGCTCGATGCCTTCATCGATGCCGGTTTCGATCTCGTCGACACCGCCGATGTCTATTCGGCCTGGGTGCCGGCCCATAAAGGAGGCGAGTCCGAGGCCGTCATGGGCAATTGGCTGAAGAGCCGCGGCCGACGCGAGCGCGTCGTGATCGCGACCAAAGGCGGCTGGGAGCGGCCCAATTGGGGCAAGGGCCTGTCCAAGGCACAGATCGCCAAATCCGTCGAGGCCTCTCTGCAGCGGCTCCAGACCGACTACATCGATCTCTACCAATCCCATATCGACGATGCCGAGACTCCGTTCGAGGAAACGCTGGAGGCCTATGACCGCCTCATCACCGAGGGCAAGGTGCGGGCGATCGGCGCTTCCAACCATACCGCCGCCCGTCTCGCAGAGGCCCTGCAGGTAAGTGAGCGCAAGCACCTGCCGCGGTTCGAGAGTCTGCAGCCGCTCTACAATCTCTACGACCGCGAGGGCTTCGAGGCGGAGCTGCAGCCGCTCTGCCTCAAGCAGGAGATCGGCGTCATTCCCTATTACGCGCTCGCCGCCGGATTCCTGACCGGCAAGTATCGCAGTGAAAAGGATCTGGACCAGAGTCCGCGCGGGGGCGGCGTCGGGAAGAAATATCTGAACGAGCGGGGCTTGCGGATCCTCGGCGCACTCGACCGCGTTGGCGGTGGCCTCGGCGTGACGCCGGCGCAGGTGGCGCTTGCCTGGCTCATCGCCCGGCCGGGCATCACCGCCGCCATCGCGAGTGCCACCAGCCTCACGCAATTCGCCGATCTTGCGAAAGGCGCTGCGCTCACCCTCGACGCCGAGGCCATGCGCCAGCTCGACCGGGCCTCGGCGAGCGAGGCAGAGGCCGTCGCTGGCTGACGGCAAACCGAGGAAGCGAAGATGAGCGATCCGCAGATGGTCGACTGGAAGACCCAGGGCGTTCGGGTGATCCCGGCCAACTCTCTCGATGTCAATACCGCCCAGACGCCGGGCATGAACCGCGCCGCGGCGATCAACCTCGCCCGGGTCGGCGCGCAGAAGATCTGGGCGGGCACGGTCAGCATCCATCCCAATGCCAAGACCGGCGCCCATCATCACGGCGCGCTGGAAAGCGTGATCTATGTCGTCAAGGGCCGGGCCCGCATGCGCTGGGGTGAGCATCTGGAATACACCGCCGAGGCGGGTCCCGGCGATTTCATCTATGTGCCGCCCTACGTGCCGCATCAAGAGATCAACGCCTCGACGGAGGAGACTCTGGAATGCGTCCTCGTGCGCAGCGACAACGAGGCCGTGGTGGTCAATCTCGACATCGAGCCGGTGGAAAAGCCGGAGACCGTTCTCTGGATCGACCCGATCCATAAGCAGGGCTGAGCACGCCGGGACGCTCCCGCCGGAAGACCCCTCACGGCGTAAGGAAAAGGAAAGAGCGGCTGCGAGGTCTCGCGGCCGCTCTTCTCATTCGCTGCCAATGGCCCAAAAGGATGCCGCCGCCGGTTGGGTTGGGGGTGGACCGGCGGCGGCTGACGCGCCAGGGGACGAGGGGGCTGGCGCGTATTTCAATGCTGCGGTTGCCGCAGCGAAACCCGTAGTCGTGCTCCCTGTGCTCTCTCTAGAACAGCGGGATCAGATAACCTGCGATACCACCGAGCGAGAGAACGATTGCTGCCGCTATGACGAAGCTGAAGCGCATCATGGCCGTGCTCCTAAGAACCCCAAAGCGAAGCCGCCATTCGACCGCGTGCGATAGGCGTAGAATAAGCGGAGAGGGCCCCGTCGATGCGGTGTCAAATAAAAGCCGGTGGCTGCAGCTGGGTCGGAGCTGCCAGACACCGCTGCCGTCGGTTTCGTTTAATGATCAATGGTCTGCCAGAAGAAAGTCATCTGCCCTCATAGAGGGCGGGCGATCGCGAAGAAATTAAGTGATCGAAGATTTTGGGAAATCTAGCGGGCGGCACAGAGAGTGGACTCGATGGGCCAATCGAGGGTGCCGGCGACGGTCGAGTCGAGATTGCATTGGTAACGACTGTCCCATTGATTGATTGTTCATACAAATCTTGGTCTGAGTCTGAGGCAGGTCGAGCCGCCGGAGTCGGTTCTGTTCGTAGACGCACGGGACGCACGAGCGTCGGCAAGCTCGACAAGAAGGCGCTGCGGATGAAATATCGGAGCACGGAGCCGGTGCCCGCTGCAACGGAATTGGGTCGAGCTGCCCGGAGATGGCGGGGGCCCAATCACGGAGACAACCTGCGGGGGGAGAGACCAGCGATGAATCTCGTTGCCGCGCGCACGCCGCCCTTGTTTCCGAATCTCGAGCTGACGGAACGCGTCCTGGATTCGCCAATCGGCAAGCTGGCATCAGGATTCCATGTCCATTCCGTCGATGACAGCCTCGGCGAGATCTTCACCGAGAGCGTCATGGGCACATATCACGGCCTCAATGTCCGGAGCATCCGCTCTCTGCCGCGACGGCCGATTTCTCTTGGCCCCGAGACGCCCCCGGGTCATGTCGACCATATCGGGCTCGATTTCCTGCGGGAGCCAGTGCCCTCGCTCCTGGATTTCGACGGCATTCGCTCCCTCTGTCCGGAGGGCAAGATCGCGGTCCAGGAGAACCCGAACTGCTGCGGCATCCTCGTCGCCCGCAAGATCTGGGTCTTCGTCGAGGGATACCCGCCGCTCGAATTTCAGCTCGGCCCGAAGGGAAGGGGCGAAAAGGGCTGCGATCCCCGCCCGGCCTGGCCCAGCTAGCGCACGCGCCCACTGGCCCCCGACAGGCTTCGCCCGGCAACGCGGCCGATCATTATTATGGGAGTTCAAGGGAGTGGTCGGTGCCGGGCGGAACTCGTTCTCTTCGCCCTTCGGGCATCCGTCATGTCGTGAAAGTATTTCGCACCCTTACCGAGCGCACCACATACCAGACCCAGATGCCTCCGAGCAGGCCGGCGCCAAGGACGCCGGCTACGTCCCTAGCAGTGACGAGCGAGTTGAGCGGAATATGCAACAGAACCGAAGTCAGCATCCAATCTGCGATTGGGACGCAAATACCAGAGATCCATTGGTAAAAGAAAAGTCGCGGAAAGAAGTGGCGTTTTCTGTACATGCTGATGATGATAAACACTTGGAAGGCGGCAAAGCCGATGAACAATCCGACTTCGGCATAAATCGCCAGCGTTGCGTTGGGGATCGAGGAGTCTTGAAGCGCGCGATAGCCGTCAGCACTCTGGGCAAGGACGCTTAGCGTCCGCAGCGGAGCCAAAGACTGTCCGATTGCAAGGAGTAGCAGCCATCCACCAAAGCCGGAGGGCCCAACGCCGGAATTTGGCGCTCTCCGTGCCGAAGTCATTATTGCAACGACAACCAGGCCAAGCACGACGACCAGAATCGCCAGATGCCAAATACTAAGCGATCCCATGAGATTCCCCATCCCGGCGTACGCTTATTCGAACAATGGCAAAGCCTAGCAGGATTTTCTCCTTATTGTCGAACCACCGATCTTCACATGCGGCAAAGCGCAGCGCGGGGAGATACCTAATGAATGCATCACTGGATACGCGTCGCGCGCCATCTTGGCAGGTGCTATGGCGGCTTCCGGAGCTGCCTGGGCTCCGCAGAATCCCGAAGATCTAGCGCCGATCCCTCGGAGCTGCGGCCAGATCAAAAAAGGGAAATGGTGGGCGCTGTAGGGATTGAACCTACGACCCCACCCGTGTGAAGGGTGTGCTCTCCCGCTGAGCTAAGCGCCCGGGCCGATCGGCAGGCGGCTCTCTTAAGGCGGGCCCGATCGGCTGTCAACCAGGGCCTGTGGAGGCTTGGTCGATCCCGGCCTTGCCCGGGGAGAGGCCGAGTCCTAGCTTGGATCTGTCCATGAAACACGCAGGCTCGATCGCAACCGGCTTCGCCACCGTGGCTTTCGCCTTCGGTGCCGCGGCCGCTGAGCCCGGCCATCTGAAGCTGCAATATGCCGGCTATCTGGTTGATTCACCTATCCTCGATGTCCGGGTCGAGGTGGCGCTCGCGCCCGAGGGCGGCCCCTATCGTATGAGCTTCTCGACGAGCCTGACTGGCATGCTCGGGGACATGGTCCCCTTTCATATGAAGGCCGCGAGCGAGGGTCGGGATGGAGGCGCGGAACCGCGCCCGGTGAGCTATCACAGCCAGATGTCGATCTACGACAATCTGCAGAGCGTCACGCTCGACTATGGCCCCAATGGCAGCGTCACCCTGACGGACGATCCGCCGACCGAGCAGGGCCAGGAGGCGGTCGCGCGCGGTCTCCTGGCCAATACACTCGATCCCCTGAGCGCGGCGCTGGGGATCATTCTGAAGGTGACGGGTGAGGATCGCTGCGCCGGCACCTTCCGCATCTTCGACGGCGCCCGGCGCTATGACCTCTCCCTCTCGCCGGCGCCAGACGATGCGGTGATGGGCCGGCTCGCGGCGGTGCCTCATGTGAAAGCAAGGGCCTGCGATGCGGCGGTCGATCTGGTTGCGGGCTTTCCCCAATATGCCATCGACGCTGGTATGTATCCCAAGACCGCGCGCTTCTGGCTCGGGCGCGGCGTCGCCGGATCCTCGCCGGTGCTGCTGCGGATCGAGGCCGAGAG
>Ga0126378_10002921_pt1 | contig 12802 bp, 9 predicted proteins | sample PanSoiMetPlot_23_FD_92587 | JGI IMG/M metagenome (GOLD analysis project Ga0126378, IMG submission 92587) | Tropical forest soil microbial communities from Panama - MetaG Plot_23 | ecosystem: Environmental > Terrestrial > Soil > Tropical forest > Bulk soil | place: Panama | collected 2016-02-17
CGGGGACCGCAGCACGTCGCCAAGGCTCACGATGTCGCGGTCGGCATTGGGAATCTCGATCCCGATCGCCGACTTGCCGGGGATCGGAGACAGGATCCGCACGTCGGCGCTCTTGACGGCATAGGCGATGTTCTTCGACAGTGCGGTGACGCGCTCGACCTTCACCGCCGGCCCTAGTTCGATCGCGTACCTGGTAACCGTCGGCCCGCGCGTGAACCCAGTGACCTGCGCGTCCACTTCGAATTGCTCGAGGACCATCGATAGCGCCTCGACCATGGCGTCGTTGGCGCGCGTTCTGGCCTTCGGCGCTGTGCCCGGTTTGAGCAGCGCCGCGGGCGGCAGCGTATAGCTGGAGGAACTCGATCCCGTCAGCGTCAGCTGTTCGCCCCGGCCGGACTTAGCGTCTTCGCTCGAAGCAGCACTCCTGCCGTGGCTGGCCGTCTGATCGGCGGCTGTGTCGTCGGCACCGAACCAGGACCTGCGCCAGGATGCCTCGGCCCCAGACGCGCCGGATGCTAGCGGACCCTGCGCAGCCAGGTCCGGTGAGTAGCGGTGCGGACCCGGCTGCGAGGTCCCGAACATGAGCGCCTCGGCCATGACCTCATCGTCGGACGAGCGGTTGGCTGGCACCCCAGCTTGCGCGGCGTTCTCGGCGCCGGGCGCCGTGTCCGTGACAGCGTTCGCCGCTCCGGCACTCTGGCCTGCCCGGCCCGCGCGGCCACCCGCCGACCGCGGGACAAGGCCGCCGAGCAACGGCGTGTCATAGGGCCGGTCATGTTCGCCGGCCTCGATCGCGGCCGAGCCCCTTCGCCTGCCCTGCCTCGGCGCCGACAGTTCGCCTGGTGTGGCGCCGTCCTGCTCGATCACCTCTTCTTCCACGCCCCAGATACCCCGGCGGATCAAGAACACGACCTCCGCGAAGCGCTCAGGCACCCGGTGCAGTGGCGTGCCGGTGATTACCAGAATGCCGAATGCTACAAGCAGCCCGAGCAGCGGTATCGCAGCCCAGGTGGTGACCAGCGCCTGGAGCGGCGCGGAGATCGCGAAGCCGATCAGGCCGCCCGACGACTGGATCGCGGCCTTGCCTGCCGAGAGGCCCGGGCTACCCAGCGCGATGTGCACGATCCCGAGCGCGCCGACCAGAAAGGCCGTCCAGCCGACCACCATCCGGCCGGTGTGCGCGTTCTTGTCCGGGTGCCGTAGCAGCCTCCACGCCAGCAACCCGAGCAGGACAGGCACAGTCCACGCTCCGATCCCGAATGTGCCGCGGATCAGCGCGGTCAGCGCCTTGCCGACGCCCGAGCCGATTCCCCACCAGGCCGCTCCCGCAGCGACAATCGCCGCCGCGAGCGCCGCAAGCCCGGCGCCATCCCTGCGATGGGCAGGATCGAGGTCGCGGGCGTTGTCGCTGAACAGGCGCGCGATGTATCCCACGCCGCCGGCCAGTTCCATCCAGACGGCCCCGATGGCGCCCAGAACCCAGCCGATGAGTATGACGAATGGATTGCTCGACGCCCGCATGCGGTAAGCCAGGCCGCGTCTGGGCGAGGCCGGAGTCCTGCGGCGGCGATAGTAGGGCGTTCCGCCGCGCCGGGCGCTCGTCCCGCCACGCCGCGAGACGCGGCCCCTGGCTCTGCCCCACTGGCCGCCCTGGCTCAATCCCCCGCCACCCGAACCGCGGCTCGATGTGCCCGAACGAGCAGAGCTTGCAGTCTGGCGGCTACGCCCGGCGGAACCGCCGTTTGGGCGTGCCGCACCCCTGGGCGCACGAGTCGCCATGCTTCACACGGTAACCAGCCTCTGCAGGTTTCCCAAGAACCATCCCGGAGTGTCGTGCTGGCGTGCCCATCGGCGTCAGCCGTCATTGACGATCGCGCGGACTGCACGTAACTTCGGCAAAGTCCCGGGCTGCGGGGAGGGAGCGAGCGAGTGCGGATCGCGGTCGTGGGCGGAGGCCCTGGCGGACTGTACTTCGCCGCGCTGACTAAGCAGCTAAACCCGGGGCACGAGATCACCGTCTGGGAGCGGAACGCGGCCGACGACACGTTCGGCTTCGGGGTCGTCTTCTCCGACGAGACGCTAGGCGGGATCGAGCACGCCGACCCCCAGATCTACTCGGCCATGGAGCGCGAGTTCGCCCGCTGGGACGACATCGACGTGCACTACCGCGACCATGTCATCACCAGCGGCGGCCACGGGTTTGCCGCGATCAGCCGCAAGCGACTGCTGCAGATCCTGCAGGGGCGCTGTCGGGACCTCGGGATCCGGATGCACTTTCGCACCGACGCGCCAGAAGCGGATGCGCTCACCTCCAACTACGACCTGGTCATTGCCGCGGACGGCGCCAACTCGGCCACGCGGGCCGCCTTCGCCCACGCGTTCGGCCCGTCGGTAGAACTGCGCCGGTGCAAGTACATCTGGCTCGGCACCGACCTGGTCTTCGACGCGTTCAAGTTCTACGTCGTGCAGACGCCGTACGGAGTCATGCAGGTGCACGGCTATCCGTACGACGCGACCGGCAGCACCTTCATTGTCGAGATGCACGAAGACGTCTGGTTCAAGGCTGGCTTCGCGGAACTGGCGCCTGCGAACCTGCAGCCCGGGCAGTCCGACGAGGAGTCGATCGCCAGGATTGGCGAGCTGCTCGGCCACATCATCGGCGATCACGTAATCGAGGCCAATAACTCGAAGTGGATCAGCTTCGGCACGCTGCGTTGCCGCAGCTGGCGGCACAGCAATGTCGTCCTGCTCGGCGACGCCGCCCACACCGCGCACTTCTCCATTGGCTCGGGCACCAAGCTGGCCATGGAGGATGCGCTCGCGCTGGCAGCGTGCCTGAACGAGCAGCCGGGGGTAGATGCCGCCCTGGCCGCCTACGAAGCCGAGCGGCGCCCGGTCGTCGAGTCCACCCAGCGCGCCGCGCAGGCCAGCCTGGAGTGGTTCGAAAACCTCGGCCAGTACACCCATCAAGATCCCGAGCAATTCGCCTTCAACATCATCACCAGGAGCCGCCGGGTCACGTACGACAACCTGAGGCTGCGCGATCCAGAGTTCACCGAGCGGGTGGATGCGTGGTTCGCTGCCGTCTGCAAGCGACGAGGGCTGGGCGCCGGCGCGGTGGTGCCTCCGATGTTCCAGCCGATGCGGCTGCGCGGGCTCGATCTGAAGAACCGGGTGGTCGTGTCGGCGATGGACATGTACTCGGCGACCGACGGCACACCATCGGATTTCCATCTGATGCATCTCGGCGGAAAGGCGGCCGGCGGCGCTGCGCTGGTGATGACCGAGATGGTGTGCGTGTCCGCGCCTGGCAGGATCACGCCAGGCTGCGCAGGCTTGTACGCACCTGAGCACGAGACCGCCTGGCGACGGATCACGGCCTTCGTGCACGACTACACGACAGCGAGGATCGGTCTCCAGCTCGGCCACTCCGGCCGCAAGGGATCAACCAAGCTCATGTGGGAGGGCATCGACGAACCGCTTGAGGAGGGCAACTGGGAGGTCTGCGGGCCATCGCCGATCCCGTACCTGGCCGGCCTGAACCAGGTGCCGCGGGAGCTGACCGTTTCCGAGATGGAGCAGATCAAAGATCAGTTCGTCGCCGCCACGGCTTCGGGCGAGCGAGCCGGCTTCGACCTGCTCGAGCTGCACTGCGCGCACGGCTACCTCTTGTCCTCATTCATATCGCCGGTAACCAATCACCGGACCGACCAGTACGGCGGCTCACTCGCGGCGCGGCTGCGATATCCGCTCGAGGTGTTCGAGGCGATGCGGAACCTCTGGCCCCGCGACAAGCCGATGACGGTGCGGATCTCGGCGACCGACTGGGTGCCGGGCGGGATCACAGGACGGGACGCCCTACATATCGCCAGGGCATTCGCTGACGCGGGCGCCGATGCGATCGACGTGTCGACCGGGCAGGTCACTCCCGAGGAGCAACCCGCGTTCGGCCGGTCATTCCAGACGCCATTCTCCGACGCCATCCGCAACAGCACTGGCATCACAACGATCGCGGTAGGCGCCATCTCGTCCTACGACGATGTCAATTCGATCATCCTGGCCGGACGCGCCGACATGTGCGCCATCGGCCGGGCGCACCTGTACGACCCGAACTGGACGCTGCACGCTGCGGCGGCGCAAGGGTACGCGGGACCCGCCGCGACCTGGCCCGACCAGTGGGCGGCCGGCAGCAGACCGCCGCAGACCGGACGGACGGACGGACCCAGGCCGCGGCTGGCGCTGATCCGCGAGGCCAGCGTCGGCACCGGCCGGACGCGGCACGCACGATGGCGCCCGCAAGCGGCAGCAGGTACGGCCGCCACCCGGTCACCTCAGTCCGCCGGCGCGGCGGCGGCAGCCGGCTCGGCCACGGAGGACCCGCGTGACCATTGAACCAGTCAACCCGCCGGAGCTCGGCAGGCCGTCAGGCTTCTCGCACGCGGTCGTCACAACCGGCGGGCGGCTGGTCTTCCTCGCCGGCCAGACGGCGTACGACGGATCGGGGAGGATCGTCGGCGATGGCGTCGTGGCTCAGTTCGAGCAGGCACTCGGCAATCTGCTCACGGCTCTGCGCGCGGCCGGAGGCAGCCCGGAGCACCTGACCAGCCTGACGATCTACGCCACCGACCTCGCGAGCTATCGGGCCAGTGGCAAGGAGATCGGCGCCGTCTGGCGCCGCCTCGCCGGGCGCCGTTACCCGGCCATGGCAGCCGTCGAGGTGTCCAAGCTATGGGACGATGCCGCGCTGGTCGAGGTTCAGGGCTTCGCAGTGATCGGGTAACTCGGGCACCCATTGACTAGCGGGATATAGCAGGAATACTTGGCACGATCATAGAGGCTGTCCGAGGAAGGCCTGGCCGATGAAGCTCACGCCATCCGCCCATGTCGACACGTTCTGCCGCGACAATCTGCCGCCGCGTGACCAATGGCCCGACCTCGAGTTCACGCTTCCAGACCTGACCTATCCCGACCGGCTGAACTGTGCGCACGCGCTGCTCGCCGACACGATCGCGGCGCACGGTGCAGACCGGCCCTGCCTGCTGCCGCAGGACGAGGCCGGGCAGCAGTGGAGCTATGCGGACCTCGCGCGGACGGCAAGCCAGATAGCCGCCGTGCTGACCGACGACCTGGGACTGGTGCCTGGCAACCGGGTACTGCTCCGCGGTCCGAACAACCCGTGGCTCGTGGCGTGCTGGTTCGGGGTGCTGATCGCGGGCGGGGTCGTCGTGGCAACCATGCCACTGCTTCGTTCCACCGAACTGACCACGATCTGCGACATCGCCAAGGTAAGGCTCGCGCTATGCGACGACAGGTTCACCGATGAGCTGCTGGCGGCCGACGTGCCTGACCTGCGCATGATGAGCTATCACCCGGCGGCACCAAGCGCGCCGGCGTCCGGCGCGGAGGCGGGCGCGCCCGGCAATCTCAACGAGCTCGCCAGCCGCAAGCCGGGCGGCTTCACCGCCATCCAGACCGCAGCCGACGATGTTGCGCTGATCGCGTTCACCTCCGGCACGACGGGCCGGCCCAAGGCCGCCATGCATTTCCACCGGGACGTGCTGGCCATCGCCGACACGTTCTCCAAGTACGTGCTCAAGCCCACGCCGGACGATGTCTTCACTGGGACACCCCCGCTTGCGTTCACATTCGGCCTTGGCGCGCTGCTGATCTTCCCCATCCGGGCCGGTGCCAGGACCCTGCTCATCGAGCGCGCCACCCCGGCAGAGCTTGCCGACCACATCGCCGCTCGCGGCGTAACAGTGGTATCGACCGCGCCGACCGCGTACCGCGCCATGCTCGCGGTCGGCAAGGCTGACCAACTGCGCAAGCTTCGCCGTCCTGTCTCGGCCGGCGAGACGCTGCCGGCCACGGTATGGCACACCTTCTACGACGCGACCGGCGTCAAGATCATCGACGGCATCGGCAGCACCGAACTGCTGCACATCTTCATCGCCGCAGCCGACGACCAGATCAGGCCGGGCTCGACCGGCCTGCCGGTCCCGGGCTATCGCGCGCGCATACTCGACGAGGAGGGACAGCCGGTGCCCGACGGTCAGCCGGGTAGGCTCGCTGTCAAGGGACCTACCGGCTGCCGGTACCTGGCCGACGACCGGCAGCGCACCTACGTCAGCGGCGGCTGGAATTTCACCGGTGACACCTACATCCGCGACGCCGACGGTTACTTCTGGTACCAGGCGCGCTCCGACGACATGATCGTTTCCGCTGGCTACAACATCGCGGGCCCCGAGGTCGAGGAGGTGCTGCTGTCGCACCCCATGGTGGCCGAGTGCGGCGTCGTTGGCCTGCCCGACGAAACGCGGGGGCAGGTCGTGACCGCATACGTCGTCCTGACCGACCGGGCGGCAGCTGGCCCTGAGCTGGTGGCCGAGCTGCAGGACCTCGTCAAGCGGAAGATTGCCCCGTATAAGTACCCGCGTGTCATCGAATTCCGGCCGTCGCTGCCCCGGACCAACACGGGCAAGCTGCAGCGCTTCAAGCTCCGCGAGGATTCGGGCGGCTAGCAGCGCGTCAAGCTCTGCGGTCAGCTCTGCGACAGGAACGCCGTCAGGCAGTCCGCGATCATCTGATGGCCCCGGTTGCTCGGACCACCGCCACGACCGAGCTGCCACCCGGGCCTGAGTTGTCGGCGGCCGCGATGTTATATATGCGGCGGTCACGTACTGGCTTCCATGGGTAGTTGTAGCCGCTCTGGCCTACCCTCGCCGGCAGCATGCAGAGCACGAACACGGGAAGCGGCTGGCGAGCCGAGCCTGGATGGCGGAAATGACCGCCTGCAGCCGAGACTGGAATGTTGCCGGAGGAACCCCGCTGAACTGGTCGCTCGACCCCAGGCCGATGATGACGGCCGCAGGGGCCAAGGCGGCGATGCCGCCCGCAGGACCCGATGCTGCCCCGCCATTCAGCGCAGAGACCCAATTGGACGACTGCCACCCGTAATGACCGGCGTCATGGACCTGAATCCCGCGTGAATAGTCGCTGGCGTACTCGATGACGCCGTCGATGTTTGATTTGCCCGATATCCAGGACAGCACCAGCGTGTGCGGTCCCGACGATCCGCGAGATGTGAGTGAGCTTTCCGTCCACCGTGCCGGTGCGGTTGGTTGAGACGTTCGTGGCCGCCCCACCGTCGACCGCCCAGGAGAACGTTCCGCCAAAGCCTGCTTGCGTCCACATGATGTCTGCCGCATCCCCGTTCAGGCTGAACGTGATCGACTGGCCCGACGCGCCAAGCTGGACGAACTTAGCCTTGCGACCACTGCTCTGAGCGGTTGGCGGGCTGCCGGCGATCGTGGTCGGCCAGGTGAAGGTCGGCTCGCCAGTGCTCACGGCGCCGATGAACCGCGACCGCCGCCGGTGAGCCCCTGAGTCGGGTAGCGCGCCCGCAGAGCGTCGGCAAGCCGGGCGAGCCAGCGGTTCTGGAATCCCGTCGACGGCGGCCCCAGAGCATGCACCCCCTCGGTAATGGAATCGCCCAGGTAGACGACCTTGCCGCGCGCCGAGAGGCGATTTGACAGCCCGGCGAACCACGGCGTCAGCGCCTGCTTCTGCTGGGCGGTGAGCGGCTGGGCAGCGCGCCGGTCGTCACGATCTGACCGGCCAGGCCGCTTGGCTAGGAAACGCTCACCAGCGCCACCCGGTCAAGGCCGTAGCCGCTGATCAGCAGCCGCTCCTTGCGGTTGCCGAGAAGCCGCGCCGTCCAGTCGACGAACCCCCCGTCCCCCACCTCGAGCAGGTCCGGCGCACCTTGGCCGGACCGCGCATAGACCTTAAAGCACAAGCCGCGATAATAAGCCCGCCCGCTTTCGCGTCCGGGTGCTTCGCTGATATCGATGCGCGGCAGCCCGGCGAGTTCGGCCGCCACGACCGGCAGCACCCGACGTGACGCCTCGTCAAGGCAGGTCATAGCGATCCTGATCCGGTCGACACCGAGCGCGCCGAGGCCGGCTGCCGCGAACCTGACGTGCTCGGCCAGGTGCAGGGACTCGAACTCGTGGCTGCCGGTGTCCCTGCCCGCTGTCACGATGCCAAGCAGCTGGAAGTGGGCAAAGCTAACAGGTCCCGCGAAGAGCTGTGACCGCGTCACCCGCTGGCTCGCCGCGAGCCTCACCGGTTCTGCCGAGCGGGGAGCCAGCCGCGCAAGCTCGCCGCGTCGCGCTGCTGCCTCAAGGGCCAGGGCGTTCGTCGGATCGGCGGCAACCTCGCTGCCCCGCACTGTCGCGATGACGTTGCGCGGATCGACATCCGCCGTGGCGGTGTGGGTGCCGAGTGGCAGCACCGGAGCCAGGGTGACCAGTTCGAAGCCCGGCAGCAGAGCGCCCAGCATCGCAGACTCGGCCCGGCGCAGCGCCGCGGCACTGACCTGCCCAGGCGCGACGAACCGGTCCGTGCGGTAACGCCGCATGACATCGGCTGGCCGCATGCGCTCGGCGCGGCGGCGGAACACCTCGAGCAGCAGCGTGGTCAGGTCAGCACCGGAGAGTTCATCGGCCAGGATGTCGAGCAACTCGGTGCCGCCTGCCCCGCCCATGACACGGCGAAGCGCCTGCCGGGATCGCTGCGGGCCAGGGCTGATTTCCTCCGCGTCGGCACGAGGTTCGTTCATGCCAGCACATCATCGCGGAGCGGCTTGCTCGACGCGACCGCATATCGGCCGTCGTCAGACCTCCAGGACGACCGGGATGATCATCGGTCTGCGCCGGTAATTGCTATTCACCCACCTGCCGAGCGTGCGACGGACGAGCTGACCAAGCTGGTGTACCTCGACCATGCCATCCGCCGCCGCTCCTGCCAGTGCCTCTTCGATAAGCGGCCTGACCTCGCTGAAGCCGACCTCGTCGATGCCGGAGCCGCGCGCGTGAATCTCGGGTCCGGCAACGAGCTTGCCGTTGGTAGAGTCCACGACCACGACGACCGAGATAAACCCCTCCTCGCCCAGGATCAGCCGGTCCTTCAGCGAGCTCTCGGTCACCTCGCCGACTGACAACCCGTCGACGAAGACATACCCGCAAGACACCTTCCCGCTGACCGACGCCTTGCCGCCGACCAGGTCGACGACGACACCGTCCTCGGCGAGCACAATGTTCTCCGGCGGCACGCCGGTCAGCGCCGCCAGATCGGCGTGCGCCTTGAGATGCCGCCATTCACCGTGCACCGGCATGAAATTGGCCGGCTTGACCATGTTGAGCACGAAGAGCAATTCGCCCGCCGGTGCGTGTCCCGACACGTGCACCAGCGCGTTGCCCTTGTGCACGACCTTTGCTCCCAGCCGGGTCAACTCGTTGATGACGCGCGAGACCGCCGTCTCATTCCCCGGCACGAGCGAGGACGCGAGAATGACGGTGTCCCCACGAGCGATCCTGATCGGGTGGTCCCGGCCGGCCATCCTCGCCAGGGCGGACATCGGCTCACCCTGGGAGCCCGTCGAGATCAGCACGATCTGGTCAGGCGGCAGCTCTTCAGCGTCCTTCATGTCCACGATCAGGCCCCCGGGCACCGAGGGGATCCGAAGATAGCCGAGTTCTCTGGCAACCCCCATGTTGCGCAGCATCGAGCGGCCGACCAGCGCGACCTTCCTGCCGTGGGCGGCGGCCGTGTCCATGATCTGCTGGACGCGGTGAACGTGACTTGCGAAACACGAGACAATGATTCGCTGGTCCGCCGCGCTGAAGACCTCCGAGAGCACGGGCGCGATCTCCCGCTCGCTCGTGACGATGCCGGGAATCTCGGCGTTGGTGGAATCCGACATGAGCAGGTCGACACCGTCGGCGCCGAGCCGCGCGAATCCGCCCAGGTCAGTCAGCCTCCCGTCCAGCGGCAACTGGTCCATCTTGAAATCACCGGTGTGCAGGACCACGCCCGCCCCTGTCCTTATCGCCACCGCGAGCGCGTCAGGGATCGAGTGGTTGACAGCGAAGAATTCAACAGCGAAGGGGCCGAACGAACCCCGCCCGCCGACATCGACCTCCAGCGTGCGCGGGATAATCCGGTGCTCGCTGAGCTTGCTGCTCACCAGGGCGAGCGTCAGCCTCGAGCCGACTAGCGGGATATCAGCGCGGCGCCGCAACAGGTACGGGACGGCGCCGATGTGATCTTCGTGAGCATGAGTGAGAACGAGCGCCTCGACGTCGTCGAGACGGTCATCGATCGCAGTGAAATCCGGCAAGATCAAATCGATACCGGGGGAGTCGGGATCGGGGAAGAGCACGCCGCAGTCGACGAGCAGCAAGCGTCCGCCGTACTCGAAAACCGTCATGTTGCGCCCGACCTCGCCTAGGCCGCCGAGAGCGAAGATCCGCAGGCCGGCATCGGCTAGTGGCGGCGGAGGCCCCAGTTCAGGGTGCGGGTGACTCACTTCAGCTTGACACCGCCGGCCACCAGGTCGGTGCGAAGCCGCTCGGCTTCGGCAGGAGTCGCGTCCGCGAGCGGCGGCCGGACCGAGCCGCCGGGCAGTCCGAGCATGGTGAGCGCGGCCTTCGTGCAGATCACTCCCTGGGTGCGGGTCATCACGCCGATATAGACCGGCAGCAGCTCACGGTGATGCCGCAACGCCGTCGCCACGTTCCCTGACAGGTAGGCATCGATCATCTCGGCCAGGCGATCACCCACGATATGCCCGACGACGCTGACAAACCCGGATGCGCCGAGCGACAGCCATGGCAGGTTCACCAGATCGTCGCCCGAGTAGAAGGCAAGGTCAGTCGCCGACATCACCATCGAACCAGCGGTCATGTCGCCCTTGGCGTCCTTCACGGCGACGATACGTGGATGCTGCGCGAGCTGAAGCAGCGTCTCGGTCGCGATCGGAACGCCAGTGCGCCCCGGAATGTCGTAGAGCATGACCGGCAGTCCCGTGGCATCGGCGACCGCGGTGAAATGCGCCACCAGCCCGTGCTGCGGCGGCTTGTTGTAGTACGGCGTGACGACAAGGAGCCCGTCGGCGCCAGCCCGCTCCGCTAGCCTGGCCAGCTCGGTGGTATGCGCCGTGTCATTGGTGCCGACCCCTGCGAGCACTTTGGCCCGGCCACCGACCGCCTCGATGACGGTCCGCAGCAACCGGTCTTTCTCGGCGTCCGAGGTCGTCGGCGACTCGCCTGTGGTGCCGCTGATCACCAGGCCGTCGTTGCGCATCTGAGTGACCAAGTAGTCGGCGAGCCGGGCGGCGCCGGCATAGTCGACAGCTCGGTCGCTTGTCATAGGAGTGACCATCGCGGTCAGCAATCGCCCGAACGGTGCAGCAGGCACCGGGGCGGCTCCGCCGCTCTTCGCAGTCGCGGTTTCAGTCATAGCCGAACGCTACCCGCAACGGCCTGGGCACGTAACTACCGGCAACGCTCCGGAGCGTAGCGGGCCGACGGCTGCAGAGGTTTCGGACGCCGGCCCGGTTTGACGCCAGTCGCCGGCCAGTGGTCTACTCGGTGCGTCCTGCGACGGATGGGCAGGAAGCCGGTGCGAATCCGGCGCGGTCCCGCCACTGTAACCGGGAGTCTCGGCCAGCCATGCCGCGCTGGCTTGCGGCAACCCCTGCCGCCGACCCGGAAGCCAGGAACTGCCGCCGTCGGTCGTCCTTCAGCGCCGGAGCGCGGTTACTCCGAGGAAGGCCACCAAATGATTGCCGACACGCTAGCCGCTATTTCCGGGCAAGACGAGATCGCGCTTGCTGAAGCACGCGATCGGCAAGAGCGGCTTACCAAGCCGAGCGGGTCGCTCGGCATGCTAGAGGATCTCTCGGTCCGCCTCGCCGGGCTAGCCGGCCAGTGCCCGCCACCCGTTCCCGAGCCGGCCGTGATCGCCATCTTCGCGGGAGACCATGGGGTGCACGCCCGCGGCGTGACGCCCTGGCCGCAGGAGGTGACCGCCCAGATGGTGGCGAACTTCCTGGCAGGAGGTGCCGTGGTCAACTGCCTGGCAGCGCAGATTCGCGCGCAGGTGCGCGTCATCGACGTAGGCGTCGCCGCCGACCTGCCATCCGCGCCTGGGCTCACCTCGCGGAAGGTTCGGCCGGGCACCTCCGACATGACCGCCGGGCCGGCGATGACCAGGGCCGATGCCGAATCCGCGATCGAGGTGGGCATCCAGATCGCGTCAGAGCTCGTAAGCGCTGGCTATCGTTGCCTGGTAACCGGCGACATGGGCATCGCGAACACGACGGCCGCCGCAGCCCTCGTGGGCGCGTTTACCGGCGCCGATCCCCATGACGTCACCGGCAGGGGAACAGGGGTCGACGATGAGACCTGGGCGCGCAAGGTGGAGATCGTCGGCCGCGCTCTCGCCCTGCACCGCCCTGATCCGGCCGATCCCGTCGGCGTGCTGGCGACCGTCGGCGGGCTTGAGCACGCCGCTCTGGCCGGCTTCGTGCTCGGCGCCGCAGCGAACCGCGTTCCCGTCGTGCTTGACGGGGTGATTGCCTGCTCGGCGGCACTGGCTGCCGCGGCTCTGGCGCCTGATGCAGTGCACGCCATGGTGGCTGGTCACCTGTCGACCGAGCCAGGCGCTCGGATCGCGCTCGAGGCTCTGGAGCTGACGCCGCTGCTGAGCCTGAATATGCGGCTCGGCGAAGGCTCAGGGGCCGCGCTTGCCGTGCCGATCGTGCAGTCGGCCGCGCGGCTCCTCAGCGACGTCGCTACCTTCGACAGCGCCGGAGTTTCCAGCGCCAAGGATTGATTGGATGGGTGCGTCTGCCGGGCCGGATCCCGTTCCCGTCAATCTCCAGATGGCCGGGCGGCTCGCTGTCGTCGTCGGCGGTGGCGGCGCAGCGTCCCAGCGCGTCAGCCAGCTGCTGCAG
>Ga0126378_10002922_pt1 | contig 12801 bp, 8 predicted proteins | sample PanSoiMetPlot_23_FD_92587 | JGI IMG/M metagenome (GOLD analysis project Ga0126378, IMG submission 92587) | Tropical forest soil microbial communities from Panama - MetaG Plot_23 | ecosystem: Environmental > Terrestrial > Soil > Tropical forest > Bulk soil | place: Panama | collected 2016-02-17
CGGCGCTCTCCGCGAGGTCGTTCCGGGATGCCATCGAGCGATTTGCGCGGTACAAGCAACTTACTTGTCCCGAGAAAATCCGCCTATTGGAACGAGGCGATGAATGCGCAATCAAATTCGTCTGGGTGTTGGCTCATGAGCAAGAGCCGCCCTTGCTCGTCGACGTGTGCTTCGCATGGATTCTTACGCTGGGGCAGCGAGGTACTGGACGGCCCCTACGTCCCAAGCGAGTCGAGTTTCAATGCGCTCTCGCGAATCGCAAAATGTATGAGGCACATTTCCGCTGTCCAGTGAAGTTCAAGGCTTCGCAAAATGCACTGATATTCAGCAAGTCCGATATGGATCTTCCTTTTGTCACTTATAACGCTGATTTGCTAGCGACCGTGGCGCCCCAACTTGAAGCGGAACTGAGTGAGCAGCTCGCACAGAAAACGTTCAGCGAACAAGCAAAGGGTATTTTGAAACAGTTGCTCGCCGGTCAGCGTCCCGGAATCGACGATCTCGCGAGAGAGCTGCACCTGAGCACTCGAACCTTGCAGCGTCGACTGACCGATCAAGGCATTACATTCCAGCGTCTGTTGGACAAGGCACGCCGTGAACTGGCTCGTCACTACCTGCTCCATTCTTCTCGGGAACTGAACGAAACCGCCTACCTTCTTGGCTACGAAGACGCCAATTCGTTCTTCCGTGCGTTTCAGCATTGGGAGGGAACGTCGCCCCGACAATGGCAACTGCTGCAAAAGAGCTCGCACGTTCACTGAGCGAATTTTGCTGTGGCAGTTCTTGGACGGTCAGCTCGCGTGATGGTACGCCGAACTGGACCCATGCTCTCTCGCGAGGGAATGCTGCGTTGCTACCCGCTGGCTCGAGTTCTTAGAACTGAGCGAACCTGCATGCCATGAGTCGCGATCGGCGCGAACGTCCTGTATCTGCAGAATTCCTCCTTCGCCGATCGCAAAACTGATTCCCAATCAGTCGATTTAGCGTTAACGGATCGCACCTAGTTCTTGCAAAACTGCATGTTGCTTATTCCAAAGACGAAGACAGGCCCTGAGAGTGGGTTCGGCACTTCGCGCAACTAGTTTATTTTCAATAACATGGCGGAGAGAGTGGGATTCGAACCCACCTGAAAACGTCCATTCAAGGACTTACAGAGCACGGACGGCGCTTTAAGAGCCTGGAAGTACCCGATAGTCTACGTTAAGTGATTGCAAACTGATTGCAGCTTTTCATCCTACAACGGCACGACCGTCAGCCCCGCGATCTTCTGAAAGTGCCGGAGATTCGCGGTGGCCACTCCGTAGTCCAACTCCAATGCGGTTCCTCCAATCAGCAGATCAGCCAATGGAAGGCGAACTCCCTTCGCTTGATTCTCGCCATCGATCTGACCCACGCGAAGAGCGATCGGCACCGTGACCGGGTGAATGGGCAACGCGATGACCAGTTCCTGAATAAATTGCTGCCGCTTCGCCTTGCGATCCGCTGTGTCAGCGCGGGCAGCACCGTGAGCCAGCTCAATGAGAGTGACCACCGACAAAGCGATCTCGGTTTCGCCAGCTGTATGGGAAATGGCCGTGAGCACATGCCGCGCATTTTGCCCTTGGCGCTCGGCTTTGATCAAAATACTGGAATCGAGGATCAGTCCCATGCCGGCGGTTCAAGCGGTTCGCGATGGCTCTCTATGCCAGCCTCTACATCTTTGGCGAAGTCAGCATCCATGACCGCGGTCGAGTTCTCGGGCAGGAGTGCGATGCATTCGGAGATAGTGCGTCGAGGTGGGATAGGTGCATGGATCACCGCCACTGGCAGCGCGCCGCTCTCGATCACAACCTCAGCACCGGCGCGCACGCGCGCCAGGACCTCAGCGAAGTTGCTTGAGGCTTCTGCTTCGGAGATGCGGATCACATTGTCAGCCATGGCGGGATTATACCGCTTCCTCGCACCGCTGGACCTGGTAGGCGATACCCAAAGAAGACTCGCGATCATCCCCCAAGAGTGCAGCCCAGTCAGAGCTTGTATAAACAGTATTTCTAATGACTTACAAGGTCACGTGAGACTGCCCAAGTCCTCGCAAGTCACTGCAACACGGATGGAGTGCGGACTGGAATTGCGGACTGCACCGCTCATGGGAATCAAATCCACCTGAAAACGTCAATTGAAGGACTACAAAGCACGGCCGACCCTTTAAGAACGTGGAAGCCTGATTCTCGCCATCGATCCAACCCAACTCGAAAGCGATCGGCACGGTGACCGGATGAATGGGAAGCGCCATGACCAGTTCCTCAACAAATTGCTGCCGTTTTTCTTTTCGATCTGTTGTATCGGCGCGGACAGAACCGTGGAACAGTTCAATGAGAGTGACGACCGACAGGGCGACTTCCGTTTCGCACGCTATTTGGGACATGGCCATGAGCACATGGCGCGCATTTTGCCCCTGGCGCTTGGCCTTGATGAGAACAAACGCGAGTAGGATCGACCCTTAGCCGAGCTCTCGCGTAGGCTCCTTCAGAACAATCCCGTTAAAGCAAGACATTCGATTATGGAGTGAATTGAAATACCGTTCCGCCACCAATAGGAAGCTTCGGGGGAGGACCTATGGTATTCGATTGGCTGCCGCTGATCTTGCCGCACTGAGCTTGAAATCCGCCGGCTGACGTTGTACCGAACAGAGTACCGTTGCTGCTAACGATGGGCGGTGCTGTAGGAATATTTCCATCGCATTGGAAGTTGTAGACCACCGCTTCCGACCAGCCTGAACTCCCCGGAACAAGCTTGAATATCGTGCCGCCTCCGTACTGACCTGAACCACCAGACTGTGTCGTGCCATAGAGAACACCCGAAAGTCCAAAGACTACGCCGTTGGGTACGCTTCCGTCGCTCGTGCCCCCGGTAAAGGTGTAGAGTGTCTTTTCAGTCCAAGAGCCATTTGAGTTGGGCATTAGCTCGAACACATTCCCATTGGGAAACGAAGTGGAGGTTCCATAGAGGTTGCCAGCATCATCGAAGACGAGTCCCGACAGAAACGTATAAGCTCCAGAGAAGGAGTACAGTGTTGTCTCCGTCCAGGCGGCCTGCGAAGTAGGAGAGAGCTTAAATACTGTACCGGCGTTAGAACCTAGGCCATTCGTGGTTCCATATAAGTTGCCTGCGTGATCAAATATGAGAGAAGAGGAAGGGGTAAATCCGTCGGAGGTACCCTGAAAGACATAGAGCATTTTCTCAGTCCACCCGCCGTGTCCATCCGGCAATAACTCAAATACAGTCCCACAACCGTACTTGTAAGCTGCACAGCCGCCACCACTTGAGGTCGTGCCATAGAGATTGCCTTGTGCATCGAATGTAAGCGCAGCAACTGGATTAGCCCCGTCCGAGCCTCCCTGAAATTCATAAAGTACTTGCTCATGCCACTGACCTCGTGAATCGCGGCTTAGCTTGAAAACCGTGCCGCAAGTGCCGGTGTTGTAATAGAGCCCTTCACACGCAGCACTCTGGTTCCCTCCAACGCTGGTCGTCCCGTAAAGGCTCCCCTGGGCATCCAGAATCAGACTCGACTCTGGCGAAGCCCCGTCGTTCGTTAGCTGCGGCATGCCAAAATTGTAGATCGTGCTTTCCTTCCATCCCTTCCCATTTGGTGTCATCTGGAAAACCATGCCGCAGCCCGGCACACCGACCTCGCCGCATGCGCCTGTGCCACCGAAAGGAGTTGTGCCATACAGATTTCCGGAACTGTCCGACACGAGGGCTGGCGCTGGTTGCCAGCCGTCTGTGTAGCGGCCGAAAGCGTTAATCACTCCAAGTGCCCAGCGATCATTCGAACCACGGGCCAGCCGAAAAACAGTTCCTGCGCCCGCTATACAGCCCTCGAATGTCGAGCCATAGAGATTTTCTCCGGAGTCGATGAACAGCCCCGCAAGCGGGAAAACGCCTGCCCCTTCATATTTCGAATTGAACCTGTACAAAACTTCCTCTGACCAAGCGCTGCTGCCAGGAATCAGTTCGAAAACTGTGCCGTAACCACACACGTCGGAGGAGCACGATTTGTCTCCGCCGTAGTTGGTTGTACCGAACAGTGTGCCGTCGCTCGCCATGGCCAAACCAGCCATGGGCATAGATCCATCTGATCCGCCCTTAAAGGTATAGAGCTGGGTAAAAGAGAAACCTTGTGAGCTCGGCGTCAAGGAAAACGCGAAACCACAGCCACAATTAGGGTCGCCCCCGGAGGAAGTCAAACCGAAAAGGTCGCCTGCTGGATTAACGACCAGGTTTCCCACAATGTAATTGGAGACCTGATAGAGAACCTGGAATCCCCAACTACCGCTTGTTCCGGGCGTAAGCTCGAAGACCGTGCCATTGCTGGTTCCATAGAAACCGCCATTTTGGCCCCGAACGAGGCCCCCAGTTGGTTCCTCACCATCTGGCCCCCCCGTAAACGAGTGGAGGGTAACCTCTGTCCAATGTCCTGGACTGGACTCGGTTAGTTTGAAAACTGTCCCTAGATTGTTGACGCCACCCTGGTATGTTGTCCCGAAAACGTCACCTGCAGAGTCGACTGCCACTCCTCCCAAGGGACTGGAGCCGTCCGGCGATCCCTGGAAGTTCCACAGAATGCTCTCTTTCCACGTGCCGTCAGTCTGCGGCGTAAGTTCAAAAACCGTACCGCAAAAATTTGGGCACGCGCCTAGTTTGCTGGAGCCACCGTAGACGGTCGTTCCATATAGGTTACCCTTCGTATCGAACGTTAGACTCGAAGTTGGTTGGAAACCGTCCGGAGAATTCCCAAAGCTATGCAGCACGCTTTCCTTCCAAGTTCCATTCTTGCTTTTCGTCAGCTTGAATACCACTCCGCGGCCCTGAGCCCCGCCACCTTCGGCAGTGCCGTAAAGATTTCCGTCAGCGTCCGCGATCAGAGTGGAAGCAGGTGCAGCCCCATTCCACAGCGTATTGAAACGATGAAGTATCTTCTCTTGCCCTGCGTGAGCCATTCCTACGCACGCTATGATTACAAGTGTCCCAGCCAGGCCGGCGCGAATCATGAAACCGGCGGGTTGTCGAGACGACAGTCGCACGGACTGAACCTCCAGAAGTCAGTTTGTAAGGCTTCAAACGGGGGCTTCCAGCGAGTAAAGACGGTAGGAGTCTACTACAACTTCGTTTTTCAGAATTGTAAATTCGAAGCCAGGTAGTGGCTGAATTTTGCGATTCAGCCACTACCAACACCCAATTTCACTTAATGCCCGTCCAAGTCCCGCTGGGGCAGCCGAATAATGCGTACGACGTCGTGTTTTGAGTGCACTGGCTGGCGCTTCCTGTGCAACTGTACAGACTACCCTGCGCACAGCTTGCGCTTGGTGTTGATGTGCCGCTTGCCCAAGTTGGCACGCTGGAACTCGTTGTAAAACGAGCGTGGCCACCGTTGGCAGCGTTGCCCAGGACATATAGGCCTACATAAGGATCCTGACTGGTCGCAAGTTGCGTCGATGTGACGTCGTCGTGAAGGGTGAATGTCCCGCCCCCTGTAACATTGCTAATCCCCATTAGAACCAAATCAGTGACAGGGTTGCCGACATTGGAGATATGAACGGCATTGATCACGGGAAGTCTGCAATTTGGATTGCAGATGAGTGTACTGGGGGTATCCCCAATCACGTTTACGAGAACGTTGCCGTGCGCTGCCGCGTTTGATCCTACTAGAACACCGTCAGAAAAGCCCAAAATCGTAACGTCTTTGAGCGAGTTGCTGGAGGAATCTAACAGCACAGCCGCATTCGCAAGGTTGCTCGTCACGTTATTGCAGCTCAGCCCGCGAATTCCATGCGTCCCGCCGCTACCCGTTAAGTTAATTTGGGCGCAAACTGTCGATGACCCGGCTATAAAATTAGTTCCCGTATTGAAGTTGATATTGGTATACGGGCCGGAGTTGTTGGCCGTGCCGGAGATCTCCAAGCCAGTGCCAAGGATCTGGTACAGGCTAACGTGATCGAGATAGCTCTGGGTCTGGGCAAGTTGGTTCCAGATGCCAACAATGCTTTTACCTTGCCCATCCAGGATGAGTTTTTCGATACCGATCCCGCTACATGGACTGCCGGCGCTGCACCACGTAGACGAGCCAAATTGGACCATCGCGGTACCACTAAATGTAGATGATGCTTGTAAAGTCGTGCCGGAACCGGCGGTGTCTCCTTGGCCGATCAAATGAGTACCGGACGGCAAGAACCACGTAGCCGGGATCACAATCGTGCCTGCGGGCAGCAAGATGGTTGAACCTGGAGGGTTGCTGGTGATCCCCGCCCAGGGACTGGCGGTGCAAGTCATGCTGGTATTTGTCGAGTTGAGACCCCGTGCATCGATAGCCGCACCCGCAGTGAAGCCAGTTTTCAGCACATAGTTCAACACTCCACAAATGGTAGAAGCCTTACCCTTGAACATGCTGGCATCGATGAATGCTGATGTGCCCACCGTTGGAGCACAGCCCGTGAGCATCGTTGATGTACATACCGCATTCTGCCCTTGGCTACCCTGTGCCTGTGCACGCGCAAGAAACAGTGAAAAACAGACAACTAAAACAATTACCGTTCCGACGAAGGTTCGACAAAGCGCCAATGCTATTTTGGTTTCCACGCGCTCCTCCAAATTCGAGTATCCAAGATCGTTCGTATACGCAAAGCTGTGCGGTTCTTATGGGACTAGTTCAAAAACGGTGCCGCATCCGAATGGGCAGCCTACACCGTCACCGCCTTCCTGCGTTGTGCCATAGACACTGCCTGTGTTGCCAAGGATTATCTTCGTGGTTGGGTATGCTCCATCGGAGCCACCCATGAAGCCGTGCAGGAGATTTGCGCCCCAAGATCCAGCACCGGTTGCTGCCTTCAACCGAAAGGCACCACCTTCTAGCGGACCCGGACCAACGTTTGTCGTCCCATACAGATTGCCGCTGAAGTCAAACCCAGAAACTGTCGGAGTGTAGTAATACGGTTCGCCGCCAGCAGCGTAGAGCACGGTCTCCTCACAATTCCCGGCGCTGCATGTGTCAAATTTGAAAACGAGGCCTGATCCTTTGGGACCGCCATTCGCCGCGCCAAACAGCGCTCCGCCAGCACCTAGGACCACCCCACCGCTCGGCTGGGTACCGTCCGTGGTGTTCATAAACACATGGATTTGCTTTTCAACCCACGCACGGTTGGTGCTCGACCGGCTCAGCTCAAAAACTGTGCCACAGCCCTGGTTTGAGTTATGGGGACAGTTATAACCACCGAGCAAGGTTGTACCGTAGATGTTGCCCATCGTGTCGATTACCAGACCGCCATTTGGGCTGGCTCCATCCCCAAACTGGACACCTTGCGCTAAACCGGCAAATCTGTGGAGCACTCTCTCCGTCCATTGACCGCCTTTGACCTTCGATGGACTCAACACGAAAACCGTGCCGCACTGACCACCATAAAGCGAATCGCAGGTCGTTCCTTTGCCGCCCCCAAAGAGTGTCGCGCCGTATAGCTTACCCGCCTTGTCGAACGCGAGATCCCCGAAGGCAACAAAACCGTCGTTGCCTCCTTGAAAGCTGTACAGCACTGTCTCCGTCCACGGATCGCCAGCCTGCGCCGGCGGCGACAACTCATATACAGTGCCACAGCCCACTGGCCCACCTAGCAGCAAGCAAGGTCCGGTGCCGCCATAGCCTGTCGTGCCATACAGATTTCCGGCACCATCGATGACCAGCCCGCCTTGAGGGGACGCTCCATCCCCGTAGGTATAGCCCTTGAACACATAGAGCACCGTCTCGGTCCACGCTTCGCCTGTTTGTGCTGGTGGTGTGAGCTTATACACGGTGCCGCAGGCATACGGGCTCAAGCATGTAGACGCACCTCCATTTTGCGTAACGCCGTAGAGATTTCCGGCCTTATCGAACACGACTGCCCCAGTAGGCGTCGCTCCATCCGTGCCATTTTGGAAGCTATAAAGGACCTGTTCGCTCCACTGCGCTGAGGCAGATAAAGGAAACGAGCAAATTGCACTGAACCATACAAGCAGCCGCCCAATTCTGAGAACCTCTGTCCTCCACTTCTGACACAAGATCTGAGAGCACACAACCTTGGGATTCATAGCCAGAAACCTTCTGAGACGGGAATCTGCAGCCTTGCAGGGGAAGGCAGGAATCACGACCAATCTGCGCGATAATAGCTTGGTTTGCTGGCTCTCGTCCATAAAATCTGTCGGTTTTGCGTCCAATAGACCTCAGTGCTTACTTTCGACTGGAGTCTTTCAACTCATTGGATCTTCGCCCAAGTCGAACCTGTAGATGAGCCTACACATTGCCACAAAGTCGCTGTGACGTTCGAGCTGTTGGTGCAAGAACTAGAACTGCCGGTGCAACTGTAAAGTGCACCCACGGCGCAAGCACTTATGGGGGCGGCAGGGCCAACCAGCCAGGGGGTGGTATTGGTATTTGCTGCAGCGGTGGTTAAGCGAGAATTCCCGATACTGGCGGAGTTGGTTCCGACATACTCGCCAAGTGAATACATGCCCAGCGACAGGTCGGTCACGGTCGTGTTGGTTAGGTCATCGCGAAGCGTGTTGGTTCCGCTCTGCCCAGCTATTCCGAGAATCGTCAGATCGCATACGTTATTGACTGCGCCTGGGCTGCTCGGAAAGGGACAGTAACCGTTACCGTTTGCCTGCTTCGCACTAGTGGCATTACTGATGTGAATGACGTTCGTTAGCCCGCTAGCGCCGACGATGTTAGTAAGTGTATTTCCTTCTGCTGGCCCTTTAGAGCCTATGAGAATCCCATCCATTCCTGAAGTAGCAGAGGACACTGTAATGTCCTCCAGTTCATTGTCCGGACCATCGAGCATAATAGCTCCCTTAGAACTAGAGCTGCTGCCCACCACGCAAGTTAGACCATGCACCCCCCGGCTGTTGATCATCACGTTTGTGCTGCCGCTCGCCGGCCCAATTGCAACGCATGAATTCACGGCCGAAATTGTAAGGTTTGAATAAGGACCAGAGTTTTCGGAAAACTCGTCGGTGAGAGCCAAGCCAGTCGTTACATTGGTCATAGACACATCGTTTACGCGGCTGAGCTCCTGTGCACAGCAGTTCACGATGCCCATCCCTTTTCCGTTGCCATTAAGGGTGAGATGTTCAATCTCGATGTTGGGGCAGTCAAAGGGCCCTCCCGCTGGCCCACAAGGACCAGATGTTTCCTTCCCCATATCGATCATGTCGAAATTCGACGTACCGGAGGCTTGAATCACCGTAGAGTTCGGGCCCTGTCCGATCAAATGGGTACGATTGGGCAAAACCCATGCTGCGCTGATGCTAATGGTGGCAGCAGGCAGGAGCACGGTATTAGTGAACAGATTTGATGTATTTGTTGTAGTCCAGAGTGGGGCCCAAGGATTGCCGCTGCACGTCAATTGAGTTGTAACTCCTCGAGCATCAACCACTACGCCATTGGTCGGAGTCGTACCGGTGGCGAGATATTCGTTGAAGACAGCTGCGATCTTCGCGCAGATATCACCCGTGTACTGAGTCGCATCAACAACGGCATAGGAAGCTGACGTTTGAACCGTGCCGCTGCTGGACTGGACGACCGCATTCCAGTTCGCGGGGCTTTGCGCATGAGCGCTGACCACTGCGACGGCAAATGAGAGGCATACTGCGCAATGCAGCAGCCCTAAACTCGCTCTTTTCCGTTGTCGCATGATGCCTTCTCCTAACTCATTCACTTAAGCTCAAAAACTGTTTTCTGGCTGAAACGATGATTGCGAGATTTACGGGTGCTGCCAGACACCAGCTGAACAAATAAAAAATGAAGGGCTCCCACCACTTGATCCTGTGTAAGAGTAGATCGCGCCGGGGACCTCACATGGACCACTCGGCACGCCAGTATTGCCAACACCCCATGTGGGCACAAAGGTGGTGACACCGCCGTAGACAGTTGAGTTTGCGGGGTTGATAGCAAATCTGGAGTATGGGCCGGTGCCACCCGACGGTCTACCAAGAATGTATGTCCCGCTTGTAATGGGATCCATACAGGTTTGGCCGTTGCATCCTTGAATGACGGTTCCGATTTGATCGTCCTGAACACTGCTGAAGGGGGGCTGTGCAAAAGGTCCATTTGAAATGCCAACCATCGCGACATCCGTTACCGATCCATACCCTCCCTGAGTGGAGCATGCGTAGTTCTTGTAAGTCTGGTTGGAAGGGGGAACGTTGGGACCACATACATGGACTGCATTGGCGACGCCACCATAGTTGCAAGAGCTGGTATTGCCGGCTTCCGCGTCGGAAACAGACACGTTACCGACGGGGTCGGCGGCGGTAGCATTGGCGCCGATTTGGATACCGTCATAAAAGGACTCTACGTGGACGTCTTGGACCGAGTTGTTGCTGGCATTAACTACGACTCCTGCTGAACCACTTGCTATTCCAGACCCACTTTGGGGTGGCGCGCCCGACGCGTCGCTGCCGACACAGGTCAATCCATGGATTCCACGAGTCTGCGCTCCGAGGACCACGCAGCTGACTGCGGGTGCGGTGGCACCGCAGCTGTTATATGGAACAGTTACTACATAAAGATTGCTGTAGGGCCCGGAGTTAGTTGCGCCAGCGCCGACGTTGAGCGCTGTTCCTCCGAGCGGTGCGGATGGAGCGATTGGCGGCTGACCGGCAATCTTCACATCACTGACATAACTTCCCGGCCCAGCGCATTGATTGTCGATCCCACCGATTGCCGTGTTGATCTGCAGGTGTTCGATGCCTATTCCGTTGTAAACGGTGCTACAGGATCCCGTTGGGGGTTGACCCATTTCGACCATGTAGGGGGCAGAGATGCTTCCGCTCACCAGGATGGTTTGGAATCCTGAACCAACTAGCTTCACATTGTTGGGAATAACCCAGGCACCGTCGTTGGTACCATATGAATTGAGCTGAATGCTGTAAGCTGGCAACAAGATCGTGATCGGCACGCTACCGAGATTCGAAGGAAACGGATTGCTAGTACAGGGTTCCGGCGACTGAGTGATTGAGATTGGAAGAACGCCACGAGCATCTACGACTCCCCCCGCTGGTGAAATATTGGACTGCAGGAGTTGCGTCAGCGCTTGCGAGACTATGTTGCAAAAGTCTGGGATATTAGCGCAGTTATTTGTTCCGCCGCTAGGGCAGAATGCGCTTGCATCAACCCACGCGGAGGATGACGTCAAGCCGCTTGCGTTGTAAACCGCTTTTTCCCCCGTTTGTGCCGCCACTCGCACAGGCGCGGATACGATCCCAGTAACCATCAGAATACCTAGCAACACGCAACGAGGAACCACGATCCTCAACGTCTTCATAACTCCTCCACTGAAATCCTGGCCGAGTAACACGGTGTCTACGCGTCTCTTACTGGAAGAGACAAACTACACCCCGGTCTGCATAATTGCCGCAAACCATTCGTCCGCACTTGTTCCTTGGGAAAGCAGCGACCTGGATCACAAACGGAACTGAGAATCCGTCGTCCCCCAACAAATCCTGATCACTGAAAGTTGTGAGGGGACTTTATACTTTGTGATCTCGGATGTCAAGTGAACGATTCGTGGAAAGTTAGCATCCGCTGCACCGACCACTAATTCAGCTCACACGTTGGAGCCGACATCTGGATAACTAGAAGGCATTTCGCCTCGCAGTTCGGGATTAGTAGAAGTCAATCTCTCGTTGCTTTCACAGCTAGAGCTAGTCAAGTACTTGCCGCTGGACATTTGGATTCGGGTGGCCGGACCGGACTTTACTTTTCGTTGGTTACTGGGCGTCCTTGCTTCCGCACTAGTGGCTCAACCCCAAAGAATGATTTGGTTCGGGTGCGTGCTGATGCGTCGGCTGGCAGATTTCCTGATTCTGATCGATGATCCGCGCGGGTTCATCTGCGAGACGGTCTTTGCGCGCCATCAGTCCATTGGTACTTGCCGAGGTGACAGCTTGCTGTTCCAGTTCTCGAAAGCCGCTTCGGTAGCCTTGCCTAAGGTGCTCCGGGTGTTCCACTGAGCGCAAACTGCCTTTTAAGGCAAGATCCGAGGCAGACTGACGAATGTCCGAGTGCGCAATGGTCTCTCGCAACAGCTCTCCGTTGCTTGTCACGACGCTGATAGCTTCTCGGCCACGAGAGGCAGCGACGTAGAACAACTCTTTGCGCATGCCATCTCCCGAGATCACAACTCCATCCACGGATTTTCCCTGGCATCGATGAGCGGTAATCGCGTAACCGTGGGCGAAATGCTTGTAGTTCTCAGGCAGCGTTCGGCCATCCTGTAAATGAATGCGATGTTGTTCGTCGATTCGAGAGACAGTCGCCAACTCTCCGTTTGTCGCGCGGAAATTGCCGTCTCGTCGATTCGACATCAATAACAGCCTGTCATTGGGAGCTACTTCGATGTCTCGAAGTTCATAAATGGAAAAACATCCTACATGTTTCAGCGAGACCTGCTGTTCTTCGCCGTGCGAATTCTTGGCGATCACTTGGCCGCCCTCAGTGCCTTGAACTCGAAGCGCCTCATTCTTTACGATGCCGCTGACTCCCCGGTGAAACATCAATACCTGTCCGTCCTGATAGTTCCCAATGTCGCTTTTCTGGGCTCGGGTCCAGTTCAACGGTACATGATGTTCCAAGCGAACGCTCTCTCCGATTTCGCCCCTGCGCGTGAGTTCGGTTCGGATCGCAGCGGTGATCTGGCGAATATCCTCATGCGTAGATGCGACGACGAGTACGCTGCGCGTCTCCCCTTTGCGATTGAGCTCCGACTTGGCCTCGAAGTATGCCTGCTCGAC
>Ga0126378_10002923_pt1 | contig 12799 bp, 11 predicted proteins | sample PanSoiMetPlot_23_FD_92587 | JGI IMG/M metagenome (GOLD analysis project Ga0126378, IMG submission 92587) | Tropical forest soil microbial communities from Panama - MetaG Plot_23 | ecosystem: Environmental > Terrestrial > Soil > Tropical forest > Bulk soil | place: Panama | collected 2016-02-17
CGTGCGAGCGGATGGTGGCCGAATCCGGACTGCCCTGGACGATCCTCCGGGCCACCCAGTTCTACGACTACATCCTCGTCAACGTCCGGCGGCTGGCGCGGCCGCCCGTGGTGCTGGTGCCGGCTGGCTTCCACGTCAAGCCGGTGGACCAGGACGAGGTGGCGGCCAGGCTCGTCGAGCTGGCGCTGGGCGAGCCGGCCGGCCGGGCACCCGACATCGCCGGCCCGCTGGTGACCAGCTGGGCCGACCTGCTCCATGACTACCTGCACGCCAGCCACCGGCGGCGCTGGGTGGTGCCGGTGCGGATCCCGGGCACCCGCGCCGTCCGCGACGGCGCGCTCCTGCCGGGGCCCGGGCACACGACCGGCAGCCGGACGTGGCAGCAGTTTCTCGCCGAGAGCCTGCGGAGGCCGCAGGCCGAATCAACACGGGAGGTGCGTTCCACATGAAGGCGACCATCGAGGGAATCTCCACGACCACGCGCTTCCAGCGCCACGAGTACGGGCCCAAGGACGGCGGCATCAAGCTGTCGGTAATCGAGAAGGAGTCGGAGCTGACAGGTGGCATCGAAGGGACGGCCGTCGTCCGCTACACCGCCGTCACGCTGGGCGACGGAAGCCGCCGGTTCAGCGGCGTCCTGAGTGTCACGGGCCGCATCGGCGGCCGCGACGGAAGCTTCGTCCTGGAGGACCGGGGGACCGGGAGCACGCAGGAGACGAACGCGCGCTGGACCGTCGTCCCCGGCTCTGCGACGGGCGAGCTGGGCGGGCTGAGCGGCGACGGCGGCTGGCACTGGGAGGTGGGTCGCAAGGACGAGGCGTACACGCTCTCCTACGAGCTCGCGATGGACTCATAGGGGAGCCGCGAACGCACCACGACGCGAGCGACGAGCGCGGCCAACGGGGGTCGCGCTTGTCACGTTTTTTCGCGGGCCAAACCACGATGCGTACTGGCAGCCGGCTGGCGCTGGGGCGGAGGATTGCTGCCCCCTGCCGCCAGCCGCTGAGGGCTCATGCGCCAGAGTCGCGGCGTCGCGCGAGGCCGTGGAGCAGGTCGCTGGTCTCCCGGTCGGCGGGCAGAAAGGCTTCCAGGCGAAGCTCGGCCAGCGATACATCGGTAGCGGTCACGAACGATGTCAGCGTGGTGATCAGCCTCAGCTCCCCGTCCGGGATGCGCAGCCTGAGCGGCACAGCGAAACCGATGTGATCCGGCCCCGGAGGCACCCGGGCCACGTACTCGTCCAGCTCGGCCAGCAGGGACTCGAGCGCGGGATCGGGATTGTGGGCGCATTCGCGGCGCAGGGACTCCGTCACGTGTGGGGCCCACTGTTCGAAGTTGACGACGCGGCCGGCCATCCCGGCAGGGTGCAGCGCCAGGCGTCGTGTGTTGACCGGCGGCTCCAGCAGCTCCAGGGCGACACCCTGGAAGAAGACCCCGCATGCGGCGTTGGCCGCGAGGAGCGCGCCAGCTCGATCGACCATCATGGCGGGATATGGCTCGTGGCCCTTCAAGACGGCGTCCAGCGCGTCGCGAACCGCGCTGAGGGCGTCCGAGTCCAGCGCGGTCTCGCTGTAGGCAGGGGCGTATCCCGCGGTCAGGAGCAGCGCGTTGCGCTCCCGGAGCGCGAGATTCAGCGACTCGGCCAGGCGCACCACCATGCGTCTGCCAGGCGTCGAGCGGCCGCGCTCCACGAAGCTCAGGTGGCGCTGAGTAGTCCCCGCGAGCAGCGCAAGCTCGAGCTGGCTCATACGCCGCAGGCTGCGCCAGCGGCGTAGCGCCTCGCCGAAGCCGCGATCGACGACCGCGCTCATATCGTCCTATGTTGCCCGTGTCGTGCTGGGCAGGGCCATTCCCTCTGAGGAATTGCCGCCCGGCCGCGTCCACCCGCAGGGTGGGTGCATGCACGACGTCACACCCGACACCGCTGTCCTCCTGGACCAGTACGTGGCAGCGTGGAACGAGGCCGACCCGGGTCGCCGCCGGGCGGCCGTCGGCCGGCTCTACGCCGACGACGGGCGCGTCATCACGCCGTCCGTCGAGGTACGCGGTCGGGAGGCGATCATGGAGCACGTCGGTGAGGTGTTCGCCGAGTTCATTGGCTCGAGCGGGCGTCGCTTTCGCCGCACCGAGTCCACCCGCAACCATCGGGGTCTCCTGCTCCGCTGGGAGCTCGCCGGGGATCGGCAGGCGGCGGGCGCCGGGATCAACGCACTCCTGCTGGGGCCGGACGGGCGAATCGAGATCGACCACCAGTTCAGCGAACCACGCGCCGATGACGGGGGTGCAGGGCGATGACCGTGCCCGGGCTGGACGCTCGCAAGCCGGCGGACGAGCGATCGGCGACCCGCTCTCGAGTCGCGGCCGAAGCGCACACCGGCCGTTGGCTCGCGCTGCCCGTGCTGATGGCGGGGACCTTCCTGATCGTCCTCGACTTCTTCGTCGTCAACGTGACCATCCCGTCGATGCAGGCCGGTCTTCACGCCAGCTCGAGTGCCGTCGAGTGGGTGGTGGCAGGCTACGGCCTCACGTTCGCTGTGTTCCTCATGAGCGCTGGTCGCCTCGGCGACCGCATCGGGCGGCGGCGTGCGTTCTCGGGGGGTCTCGCTGTCTTTGTCGTGGCGTCCGCGGCGTGCGGTCTGGCGCCCGACGCCCGGGTCCTGATCGGCGCCCGGCTCGCCCAGGGCGTGGGCGCGGCGCTGATCAGCGCCAACGTCCTGTCGATCATCGGTGTGCTCTATACGGGGGCTCGGCGCGTCAGGGCCATCACCGTGTATGGCATGGTGATGGGCGCTGGGGCGGTAGGCGGCCAGCTGGCCGGCGGCCTGCTCATCGAGGCCAACATCGCCGGGGGCGGGTGGCGCCCGATCTTCCTGCTCAACGTGCCGGTCGGCCTGGCCGCCCTGGCGCTCGCGCCGGGGTTGGTGCCCGAGTCGCGCGCGCAAGGGGCAAAGCGAATCGACGGGGTCGGCATGGCGCTCGTCACCCTCGCACTGACCGCGCTGGTGCTGCCCCTCGTGGAGGGCCGCCAGCAGGGGTGGCCCGCGTGGACATGGGTGAGCCTGGGCGCTGCGGCGATCCTCCTCTGCTGCCTGGCCATCCATCAGCGCTGGCTGGCCGGCCGGGGCGGCGCGCCACTCCTGGACCCGGCCCTGTTCGGGACCGGCACCTTGCGCGCCGGGCTGGTGACCCAGCTGTCCTTCTGGTGTGGGCAGGCCGCGCTCTTCCTGGTGCTCGCGCTGTACCTCCAGGACGGCCGCGGACTCGATCCGCTCCGAGCGGGTCTCGTCTTCGCCATCCTGGCGGCCGGATACCTGGCCGCCTCCCTTCGGGCCCCGGCGCTCACGCTTCGATTCGGACGCGACCTGATCACGGTGGGGGCGCTCTGCCTCGCCTCCGGTGACGGCGCACTGCTCGCGGCGGTCGCACACCAGGGCACCGGCGGCCCGGTCTGGCTCCTGGCGCCTGGCCTCCTCCTGATCGGCGCCGGTCAGGGCCTGTGTATCACTCCGCTGACCGCGACGGTGCTGTCCCATACCGACCCGCAGCGGGCCGGTGCGGTGTCGGGTGTGCTCTCGACGATGCAGCAGCTGGGCAATGCGCTCGGCGTGGCCGTGACCGGTCTGGTCTTCTTCGGCGCGCTGGCTGGCGGCTACGCGGACGCGTTCGCGCGGAGCCTGATGGAGCTTGCGTGCCTGGCCGTCGCCGTAGCCGCACTGGCCCGAATCCTGCCCCCGCCATTGCAGACCCGGTACCCGCGGCTCCCGTCGTGAACGCTCGAACCACGCTCATCGCTTCCACAACCCCTGCGATGGGATGCGGAACGCCCGGTTGAAGCGCGAGGACGCGTTCTCCCACGCGATGATCATCGTCAGCTCCGCGATGGTGTCGTCGTCGTAGTGCTGCTGGAGGCGCGCGAACAGCTCGTCGTCGACATCGCAGCTCGTGTCCGTCATCGCATCGGCGTACTCAAGAGCCGCCTTCTCCGCGTCGCTGTAGAACGCGCTGTCGGCGTAGTCGCTGAGCGCGTCGATCTTCTCCGTCGAGGTGCCGAGTCTGCTGCTCACGGCAGCATTGGAGTCCTGTCAAAACTCGCACCTGTTCCACGAGGCGACGCGGCGGTTGAGCAGGCCCCGAAGCGTACCGGGCACGCGGGTCGTCTCCTGCTGGAGGGTGGCCCACATCGCACGCGCAGCGCGGAAGTACGCCGGGTTGCGCGCGTAGAAGAGGTACGGATAGAGCGGCGTGCCATAGAGCTTGCGCTGCTCGTCGAGCGCTTCGCGCAGATCGTCCGGCAGCGTCTCGACGCCGACAGGCGGGATGCGTGTCCCCTCCGGCACGGCCATCTCCTCCACCTCAGGCAAGCTCAGGAGCCGCCCGCTGATCGTCGCTGAGATCGAGGCCGAGCGACCTCGTGACCCACACGCGGCCGGCCTCGGCAAGCTCGACGGCTCGCTCGCCGCGGTGGCACAGGATCCACCCTCGCTCGACCAGCGTGGCCAGCAGGGCATCGCCCAGGGCGCCGGCGAGGTGGGGTCGCCGCTCGCTCCAGTCCACGCATGCCCGGGCAAATGACCGGCGGGAGGTCCTGGCAGCCTCTACGTCCACCCCGATGCGCCCGAACCAGCTCTCGCCCGCCGTCGTCACGTCGTGCTCGATGCCGACGGGCACGATCAGTCCCATCGCCAGGAACCGGTCGCGGATCGCCACGGCCAACCAGCCTGCCAGGTGCCCATAGCACGAGCGGGCGAAGCGCAGACCGCTCAGCACCTCCCGGTCGAACCTGTCGCGCACCTTCGGCATCGGCGCCAGCGCGCCGAGGCCCTCCAGCGCCTCGGCGACATGGGGGCCGGCCAGTCGGTGGTAGCGGTGCCGGCCCTGGCGCACCACTGCCAGGAGACCGCCCTCGACCAGCTTCGACAGGTGCCAGCTCGCCGTCTGCGCAGTCACGCCGGTGCGCGCGGCCAGGTCTCCGGCCGTGAGCACGTGGCCGTCGATGAGCTCGGCAAGCATGGCAGCCCTGGTCGGGTCTGCGATCAGAGCCCCGACGGGGGCGAGATCGGGGAAGGCCATGGACAGATGTTATGGCGGGCCGTGGCCAGGTCACTTCGATGGTCCTCGAAGTGACCTGAATGGTCCGCAGCAGCGTCGTCTTGCCCGACTCGCCGTCGCCGAAGACAAGGAAGTGGGGATCGCTCCCCCGCAGGTCCACGCAGACCCGGCCCAGGGCCCGGCCGGAAACGCCGATCGGCAGCCTCCGCTCGCCGTCGTCCGCGGGTGGCACCTCGTCCAGGGAGACGGGCCGGGCCGGCAGCCGGTCGAGGCGATCCTGCGCCTGCGCCTGGTGCTGGTGCGCGTGCGGGTCCGCGACGCGGGGAGGGACCCGACGATCAGCTCACCGTACGACTGGGCGGTGACTGACGCGTCCGGACAGGTGTACGGCGCGGTCGTTGACAGCATCGACGGCGCCCTGCCCGAGGCCCGCTGTCGCCAACGGCTGGGCCGAGAACGGGGCAGACGCCCCGGCTACACTATGTCGCGCACATGGGGAGGGTGGGATGCCTTCGCGGCATCGGCATGGCTGAGCCCATGGCCGCAGGGGTCTGCCTGCTCGTCGTCGCGGCCGCCTTCCGGCCCATCGTGCTGGGAGACGGCGTGGGGTACTTCAGCTACCTGCATGCGGTTCTCGTCGAACACAGCCTGGACCTGACGCACGCGTACGCCGCCGCCACCGCCGCCGGGGTGAACAGCGATCCGCCCGGCCTCGAGGCCCCGACGGTGACCGGCCTCGCCGCCAACTACTTCCCGATCGGCTCAGCGATGCTGGCGGCGCCGGCCTACCTCGGCGCGCTCGTGCTGGGCGGCGTCGGGCAGGCGGACTACTCACCGCTCCTGGTCGGCGCGTTCACGCTCAGCTCGCTCGTGTGCGGCCTGCTCGCGCTGCTGCTCTGCTGGCGTCTGACCGGATCGGTGCCGGCGACGGTCGCGGTGGCGCTCTGCACCCCCCTGACCTACTACCTGCTCTCCGAGCCCAGCTACTCGCACACGTTCGGCGCGTTCGCGGTCGCGCTGTTCGTCCTGGCCTGGTGGCGCGGCCGCCACGAACGCGGTGCCTGGGGCTGGCTCTGGCTCGGCGTGCTGGCTGGCCTGATGGGACTCGTGCGCTGGCAGGATGCCACGCTGGGCGCCATCGCCCTGCTCACGCCGCCGGCACGCGGGCGCTGGCGCGTCGTGCTCATGGTCCCCGGTGCCCTCCTGGCCATCGGACCGCAGCTCGTCGTCGACCGCGTCATCTTCGGGACATGGTGGCCGCCGCGGCCGGGCGACCAGGGGCTGCACCTGCTGTCAGCCAACCAGCTGCTGGTCCTGTTCTCGAGCTGGCACGGTCTCTTCTCCTGGCACCCTTTGACGCTGGCCGCGGCCGCTGGCTTCCTGCTGGTCCGGGACCGGACGCTGCGGGTCGCCTGCCTCTACGCCCTGGTGTCGCAGACACTGATCAACAGCGCAGTCCCCGACTGGTGGGGCAGCGCGGCCTTCGGGGCGCGCCGGTTCGCCGACCTCGCTGCGTTCTGGGCGATCGGGCTGACCGCCCTGGCCGACCGTCTGCCTCGGGCGCTGACGCGGGCTTTCGTCGCGGTGGCCGCCATCTGGAACGTGCTGCTGATCGCGAACCTCGACTACGTGATCCGCAGCCCCGGCGACCCGGGCTATCCGGGCCTGCTGGCAGGCCAGGTCGCGGCCGTGCGATACGTGCCCCAGGTACTCGCGCGTGGCGTCGTCGTCCGCGACCTGCTGCTCACGAGGCCGTCCGGGCTCGCGTGGCTGGCCGCAGAGGCGGCTTGCGTCCTGGCCGTGGCCAGCCTGGCGATGTGGGCCCGCCGTGGGCGGGGTGCAGCCCAGCCCGCGGCCAGCCCATGGTCGATCGAGTGGGATGCGGTCGAGGCGGAGCTGCGTCCGTCGGCCTACCGACAGGTCCGGGAGGCCGTCGACCGCCTCGTGGCCGTCGTGGTCGGCCTGCTGCTCCTGCCGTCGGCCGCGCTGATCGCGATCGCCATCAGGCTCGACTCGCCCGGCCCGATCCTGTTCCGCCAGCTACGCGGCGGGTACCTCGGCCGGCCGTTCACGATCTTGAAGTTCCGGACGATGCGGGTGGACGCACCACCCTTCTCACCCAAGGTCCAGGAGTCCGACCCGCGGATCACCCGCGTCGGACGGTTCCTGCGGCGCAGCGGCCTCGACGAGCTGCCGCAGCTGTGGAACGTGATCCGCGGCGACATGACCCTCATCGGCCCGCGGCCCGAGCAGTACGAGCTGCTCGGCGCCTACGAGCCCTGGCAACACGAGCGGCACCTGATCAAGCCCGGGCTGACCGGGTGGTGGCAGGTGAATCATCGCGACGCGAGAGCGATGCGGCTGGGCGTCGAGAAGGACGTCTACTACGTGCGTCACCAGGGCCCTCGACTCGACGCGCTGATCCTCTGGCGCACGCTGCGGATCCTAGTCCTTGGCCTCCTGCCCCGGGGTGCGGGTGGGGCCGATTCGCGGCCGCCGTCCGATGACATCCCGCCGCCCGCCTGCCCGCGGGGTTCGACCAGCCCAGCAGCCCAGGAGGAGGTCGCGAGCGATGTTCCGTGACGCGCTCCGCCGGCTGCTTCGGGCCGGCATGGGGGCCGCGGCCTACGACGTCGATCCCCTGATCGACGAGCGCCTGGCCCGTCAGGTCCTGGCGGACGTGCTGCCGAGAGCGCTTCGCGGCCTGCTGCTCAAGCCCTGGCTGGGCTCGTGCCAGGGCATCCCCCTGGTGGGCCGCGGCGCCCGCGTCACCAACCCCCAGCGGATCTGCTGCGGACGCGGGTTCGCGATCGAGGACGGCGCCGAGATCCAGGGCCTGTCGCGCCTGGGCATCCACTTCGGAGACAACGTCACGATCGGCCGCCAGGCACAGATCCGGCCCAGCGGGTACTACGGCCGCGACCTGGGCGTCGGGCTCACGGTCGGTGACAACTCCAACATCGGCGCCCTCTGCTACCTGGGCGCGTCCGGAGGCATCACCATCGGCCACCACGTACTGATGGGCCCATCGGTCGTCGTCCTCTCCGAGGAGCACTGCTTCGACGACCACACGCTGACCATCAAGGCGCAGGGCGTCCGCCGGCTGCCGACCGTGATCGAGGACGACGTCTGGCTGGGCGCCAGGGCGACGATCCTCGGCGGCACCCGGGTCGGCCGTGGCTCGGTCGTGGCCGCGGGCGCCGTCGTCCGCGAGGACGTGCCGCCCTTCAGCGTGGTGGCGGGCGTCCCCGCCCGGGTGGTCGGGGAGCGAAGGCGTTGAGCCTGGCGCAGGCCGCCGCACTCGCGGTGTACGCGGCACTGATGCTGGCTGCGCTGGCCTGGGTCTGGGTCAGGCCGCGGTACGCCATCCTCCTGCTGCTCGTGCTGCTGCCGCTGCACACGCTTGCGATGACGCTGCTCTTCCATTTCCTGCATCCCTCGCGGACGGTGCTGGGGGTCTATCAAGCCTGGAAGGACGCCATCGTCGTGGTGGCACTGCTCCGCGTGGCCTCCAGCCGCCCAGCGTGGGCCGGCCAGAGGCTGCATGGCGTCGACCTCGCGGTGGCGCTCATGGCGGGGGTAGCGCTGCTCTCGATTCCCTTCCACCGGGCGCTCGGCCTCGGCGGGGAGGTTCTCGCCTTCCGCAACGACTTCATGCTGGCGCCGCTCTACCTGCTGGGCCGGCTCACGCCCGCCGGCGCGAGGGGCCGGCTGGCGGCCGTGGTGGCGCTGGCGAGCACAGGCATCGCGATCACCGCCGTCGGCGTGGTCGAGCGCTTCGTCGATCCCATCCCGCTGCTTCGCGCGATCGAGCTGCCGGCCTTCGAGCGGTTCGCGTATCACTTCGTCTTCCTGAGTCCGTATGGGCTGCCCTACAACTACTTCCAGGCGAACTTCGCCCGCCGCGTCGGCTCGGTGCTGCTCAGCGCCGTGGACCTGGCCACCCTCGGCGGGCTGACCATCGCGGCCGGCGCCGGCCTGCTGCGCCTGCGGGGATCGCGATGGGCGACCGCCCTTTCCGTCGCGGCGCTGGTCGCGGGGGTCGCCGCGCCCGTGCTGGCAGCGGGCCGGCTCGACCTCGTGCTGCTGCCGGTCCTGCTGGCGCTGGCGCTGGCGCTCACGAAGCGCCTCCTGCCCGTCGCCGCAGCCGCGGCGGTTTTGGTCCTCCTCTTCGGCCTCTTCGACGCGACCTTCTACGCCCAGCGCTACCCTGACCTGCCCGGCAACGCCCGGCCCGCTGCGTCCGCGGCCACCAGCAGGTTCGCCGCCGCCGCGCCAACGCCCGGTGCCGGCGCCGCCGTCGCGCCAACACCCGGTGGGGGCGCCGCCGCCACGCCAACGCCCGGCGCCGCCGCCACGCCAACGCCCGGCGCCGCCGTCACGCCGCTGGTTGTCAGCGGCGACGAGTCGCTTGCCGTGCACCTGCGGTCGATCGAGCAGTCCGGCTCGACGGCGCTGCGCCACCCGCTGGGCCAGGGCCTCGGAGCGGCCGGGCTGAGCGCCGCGCGCAACCAGCAGGCGCCCGGCGAGGGCCAGCTCTACGCCATCGCGGCGGACCTCGGCGTGCCGGGCCTGCTCGCCCTGCTCGCCGTGGTCGTCGCTGCGGGCGTGACCGCGTGGCGCGCGGCGCGAGCCGGGCCTGAGCCGCCGTTCGCCGTGGCGACGTTCCTCGTGCTGTTCGTCATCGGGGCCACCATCCCGATCGGCGAGGTCTTCACCAACCTCACGGCCGTGGCTGCCGGCTTCTGGATGCTCGGTCAGCTGGTGCGCTGCGCTCGCGCACCGGCTCCTGGGCCGGTTCTGCTGGACGTCACGTGCCTGCGGACCGCCCAGGCCGGCGTCCGCCGCTACACGGAGGGGCTGCGGGAGAGCCTCGGCCTCCTGGCGCCTGCCGTCCCGACGCGGGAGACCGGCGCGCCCGTTCCCGGCTACCGCGCGCCGGACACGGCCGCGCGCAAGGTGCTCCGGCACGGGCTCCTGCTGGGCTGGTACCAGGTCGGACTGCCGCTGGTCGCCGCCGTCAGGGGCGCTCGCCTGGTCGTCTGTCCGGAGTACTACTGTCCGTGGTTCGCCCCCTGCCCGCGCCTGGTCGTCTTCCACGACACGCTGTTCTGGGAGCGGCCCGAGTACCGGCGGTGGTGGCGCGCACTGCTCTGGCTCAACGCCAGGGGGCCGGCGCGGCGGGCGGAGGTGGTGGCCACGCCGTCTGCCAGCCAGACGGCCGGCGTGGCCCGGCTGCTGTCGCGGCCCCCGAGCAGCGTCGTGGTGCTGCCGCCCCTGGTCCGGCCCGCCCCGGTGCCGGCGGCGCTGGCGGGAGACCTCCGCGAGCTGGGGCTGGAGCCGGGCTACCTGCTGCACCTGGGTGCGCTGGAGCCGAGGAAGGACATCCCCTCCCTCGTGGACGCCTATGCGGCCGCCCGCGCCGGCGCGCCCGACCTGCCTCCGCTGGTACTGGCCGGCCCCCGCTCGCCGATCGCCGCGCTCGACGACCACGCCCGGATCGAGGAGGCGATCGACCGCCATCACCTGGCGGGCGCGGTCCGCACCATCGGAGCCGTCCCCGAGCACAGGCTGCCCGCGGTCCTCCACGGTGCCGCCGCCCTGGTCGCCGTCGGTCGGGCCGAGGGCTTCGGGCTGCCCCTGGCCGAGGCGATGGCAGCCGGTGTGCCGGTCGTGGCCGTCGCCTCACCCGCAACCTCGGAGGTCGTCGGAGACGCTGGCCTCCTGGTCCCGCCGGGCGACACGGACGCCCTGGTGGCCGCGCTGCGCCTGGTCGCCTCCGATCCGGACCTGCGTGCCGAGCTCGGGGAGCGCGGCCGCCGGCAGGCCCGCCGGTTCGGCGGCGAGGCCGCGGCGGCCCGGCTGCGCACGCTGCCGGTGTCGCCCTGACCAGGCTGCGGGTGCTGGCCCTGCACGCCAGCGACGAGCGCTACGGCTCGGACCGCGTCTTCCACGATGTCGTCGTCGGGCTGGACCGCGACCGTTTCGAGCCGGTCGTCGTGCTGCCTCGTGACGTGCCGGGCGGTGGTGACCTGGGCCGCCGACTGTCTGTGGCAGGGCTGGAGGTCCACCGCCGGGACCTGGCGGTCCTGCGGCGCCGATACCTGGCCCCTGCGGGCCTGCCTGTGCTGGCCACGCGGCTCGCTCGGGACGCCGTCCAGCTCGCCTGGCTGGCCGGCCACCTCCGCTGCGACCTCGTCTACACGAACACCGCAGCCGTGCTCGGCGGCGCCCTGGCAGCGCGGCGCAGCGGACGTCCTCACGTCTGGCACGTGCACGAGATCGCCGAGTCGCCGCGAGCGGTCAGCCGGCTGCTGCGTGCCAGCATCGCCCACCTGAGCACCGAGGTGATCGCCGTTTCGCAGGCCGTCTCGCGATGGATCGGCCCGCTGAAGTGTCCCCTGACCGTGCTCCACAACGGCGTCGGCGGGCCCAGGGCGACGCCCGCCGGCCGGGCCGCAACGCGAGAGCGGCTGCTCGCCGGGTGCGCCGGTCCCCTGGTGGGCTGGGTCTCCAGGGTCAGCTCGTGGAAGGGGCAGGAGCGGTTCGTCGACATGGCGGAGCGGGTGGCGACCGCCCGGCCGGACGCCGTGTTCGTGCTGGCCGGCGGAGCTGTCCCCGGCCAGGAGTCGCTCGTCGACGCCCTCCGCGGCCGTATCGCCGCCAGCACGCACCGCGACCGCATCCGCTACCTCGGCGAGGTGGCGGACGGTCCCGCTCTGGTCGGCGCCCTGGACCTGCTGGTCACCTGCCCAACCCGGCCCGACCCGCTGCCGCGCGTCGTGGCGGAGGCGCTCTGGCAGGGCGTGCCGGTCCTGGGCGTGCGGACGGGTGGGATCCCCGAGCTGGTCGAGGACGGCCAGACCGGCCGTCTGGTCGGCAGCGCCGAGCCGGCGGACCTCGCGGCTGGCCTGCTCGAGCTGCTGGAGCCGGGGACGCTGGCCAGCATGAGCCGGCGCGCCGCCCAGCTCGGCGACCGGTTCGCGGTGGCGCCGTTCGTCGAGCGGGTCGGGGCCATCCTGGACCGGGCCGCCGGGAGCCCCGGGGCCGGCGAGGGGCCGTGAGGATGGCTGACATCGGCGGCCTGCGCGACTACCTGGACAGCCGCTTCCGGACCTGCGACGAGGATGGGGTCTACTACGCGCACCAGCCGATCTACGGCTTCCGTGGCGGCCGCTGCGAGCCCGATCTCTTCGACCGCTACATCCGGACGGACCAGATCCTGCGCGCCCTGTCCACCGGGCCGTTCCAGACGCTGCTGGACGTGGGCGCCGCCGAGGGCTACAAGGCGCACCTCGCCCACCGGTTCCGCGGCCTCCGCGTCACGGCGAGCGACCTCTCCGGGCAGGCCTGCCGGCGGGCCGCCGAGCTCTTCTCGATCCCCTCCGTGGCCGCCGACGCCCGCCACCTCCCGTTCGGTCGGGAGGCCTTCGACGTGGTGCTCTGCAGCGAGACGCTGGAGCACCTCCCGGACTGGGAGGTCGCGCTGCGCGAGCTCCTGCGCGTGGCGAGGATGGCGGTCGTGGTGACCGTCCCCCACGAGCCCGAGGCGGCCGTCCGCTCGATCCGCGATCGCAGCGTCCGCTTCGGCCATGTCAGCCGGTTCGAGCTGGGATCGCTGGACCACCTGCGCGCCGAGGGACACGTGGTGGTGGCGAGGCGGCTGATCGCCAGGAGGCTGCGGCTGCCCCAGGTCCTCGTGGAGGCGGTGCCCCGCAGGCACCACGGCCTCACACGCTACCCACCGGCC
>Ga0126378_10002924_pt1 | contig 12799 bp, 5 predicted proteins | sample PanSoiMetPlot_23_FD_92587 | JGI IMG/M metagenome (GOLD analysis project Ga0126378, IMG submission 92587) | Tropical forest soil microbial communities from Panama - MetaG Plot_23 | ecosystem: Environmental > Terrestrial > Soil > Tropical forest > Bulk soil | place: Panama | collected 2016-02-17
AATATGGAACTCGCGTACGCTTAGTACATGTGAACCGTTGAGCCTGGATCGAGGTACAACCTACGCTCGGATCAGTTCCGGTCTAATGCAGGCAAGCTGATGGTACGGCAAACTTGAATTACGACAGAAATACTATTTCTTCACAGCTTCCAGACAGAACATTCAGCACTCGGCTAAGGCAACAGCAACACAGAGGGCCCTTTCCGCCGCGGCGGACTCAGGGTGACAAACACAGGATCTGCCGAACGGCCAAAAAGAATCGGAGACACACGGAATGTTTTCCGGATCGGAGAATAAATCGGAAGATTTGTCTAAAGCCGGTGATTCGGAACAGCGCGCCCGGCACCGTCCCGATAGGCTGACAGGTCCGCAATAAGGAGCGAGCTCGATTCGCAATTCATGCGATTGTTAAGGAACTTTAATTCTGTTCGAACGAAGCCGGCCAGGTGGTTTTGAGGCAGAATTTCCGACTAGAATACGCCCGAACTCGAATAACGGTGTTCGAAGATGACAGGCTCAGAAGGCCCGCTACAACTAATCATCGACACGATTCCAAGTCTGGTCTGGACCGCGCGCCCGGACGGCTTCTGCGACTTCCTCAATCAGCGCTGGCTCCATTACGCAGGCATGACCGCGGCACAAGCACAGGGGTGGGGTTGGGCAGATGCGATTCATCCAGACGACCGTAAGGGAGTTGTCGACTATTGGCGATCGTGTCTGGCTTCGGGTACACCGGTGGCGACGCAAGTGCGCATTCGCCGCTTCGACGGCTCCTATCGTTGGTTCCTTATTTCCGCGAACCCACTGCGGGATGAATCAGGCGACATCGTCAGGTGGTACGGAACAAACATTGACATCGAGGATCGCAAGCGTATCGAGGAAGCTTTGCTGGCGCGGGAACTGTCCTGGCGGCAAATCGTCGATAACATTCCTGGCCTCGTGGCAACGATGGGCGCAATGGGCGAGGTGGAGTTTCTTAACCGCCAGACCCTTAAGTACTTCGGCAAAACAAACGAGGATCTGAAGAACTGGTCGCTCATCGGTGTCGTTCATCCCGACGACCTTCCTCGGGTAATCGAGGCTCGCACAAAATCGATCGAAGCCGGGCAGATCTATCAGGTCGAGCACCGTTGCCGCCGCGCTGACGGCGTTTACCGTTGGTTCCAGGTACGCGGCCTGCCGGTGCGAAATACGCAAAATGAGATAACCGCGTGGTATCTCCTCCTTACCGACATCGACGATCTCAAGAAGGCCGAAGAGGCTGTGCGCTCGAACGAGCGCAATTTGAGCTTACTGATCAATGCCATCCCCACCTTTATCCACGTGTTGCGTCCTAATGGATCCGTGCTGTACGTGAATCAGATGGTGTTGGATTACACCGGACTCACTCTCGAAGATGTGCAGAAAGAGGACTATCGCGCTCGTGTTTTCCATCCCGAGGATGTCGAAAGGCTGCGCGAGGAGCGGCTGCAAGGGTTCACACGTCCCGTACCATTCGAAAATGAGCAGCGCGTTCGTGGAAAGGACGGCAAGTATCGATGGTTCCTGGTTCGCTACAATCCTCTGCTCGACGAACAAGGAAGGATCGATCGATGGTATGTGACGGCAACAGACATTGAAGATCGGAAGCGGGCGGAGCAGGAATTGAAGCGCAGTGGAGCATTTCTGGCGGAAGGCCAACGTCTCAGCCGAACCGGCAGCTTTTCCTGGTGTATAGAGACAGACCAAATCACCTGGTCAGAGGAGCTGTATCGCATTTTTGAATTTGACCAGCGTCTGCCGGTGACCCTCGAGCGGATTGGAAGCCGAGTCTATCCTGATGACATCCCGCTGATGCAGGACATGATCGAACGGTCTCGACGCGCGGCCAGCGACTTTGAATACAAGCACAGGCTGCTGATGCCTGATCAGTCCATCAAACACATACATTTGTTCGGTCACGCGACACGAGACCAGCATGGTCGTTTGGAGTACGTTGGGGCGGCTCAGGACGTGACACGTCAGGAAGAAGAGCGTCTGCGAAGAGAAAACGTGCGACTGGAAGAGCGAACGCGCATCGCCCAGGAACTCCACGATACGCTTCTTCAAACCTTCTTGAGCGCCTCAATGCAACTGGACATTGCACTTGATCTCTTGCCCGCCGAATCGTCGGCGAAACCGTTGTTAGATCGCATTCTTGAAATCATGCATCGAGGGATTGAGGAGGGCCGAAGTACCATCAAAGGACTGCGCTCGTCTGACTCTGACGCAACGGATCTCGTGAAAGCCTTGACCGGAGTTCAGCAGGAGCTTCCAGCTCGACAGGATATCGATTTTCGCGTCAGAGTCGCGGGACGGCAGCAACCGCTGAGTCCACTGATCGGGCTGGAGGCCTACCGGATTGGAAGAGAGGCTCTGCTCAATGCATTCTCCCATTCCGGCGCGAAGCGAGTGGAATGCGAGCTCGAGTATGCAGATCAAGACCTGCAGATACGGGTTCGCGACAACGGAACGGGAATCGATCCGCAGGTGCTCGACAATGGACGTGAAGGACACTGGGGTTTAGCCGGCATGCGTGAACGGGCCGCAAAAATCGGCGGACTCCTCAATATCTCCAGTAGTGCCACCAGTGGAACTGAGATTCGACTTTCTATTCCAAGCAGCATTGCGTTTCAGGCGAAGGCAAAGACCGCGTGAATCACTCCGAGCAGACTTTTTAATCTGGTACTGCCAAAGCGAACGGGGCTCTGCCGTTGGCGAAGGCTCACTACTTTGTGGCACCGCAGGGAGCAGGTGATAGTAATGACCGGTCACGTTCTTGCGCGTGCGAAACGCACTTCATGCCGGCGGTGCATCCTGTTGGCCCTCACAATTGCCTTATTCCCGGCATGTGCGTGGTCGCAAACTCAGCTCGCGACCGTTTTCGGCGTTATCACCGACGCAAGTGGTGCAGTGATTCCAGGCGCCGAAGTTATCGCGGTGAACCTAAGGACCGGATTGAAACGCGATGTCCGTACCGACATGGACGGTGAGTATCATCTCGCAGGCCTGCCACCCGGAATGTATACGGTTCGCGCAGAGGCAGAAAAATTCCAGACAGAGCTGAGCGCAGCGTTTGCGCTCAGTTCAGGCGCGACAATCCCAATCAATCTGTCACTGAGGGTGGGCACGGTCCCACAACGGGTAACGGTCAACGCGGACGTGGCGATCGACGCCACTACTTCGACTGTCAGTGGTGCCATTGCTGAACGGGGTTTAGCCGACCTTCCACTGAACGGCCGCGATCTGTTCAAAACCGCGCTTCTACAACCTGGAGTTTCCCCAACACCGAGCAGTGCGCCTTCGTTGCTGTCCAATGGCACGTTTGGACAAGTCTCAGTGAATGGCATGCGTCCAAGTTGGATAAACGTTTTGATTGACGGGATGAATGCAAATGATCCCGTGTTTGGCTATTCGCCGGCAGGAGCTTCCGGTCTTTTTCTCGGGTTGGATGACATTGCCGAAGTACGCGTCCTGACCCACACTTTTGGGGCAGAGTATGGAAACCATGGCGGCGGCGTTATCGAAGTATCGACGAAGTCCGGCAGTAACCAATATCACGGATCGTTGTTTGAATTTCATCGCGATGCTGCACTCGACGCCAGGAATTATTTCGATTTAAGTAGCCGCCCGATCCCTCCATTCGTGCGCAACCAATTCGGCGCTAGCATCGGAGGCCCAATACTGCACGATCGTACGTTCTTCTTTGTCAGTTACGAAGGCTTCCGCGAAGTACAGGCATCTACGGCGATTGCCACCGTCCCTGACGCGCTGGCTCATCAAGGATTGTTGCCGGCTGCAGGTAATTCCCGTGCCTGCACGAGTGCTTCACCCGCCGCCTGCGTCTCGGTAAGAATTGATCCGCGTGTACAAAGTTTTCTCAATGTAGTTCCGCTTTCGAACGGAAGAGATAACGGAGATGGAACTGCCGACTTGATCACCGCCGATAAGGGTTTCACTAATGAGCACCATGGGATGATGCGTGGTGACCACGCGTTCTCCAACACTCATTCACTGTTCGCGCGTTATGTCATTGATGATAGCTCTTCAGTTGTTCCCTATTTCGGAAATCCACCAGGAACTTATGTGCCTGGGTTCCCAGTGGGGCACGAAGCCCGCAATCAGTATTTCACTGTGCAGGATCGCAGGAACTTCGGAAATGAAACTCTCAATGAATTGAGATTCGGTATCAACCGCACGACCGCGTCCAGTTCAATCGTCAATAGACATCCAGAGCTTTCTATTTCCCTGGTCCCTGGCAGACCGTTTGGGACAATCAACGTGGATGGCATGAGTTTGATAGGCAACAGCCCAGAAATTCCGTTAGGCGATTTTTCGACTGCTTATGAGGTTCAGGACCAACTGTCACGCACAATTGGCCGCCATACTTTGAAATTTGGCGCGCAATTTCGAAGGTTGCAATCGAATGGCCCGCTGGATTTTACGGTGAATGGGTTGTATACGTTCCAGGATCCGAGTCCCTTCGGGCTTAAGACATCCAGCAATAACCCTGCGCTCGAATTCTTTCTTCAGGCCCTGCCACTTTCGTTCGTAGGGGCTGATCCCTCTAATTTCGACTCCCACCGAAATTATCGTCAGAGCGATGGGTCTGGTTTTGCGCAGGATTTTTGGCGAGTCACTACCCGCATGACAGTCAACGCCGGGTTGCGGTACGACTTTTACTCAAATCCGACCGAGACACGTGGACGTCTCTCAGCTATTCGTGATCCAGCCACGGATTCAGGACCGACTGTCGGCAGCGTCTTTGCGGCGGCGCCTCGGAATCTGCTATCTCCCCAGGCTGGTTTCGCATGGAACATCTTCGGTGACGATAAGACTGTACTGCGGGGTGCGGCCGGCATCTTTCGCGATCAGCTCCCCGTGATCGTATTTGGCGCTGAACGGTTTCTGTCTCCTTTTTTCGGCGTAAACTCCTTTGTGTTTCCTAACTTTCTTAACCCACAGAATGCTCTTATAACTCAACCTCTATATATTCTATCGACCACTTACCATCCGAAGTTCCCATATGCGCTGCAATACAATCTCAATTTGGAACGGGAAATCGCGCCGGGTACGATCCTCCGCACGGGTTATTTTGGTGCGCGCGGCAATCACCTTACGCGCGAAGCAGAGCAGAACCCCTTCCAACCCGCCTTGGGCCATCGTTACAATCCGAACTTGGCCTCACCTCTGTTAATGCTGCTAACCGATGCACAGTCTTTCTATAATGCATTCCAGCTGTCAGTTTCGAAACAGTACACCCACAACCTTTCCTGGCAGGCGTTCTACACCTTCTCTCATTCCATAGATGATGCTTCGACTAATTTTTCCGTCGTCGAAGCTGTGAATGAACCTCCCACGTCTCAGGACTTTTTCAATCGCAAGGGAAGCCGAGGCCGGTCAGGATTCGACATCCGGCATAATTTCGTTGTGAACGTTGTTTATGAACTGCCTTTTGGACACGGAAGTCACTTCGGCGGCTGGCAGATCTCCGCCGTTGCCAGCTCTCACAGCAACTCCCCCTTTACTCCAATGCTTGCCTTTGACAATGCAGATGTGCAGTCGTTGGTGATATCGCAACGCCCAAATCTACTCGGCAATCCTTATACGGGTGTTTGTCCAAACGGCGCTAGAGTCGGTACTCCCTCATGCTGGTTTAATCCGACCGCCTTCGCCTTACCACAGCCGGGCCAGTTTGGAACTGCTGGACGTAACATCCTGCGAGGACCCGCGTTCGCGCAATTTGATGTGGCCCTGCAAAAGGCCTTCAAATTGACGGAAGGCACGAAGATTACATTTGGAGCCGAAGCTTACAATCTGCTCAATCATCCGAATTTTGCAGTCCCGAGCAACACACAGAGTCCGCTTACCCTGGGAGGGAACGGAGACGCCGTCTTCAAAGATGCATCGGGTAATCTCGCCGACAACGTCGGCCGAATATTCTCCACGGTGGGCACTGGGCGTCAGATTCAACTCGACGCACGGTTCACTTTCTGAGTACTGACGTTAGGCTCAGATATCCGTTGCGCTCCAGCAGAGATCCAGTTTCGGGAGTAACGGACTACTCGAGAGTAAAGCTCATGCACGTTCGGCTTACCAGATCAAAGGGGCGTCTAATTGCCGATTGAGATAGCGATCCTGTTTCGTCGTCCCTAGTCCTCTAGCCCCGGGTGGTGTGCGTGCCAGTTTGTCTGCTCTTCGTAAGCCTGGGCCAGCCGCAGCACATTGCTTTCCGCCCATGGGGAGCCGGTGATCTGCACGCCAATCGGCAATCCCATTTTAGTAAAACCACATGGAATGGAGATTGTTGGCAGTCCGAGAGTGTTGAAAGGGCGAGTATTGCGCAGCATGAAACTTTCCTTGCTGCGAAGATGATTGGGGTCTGCTAGAAGCTCCGCGATTGTGAAGGGCGGTACCGCAGTGGTGGGAGTGACGAGGAGATCCACCGACTCAAACACTTTATGGATATTGCGGCGACACTGTTCCATCTGGCGACGCGCGTTAACGTAAGTCGCGGTGGCCACGTCTTCTCCTGCGCGGATCCTTCTCAACGTCTCCGGCTGATATAGCTCCGGACTCCTTTGAACGTAATCGCGATGGTATGCAAAGGCTTCTGCGCGGAGAATCACGGTATCGTTGATTACAGGTGTTTCAACGTCCCGCACCGATGCGATCTTCCCGATTACGGAGAGCACTTCGTTGATTGCGTTCTCAACCTCTGGATGGAGCTCTTCGTAAAAATGTCTGCGCGGTATGCCTACACGCAAGGAAGTTCCCTGACGAAGCGCAGCGGAATAGTCAGATACGGGTGCGTCGACGCTAGTGGAGTCTTCGGGATCATATCCTGCCAGGATTTGCAGCATAATTGCCGCGTCGGCAACACTGCGCGTCATCGGCCCGACGTGATCGCAGGACCAGGAAAGCGGAATCACACCGCGCGTACTCACCCGCCCATAAGTTGGTTTCAATCCCACAACGCCGCAATAGGCTGCCGGCTGGCGAATGGAACCTCCCGTATCAGAACCCAATGCGCCATAGCACAGACCAGCTGCCACCGCTACTGCGGAACCGGAAGACGAGCCTCCCGCAATGTGCTCGGTTGACCATGGGTTTCTTACTGGACCAAAAAAGCTGACGATGGAACTACCGCCATAGGCGAACTCATGCATGTTTAGTTTGCCCAGGATCACGGCACCGGCGCCCTTTAAGCGTCGCACTACCTCGCTATCCTCTGTCGGAACGCGATCTCTTAGCAGACCGCTGGCCGATGTGGTTCGTACGCCAGCAGTTTCGAACAGGTCTTTGATCGCAATGGGAATGCCATGCAGCGGGCCTCTCCACCGACCTTCCTGGATTTCCGCTTCCGCTTCATGTGCTTGAGCGAGTGCGGAATCGGCAGTCACCGTGATGAACGCGTTTAATTTCGGGTTCAAGCGCTGTATTCGGTCGAGGCAGACCTGCGTCAAGTGCACGGGTGAGATTTTCTTTTCGCGCAGAAAATGAGCAGCTTCGTTAATGGTCAGCCACCTAGACTCTGCGACAGAAGCGGCATTCTCTATGCTGCGTTGACTCTCGATAGCGTTACCAATGTCGCTCATCCAAGTGATCTTTTTAGCGTTAAAGCATCCATGAAGACATTTGACTTACGGACCTACGATCGAAGCTTCAAGGAGGTTTGCGAACACTCTGATTCTAGCCATTCGCTATTCGCAGTGGACATTGTCAAATCGACTGGTTCGGCCCGGGTCTGTCCACTCCCGCGTCCTAAGGTCATACGCAACAGACACTTGGTGTGGTAACCCAGAGGTCCTGCTCTTCAACGGCGTTACTTCCGGTTAGCCCGTTATTCGGAAATGGATTCAAAAAAGGTGGTAAACGTGCGCACAACCTCCACGCCTTGGTCCAGCAGCAGACGCGAATCGGTTGCCTACAGCTCTCCCTAAGGCAGCCCCGAAACCTGCTATTTATTGCGACTTCGGCAGCGGCATGGGTCCGAAGCCCCGGGTCGACATTTATCCAGGTGGCCACGAAGTCGTACTGATCGAGGCCTTTCGTCAGCCACTCGAAGGCTGTGTCCATCTGCCCAGGTGCGCGTAAATGCAGGCCACATTATAGGCGGCAGTCCAACGAAGAAAAATGAGAAGGAAGGTACCACTTGCCGAACTGGATGCTTCACGCACACCAGCGCGGTGAGCAAGCTCTGATTACAAATAATGACAGTGGGAGGACCGGCTGCCACGAATATGAAATGTGTGTTATCTCCCATGCGAAAAATCATCATTTCCGTATTCGTGTTTGTCGTTGCGCTCGTCATTGTTGTCGTGGCCCTGCCGCTGCTGATCGACGTGAACTATTTCCGGGCGACTCTGGAACATGAAGCCCGGCAGCGTCTGGGAAGGCCAGTCAAACTCGGGCAGATGCACCTAAGACTGCTGCCAATAGCGTTCCGCGTCGACGATGCGAGCATTGTTGAGGACCCACGTTTCGGACAAGGCCAGTTTGCACAGGCGAAGGATGTGCGAATCAACCTGAAATTGTGGCCATTGCTCCACAAGCAACTCGAGATCATCTCTCTCGATCTCCGCGGGCCTCAGATCGAATTGATCCACAACGACGCAGGTGTATGGAACTTTTCTTCAATCGGGAAGACACCAGAGGTGCCGACGGCGAAACCGTCGACCACCACAAAACAGTCCCCCGTACCCTCCCAGCAGGGCCCGTCGCAACCTACGCTAGGTACGATCGTCGCGCTCGATTACCTGAGTATCAGCGATGGAACCATCGCGCTCACGGATCAACAGAAGCACCAGCCCCGGGCGGTGTACGACCACATTGACCTCAAGGTTTCGCACTTCGCTCCGGGGCAGCCATTTACGATCTCTGCAGGCGTTCACCTTCCCGGCGAAGGCAGACAAGAGGTCCGCCTCGATGGAAAGGTTGGCCCCGTCAACGAGCGGACGATCGTCGACACCGCCATAAATGCCACCGTCGATCTCAACGACGTACGTTTGTCAGGAGTCAAGAAGTTCCTGAACTCGAAAGCACTGGAGGGGACTGATTTCGTGATCTCCGGTCACACGAGCGTCAAGAACCAGAACCACACACTCGCGTCGGATGGGCAGATCACGCTAAAGAACCTGCGCGTCAACGGGACGGATGTCGCGCAGAAGATCTCCGCGGACTACAAATGCAGCGACAACCTGATCAGCGACCTGCTCACAATCGACAAGGGCGACTTCCGATTCGGAGCTATGCCTTTATCGGTAACGGGAACTGCGAATCTGCGCTCCTCGCCGTCGGTGCTCGACGTGCGATTGCAGACCTCAAACGCTTCCATCGAGGAATTGGTACGGCTGGCTTCAAAATTTGGGCTGCGTCTCGACCCAGGAATGAAGGTTAACGGCGACCTTAGTGGAGACGTTCACGCTAAGGGTCCGTCAGATAAACCAACAATCGAGGGTACGGTAAGCGGACGCCACATCGGTATAAGTGGCGGGCCCGTCCTGCAACCTGTTGACGTCGCAGACGTGAACTTGACCATAACACCCCAGTCGATCGAGTCAAATACCTTCACGGCCAGGAGTGGCAACAACGATGTCGCAGCTCGGTTCGTATTGGCGGGATACACCACCGCCAACCGATCAATCGATGCGTCTTTGAAGGGCACTCATGCGGACATCGCCGAATTGCTGAACCTCGCGAAAAAATACGGGGTCACTGCTGTGAAAGACCTCACAGGATCGGGCACCTTGAGTCTCGACCTTCGTGTCCAAGGTTCTTTGAAAAACGCGTCCGCCCTAACCTTTTCCGGCAGCAGCGACATCCAGGAAGCAGCGTTGAAGACGCCTTGGCTGGCACAACCGGTGCGAGTTACGAACGCGAAACTCGTCTTTACTCCGCAGAGTCTACAGTCCAACGACTTTTCCGCCACGGTCGGCAATTTGCCATTGTTCGTGCAGTTCGCGGTGGCTGCATACTCCTCCGCGAATCCGCAGATCAAGGCCGGCGTCCGTAGTACTCAGGCTGATGTGGCCGCACTAATTAATACCGCCAGAGCGTTTGGGGTCAACGGGCTCGAAGGTGTGACTGGGACTGGCTCCATGAGTTTCGATGTGCGGGCGAATGGACCATTGAATAAAGGATCCGCGCTGACGTTCACCGGAAGCAGCGAGATCCAGGACGCCACGCTCAAGACAGCGTCCCTTGCTAAACCGGTGCGCGTGACTGGCGCCAAGTTGGCGCTCAACCCTCAAACCGTGCAATCGAACGAATTCTCCGCTTCGACGGGAAACCTTAGTTTTGCGGTCCAGTTCACGCTGGCTTCGTATGCCACGGCAACCCCGAAGATTAACCTGGCGCTGCGAAGCACCCGTGCCGAGCTCGGAGAGCTGCTGAACACGGCGCGGGAGTTCGGAGTAAAAGGTCTTGAAGAGATGAACGGCTCCGGTGCGATCGCTTTCGCGGTACGCGCCAACGGGCCATTGAAGGATACTTCCGCGTTGACGTTCAACGGGAGTGGACACCTCAGCGACGTTACCGTCTCTACGCCGTCCATCGCGAAGCCAGTGAAGGTACAGACAGCCGACGTCAAGGTGACGAGTGACTCGATAACCCTGGACAAGATCACCGCCAACGTCGACCAGACCAACGCCAGCGGCATGCTGAGCATGCGAAATCTGGCTGCTCCGGTCGTGCAGTTCACGCTCAAACTCGACAAGGTGAGCGTCGCCGAGTTGCAGCAGCTCACAACACCTGGAACACCACCTAAGACGCGGGCACAAAAGAGCACGCTTTCGCTTCTGCCGCGGTTGTACGCGCAGACGAGTTCCACGACGCAACCGGGCGTGCTGGAGAAAACCACCGGCAACGGGACTGTAACCGTTGGAACCCTGATTTATGACCAGCTTCTGCTGAACAACGTAAAGGCGAACGTCGCACTCGATCGCGGGATCATCAAGCTGGCACCCGTGACGGCGCAGGTTTACGGCGGTCAGCAGACCGGCGCGATCACAATTGACACGCGACAACGACCGACTGCCGTCTCAGTGACTACAACCTTTCAGAAAGTCGATGCCAACCAGCTGCTGTCCTCAACCAGTTCGTTGAAGGACGTACTCTATGGGCTGCTCGGTGCGAACGGTGCTGTGTCGTTTCAATTGGCATCGGCGAATGACATTGCTCGGACCCTGAGCGGAAAGCTGTCGCTGAACCTTGCGAATGGCAAGCTCGCGCACGTGGATTTTCTGAACCAACTGGCGGCAGTTGGTCGGTTTGTGCAATCGGGTGGCGGCAATGCCGAACAGACATTCACAAATCTAGTAAAGCTCACAGGAGCTTTCGATATTAACAATGGGATTGCACAGACCAACAACTTGCAAGCTGTGATGGACGGCGGAACGCTTGCGGCACAGGGTATCGCCAATCTTGCCGACCAGTCACTCAACATGCATGTGACGGCTGTGCTGACGAAATCGATGAGTGAAAAGGTTGGGGGTACGGCGATCGGCGGGTACATGAGTACCGCTCTCGAGAATACGAACGGCGAGTTGGTCATCCCCGTGGTGGTGACCGGAACGCTCCAGAAGCCGCAGTTTGCCCCTGACCTGAAAAAGATCGCCGAGATGAAACTGCAAAGCATTGTGCCGACTGGAAGCAATCCTGCCCAGGCGACTGCTGGCATCCTGGGTCAGGTGCTGGGGAACAAGGAGCAGAAAGGTGGGGTCGGCGGCACAGTGGGCCAGATTCTCGGCACTCTGGGTGGGCAGCCGCAGACCACGCCAACGAACCAGCCGGGAGGAAACCAATCGGTCGCAAGTCCGCAGGAGCAACAGCCGCAGGCCGAACCTTCGCCTCAACCACAGGAGCAGCAAGCTGAACAAAAGCCGCCGCCGAAAAAGAAGAAAGGCGCACTCGACGTTTTAGGCGACATCCTGAAGCAGCAGCAAGAACAGCAGAAAAAGCAGCCCTCACCGCCACCCAAGTAGGGAACATGGATTAACAGGTGCAGAAAGTATTATGGTCAGGCCGCTTGCCCAAAGTTTTCTGGTTTACTTCTGAGAAAAATACGTGTGGTACCAATGAGGCACGCCTTCGCTTTTCTGTCTGGTTTGTCGGCAATCCAGAAACTGGAATTCCCGGATTGGTAAGTTCCGATAGTCCGTTATCTGACAATAAACGACCTGCACTCGTGTCCAGTATTTCGTTCATAGCCCAACGAGGCACCGTCCGCTCATTGGATCTAGATAATTCCAAATTATCTGCACCCATGCGCAAGGTGCTCGGGGATACGACCTAATCAAACTAAGAATTAGGTAGTTAGCGGGCCGCAATTTTGGACTGTTTTTGGGTAGCCCAGATTACTTCCGATTAGCCCGTCTCCCGCCAACGAAGTACGAACCATTCTCAGGATTGGCGAGCGATGGTGCGCGTCACGCCATCCCCGTTTGCTTGTCGGCACCCCTGCGATAATCACTCGCTGCGTAAAACCGTCGCTGGCTGTACGCGCGAGGCGCGCCACGCTGGTAGCAAGCATGCTGAGGTCGCAACCCCGAAAAGGAGTCCGATGACACCGGCGAACACGGCAGGGTCGAGCGGTTTGGTGGCATACAAACTGGAGCGGATCAGTTGCGCGGCGGCGATGGCAAGGAGCGAGCCTGCGGCAGCCCCGCCGAGCGCGGGAGCGAGACCATCGAGCAGCATCAGATGCAGGACGTGTTCTCGTTGCGCCCCGAGTGCCAGCCGGATACCGATCTCCGTGCGGCGCTGCGCTACCAAGTATGCG
>Ga0126378_10002925_pt1 | contig 12798 bp, 11 predicted proteins | sample PanSoiMetPlot_23_FD_92587 | JGI IMG/M metagenome (GOLD analysis project Ga0126378, IMG submission 92587) | Tropical forest soil microbial communities from Panama - MetaG Plot_23 | ecosystem: Environmental > Terrestrial > Soil > Tropical forest > Bulk soil | place: Panama | collected 2016-02-17
AAAGGGCACCGGATTCAGTGTGTGTGCAGTGTGGGGACCGCCCGTATCGGGGTCGATCATCTGCTCGCAGTTGCCATGGTCGGCGGTGATTGCCAAGGCCCAGCCCGCGCGCTCACAAGCATCGCCGATCTTGCCCAAGCACTGGTCCACCACCCGCACCGCTGCGACAGCCGCGGTCAGCACACCGGTATGGCCCACCATGTCCGGATTGGCGAAGTTGGCGAGCGCGAATTCATAACGATTCGATTCGATGCGGCTGATGAGCTCGGAGGTGACCTCGGGCGCGCTCATCTCCGGCTTGAGATCGTAGGTCTTCACCTCGCGGCGGGAGGGCACCAGAAGCCGATCCTCGCCGGGGAAGGCTACTTCCCGGCCTCCGTTGAAGAAGAAGGTCACGTGTGCGTACTTTTCCGTCTCAGCGGTGCGGAACTGTCGAAGACCCCGCTCGGAAAGGATCTCGGGGAAGATTTCCTTCGGCTGCTCGGGGGGAAAAGCGACAGGTAGATTGAAGGTCCGATCGTACTGCGTCATGCAAACCATCTCGCCGAGCTTGAGCGAGCCGCGGTCGAACTCTTTGAAGTCGGGCAAAGCCAGGGCTCGGGTGAGCTCGCGCGCGCGGTCAGCGCGGAAGTTGAAGAACAGGGCGACGTCGCCATCCTCGATTCGCCCGGCCGGTTGGGATCCGTCGCCCACGATGACGGTGGGGGGCACGAATTCGTCGGTGACTTTCTGGGCATAAGCCGCGCGCACCGCCTCCACTGCGGAGGCAGCCCGGGGCCCCTTGCCGCTGACCATCGCATCAAAGGCGAGCCGAACGCGATCCCAGCGCTTGTCGCGGTCCATGGCGTAAAAGCGCCCGCTGACGGTGGCGATTTGACCGCTCCTCGTTGCATCGAGGAAAGCCTGCAGATCCTCCATGTACCCAAGGCCGCTCTGTGGCGGCGTGTCTCGCCCGTCCAAGAACGCATGCACGCAGACGCGAGGTAAGCCGCGCTGCTTGGCCATCAGCAACAGGGCCTTGAGGTGGTCTGACAGGGAATGAACTCCGCCGGGGGAAACGAGGCCGAGCAAATGAAATGATTTACCCGTGGATTTCGTCCGGTCCATCGCCGCGCCGATGACCGGGTTTTTCAGCAGCTCGCCCGAAGTGCAGGCGCGGGTGATGCGGACGAGCTCTTGATAGACCACGCGGCCAGCCCCGATGTTGGTATGCCCGACCTCCGAGTTACCCATCTGGCCCTCGGGTAGACCTACGGCCAAGCCAGACGCCTCGAGCTTCGATGCGGGAAAGTCTCCGGATAGGCGATCCAGGTGGGGGGTGCCGGCGAGAAGAATGGCGTTTCCATCGCGCTGGGGCCGGATGCCCCAGCCGTCCAGAACCACCAAGAGGAGCTTGCTCGTTTGCGTCATCGCGACGCTACCCACGTAGTGGAGACCGCCGTCCCTGGCAAGCAGCCTTCCGCAGGCAGCGCGATTTTGAGGATGCTCATTTGGCGTATGGCTCGCCGCGAAGCATGGTGAACGCTCGATAGAGTTGCTCGACGAGCACCAGCCGCGCCAGGCGATGCGGCAGCGTGAGGCGCGAGAGCGAGAGCGTCCGGTGGGCGGCAGCGAGCACCTCGGACCCGAGGCCTTCGTCTCCTCCGACGGCGAAGAGCAGGTCGCGCGACTGGTTGAGCGCGCGTTGCAGGTATTGAGACAGCTCCAGCGAGCTGACCGCCGCGCCGTGCTCGTCGAGCGCGACCAGCCAATCTTTTTCGCCCAGGCGATCCAGAATGAGGCCAGCCTCTCGCGCCTTCGAAGCGCCCTCGCCTCGGCGCCCAGCCTCCCTCAGCTCGATGAGCTCAAAGGTGGTGTAATGGCGCAGGCGACTGGCGTAATCATCGACGGCCGGGGTGAATAGGCCCGAGCGGTCCCTGCCGACCGAAACGACGCGGACCTTCAGGCGACCCTCTCCCGAGGCACGTCGGTCCACAGGCCTTCGAGGTCATAGAACGCGCGTACCTCGTCGTAGAACAGGTGCACCACAACCCCGCCGAAGTCCAAGAGCACCCACTGGCAGCGCTCCTCCCCTTCGATTCCCAGCGGGCGCACCCCATCGTTTCTCAGCTGCGTTTCGATGTGCTCCGCTATCGCGGCGACCTGGCGCTCCGAATCCCCGGAGGCGATGAGAAAATAGTCTGCGTAGGAAGTCTTACCGCGGACGTCGAGGATCACTACCTCGTTCGCCTTCTTGGCCAGCGCCAGCAGAGCAATCCGGTGCGCCAGCGCAGCGCCAGCAGCGTCGTCGCTCGAAGGGGTCGCGGTCAACGGGCCACCGGGGCGGTGGATGGCTCGCCCCCCGGAGCCGCGCCGCACTCTGCCGGACTGCGTGCCTCGAACCTTTGCCGGGCGAGCTCTCACCGCAAAAGTCGCATCAGACCCAACACGGCGAGCGCCAAGCCGACCACTCCCGCGAAGACGATGGCGTAACCGAGAAAATACTGAGGCATGGTAGGCGCGCGGGGCCCGAACTCCAGCGCCGGATCCCCGCCTGGTTGCTGCGACGGATCCTGGCAGAGAGAGGCAGACATCGAAGATTCATCCCGTTGCTCAGTCATGGTGGTTCGCTTTCATAACTTTTCAGTGGGGGGGTGACAATGTCCGGGCGAGATCCGCCGCCTCGCTTGGCGCTCCGGGCAGCTCGAACCAGAACGTGCAGCCGCGGCCTGGCTCGGATTCAACGCCGACCTTGCCGCCGTGCGCCGCAACCAGCCGCTTGACGGTGGCCAATCCCAACCCGGTGCCTGGCTTGCCCTGGGCCGATGGAGCTCGGACGAATGGCTCGAAAATCACCGCACGCGTTTCGGGGGCAAGTCCTGGCCCGCTGTCGGTTACCTCCACCCGAAACTGACCCCGCTTGAGCTGAGATCGGACCGTGACCGCGCGCACGGGCGAATCGGCGGTGTACTTGATCGCGTTGCGCGCGAGGTTGTCGATCAGGCTGATCAAGACCCCGGGTCGACAGAAGACGAGGCATGGCTCCCGGGGCGGATCGATTCTCAGGTCGACTCCGTCCTCGCGCGCCAGCGGCTGAAGCTCGTGCGAGAGGCTATCGAGGACCTCGCCCACCGACGTCGTTGTGTCATCCGGCGGGGCTCCCGCCTTGGCGAAGTCGAGCAGGTCGTTGACCACCCTGCCCGAGCGCGACAACCCGCTATGCGCCCGGCGTAATCCATCGCGCAGCTTGTTTTCCTGCGCGGGAAGGTGCCGGTCCAGGATGCCCAAGAAGGTGCTCACCGAGCTCAGAGGACCGAGGACGTCATGAGCGACCCTACCGGCAAATAGCTCAAGCTCCTCCGCGCGATTCTCCAGGAGGCGGCGCTGGGATTCGAGCAGCTGCGTGTATCTGCGAACCGCGCCGATCGCTAGGGCTACCGCGATGGCGCCGAGCAGAATGCTCAGCCCGTCGAGGGCGTAAGCAACGAGCGTTGAGCTGCTTCGGATGCTGCCAATCGAAACGGCGAGCTGCTGGGCAGTCGCGGCGTTGTGCTGAATGCCGTCCATCAGCGCTGTTCGGGTGCCCTCAATTGCCGGCCGCACGTCCAAAGCCAAAATGGCGCGGGCGGCGACCGGGTCGCCCTGATCCACCGCAGTTAAGACGCGCTCTGCCGCGCTGTTCAAGCTGGCGAGCTTCTGCTCGATCGCTCCCCGGTGGTCCGGCCGTGATGCATCGTGGAGGAGCACGCGGTATTGCTCCAGCTCGCGCTCGAGCTTGGCCTGGGTCTCCTGAACGCGCTCTCGCTTGACCGGCTGACCTTCGCTGGCACGCGCCAGGTAATCGGTGAGTTGTTGCACGAGGTCATGCGTCTCGCCGCGCAGTGAAGCCAGCGCCTCGATTCGCGGCGCCGTGACGTTGGCGATCGTCGAAGCAGCGTTGTCGAGCTGCTTCACTCGCCACTGGGTGTAGACCGTCGATGCGACAAAGCAAATCACCACCGCGCAGAACGCCAGAATCAGCGCACGGGGTGAATGGTCTCGCGCCACGGGCGGGCGAGTGTACCGGATCGGAGCTGGTCGATCACGGGCCCGTGGCCCGGTAGAAGCTAAAGACCGACCGCCTCTAGCGCCTCGGAGAGCGTCTCCACCGCCACCGAGGCGATGCGAGCATCCTGCAGCCGGCGCGCGCTGCTCCGGGGCAGGACGACGCGCTGAAATCCCATCTTGCTTGCCTCAGCAAGCCGCTGCTCGAGCTGGGTGACCGCGCGCACTTCACCGGCCAACCCCACCTCGCCCAAGAGCAGGGTGTGTGGATCGATCGGCTTGTTCGCGAGCGAGGAGACGAGGGCGGCGCACACGGCGAGGTCGCTGGCCGGCTCGGTCAGCTGCATCCCTCCGGCAACGTTGACGAAGATGTCGCAGCCGACGAGCTGGACCTCGTGCTTTTTCTCCAACACGGCGGCAAGCAGCGCGACGCGGTTGCTGTCCACGCCGATGGTGGTCCGACGCGCGGTGCCGTAGCCGGTCGGCGCCACCAGCGCTTGGACCTCCACCAGCAGCGGCCGAGTGCCGCTCACCGTGGAGGTCACCACCGAGCCGCTTTTTCCGAGCGGCCGTTCGGCGAGGAACATTGCCGACGGGTCAACCACCTCGGCCATCCCGCCGCCCCGCATCTCGAAGACGCCGATCTCGTTGGTGGAACCGAATCGATTCTTGTGCGCCCTCAAGATGCGGAAAGGGTGTCCCCGCTCGCCTTCGAAGTACAAGACGGTGTCCACCATGTGCTCGAGGACACGCGGGCCGGCGATTGAGCCGTCCTTCGTCACGTGCCCGACGATGAAGGTGGCTACCCCGGTTTGCTTGGCGAAGGCAATCAATCGGGCGGCGACCTCGCGCACCTGCGCGATGGATCCGGGGCCGCTGCCCAGCTCGGGCAAATACATCGTCTGAATGGAATCGACGGCGAGGGCGGTGGGCTTGAGGTCTGCTGCCGCGGCGATGATCTTCTCGGCGTCGGTTTCGGCGTACACCCGAAGGTTCGGTGAGACGAGATTGAGCCGATCGGCTCGCATCTTCGTCTGACCGAGTGATTCTTCTCCCGACGCGTAGAGGGCTGCGCCGCGCTCGGAGAGGCGGTCCAATGCGGCGAGAAGAAGGGTGGACTTGCCGATCCCTGGATCTCCACCGAGCAGCACCAGAGAGCCGCGGACAACTCCACCTCCGAGGACGCGATCCAGTTCCTCGATGCCGGTCCGCTCCCGCCCTTCCGACTCCGAGGCGACTTGATTCAAGGGGACCGGCCTTGGGTCGCCGCTTAAGCTGCCGCGCGGATGGTCGCTGCTTACCTCGAGCTCCTCGACCAGCGAGTTCCACTCGCCGCAGTCGGGGCACCTACCGAGCCACTTGAGCGACTTCAGCCCGCAGGACTGGCAGGTGAAGTGCGACTTCGTTTTCGCCACGCCCTGGACTTAACTGAGTGGGCTGACCCTTCGATCAGGGCGCCGAAGGCGCCGCAAGCCGATTGCCGCGAGCGACGCGCAGCCAAGCCATCCCGGCCAGTCGCCGAGCACCTGGTAGACGGTTGTCCCTTCCATCATTGGCACGTCGGCGAGGGTTGTCCCGCGGGTGTTTCGAGGAATCCGCTGAACGACTTGTCCCGTCGCGTCTACAAAAGCGCTGATCCCGGTGGACGTCGCTCGGAGAAGCCAGCGGTGGTGCTCGGCGCTGCGCAGCGCCGCCAGCTGCAGATGTTGCTCCTGCTCGTGCCCCGCCCCATACCAGGAATCATTCGTCAGGTTGACCAGCGATTGAGCCCGGCCGCCGCCCTGATCTTCCATCGTCTTGCGCACCAGGGCCGGGAGGATGTCCTCGTAGCAGATGAAAGTGGCGAACTTCCATGGGCCAAACCGCAGTGGGGCGGTGGTTTCTCCGCGGGTCAGGTGCGAAGACATCGGGGACCAGCGATAGAGCACGGGAAACCAGTCTCCGAAAGGGATGTACTCGCCGAATGCCAGCAGGTTGATTTTGTCGAAATGGTCGCCAACGACACCGTTCGGGGAAACCATCACCGCGCTGTTCCAAATCTTCTCGCCCTCGACGCGCACTACTCCGGCGATGATCGCGACGGGGATACCCGCCTGGATGGCGCGGCCAATCATCCGGTCGTCGCTGCGCACCGGGCGAGTGTTGAAGGCGGCTTCCGGCCAGATCACCAGCTCGGCGCCCTGCGCGTAAAGCTCGCGGGTGTGCTGGTGGATCGCGTCCACCGAAGCCGTCGGATTCTGATGAAGCTCGATCTCGCCGACGTTCGGTTGGCTGATCCCGACGCGAAGGTGAGGAGCCGAGGCCTCGGCCAGCGTCACCTGCCGAATCCGCCAGACACCGTACGCCGTGCAGAGTGCCAGGGCGATCGACGCGACGATCAATGACGGTGTCGGCGCGCGCGCCGTGTGCCGCCTTTGCCACAGCAGGGCGTCCGCCAGCGCGCCGTTGACGGTGGCCTGCAGCACGCTGAGAAGCAGTGGCCCGCCGAGGTCAGCCACCTGGATGAGGGGGCGAAGCGGCATCATCGCCACCCCGGTGTAGCTCTGGAAGAGCAGGGGGTAGAGAAACTCGGTCGCCGCGAGCGCGATGGGCAAGAGCACCGCCAAAGGCCAGCCGGTGCGAAGCCAGCTCCAGCGGACCAGCAAGGCGAAGACACCGAAGAGGAACCCTTGAGCAGCGCAGAGAAGCAGGTATCCCAGGACGGCCAAAGGCAACGGCAGAAAGGCGAAGACCCGGAGCAGGTGGATGATCCAGGTGTAGCCGCCCAAGTGGGTGACAAATCCCATCCAGGTGCCGAGCGCCAGCGCGGTGGAAAGCTTCGCCTCGCGGACAGACCAGACGAGCGGCACGAAGCAGATGAAGGCGAGCGGCCAGATCCCAAAGCCGATCCAGGAGAGAAAGTACAAAACGCCGGAGAGCGTCGGCCAAGCAGCGGCGCGGATCAGCGTTCGCATTGACGCGAGACGTTTAACACGAAGTCGCACCAGCGCCGTTTTTGCCCTGCTACAGAGGTGATCGCGCACATCGCGAGCGCGGTTGTGAATTGGACGCGCTCTTCGATTCGCGCGAGAACGGTTTCAATGGCCGACGTCATCGACCTCTCTCTCCTCGCCAACGCCAAACGCTACTTCCACAAGCTGCTCGATCAGCGAGGCATCTCGTACTTCCTGCAGAAGGACGGGCACCGGCTGTTCCAGATCGAGCAGTCGAAAGTGGAGCTCGTCGTTCGCACCGCGGCGCGCTCTCGCCCGGCGCATTTACCCAAGCCGCCGTTGCACGCGGTCGATCATTGCCGAAAAGAAATTCGCCGCGAGCTGATCCGCCGCGTGGTGGAAGCCATGCTGCAGACCGGCCTCTGAAAACGGCGACAGGCAGGATAAGTTTTCCGCCGTGGACTTCTCCCGGCGCACGAATTGGGATCGGCGCTTAAACCGGCTGGCGGCGCAGGTTGAAGCGCTCGAAGCCCGCGGAAGAGAGCTGATCGACCTCACCTCGACCAATCCCACCCAGTGCGGCTTCGATTACCCACCCGAGCTCGCCGCTATTTTTGGCTGCGCCGAGGTCAAGACCTACCGGCCTGATCCGAAAGGGCTGAGCGCGGCGAGGCAAGCGTTGGCCGAGTGCCGCCTTTCGGAAGGCATTCAAGTGGACGCCGAGAACATCCTGCTGTGCTCCGGCACGAGCGAGGCCTACGGGTATCTGCTCAAGCTTCTGTGCGACACAGGCGACAACGTGCTCGTGCCGAGGCCGAGTTACCCACTGCTCGATTACCTCGCTCGCCTGGAGTCGGTGGAGCTGAAGGCTTACCCGCTGCATTTCGCTGGCGAGTGGGCGATCGACTTCGCTGCGCTGAGCGAGGCGCTCGACCAGCGGACCCGAGCGGTGATCGCCATCAACCCGGGAAATCCCACCGGAGCTTTTTTGAAACAAGCAGAGCTCGATTCGCTTGCCGCGCTGTGCGCCGAGCGGCGGTGCGCGCTGGTGGCCGATGAGGTTTTTTCAGACTACGGGTTCGACGGTGCGAGCGACCGCGTGCCAACGGTGCTCGGGCGGGATAGCCCCGCGCTCACCTTTGCGCTCGGCGGTCTATCGAAAAAGGGCCTTCCTCAGGCAAAGGTGGCCTGGCTTTGCGCCGCAGGGCCGCCCAAGCTGAGGGATGAGGCGATGGCGCGCCTGGAGCTGATCGCGGACACCTATCTCGCCGGCAGTACCATCGCCCAGTCGGCGCTGCCGCGCTTGCTCGAGCTTGCGCCCGCGATTCAGCAGCAAATTCGCGCGCGGATTATCGCCAATCGCAACGCGCTCCTCGGGCGCCGCCCGCGCCGCGCCGTCTGGGATGTGCTCCCCGCCGAAGGGGGTTGGTCGGCGATTATTCGACTCCACGCCCATGCCGATGAAGAACGGATCTGCCTCGAGATGCTCGAGCGCGGGCTCAAGGTTCAGCCGGGTTACTTCTTCGATTTTCCGAAGGGCAAGTTCCTCGTGCTCTCGCTGATTGTCCCGCCTTCAGCGATGCTCCGCGGCTTGGAAATCCTCGCCGGTGCGCTGCTCTAACTATGCCAGGCGCGAGAGCAGCAGCTGCCGTTGTAATTGCAGCGTCTCCGGCATCGTCTTGCCGAACTGCTTGAAGAAGTCGTCCAGGGACTCGAGCTCCTTTTTCCACTCGGCCTGGTTGATGTCGGTCGCCTGCTGGATCGCCTCGCTCTGGATGTCCAGGCCAGACAGATCGAGGTCACCAGGCTTGGGGACCCAGCCCAAGAGCGTCTCCTTCCCGCCGACCTGGCCCTTCGCCCGGTCGATGATCCACTTGAGCACGCGCATGTTCTCCCCGTAGCCTGGCCAGAGAAACTTGCCGTCGCTGCCCTTGCGGAACCAGTTCACCTGGAAGATCTTCGGTGGGTCCGAGATCGCCCGCTGCATGTCCAGCCAGTGCCGGAAGTAGTCGCCCATGTTGTACCCACAGAAGGGGATCATCGCCATCGGATCCCGGCGGACCACCCCGACTTTTCCGGTCGCGGCCGCGGTCGTCTCCGAGCCGAGCATCGCGCCGAGGAAGACGCCGTGAGCCCAGTTGAATGATTGAAGGACGAGAGGCACCGTGTCGCTGCGCCGGCCGCCGAAGATGATCGCCGAGATGGGAACGCCCTCCGGATCATTCACGTGCTTCGAGAGGACTGGGTTGTTGGTCATCGGCGAGGTAAATCGGCTGTTGGGGTGAGCCGCTTTCTCGGCCGAGCCCTTTTTCCAGGGCCGACCCTTCCAGTCGATGAGCTCGCCCGGCGGATCTTCGTCCTTGCCTTCCCACCACACGCCGCCGTCTTGGGTCAGCGCGACATTGGTAAAGATAGTGTTGCGGCTGATCGTCCTCATCGCGTTGGGGTTGGACTTGAAGTTCGTCCCCGGGACCACGCCGAAGTATCCAGCTTCTGGGTTGATCGCCCACAACCGCCCGTCCGCTCCGACGTGCATCCAGGCGATGTCGTCGCCCACCGTCCACACCCGCCAGCCGGCAAAACGCTCGGGGGGAATCATCATCGCAAAGTTCGTCTTGCCGCAGGCGCTGGGGAACGCAGCGGCGACGTAGGTCATCTGACCTTCCGGGCTCTCGACACCGAGGATGAGCATATGCTCGGCAAGCCAGCCCTCCTTGCGGCCGAGGTAGGAGCCGATCCGCAAGGAAAAGCATTTCTTGCCGAGCAGGGCGTTGCCGCCGTAGCCGGAGCCGATCGACCAGATGGTGTTGTCCTCGGGGAAATGGCAGATGAAGCGCCGCTCGGGATTGAGGTCGCCGGTGCTGTGCAGGCCGCGGTTGAAGTCGTTGGAGTCCCCCAGCATCTCCAACGCAGGAGCGCCTATCCGGGTCATCACCCGCATGTTGAGCGCGACGTAGATGCTGTCGGTCAGCTCGATCCCGACTTTCGAGTACGGCGAGCCAACCGGCCCCATCATGTAGGGCACCACGTACATCGTGCGTCCCTTCATCGAGCCGTCGAAGAGCTTGCGCAGCTTGCCGTAAGCCTCGTCCGGAGCCATCCAGTTGTTGGTTGGCCCGGCGGCCTCCTTGCTGCGCGAGCAGATGAAGGTCAGGTGCTCCACCCGCGCGACGTCGTTGGGGTGAGAGCGGTGGAGGTAGCAGCTTGGAAGCTTCTCGGGATTGAGGAGAATGAGCGTGCCAGCGGCGACTGCCTGCTCTGTCAAGCGTTGGCGCTCGGACTCCGAGCCGTCGCACCAGACGATGCTGGCCGGCTTGGTCAGCTTGGCGACCTCAGCCACCCAGCTGGTTAGGTGCGCGTTGCGCGTTGCCGAGCTGCCTGCGCTTGTCCGAGTCCCTTCCATCCGCGTCAATTCGATCATCGATCCGATTCCTCCACCACCTTAAAATTCCCATGCCGATCGCGTCCGGCAACGGCTCAAGCACTCAAGTGGGGGGCCTTCGCCCCGGCCGGGCAGAAACCCTAATCGGATCCACGTCGGGCTTGCCAGAGAGTGCAAAAAACCCCGCGACGACCAGTTGGCATTTTGACTAAATGCCAAGTTCTTTTGTGCAGTTGGCGCGTCGGCTAGGCGATCACCATGCGTGGGGTACGGGTTCGCGACGCCCTACCGGCGGGCTCCCACGGGCCCGGCTGGGCGGCGCGGCATGTCATTTTCTGCAGGGCCTTGCGGCTCGCTGTTTGTTGACTGCTCGCGCGCGCTCGAGCTCTTCGAGGGCGATGTCTCGGCCCGCCGGCCAGTGAGCTCGGCCTGCCGAAGCTCTTCCCGGATGTGGCGCGACATTTCCACCAGTTGTTCATCGTCGGGGTCCCTCGGACGAGGAAGGAGCACCTCGAGGTCCCGCAGGATTCGGCCTGGTCGATTCGCCATCACCACCACTCGGTCGCCGAGCACCAAGGCTTCCCGGACGTTGTGCGTCACGAAGACAACCGTCTTGCGCGTCTTCATCCAGATCGACTGCAGCAGCTGGTGCATGTGCGCGCGTGTCTGCGCATCGAGAGGTGCGAACGGCTCGTCCATCAAAAGCACCGAAGGGTCCATCGCCAGCGCCCGCGCGAGACTGACCCGCATCCGCATCCCGCCCGAGAGCTGGTGGGGTAGTGCGTCAGCAAAGCCCTCGAGGTGGACCAGCGTGATGTACTGGTGGGCTAGGCGCTCGCACTCGCTTCGCGGCAGTCCCTTCGCGCGCAAGGCGAACGTCAGGTTTTGCTTCACCGTCAACCAGGGGAAGAGCGCCGGCTCTTGGAACATCAGCAAGCGGTGCGGGCTCGGGCCATCAACCGTCTTTCCGTCGATGGCGATGTGCCCGCCGCTCGGCGGGAAATGCCCGGCGAGCGCGTAGAGCAGCGTCGACTTGCCGCAGCCGGAGGGCCCAAGCAGGCAGACGAACTGTCCGGCATGGATGTCGATGTCGATGTCCTTGAGGGCCTCGACGTTCTGGTAGCGGTGCGCCAGCTGGGAAACGGCGATCTTGGCGTCCCCCGAGCGGGCTTGGAATGGGACCAGAAGCCGACGCCCGGAAAAACGGGAGAGCAATTTTCGCATCGTCCGGCGCATGCATGGCGATGATAGCACCGGCAACGGTGGCACGCTGAAGCAAAGCCGGTGCCATTCCCTGTCCGCTTTGCCCTCAGTGAATCGCCGGTCGGATGCCTACTTCGACGACAATCTCGGCCTCGCGATCCAGTAGGGTGTTCAGTCGTTCCGAAGCAGAAGGCAGTCCGGCCGAGCTCACCGCGAGCCGGAAAAAAAGCGACTGGTGCCCATGCTCTGACTGCGCCAGCTCGCGGTAGAGGCGCTGCAAGTCGCGATCATCGAGAGCCTGCGCCAGCAGCGAGAGGCGCTCGCAGCTTCGCGCCTCGACGATAGCGCAGACCAGCAGGCGGTCGAGGCGCTGCAGAGCCAGAGGCGATCTGATCAGCGCTCGGAGCTTCCGCACGTACGGATCGCCCGGATCGGCTCTGAGAAACAAGCCCCGCTCCGCCATCAACCTAAGCACCGTCGCGAGATGGCCACTCTCTTCCCGCGCCAGCCGGGCCATCTGGATGGGGAGGGAAGGAACCTCCGGATATGCCTGGAGCAGCGAGAGAGCTTGGGCGGCGGCTTTCTTTTCGCAGTGCGCGTGATCCACGAGCACCTCATCGAAGCGGCGCAGCGCCAGCTCAATCCAGCGCGCATCGGTAAGGATGCGAAGGGGCAATCCGTAGCGATGGGGCGAGGGCGGACGAGGTCTGGGCATTTACGCGATGGCGAGAAGTTGCTCCACCGAACCACCCACGTAGCCCACCTTGCGCGCCACTGCCAGCAGCCCGTCGGCCGAGTCGGCGATCCGCAGCGCCAGGCGGGGCGTCGACGAGAGCAGATTGCGCGACAGCTGACCGAGCGCGAGCGTTGCGCAACCGAGGAACCGATGCTCCGGTAGCGTATAGACTCCCTCGAGCTCCGCTCCAAAGCGAGTTTGCGCGCCTACGTCCACTTTCGTCGCCAGGCTCCCTTCAAGCTCGAGGACCCAGGTGCGCCGACGCCGAATGCGGTGGAGGACGCGCGCCTCGAGGACCTCCGCGCTTTCGGCCGGCGGATCTCCGTCAAGGCTCTCAGCCAGCTCGGCGGCATTCATCTGCACCAAATGCGGCCCATCCTCCTCATTCGCCAGTCGGAGCGCACGGGTGAGGAAGGGGCCCAAGTGGTCGGGTGATGCGGTGAAGAGGCGATGCGCGACGAGCTGCCGGGGCTTCGACGAACACAAGCTGCCGAGCAGAGCCTCGACCGCCAACCGATCGC
>Ga0126378_10002926_pt1 | contig 12796 bp, 10 predicted proteins | sample PanSoiMetPlot_23_FD_92587 | JGI IMG/M metagenome (GOLD analysis project Ga0126378, IMG submission 92587) | Tropical forest soil microbial communities from Panama - MetaG Plot_23 | ecosystem: Environmental > Terrestrial > Soil > Tropical forest > Bulk soil | place: Panama | collected 2016-02-17
GGCTACTTCGCGAGGACCACGGCGGCGCCGCGGCCCAGGCCTAGCGCCCGTGCGGCGTTGCCTTTGTTCACGCCAATCTCGACGAATCCGCTGGAGCCAAGATAGGCGAATGGTTCTGTGCCGTTGCCTTGCGCAAACGTTTCCACAAATTTGTTTACCGCTTGCGTCCCGATTTGCAGACTAATTCCGCCGCCATTCGCAACGCCCTCCGGCAAATCTTCCTGACGGAAATTGGTAATCAAATTACCAAACGAATCGGTCCGGAGAATCACGCCTTTCACTACGCCGTCCGCCTCCTTGGGGCGGGGAAGCGAGAAGCGCTTGTAATCGCCAATCTCGTCGCCCATGCCGGAGGTCTGCCAGCCCTTTGTAAGCCACGCCGCCACGGGTGCGAAAATGTCGCGTCCATGAAATGTCTTGCTGACCGGCTGCAAGTAATAATGTTCCGCGTTCGCGTGCCGCACCACTAAGCCTTCCGGCTCGCGCTCGTAAACCATGGACAACACCCCGTTGTCGGGGGCCACAAAATACTGATTTGCGGCGCCGACCAGCAGCGGCCGGCGCTCGGTTCCTACGCCGGGGTCCACCACGACCACGTGCACCGTCTTCGGCGGAAAATACGCATACGCCGAGCCAATCGCCAGCGCGCCGTCGAGCAAATCAAAGGGCGTGACGTTGTGTGTGATGTCCACAATCGTCACGTCGGGATTGATCTTCAGGATCACCCCCTTCAGCGTGCCGACCAGGTGATCGTTCGTGCCGTAGTCCGTCGTTAATGTGATGATCGCGTTGGCCAAGGAATTCTCTCGTCAGCGAAAATTGCGCGGTTTGGCGCGTAGCGCCAATGCTTGCCGCACTATCTGACGCTAACGGAGGCAACCTTTTCCGTCAAGAATTCGGAAGTACCGTGTTTGCTTAGTTGTCCACCTACCCGTCGGCGCGGAAAGAGCCGCACCAGCGGTTGGCTAGACCCGTGGCTGGCGGCGGACGGCCTCAGGAGGCCGGCCGTTTCTCAAACAGCGAGCGGCGTTTCGTTCAAGACTCACCCTGTTCGGGGGCACAGCCATGCCACTCCGGATCGGGGTAGTGCGCGCGGCAGAACCATTGGCTGCAGCGCTCACAATACTGCTGAGCGCCTTTGTCGCAGGGTTCATCCACACGCGAGATTCCCTGACAAGTGTGTTCCTGAGGCTTTACGGCGGCTGTTCCGGACATTACTTCCTCCTCGGCATAGGAGCCTTGGAAGGGTGGTCAGCGGGCAGGCGTCACCACTCCTACTTTGTTCACTCCGCTGCACGCAATATACACCCGTCCGTCGGCCGTTGCAGCCATATTGCGTACCGTTCCGCCCCCGGACGGAATATTTGTGCGCGCCATCGCCTCCGTTTTGGGGTCAAAGCGCACCAGCGTGTTCGGCTGCACCCCGGACTCGCTGTACCAAACCATCCCATCTGGCGTAATGGCGATGCCGTAAGGCTGCGATTGGGGGCCGCCCGGCGAGCCCCACATCTTTACTTCCCCGGTCTTGGGGTTTAGCCGCCCGAGGTGCCCGCGCTCGAAGTCCGTAAAGTACACCAGGTCATGATCATCAATGGCCATTCTTCGCGGCCGGACACCGTCCGGCAGCGGGTACTCCTTGATCGCAAGCGTCTTGGGGTCCATGCTGGCCATCTTGTTGGTGAAGAATTCGCAAAAGAAGGGGATGCCCTGGCTGTTCACCTGCATTCCGTAAGGATGCGACTTTGGAGTTGGCACGGTCACTAAATCAATCTTGCCGCTGCGCGGGTCGAGACGTCCGACGAAGTTGCCGACTTGGACGGTAAACCACAGGATGCCGTCCCCGTCAAAAGCGGCTGTGTGAGGGTCCTCGGCCTTCGGGTCCGGCATCTTGTATTCCTTCACGTCGCCGGTTTTCGGGTCCAGCTTGCCGATGTAATGCGCGAAGTTGCCGGTAAACCAGATGTTTCCCTCGGTGTCCGACACCAGGCCGTGCGGCCCGGAATTGTCGACCTTCAACGGAAATTCTTTGAACGCACCCGTGGACGGTTCGACGCGTCCAATTTTGTTCTGCATCTGCTCGGTGAACCACAGCGCACCGTCCATGCCCACGGCCGGATCGTGCGGATGGGCACCCTTGGTCGGCACGTCCCACTCCTTGATGGTCACGTGCAGATCGGTTACGTCGTTCGCTGCGGGAGGCACTTCGTGGATCGGCGAATTTGCCTCGCCTTTTTCCGGCTTTGTCATTCCGACCGGAGCGACGCTTTCTGCCATCGCGGCGGGGAGGAATCTACTTGGCTCTTCGGCCCTTCCGCTATTTCCCGATGTGGCCCGCGATGCGATCACGCCTGCGGTACAGGCCACCACAAGTATTCCAGTGGCGCCAATCCCGCTAATGGTCGTCCAATTTTTTCTCATTACCGCCTCCCGGCCGGGCTTGGCCAGAGAGGGAAGCTTACTCCCGACAACTGACGGTTTGCACGTTGAAAGGTTGACGAGAGCGCGTCCGATTCGGCCCGTTCCGGGCGGCGATGGAGCGAGACTCAGTAAGCCTCGCCCGCAAGCGGCGGGAGGACCGGCGTTATTTTCCCCCAGCCCTGCTCCTTAGCGGTTTTCATGTCTTTGACCAGCTGGTCCGGGAGTTTGGCGTTTAGACGCGGACGCCCAGGCTGGTTACCTAGAACCCAAGCGACCGCCGCGACGGTTTTCGACACCTGCTGTATCTCGCGGAAATCAATCTTGTCCGGCGTATCGGTTGGCCGGTGGTAATCCACATGCAACCCATCACAGAAGAACGCGATGGGAATGCCCATTTTCGCAAAATTGTAATGATCGCTGCGGTAGAAGATGCGCTGGCCGTTTGGCTTGGGACCAAGATTGTCATGTGTGTCGTCCGGCGCGGTGACATCGTAAAAATGATTGAGCTTGAGTTTCTGATAGCCGTTGTTCACGGTTTCGATGGTTTGTTCGAGATCGTCGCTGCTGATGTTGGGACCGACCACAAGAACTTCTCCCGGACTCACCAAATAATGCGTGGGGTTGGAGTCTACGGATTTCGGCGTTTTGGTCCGGCCGATCATGTCCATGTTGAGATTGGCAACCACCTTGGTGAGATCCAAGGGAGGAAATTCGTTGAAGTATCGCGAGCCCCACAGCCCTTTTTCCTCGCCTCCATTCCAAAGGAAAATCATGGTGCGCTTCGGCCGGACGCCTCGGGCGGCGCCCTGGGCGTAAGCGCGGGCGATCGCAAGCAGGCCGGTCGAGCCGGAGCCGTCGTCATCCGCGCCGTTATTGACGTGGTGACCGTCCGGCAGGGGCGCGCTTAAACCGATATGGTCCAGATGGGCGCTGATGACAACGTATTCGTTCTTGAGCTGGGGATCGGAGCCTTCGAGGATTGCGACTACATTCTCGCCGTGGTTCTGCTCGCTTCGGATTGCCACATGTGCGTCGAGATGCTTCTTGGCGTCCAGTTCGAACGATTTTACGGCGGCGTTTGCGCCGGCCGCTGCGAACACCAGGTCGGCGCCGAGCTTTTCTCCCGCGAAAATATCATTTGTCATTTTCACGCCGGCAATGAGCTCGGGAACACTCGGGCAAGCCGGCGGCTCCTGAAATTTCTCCACCTGGTACGCGGGACCGTTAAGTGGCGGGATGTGTTTGTCGAAATCCGCCATGGTGTTGAGTTGCCTGAAATCCGCGATCCTCAGCACCGCGACCGCTCCGTTTTTTGCGGCGTATTCCTCCGGAGTCAGGTAGTCCGAGCAGTTTTGACCTAGGGGGTCCGGCGATGGACCGCGCCTGCCTTGCTGCGCGGCAACCTCCGAAGGCAATCCGGCAACGACAACGATTCTCCCGCGCACGTTCAGGCCTTCGTAAGGATTGACGTTCGTCTTGTTGATCACATACCCGTTGCCGGCGAAGATCAGTTGCCCTGAGGCATCGAATGACGCGGCCGGCGGCAAGCCGCGAAATCCTCCAACCGGAGCCGCCATCCAATCTTCGCCATAGTCAAAAGTTGAGGTTTGCGTCTCGGTGGAACCGCCGAGGCGTGCGAATGGGGAAGGCCCGGTGAGGGATGCCGAGCTTTGCTTCTCAACGACGGCGCGCGTTGTCAGCACAAAAGGCATGAGATACGGCTGAAGAGGACCGTTCGTCCCGCTCGCGCTTCCTCCGGGCTGGAGTCCCCATTCGGCCAGGTGACTCGCCACGTACAGCGCGGCAGCGTCGTAGCCGCGCGACGGCAGGTTTCGACCCTCGAGCTGGTCCGAAGCGAGAAAGTAATCGTAGATTTTCAATTCTGCTTCGCTGATGGAATCGGCATTGCCGTATTCGGTTGTCCCGCGCGTTTTCGTCGCGACACGGCCTGCTTTTCCCGGGAGTTTGGCCGGCACCGCCATGAAGGCAAAGATCACGAAGATCGCTGATGTGCCGAGACTCATCGCAATGCGACGCATGGGTTCCTCCGAAAACGCGGCATATTACCGCGAATCCTGTCGGGGCGCATAATCGAATTCTGGGAATTGGAAAGTGGAAATTGGCAGGCCACGGCGCTCCGATCGAGCTGCGTGACGCTCGATCAACCAGGATTCCTCGCCGCCGTTCGCGCCAAGCTTTTGCGCCCGCTTACCGCCGGCAAACGCCACCCGGGAGGACAGCGGACATCGCGTCGGCGCGTTTACTTTTCAAATTTGCGAAGCTATGCTCTCGGCCATGCTCAAAACATGTGGCGTGGTCAAAACGAGAAAACTGGCAGTGCCATTCGCGCGCACGGCTCTGTTGACGTGCGCCCCGCTTGTTTCCCTTCCGTCCGTCTGCTTTCTATTCGCTTGCGCTCTGCTTCTTTGCGCTCCCCGGGGAGCGGCGCAAGTTGCGGAAACCACCAACCCTTCCTCGAGTGTTCCGACGCCGCAATCCGTACTCGGACACAAGCCCGGCGACGATTTTTATCTGGCGAATTACGACGAGTCGCGGGAGTACTTCCACAAATTGGCCGCAAGCTCGAACCGCATCAAGCTGATCAACGTGGGAAAAACGACGCGAGGGCTGGACTGGGAGATTGCGATTATTTCGTCTCCGGAGAATCTGGCGAACCTGGACAAATACAAAAACATTTCCAGAAAACTGGCTGACGGGCGCGGGCTGACCGACGCGGAAGCCCGCGAACTGGCGCGCCAGGGCAAGGCCATCGTGCACATTGATGGAGGGCTTCACTCGACCGAAGTGGCGGGCGCGCAGCAGTCCATCAATCTGGCGTACAAGCTGGTCTCATCGCAGGGCGACCCGGAGGTGGACGCGATCCTGAACCATGTGATTTTGATGTTGTGGCCGACGCTGAATCCGGACGGGCAGAACGAAGTGGTGGCCTGGTATCGCAGAAATGTGGGTACGACTTACGAAGTCAGCCCGCTGCCCGATCTTTATCAGGAATTCGTGGGACACGACAACAACCGCGACGGATACATGAACAACATGATGGAGTCGCAGGACGTAACGCGGACGGAGCTCGAGTGGGATCCGGTGGTTTTTTACTGTCACCATCAGACGGCGCCTTTCCCGACGCGGATTTTCATTCCGCCGTTCGTCGAGCCGATTTCCTCGAATATTCATCCGTTGATGGCGAGATGGCTGAGCGTGATGGGCACCAATATGGCGGCCTATCTGGACGAACACGGGATGCCGGGCGCGGTGAATCGCGTGGGTTTTGACAACTGGTATCCGGGTTTCCTCGATTTTACGCATATTTTCCGAAACAGCATTTCGTTCTTTACGGAGACGGCACTTTTCCGCTACGCGACGCCGAGGTTTTATCCGGTGGATGAATTTCCGAAGGAACAACGCGGACTGCGGTCGGAGGTTTTTTACAGCAGCCCATGGAAAGGCGGCTGGTGGAGACTGCGCGACGCCGTGAACTATATGGAGGGGGGTTCGATGTCCGTCCTGGACACGGCGACCAAATACCATGAAGAACTGCTCTACAACCGGTATCAGGCGGCGCGGGACAACGTGGAACGGTTCAAGAAGGAGGCGCCATTCGCGTATGTGATTTCGCGGGAGCAGAGGGACCTGCCGGAGGCGGCTACGCTGGTGCAGAAGCTGATGATTAACGGAATCGAAGTGCACCAGGCGACGAAAGCGTTTCACGCGAATGGACGAGAGTATCCCGCGGGGGCGTGGGTGGTGCTGATGGATCAGCCGTTCTCGCCGCTGGTGAAGGAACTGTTCGAGGCGCAGCACTACCCGGATTTGCGAGAGACGCCGAACAGCCCGCCGAAATTGCCCTATGACGTGACCGGGTGGACGCTGCCGATGCAGATGGGAGTGCAGGTCGCGCCGGTACTCCAGCCGGTCGGGGCGGCGGACCGAGGATCGCTCGAGAGAATCGAGAAATTCACAGCGCCGACGGGCAGCGTGAACGGGACCGGAAGCGTTTACCTCTTGAGCCACAAACCCAATGCCAGTTTCAAATTGCTGAACGAAGTGTTCGCCGGCGGAGGACACGTCGGGTTCGCGACGAGCGAAACGGAGACTGCCGAAGGCTCCGAGAGCGGCGCGATTGTTCTGTCGGGCATCGAGCGGGGGAAGCTGGACGAGCTGGCAAAAGAAAATTCTTTGACGCTCAAAGCGGTTGCGGGCACGCCAAAAGATACGGTCAACGTGAAAAGAGCTCGCGTGGGGCTGTATCGGGCGTGGGCTCCGGCGATTGATGAAGGCTGGACGCGCTGGATCCTGGAACAGTACAAATTCGATGCCGTAACGCTGCGCAACGGGGACCTTCAGGCAGGGAATTTGCGGGACAAGTTCGACGCCATCGTGCTGCCGGACGGCAATCCGGACACCATCTTGAATGGATTTGGGCCAGGGAGCGTTCCCGGGGAGTATGTAGGCGGCATCGGGGAATTCGGGGTGATGGCGCTGCGCGAATTTGTTTTGTCGGGAGGAACGCTGATCGCGTTCAACAATGCGTCGCGTCTGGCCATCGACGAGTTGGGGCTGCCGGTAAAAAACGTGCTGGCGGGACTGAAGGATGAAGAGTTTTTCTGCTCAGGCTGCTTGCTGCGTGTAGAGGTTCAAGACATGACGGATTCGGCGGTGGCGGGATTGCCGCACGATCCGATTGTAATGTTTGAGCGCGGGCCGGCTTTTGAGGCCAAGGAGGGGCTGCACGGGCGCGTGCTGGCGGCGTACCCGAAGGACGAAAGCCCGCTCATGAGCGGGTACTTGCTGCATCCCGAGCGCATTCAAGGCAAAGCCGCGGCGCTTGAAGTGCAATACGGGAAGGGGCGCGTTTACTTGCTGGGGTTCCGGCCACAGTGGCGCGGGCAGTCGCACGGAACATACAAGTTTTTCTTCAACGCATTTTATGAGTCGCAGGGACTCTCGAAGCCAGGAGGTGCGATACAGCCGCCCAAGACCTCGGAGGCCGGGGGAGCGCACCCCGAAGGCGCGAGCCCAAAGCCACCAGCACCGTAAACAGGCCGGGGAAATCCTGGAAAAGCCGGGAAGCGGGACCGAAACGCTCGCGTGCCAGGCGAGCGCGCCAAGGAAGGCAGGCCCAGGCAGGCGATGAGGGAACTTTGAAGATGGCGGACGAGAAGGTGCTATTTTTTGCGCGTTAAGACAGCCATCCGCCAGTTGTCCCGGCCAGAGGTGAAAGATGGACTTAGCTCGTTGGGTTGTGGGGGCTTTGGCGGTGGGCTTGCTCGCCCTGACGGGTTGCGGCTTGGGCTCCCGAACCAGCTCAGCTCCGCTCACTGAGGCGCGCAAGGCGGCCGTCGAGCAAGAAGTGCGCGATTTTGTTGCCCTGGTGGCGCGGGACGTTACCGAAGAGGGTCCTCGGGCCTGGCAGAAACACCTTGCCGACGACCCGACGTTTTTCATGGCCGAGGACGGAAAGGTGCAATTTCCGAACCGACAGTCGGCAAGGGAGGGCATTGAGAGCCTCGCGCACACATTCGTGCACATCCAGCTCAATTGGGGAGACGATTTGCGCATCGATCCGCTCACCGGGGACCTGGCGCAGGTGGCAACTTCTTGGCACGAATTCCTTCTGGACAAGGACGGGCATCACACGGAAGTAAGCGGCTTCCTGACCGGCTTGGCGGAGCGACACAACGGCCAATGGCAATTCCGCAATGCGCACTGGTCGGTGGCCGCACCGACATCTCAGGCACCGTGAGACCGGAAATCGGGATGCAAAGGTCAAACGGTGGGATAGGGATTAGCTGGTGCCCATTTTGGTTTTGACATTGTGCAGCGTGTCTAGCGCGCTGTTCCAGAAGCTCGAACCACCGCTCGCAAGGATGCCGAACAGGAGACAGTAAGCGGCTTTGTCCCAGAACTCGGTCGGGAAAGTAATTCCTTGAGGAACCAGCGTTTGCGGAAACAATCCGCAGAGGACTCCGCCGATAACCACGGCCAGCACATGCACGCAGAGAATCCGCACGTCCTCCTGGGTCCCGCTCTTTTCCGTGGACAGAAAGGTCGAGAAGACAGGAAGCCGCTTGATGAACTCGGTTACTCGCTCGGTGGACACGCTGAGCGCCGCAACGTAAGTGACCATGCCATTGAGGTCCATAAGTTTTCTCCTGAATGAGGATCGGCCCTCGGCCGGAAAGGCATTTGATAAATGGTGACCAAGCCGGCAAAAACGTTGCGAGGGTTCTCGGGTGGCTGGTTCGCGGTCTAGAATTGAGGCTGCCTGGTCCAACATGGAGCATTCGAGTCAGATGATCCGCGGGGTTGCCAACGGAAAAGAGGTGAGGGTGCTAGCGCCTGCGCTGCACCGAGAGGGTGTGGACCGTGAACAGGCGTTGGCGTTTGTAAGAAGGGCTTCGCTCGGAGAATTACTCCAGGCGGCGGGCGAGGTCCGCGAGCTGGGGAAAGGCAGGACGGTAAGCTTCTCGAAGAAGGTTTTCATTCCGCTGACAACGCTGTGCCGCGACTATTGCTCGTACTGCACGTTCCGGAAGGATCCGGGGCAGCTTGGCGCACACTTCATGACGCCAGAGGAAGTTCTCGCCTTGGCCGAGCAGGGGCGGCGCGCCGGGTGCAAGGAAGCGCTTTTCAGCCTGGGCGATCAGCCGGAGCGGATTTTTCCGGAGGCGCGGGAATTTTTGCGGCAGCAAGGTCACGCGCGCACGCTCGATTATTTGGCAGAGATGTGCGAGCTCGTGCTGGAGCGGACCGGACTGCTGCCGCATGCGAATCCGGGCGTAATGGATGGCGCGGCGCTCGACCGGTTGAAAGAATCCAACGCAAGCGCCGGGCTGATGCTGGAGAACATGAGCGTTAGGCTGATGCGCGATGGATTGCCTCATGCGAGCGCGCCGGACAAGGCTCCTTCGTTGCGCTTGCGAACGATGGAAGAGGCAGGGAAGCGTTCGATTGCATTCACCACAGGCATTCTGATTGGTATTGGCGAAACGATGGAAGAGCGCATCGATTCGCTGCTGGCGATTCGATCGATGCATGAAAAGTACCGACACATTCAGGAAGTGATTGTGCAGAATTTTCGCACGAAACCGGATATTCCGATGGCGCGGCACGTTGAGCCTTCGCTGGAAGAGTTTTTGAGGACCATTGCAATTGCGCGGCTGATTCTTGGGCCGAAAATGAATCTCCAAGCGCCGCCGAATTTGAGTTATGAAGATTTCCCAAGGCTGCTCGATGCGGGGATTAACGATTGGGGCGGGATTTCACCGGTGACGAAGGATTTCATCAATCCCGAGGCGGCGTGGCCGCAGATTTCGAAGTTGCGGGTGGAGACCGAAGCGCGCGGCTTCGTGCTGCGTGAGAGGCTGGCGCTGTACCCAGAATTTGTCGCGCGCGAAGAATTCGCTTCGTTGTGCGTGAGGGAGAAAATGAAAGCGCTTGCCGGGGCGGATGGATTTGCAAGGGATGAAACCTCTCGCGCTCAAGCGGGGGGATGAATTGGCCGCTACTCTTTGACCGACAAACCGGTAAAGCGAATGCCGGCGGTGTGGACCTTGTAACGGACGTTGAGGCCGATTAGCAAAGCGGTGAGCGACTCGACGATGCGGGCGTTTTCGAGTTTTCCGCCGTTAAGCGCACGGGCACCGGGAATTTTCCCAGCGAGTTCGCTGGCCACGCGTTTCGCTTCATCGTCATCACTGCAGACCAGTATGTCGCAATCGACGGGACCCTCCCTGGCGAGCAATTCGGCGCTGAGATTGTGAAACGCAGCGACCACAGCGACCGAAGCGGGAACCAACTCGCGGGTCTGTTGCGCTGCCGAACCTTGCCAGACGCTCAGCATGCGCGACGGAGTGCCGCCTACGGCAGCGGCAAGCGGCACGGTCGTGTCGATGAGAATCTGGCCTGGCTTCCAGTGCGGTTTCAGTTGCTTCAAGAGCGCAGCGTGGCCCGAGAAGGGCACCGTCAGTACGACAATGTCGCACTGCTCGACCGCGACGGCGTTCTCGGCGCTGTCGACCTTGGCGGTCGAACCGGCGCGCGAGCGCAAGAGGTTCGCGGTTTCTGCCGCGCGATTTGCGTCGCGTGAGCCGATCACCAGGTGCTCGCCTGCGGCCGCCCAGCGCGCGGCGAGCCCTGAGCCTTCGGGTCCCGTCCCGCCGATGATTCCAATCTTTCTGTTCATCATTTGCGTAAGTCGCCGCTGTCAATATAGTGGGATTTGAGTTGCAAGAAAAGCGAGAGCCACCGAGGACGGGACCAGACCGGCTTTTTGGCGCGGAAGCCTTTCGCCTTTCCACAAAAACCAGTTGGGCGCGGTATCCTTGGTGTGCCCAGAGCGCGGTATGCCGGAACTCCCGGATATTGTCGTGTACATCGAGGGTCTCGAGAAGCGCATTCTTAACCAGGCGCTCGAAGGTGTGCGTGTGGCGAGCCCATTTTTGTTGCGTACTGCGACTCCCCCAGTATCAAGCGCAAACGGCAAGAAGGTTGTGCGCCTGCGACGCCTCGGAAAGCGCATTTGTATCGGGTTTGAAGGCGAACTGTGGCTGGTGTTGCACCTGATGATTGCGGGCCGTCTGCACTGGCGGCCACACGGCGTGAAAGTTTCCCGGCCACGCGGTCTCGCCGCTTTCGATTTTCCTAACGGCTCGCTTTTGTGGACTGAGGCGGGTTCCCAGAAGCGCGCGTCGCTACACGTGGTGCTGGGCGAAGACGGACTTCGTGCGCTGGATCCCGGCGGCATCGAAGTGTTGGATTCCGACGCTTCGCAGTTCGCCGCGGTTCTTCTTTCCGCCAATCACACGCTGAAACGCGCGCTTACCGATCCGCGTCTGTTTAGCGGCATCGGCAATGCCTACTCCGACGAGATTCTCTTCCAGGCGAAACTTTCGCCGCTTGCGCTGACACAAAAGATAACGGCGCCAGAGATTTCCCGCCTGTTCGACGCCATTCGCACAACCCTTGCGCGCTGGACCGAACGTCTGCGATCAGAAACGGGAGGAAAATTCCCGGAGAATGTGACGGCCTTTCGGGAAGGCATGGCGGTACACGGACGGTACAAACAACCCTGTCCCCGCTGCGGGACGAAAATCCAGCGCATCCGGTACGCCTCGAACGAGACCAACTATTGCCCTACCTGCCAAACGGGAGGAAAGCTTCTGGCCGACCGCGCGCTCTCGCGGTTGCTCGGCGAAGATTGGCCGCGCACGCTCGAAGAACTTGAACTCCTCACATCCAAACGGACGTAGACTCTGCCCAACGCGTGGCACCGCGCCCCCGGAGGTTTTTCAGTGCAGGATGGCGGCGATTTCTCCGTTGGCAAGCAAAGTGGCGATGGCTGCGATGTCCGGTGCGAGCGGGCGGTCTACGGAAAGCATGGGGGAGGTGCCGCGAACAACTTCATAGGCCTTCCTGGCGAGAGTGCCAGTCTTCAGCGGAGCGAGCAGATCGATCCCCTGGCACGCGCATAACAGCTCAATTGCAACGGTGTTGCGAAGATTTTGGAGCATGCGGTCGAGTCGACGCGCACCGCTCATCCCCATGGAGACGTAATCTTCCTGATTTCCAGATGTCGAGATCGAGTCCACCGAATGCGGGGCTGCCAGAGCTTTGTTTTCGCTGGTCAGAGCCGCGGCGGTCACCTGCGCGATCATGAATCCAGAATTCAGGCCCGGCTCGGGAGTCAGGAATGCCGGAAGCATGCTGGTCAACGGATTGGTCATCTGCTCGACGCGGCGTTCAACGATGCCCCCGAGCGTAGCGAGGGCAATCGCAACCTGGTCTGCTGCCATCGCCAGTGGCTGTCCGTGAAAGTTTCCGCCGCTGACGATGTCGCCGTTTTTGTCCTCGCGCACAAACACCAGCGGATTGTCCGTTGCACTGTTCAATTCCACGGCGGCAGTCTCCCTCGCCTGCGCCAGCGCGTCACGCGCCGCGCCATGAACTTGCGGCGTGCACCGCAGGCTGTATGCATCCTGGACCCGCGGGTCTTTTTCGGCCGCCCGGTGCGACTCGCGAATCTGGCTCCCGTCGTTCAAATGGGCCAGGTTCCGTGCCGTGGTTGCGGCCCCCGCATAAGCGCGAGCGTGCATGATGCGCGCATCGAAAGCGCCCGGGCTGCCGCGAAGCGCGTCAAGCGAAAGGGAAGCGGCAACATCGGCGGAGTCCACCAGGATGTCGGCCTCGCGCAAGGCCAGACTCAGCAGCGCCAGCATTCCCTGGGTGCCATTGAGAAGGGAGAGACCTTCTTTAGCGCCCAGCTCCAGGGGCGTAACACCCGCGCGTTTCATGGCCTCGCTGCCGGTTAGGGTCTCGCCATGAAATACGGCCTGTCCTTCGCCGATGACCACATGCGCCA
>Ga0126378_10002928_pt1 | contig 12795 bp, 15 predicted proteins | sample PanSoiMetPlot_23_FD_92587 | JGI IMG/M metagenome (GOLD analysis project Ga0126378, IMG submission 92587) | Tropical forest soil microbial communities from Panama - MetaG Plot_23 | ecosystem: Environmental > Terrestrial > Soil > Tropical forest > Bulk soil | place: Panama | collected 2016-02-17
ATCATTCGGCCTGCTTTTGCTTTTCTGTGTAAACTAACAATGCTTTATGCGCTCGATCCTGTTGCTGCTGTTGACAACGGGCTTTGTAGCTGCCCAAAGCCCGGATGCCGGAAAGCGCGGATTCGTAGCGCGTTGCGCTGGTTGTCACGGCGAAGACGGTAAGGGGGGTGGGCACGGTCCGGCCATTGTCAACCTCCGTCAACCTCGCGCAGCCACGGCGGATCAGGTACGCGACATCGTACAGCGCGGTATCCCGCAGAGCGGCATGCCGGCATTTCAGCTCGCGGACGCCGATGCCACGGCGATCGCCGAATTTGTCTTGAGCCTGCGCACGCCTGCTGTTGTCTTGGGCGCCACAACCTCCGAAGGCGATCCCGATGCAGGCGAGAGATTCTTCGAGGGGAAGGGCGGATGCTCTGCGTGCCATATGATTCGGGCGCGCGGCGGAATCCTGGGGCCGGATCTGTCCAGGTTGGGCGGCACGCGGACCCGTGCGCAGATCGAGCAGCAATTGCGTGAGCCGGGCTCCGCGGCGCCGCAAGACCGCGGTGGGAGTGGCGGGCGTGGTGGGGCGCCTGCATACCGTGCGGTCCAGGTGCGGTTTCGCAACGGTCAACCCATCAAAGGCATCGCGAAAAACGAGAGCGCTTTCGACCTGCAGTTGCTGGGTACTGATAACAAACTGCACCTTCTGTTGAAGAGCGACCTGGCCGAGATCACACGGCTGAAGTCTCTGATGCCCAAACCGGAGGCTTCCCCGAATGAAATGCGCGACCTCACGGCGTACCTGACCCGCCTCAATTTCGACGCAAAAGCGCCCGTGCCGGAATCGGTAACCGGAGCCGGCGTGTCATTCGCAGAGATCGCGTATCCCGAGCCCGGCAGTTGGCCCACGTACAACGGCAACCTGAGCGGAAACCGATTCAGTCCGCTCAGCCAGATCGACAAAACAAATGTGGAACGGCTGTCGCCAAAGTGGATGTTCACGCCGCCAAATGCCCCGCGCAGGCTGGAACTCACCCCCATCGTTGCGGACGGCGTGATGTACGTAACGCTGGTGAACGAGGCCTTTGCTCTTGACGCGCGCAGCGGTCGCGAAATCTGGCACTTCAGTCGCCCCCGTACCGAGGGACTCGCCGGTGACGCCGCAGGCGGCATCAATCGGGGAGCGGCAGTCCTCGGCGACTGCGTCTTCATCGTGACTGACAATGCCCACTTGATTGCGCTGCACCGGTTCACTGGCCAATTGCTCTGGGACGCCGAGATGGCGGACTCGAAGCAGAACTACGGATCGACGCTGGCCCCTCTCATCGTCAACGATCTCGTGATCGTCGGAGTCTCGGGGGGAGACGAGGGCATTCGCGGATTTCTCGACGCCTATAAGGCATCCACAGGCGAGCGTGCCTGGCGATTCTGGACAATCCCCGCTCCCGGTGAGCCCGGCTCGGAAACCTGGAAAGGACGCGCTATTGAACACGGCTGCGGCGCCACCTGGCTCACAGGTGTCTATGACCCGGAAGGCGGCCTGCTCTACTGGCCCACCGGAAATCCGTGCCCCGATTACAACGGCGCCGAACGCCTCGGGGATAACCTTTACACCTCTTCCGTGGTCGCGCTCAATCCCGCCGATGGAAAGCTCAGGTGGTATTACCAGTTCACCCCGCACGATCTCCATGACTGGGACGCCACCGAGACTCCCCTGCTGGTTGACGCCACATTTCATGGACAGTCGCGAAAGCTGATGCTGCAGGGTAACCGGAACGGCTTTTTCTATGTTCTCGACCGATTGACCGGCAAGGTGCTGCTGGCCGAACCCTTCGTCAAAAGGCTGACGTGGGCCAGCGGGATCGGGCCTGACGGCAGGCCGGTCCTGTTGCCCGCCAATGAGCCAACCGTCGAGGGACAGATGGTCTGCCCGGCAGTCGCGGGAGCGGCGAACTGGCCTTCATCCGCGTTCAGTCCCTTGACCGGCTTCTATTACATGTTCGCGGAAGAATCCTGCGACATCTATTCGAAGAACGACGAGTGGTGGAAGGCCGGGGAATCCTTTTATGGTGGCGCCACCCGCAACGCTCCCGGGCAAGCCAGCGGGAAGTTTCTGAAGGCCATCGACATTCAGACCGGGAAGACGGCTTGGGAAATCCGCGATATAGGAGGCGGGATTCTGGGCAGCGGTTTAATGGCCACCGCGGGTGGCCTGATTTTCTATGGCGACGGGAATGGCGCGTTTCTCGCTGCTGACGCGACGAATGGCAAAACTCTGTGGCACTTCAATTCCGGTGGCAATTCCAAAGGCGGCTCGATGACATACGCTATGGATGGCGTTCAGTATGTTGCGACGACTTCCGGTTCCGCGATTGTGACCTTCACTCTCAGATGAGCTTCATCGGCGGAACATTCATGCTAATAAGGCCTATAGCATTAAGAGTCCACAGCTAAGGCGTCCAATCGGCAAATTGTCGCCCTTGCGCTTTGAATGCACAGTTACTTGTGCCTATTGAAAATGTGGGACGTGTTCCTTCTCAAACGTCCGGCCGCACCCGTTCTATGCGCCCTGATTATGTGGATCCCGGAAACGCATCTAACGCAGCGGTTACCATCGTTCCAATGGCGCGACTGCTGCTTCTCGCATAGTTTCAGCTCAGCGGTCTGGCGCGGGTATCACGGCATTATCGGTGCCGGTTCATCTGCCCGGCCCGAACACCCTGTTGACCCACATCTCAACTCAGCTAACGCCGTGTGGGATGAAGCGGCGATTTCGCAAATGCGGTGGCTGTTCTGAGATTCGTGTTAGACTCCACCGCATGAATCGGATCTTTCCGGTATGTTTTCTGCTATCGGTCGGCGCGTTGTCCGTGATGGCGTCGGGGCCTGATGACAGGGGCGTCACCGATCCGAAGGCGCTCGTCTCACGGGTGAATCCGGGGGCGGCGCCGATCGGGATCGAGGAACTGTTTTTTACGCGCTCGGTGTCGAACCCGGCGTGGTTTTGATACCTATTTGAAAGGAGCACAACTTCGCCCTTAAGCCCAACGTGCAGCGACTCGATCGTATGGACGCCACAGCGAATGAGCGCCTTTCGCCTTTGCAGTGAGCTAACTTGAAAGGCGCGCTGGATAGACATCCGGGAAGTTTCGGTTGCGTCCAAATTTACGAACGCCAGGACACGCCGCTCCGGCGGTTCCGGGGGAGGTACCTGATCCTCCAGTCGCTCGACGCATCGAAGAATTGGCGCATCATTATTTGGCTTCCGATTTCTGTAGTTCTTGCAGTCCGCTCAAGCGCCGCCACACGCACTTCGAAATCCTCAATTTCGATCGCCTGCCTGGAGTGATCGAGCATGCTGTCCGCGGCCCGCACGCGGACTGAAGCTGGAGCGTTCGGATCGACCTTGATTTTAAACAGCGTCGATACCGCGGCGCTCGAAGCCTGCTGGAGACGCGCAATAGACTGCCCGAACGCGGCACGACGAGCCTCCCGGTAGGCCGCCTGAAAGCCGGGGATCTGCATCCAACGCACGAGAGTCTTTGATCAGCGGTGGTAACATCTTCGCTGCATCAGTAACTGGATTACTGAGGAGGATTACACAATGAGCGAACCGAACAATATCGACATCAAAGAGGAAGTTCAGAAAACCGAAGAGCAGGAGCTTAATCAAGAGACGCTTGACAACATCTCAGGTGGTTCAAACGAAGGCGGTAGTGGGGGCGGGCACCGTTAGTCGAAGGTCGCCGAAAATGCCGAAGATGGTCAAAGCGCGCGCGAAGGTGCCGAGACCGTTTCGTTGGCTACCTTCGGGCGATTTGGCCATCTTCGGCCCGGCGGAACTCGGCTCAGGCCGAATCCGCTGTAGCGCGTAATAGTCGTAAATGTCGTAAACTGCGTTCGGCCGTAAGGTTCTCTCTGAAGCCAGCATTCGTGAACCGCCCGCGTCGAACTACTGCCCGCAGCCGTTGGGCCTGGCGCGGTCGCGCCATTCCGAATCGAGCTCGATACCGTAGGGCGGATCGGTTACAAGCAGCATCGGCTTCGCGTGTGCGAGCACTCTCGCGACAAAATCGGTCTGCGTGCAGTCTCCACAGATGAGCCGGTGGTTGCCGAGGCGCCAGAGATCCCCAATTTTTGAGGTTGGCTCGGCGGGTACCTCCGGCACTTCGTCTTCGTCAGTCAGGCCGCCCGAGGACTCCGGCTGCGCGAGCAGCGAGCGGAGTTCGTCGTCCTCGAAGCCAAGAATTTCGAGGTCGTATTCGGCATCACGCAGCGCCTCGATCTCAAGACGGAGCATCTCCTCATCCCAGCCGGCATTCAGAGGCGACGGTTATCGGCAAGCGCGAGCGCACGACGTTGGTTATCGTTCAAGCCATCGAGAATGATGACGGGCACCTCGCGCAGTCCGAGTTTGCGAGCCGCAAGCAGGCGAGCACGGCCGCCGATGATTACGCGATCGGGACCGGCGAGGATCGGGTTTACAAACCCGAACTCTTTGATGGATGCGGCGATCTGCGCAACCTGGTCATCGGAGTGAGTGCGCGCGTTTCTCGCGTAAGGGATGAAGCTGCCGAGCGGCCAGAGCTCGATGTGGCTTGCCATTGGCATAGCGAAATCGAGCTTGCTTATGCAATAGCAAATCGCCCTGTCAGTCGTCAACTGAACAGTAACTCGGGGCCGATTGAGCCGGGTGCGTGGCGGGTCTGAAGTTCCCGTGAGGGGTCCGGCCGCTAGTCTATCGTTTCTAAAATAACTGTACTAATGAGAGAGCTGGTCGCATACTGGGAGTGGATATGCCACTTCCTGCCGCTGCCAGGCTCAAGGTCTCGGAGTTAGACCGCAAAGAACTGATCTTTCTTAGTCGGCAGCGTAGTATTCCGCGCGGGATTCTGCTGCGCGTGAACATCATTCTGGGTGCGGCCGGAGGGCGGGCCAATCATCTTCTGGCTCGTGAACTTTCCACGACGATGACAACGGTGTTGTTGTGGCGAAAGCGGTACGAGACAGACGGTTTTGCCGGGCTGTTTGCGGATCGCCCACGCAGCGGACGCCCGAAACGAATCTCCGCAGATAAGGAAGCCGCAATCGTGGAGGCCACCATCAAGACTGTCCCCAAAGATGCGACGCATTGGAGCGTTCGCGCGATGGCGTCAAGCCAGAAGGTGAGTCCGGCGACGGTGCTGCGGATCTGGAGGAAACACAAACTGCAACCGCATCGGGTCGAATCTTTCAAGTTCAGCAACGACCCCGAATTTGCTCCGAAGGTGCGTGACATCGTGGGGCTGTACATGAATCCGCCCGACAAGGCGATTGGGCTGAGCGTGGACGAGAAGAGTCAGATTCAGGCGCTCGACCGCACGCAACCGATCCTGCCCTTGCGGCCGGGGTTGCCGGAGCGGCAAACGCATGACTACACGCGCCACGGCACAACCACCCTGTTTGCCGCGTTGAACGTTCTGGAAGGAACGGTAATCGGTGAGTGCCAGCCGCGGCATCGACATCAGGAGTTCTTTCGATTTCTCGAACGGATCGACCAGTCAGTTTACGCTGGTCTCGACATACATCTGGTGCTCGACAACTACGGTACCCACAAGCATCCGGAAGTCAGGAAATGGCTGGCAGAGCGGCCACGCTATCACGTCCACTTCACTCCCACGAGTTCCTCATGGCTCAATCAGGTGGAGCGTTGGTTCGCCGAAATCACCCGTAAGAGAATTCGTCGCGGCACCTTTCGCAGCGTTCGCGAACTCACTAAAGCTATCGACGACTACATCCGCATCTACAACAACCGCCCCTCGGCCTTTCCACTGCGTGGCAAGCGCCAGCCGCATCATCCGGAAAGTCAACAAATATCGACGAACTTCAGAAACAGCAGACTAGCAGTTTCTCAGACTAAATCGGTACTTGCTATGTGGTTTAAATCCACGTATCCTTCTTGACACGATGAGGACTATCAGTGTTCTGGCATTGGCCGGTTTGACCATAGTGCTGGGCGCTTGCGGGAGCAATTCCCCAGCTGTAGACAAGATTGCGATTGAGAAGTCGGTTAACGATGTGGAGAAGGGCATGCGGAAAGTCGCAAACGACAAAGATGCGGCGGCGTTTGCCTCCAACTTTGTGGCCGATGCGATTATGATGACGCCGGGGAAGCCGCCGATGAATGGTCGGGATGCGATTCGGACGGCAATGACGGCGTTGCTGACTGATCCGAATTTCAAGGTTGATTTTGCATCGGACAAGGTAGAGGTGGCGGACTCGGGCGACATGGCGGCGACGCGCGGGAGTTATACGTTGACACTGACGGACCCGGCGACGCAAAAGGCGATCACCGATAAGGGTTCTTACATGACCGTTTTCCGAAAGCAGAAAGACGGGACGTGGAAGGCGGTGCTCGATTGCGATGTGAGCGAGATTCCTCCGACCGCGCCGCCGGTATCCAAGGCGGCGGTGAAGGGCAAGAAGGCAAAGGGCAGGAAACGATAGAATCCTGCGGGCGCGTCTCAACCTGCCGGGCCGAAAACCCATCGCGATCCTAAACGAACCTACACAGACCGGGCCTTCCGCACCTGCACTAAGCGGCGAAGAGCCTTCCCTTCCGAAACGCATGGTAAATGATCAGGTCTGGCAACGACAGAAATGCCGACGCCAAACTCCCTGATAAAGCCAGGATGTGAGCGACTTATTCATCCAAAGGGGTCCTCAACAGTTGGATTCAAGATGCTTCTGATCGAAGATGTGTCCCCAACCAAGGCGCCTGCGGCCTCATCCAACGAGGAAAACGCAGCTGGCCGGGCGCTTTGTTAGCTTGGCCAGTGGCTATCGGAAATCCAGAGACAGAACTCGGGCGTATCTTCGGAGATCGTCGCGAACGTTGTGGCGTTCTGGAGAGTAGGGGGCGTTCCTGAAGTCACTATGTACTTCTGAATCGATCCAGTCCCGGTGCCGCCGGTACCATCCTGAAAAACCACGTAGACATTCCCGGAACTGTCGAAAGAAATGCCGCCGACTTTATTCTTCTTCGGAAGAGTGATAGCGACTGCCTGAAATGACAACGAAGCCCCGGAAGTGGAGGAAGGCAGGGCGCTCCACAAAAGACTTTCACCCGCGCTGACCCATAAGCCACTCCCGGATATCGCGAGATGTGTGGGGCTGAGCTTGTTCAGCGATCCCGAGCCAAGGTACGCGCCGCCGCTCAGGTCATACATATTGACCTGGCAATCCACTTCGTCACAGACAAACAGGATGCCGTTGGCGATCGCCACATCGCGCACCGAATTGGACGGCGCGACCGGCTTGCCGGACTTGCTCGCAGGCAGGACGTTCAATCCGCCCTGGCTTTGTTCCACGTCCGGTGCAACCACCGCAACGCCGACAAGATTGCCATTCTGCGAAGCGACGAAAGTGCCGTCGAGAAAGCGGATCGCGGGCGGGTACAAATTCGTCAGATAATCGCACTGGCAGCCGGAGCCGAGCGAACCGGTCACCTGGCCGTTATTGCCTGCCGTCAGGTTCACCTGCGCAACGACATTGCTGTCCTGATTCGAGATGTAGCAACTGGAGGAGTCGAACGCGATTCCGAACGGATGCATGATCGATTGTCCGGGCCCGATCACCGTGTCGAGGTAGTTAAAGGCCGGGCCTTTCGCTGGCGGCCCCTGAAAGACCAACAGATTGCTCGCGCTCTTGCCGCCGTTGACAACATAAAGGTTGCCTTTGTAAACGGCCATTGCGCGAAGCTCATCCAGCGTAACCGTGGTGGGAACGGACAAAGCCGTTGTGGTTTGAGGCTTGGTCTGTGGTCCCATCGAGTTGCTCGCTGTGGAGTAGCCGTAGATGTTATTCTGTCCGCCTTTACCGCCGTGAAAAGTAACGAGTAGCGTATGTGCGATTACACACGCTCACATACCCGTACTTCAGCGTCAATATTTTGTTCCATCACGATCGGCATGTGACTGGCATCTTTTTTCCACCATTGCCTGGACCGAGGTGTGACTTGCGGGCAACCGTCGGCGAACGGCCATTGGAGGCTACCGAAGTTCGCGTCCAAGTCTGAAGATCTGAGCGCGTCAGGTCCTGCAAAATTGTTTTGGGTTCGCGACCCTCGTTAGCAGGGATGTGTGCAGAGCAAGACTGGCCAGGTCGCCCGAAACGGAACGGCAGGATGCGCAGGTTCAGCGAAATCCCTCCTCTCCGGCGCGGGCTTGACCGCGAGGTGGGGTCTTGGCTTCGGGAAAGTTCCTTCAGACGACCTTCGGAGCGGTCGCAGTGAGTCCAGTTAGCCAGGTCAGCAGGCTGCTGCTCGCTCAGGTCGCTTTAAGGGGCGCAAGGGGGAAAAGGCGGGTGTCTGAGGAATCCTGTACGCGGCAGCCGCATTCCGGCGGATGAATCATATACTGGCTGCAACCAATATTGAGGAAATCATGAACGCTCCGAATGGACCGGTTATCGCTCGCTTCGCCTTGGTTCTCTCCGCCGGTGTCTCGGCCGTGCTCTTCGGCGGAACCGACCCGGCGAATATCCTCACTGGTCAGTCGGCGTTCGTCACATCCAGTGGGGTGAATCCCGGCACGTTTCGCAAGATCACGACCGCGGACTTGCCCAAGCCTTTCATGACTGAGTCCGCCACCTTGCGATCCCGGATTGTTTCGCGACCCGCCGGTATGTTACCGCAGTCGCCTCCGGGCTTTCGGGTGAACTTGTTTGCCGACGGCTTGCTCCTGCCTCGCGTCATTCGCGTCGCGCCGAATGGTGACGTTTTCCTGGCGGAAACACAGGCAGGGCAGATCCGCGTTTTTCGAGGCATCCAACCCGACGGTAAGCCGCTCGAGTCCTCGGTATTCGCGACCGGCTTCCATGAGCCGTACGGAATGATTTTCTATCCGCCGGGTAATCCCCAATGGTTGTACATCGCGAATACCGACTCGGTCGTAAGGTATGCCTACAAGGGCGGTGACCTGAAAGCTACCGGCAAGCCCGAAACCGTGATCGCCCTGCTTCCTTCCAGTCGTCCGCGCGACGAAGTTGCATGGCGCGCGTACGACGCGGCTGTCGCTGAAGGCAGGCCGGTACCTGATCACGGCCATTGGACGCGCGACCTTGCTCTCTCGCGTGACGGCAAACGTCTCTTCGTCGGGGTTGGTTCCGCATCGAATCTCGACGATCCGGACGACCATCCCAGCGAGACTCACCGCGCAAGCGTTCTCGAATACACGCCTGAGGGCAAGTTCGTGAAAGTCTATGCGTCGGGGCTGCGCAATCCTTCGGGAATTGCCGTGAATCCGTCAACGGGCCAGTTGTGGTGTTCAGTGAACGAACGCGACGGGCTGGGGGACAACCTGGCGCCCGACTACATCAGTCACGTGCAGGAGGGCGGATTCTACGGATGGCCCTGGTACTACATCGGCGGCAACGCAGACCCACGACTCAAAGGCAAGCATCCTGAATTGAAAGACAAAACGATCGTCCCCGACGTGCTGCTTCAATCGCACTCGGCTTCCCTCCAGTTGACGTTTTACGAGGGCAAGCAGTTCCCCGACGAATACCGCGGCGATATCTTCGCAAGCCAGCATGGCTCCTGGAATCGATTCGTGCGATCCGGCTATGAAGTTGTGCGCGTACCGCTGAAGGACGGGAAAGCGACAGGCGCTTATGAGGATTTCCTCACCGGTTTTTTGACGCCCAAAGGCGACGTGTGGGGGAGGCCAGTGGGGATCGGCGTCGCATCAGACGGATCGCTGCTTGTTTCCGACGATGGGTCCGGCTCCATATGGCGCGTGACATTTGCGGGTCGATGATAAGCGGGCGATGAGAATTTGGCTATGGCAGCCTTGTTCAGAATTTTGATTCATAGAGGCGGCGCGAAGTACGAAGGAGGCCTGGGACTCCAAATTGGAGTGTTGAAAACAAGAAAGTCAGAACCTTAACCGGGTATTCGAGGACCGCCGCGTTCAACGACCGGTTACTGCGGTTTCAGATAGCCGATGGAGGTGAGAAACTCCTCCGCCTTACCGAGAGTCTCGTCGTAGTATTTGCTTCCATTCGGACCTGTAGTTGAAAAATCCGTGCTCCTGGCCCTCGAACCCGAGGAGTTCACAGCGATTCCCCACCGCATGCATCTTCTTTGAGAACGATTCGACGGTAACGAACGGAACGATCGTATCGGCCCTGCCATGAAAAATGATCGCTGGCGGCGCGCCTGACGACACATGATGCAACGGCGACACCGAAATGGCGTCTACACCTTTGAGCTCTGGAATCTCGTCGATTTCGGCGCCGATCCGCGCAAGTTGCTCGTCGTTCAGGACGGGGGCGAGTAGCACCACCGGATTGAACAGTATCAGCGCGTTAGGCCGAGAGCTGATTTTCGAGTCTTCGTCAAGCCCCGGCAGCACGGCCGTCGAAACGGCGAGGTGCCCCCTGCCGACCCGCCTCCCGCGGCAATGCGTTCCGGGTCGATTCTCAGCCGCAACGCGTTCACGCGAATGTAGCGGATCGCTGCTTTCGCATCACGAACCGAATCGGTCACGTTCGTTTGGTTCCGGCTCGAGACACGGTAATCCGCCGTGATGGCCACCATCCCGAGCGATGCCAGACGCCGGCACTGCATCGCGAATTGAGCCGGATTGCCCTGCCGCCAACCCCCACCAAAGAAGAACACGATCGCGGCGCGCTTTTCAGCAGTCGCACCGCCCGGTGGGCTGAAGATAAAGAGGCTGAGCCTGGTCTCGCCAACAGCCTTATAAACCTCGACCGTCGCATCCGCAAAATTCGGCGGGTACGTAGGCCCTGTCTGTCCTATTGCAGCAACCGAACCCAGAACAAGAGTGAGCAGGAGCCTGTGGAATCTCATGCAGGCTTGAGATTAGCAGGACTTGAATCCACCTTCCGACAGTTCGGAAAGCCCATCGACGGGACCAGACAGATTTCACATGCAGGTCGGATTATGGACGGTCGCGAAACACAATCAGGCTATCTGTCGTGCGGCCCAAAGGACCCCTTGTGAGACGGCTCCGATGCTGAGCCTCCTTTAAGGACGATATGCTGGCGGGGATGCCGAACGACGCTGATTCGACGCCGGGCCAGAAGGGTGTGCACGAAGGCGCAAGGGAATTGTCGGATTTGTCGGTTTGTTCGTGTTGATGTGCGGCGTTGCCGCCGCTCATCAATGCCATGAGCCGCCCGCGCGTCGCAACCCTGCACGGATCTGATGTTACGGGACTCATCTCCTCCGGACTTTGCATCGGATTCGGATCAGCTCTACTCATCAGCAGGTTCATCTTCCGAGGCGAGTGATGGATCAGGACTCAACGCACTATTCAGCCGAACCATTTTCGATTTCTCATTTTGGGCTCACATATTTCCGGTAGGCGGCAATCCAGTCGGTAGCGATATCGTGCTGAGCGGTCGCCAGGTCCACCGTTCGCGCGCAAACCAACTGATGAAGTCTCTGTTCCAGTGCGTCTTTGAGACGCGCATTCCAGCGAGTCGAGTACGGCTCCGGCCACAGATTACGGGTGGATTCGGCGCCGCCCAAATCCGGAGTAATAAGGTAGTCAATTTCGTACTGGCCCGGTTGCGGCGATCGTATTCCGTAGGCCGTAAAAACGGCGCGTTGAATGTTCTCGGGAATGCCGCGCCGTATCACTTCCGCATCTGCCCTGCTGCATACCTCGTCGAGACTGATCGGCTGGGCCTCGCCGGGTGTGATGCTGGCTTTGGGGAGCGGACTTGTGACGTTCCGCGTGGCTTCAAAGGTAAGGAGGGCCGCCAGTATTGCGCAGACCGCTGTCGCAATCGGCAACCACTGCATCCGCGAGGAGCGCCCTCCCTGTGCTTCTATCGCAAGGCGCGCCCTGAGGAGAGCGCGTGGCCCTTCCGCTGGTGACAGCATTCGATTTAATTCATCATTGCGGGCCAGGGCAAAAGCGCGGATCACGGATTCCAGCTCATTTGCCCTGGCGCGGCAAGACGAGCAGCGTTGGAGGTGGGCCCCGAGACGAGTTGTTTGCCTCCGGCTGAGTTCGCCGTCCGCGAAGAGAATGAGATCTTTATCGTCGGGATGTTCTGATCGGCGGAACATGATGTCTAAAAAGACCGGATGACCAAACCGATACCGGCCTCGTTCAGAATTTCAAATGCAGCTCAACCCAGGCGCGTCGGGGTGCTCCCGGCGCAAAAAACGTGACCGACTGCAGGGGGTAGTTACCGGCTTGCGGGCCGCTTGTGTAGGGGGCGTACGGCCGCGTGTTCACACCGCCCTGCGCATCGAACCCCGTAACAGCAAGCTGCGCGGCCGTGTAGTACTTCTTGTCGAACAGATTGTCGACCTGAACAGCGAACTGGATGCGCCGGCTCAGATCGTAATGCGCCCGGAAGTTGGTCACGGAATAACCCGGCGACACGCCGGGGCCCTGATAGTAAATTCCATCCGCCTTGTAGGCGTTGTTCTCATTGCCGCGTGCATAAGAACTCGAAACCGCGATCTCATTCAGTTCAAGGGCCAGCCGTTTGGTCGCCTGATACACGGCGCTCGCCTTACCTGACTGTTTGGGAATCAGCGGAATCCGATTGCCAGGATTGACGTAGATGTTTCCGTCCAGTCCCGGAGTGCCGGCCAGAGCGGTGTCGCTCGTGTTATTGGCTGTTCCGTTGAAAACTGCGTTGCTCTCGTATGTTGCCTTCAGGAACGTGTAATCAAGATTCCAGGTCAGTCGACCAACGCGTCCCTCGACGCTTGCGTCCCAGCCTTCCCGGCGCGTTTTCGCGACATTTTGGAAGTAGCCGCTGCCCAGCACCACCGAAGAGACG
>Ga0126378_10002929_pt1 | contig 12794 bp, 10 predicted proteins | sample PanSoiMetPlot_23_FD_92587 | JGI IMG/M metagenome (GOLD analysis project Ga0126378, IMG submission 92587) | Tropical forest soil microbial communities from Panama - MetaG Plot_23 | ecosystem: Environmental > Terrestrial > Soil > Tropical forest > Bulk soil | place: Panama | collected 2016-02-17
AGCAGCACAAAGGCGGCGCCGTTCGCTTCGAGCCCCGTCCGCCAGCTCCCTTTCGGCGCTGATCGTACGCGTCGCCTTGATCCCGGAACCGGCGCACGCCGCGCGCACCGCCGAGATCGGTACCCGCCAATAGCGCCACACCCTCCTCTTCAGTGGTCAAAGCCACCGAATGAACGTTCGAATCTGCCAGCGAGCGGTCGATCAGAATGCGGTGGCCCGCATCGGGCACATAGGCGAACTGCGTGATATTGTTTCGGCGCAGCAGGTCATACAGTTCGTCCTGCCATCTCACCCGAGCTTGACTGGGTTCGTCCATCGAACTGCGGTTCCGGCGGCTATTAGTAAACAGTCTTACCGTCGCGCTTGCGCGGGCCGAACGCAACCGCTCTGTTGCATCCACGTTGGCTCGACTTGTACAGACAAATCTTCCCTTCGTTTCTCAACCTTCTGATGGCGCAATCGACATCGCAGTTCTCCCGATCGGAGATCGTCTCGGTCCTGTCCGGTCTAATGTTGGCAATGTTCCTTGCCAGCCTGGATCAGACAATCGTCGCGACTGCGCTGTCGACGATGGCGCGCGATTTGAGCGGCTGGGAGCTGATGTCCTGGGTGGTCTCGGCTTATCTCGTCGCATCGACGGTGACGACCCCGATCTACGGCCGGCTCAGCGACCTTTACGGCCGCCGGCCGGTGCTGCTGGTCGGGATCGCACTGTTCCTCGGCGCCTCGGTGCTCTGTGCGCTGTCGCAGACGATGCCGCAGCTAATCGCCGCACGAACGCTGCAGGGGATCGGTGGCGGCGGCTTGCGCTCGGTTTCGCAAGCCGCGATCGCCGACGTCATCCCGCCGCGCGAACGCGGCCGTTACCAGGGTTATTTTTCCAGCACGATGGCGATCTCGAACCTGCTGGGGCCGGTGCTTGGCGGGTTTTTCGCCGATTATCTGAGCTGGCACTGGATCTTCTGGATCAACCTTCCGTTCGGCCTCCTCGCGCTCGTCCTATGCAACCGCAATCTGCGACGGCTCGCCAGACCGAGGAGGAACCCCGCGATCGACTGGGTGGGTGCGGCCCTGATCCTCGGCTCGGCAACGCCGATTTTGATCGCTATTGGCCGGGCCGAAGCCGTCCGGGGTTGGGGCCGCGCCGACGTCCTCGCGCTGCTGGCGATCGGCATCGTGCTTTTGGCGGCGCTGGTGGTCTGGGAACGCGAACGGTCGGATCCGATGATCCCGCTGCGCCTGTTTGCCAACCGCATCTTCTCGGTAGCCTGCGCGATCAGCTTTTCGATGTCGATGGTGATGATCGCCATGATCATTCTTGTGCCGCTCGATTTCGAGCTGACCGCGGGGCTGGCGCCGAACGCGGCCGGAGTGCGTCTGATCCCGATGACCGGAGGCACAGTGCTCGGCTCGTTCATTGCCGGCCAGCTGGTCACCCGCACCGGGCACTATCGCATATTCCCGATTTTCGGTGCGGCGGCGATGACGATCATCTGTAGCGTGATCGCGACAATGGGGCTCGGGCGATCGGGGCCGCTCGACACGGCGCTAACAGCAGGGCTCGGGCTCTCCTTCGGATTTCAGCTGCCAACGGTGATCGTCCCGGTGCAAAACGCACTCGATCTGAGCGATACCGGGATCGGGTTATCGACAGTCATGTTCTTCCGTCTGATCGGCGGCGCGTTCGGCGTCGCCCTGCTGACCGCGCTCCTCGTCGGCGAGCTCAATTCGGCGGCGTTGGCGATACCAGGCCACGATGTGCTCGGGCCTAATCCGGGGCTTGCTCTTCTCCATTTCGATCAGCCGGAGCCCGGCAATCCATCCCTCCTCGCCAACCTGCAAAACACGCTTCGCACGGCGTTTTCGCACGTCTTTCTTTATGCGGCCGTCATCTCCGCCGTTACCACCGTCGTCTCGTGTGCTCTCAAAGAGATCCCGCTGCGCGGCCGCTGAACCGGCGTGACCCTCAGCCGTCGAAAATCTCCAAATCCCTGTCGAGGTCGGCGGTTTCTCCCCACCGAGAAAGACTCCGCCTATCGATAGCCACGGTTTTGATCAGGGCGAAGACGTCGCGTCCCGGCGCCAGCCCGAGCGTCTCGCCCGAACGGCGGGTCACTCTTGCCAGCAGGCGTTCGTTACCGGTGCGCAACTGCACTTCGAGCGCACCCTCCTCGATAGGGACCAATGCTTCGACCCGGGCCGACAACACATTCAGAGCGCTGATCCCGGCCGGTGCCGTGACAGCGAGGATCACATCGCGAGCGCGGATGCGCAGACGCAGGGCAGCGCCGACTGGGGCATCCAAGCGGGGGATGACCAGCGTGCCAAAGCTGCCGGCAAGCTCGGTCAATCTCCAACGGGAATCATATCTCGCAACGCGTGCGGCAAGAACGGCGCCGGCCTCAAAACGGCCGACGAGAGGATACAGATCGGCGCGACCCATCACCTCCTGCACCGGCCCGACAGCGCGCACTCGCCCGTCGGACATCAGCACGACCGTGGTCGCCAAACGGGTGACCTCGGCGATCGAATGGCTGACATAGACGATCGGCACGCTCGCCTGATCGCGCAACCGCTCGAGATAGGGGAGAATCTCGTCCTTTCGGCGAGCATCGAGCGAGGCGAGCGGCTCGTCCATCAGCAGAAGCCGTGGATAGGCCAGCAACGCCCGGCCGATTGCGACGCGCTGCTTCTCTCCGCCGGACAATCGTCCAGGTCTGCGGTCGAGCAGCGGTCCGATCCCGAGCAGTTCGACAACATCATCGAGACGGGTTGACGCTGGGCCATGTGGGGCGAACCAGCACCCGAACACCAGGTTCTGGCGAACGGTCAGATGAGGAAACAGACGCCCTTCCTGAAAAACATATCCTACTCTGCGACGATGCGTGGGAGTGTGGACACCGCGCTCGGTATCGAGAAGCACCTCTCCATCGATGACGATCCGTCCCCGCTCCGGGCGGATCAGCCCGGCGATCGCGTTGACGACCGACGTTTTCCCGGCTCCGGACCGCCCGAACAGTGCGGTCAGCCCCCGCCCGCTGCGAAAATGGGTATCGAGCTCGAACGCGGTGAAGCGATGCTCGATGTCGACTTCAAGCACGGAAACCAGTCTCCGTAAAAACGCCGGCGCGCACAGCGCTATATTGTGCCGAAACCCTGCTGCCGCGCGAAGAGTTGTTGCAGTGACTGGGAGCTTTCGGTCATGCTAGCTACCGGGTACGAAACGCGCAGGAGACGACTGCGATGAAGGTCAGAATCGAATACTGCGTGCCTTGAAACTATGAACCAAGGGCCCTCCGTGCGAAGGCCAGGCTCATGGAACGCGGCGCAGAAGAGGTCGAGCTCGTCAAGGGGACGGGCGGGGTGTTCGAGATCACCGTCGACGGTCGGCTCGCCTTCTCCAAGAAACAGCTCGGGCGATTTCCGGAGGACGCCGAGATCGACGCATTGCTGAGCGGTTAGCGCTCACTCATAGTATTCGTTTGTGCCCGGCCTCGTGCCGGGCATCCACGAAGCTTGCGGACGCATGTGCTCCGGCCCCGTGGGTGGCCGGATCAAGTCCGGCCACGAACGAATGGCGAGTGGACGGCCGTCTCCCGTTCTTCCAACTCATCAAGCATCGCAAAGATGCGGTCGATGTGAGCGTCTTTCTCGTAAAGCCCGTAAAGCGTCCCCGCGAGGCGCACCGGATCGCCGGAATAGTATCGCTCATAGAGCTGCTGACGACCTGCGAAGGAAGAAACCGCGGCATCGAACGCGAGCCGGAACAATTTGATGCGCGTTGCGGCATCGGCGTTGGCTGCCTGGAAATAGCTGGCTACGTCCCTACCGGCTGGCCCCTCCTGTTCGGCGTAAGAGGGTACGGCTACGAGCCCGCCCGCGCCGAGGATCTGGATGATCTCGCACATGCGCCGGAACATGTTGGAATACATCATCCGCACGGTCCACAGCGGCATCGCGGCCGGCGTCGTCGTGCCGAACGGACCCGGTGCGGCATCGGCTTCGCTGGCCCTGAGGCAAGCGCGGGAGAATTCGGTGTATTGAATGAGTTCGGCGAGCATGCCCTGAACGTGCAGGTGCTGGTCGATGTTGGTGGATTTTGCGACCGCAAAGCCGAGCCCCATCATGAACTCGGCCTTGGCCAAGTTCTTCGTTGAGAACTGATGCATGATCTGCGGCATGATGCCGGTGCGGTTGTAGAGGCCGTTGCACAGCTCCGGATCGCGATGGATGAAGACGCGTGCCCACGGCACCAGCACATCATCGAAGATGACCATCGCATCGGTCTCGTCGAACCGCGCGGACAGCGGATAATCCATCACCGAAGCCGCGTTCTGGTGGATCACTGGGGGGCGGCAGATGATCCGCAACCCCGGCGTGTCAACCGGCACACTGAAACCGAACGCGTAAGGCTCGGCCTCCTTGCTGTTGGCGAGGTAGGTCGAGGGCAGCGCGACGAGGTCGTGTGAATAGGCGGCCAACGTCGACACCATCCGTGCGCCGTGGAGGACAATCCCGGCATCGGTTTCCTTGACGATTTTCGCCGCGAGATCCTTGTCCTGCTTCTCGACCGGGCGCGAGCGGTCGACCTGCGGATTGATCAAGGTATGCGTCATGCAGATGTCGTTCTCGCGCACGTATTCGTAGTACGCCCGGATATTGTCCGCGAAGCTCTTGTCTTTCTTGCCGAATTCCTCTGCTGCCGAGGCGAAAGCCGTAACGAAGATATTCATGTAATCGGGGCTGCGCCCGAACATGCCGCAAGTCGCGTCCGCCCAGAGCTTCACCATGTCGCGTCGGCGGATCAGATCGACGATCGAATGCGGCTCGATGAACGACAGACCCGCGTGCTCGCCGCTGGTTGGCGAAGGAAAGGTCATCCGATCGATCAGCGCCGGATCGTGCTGCATATCGTAGAGCTCGGCGAGGCTTTGCGCTGCCCCGGCCAGCCGCGGATCGGCCGTTACATCCTTCACCCGCTCGCCGTCGATGAATAACTGCCGGTCGTCACGCAGCGACTGCAGCAACTCCGCGCCCGTGCGAATGCCCATGCCTCATCTCCATCGCGGGGCAGTTGGGGTCATGCCCTCGCATCCAGCTCGGGGTAGTGCCGGAAGATGCCATTCTGGTTGAACGGAATGCGGCGCTTCGAGGCTAGGTAGGCGGCGATGCGCGGCCGTGCGGCGACGCTGTCATGCAAAGCGACGACTCGCGGATGCTGCCGCTCGAGCCGCGCCATTGCGCTTGGGAAGGCATAGCGGAGCCCCGCGACGATCTGGAACAGCGACAGGTCGGGATAGGTAAGCCCTGAGCCGACAAGGTGTCCCGACCCGGTTTTCTCCAACACGCGCTCAAAGTAACCCAGATATTTCGGCATTCGCGCTTTGACAAAATCGCCGGCGCGGACTTTCGCCTCCTCGCGCTGGTCCTCGTAATAAAGGCTGCTGGCGATCGGATGATGCGTGTCGTGGATCTCGTCGACAAAGTCGGCGATCGTCAACTGCAGCTGATGCGCCCACAGCCGGCCCTCTTCATCGGGCGGCGCCAGACCATGATGGGCGCCGAGATACAGCAAAATGTTCGCTGCTTGGCCGATGACGAGGTCGCCCGACTTGAGGAAGGGTGGCGCGAAGGGAGGATGCTCGACCGTGTTGCCGAGCAATCGCGCCATCGCGCTCTCTCCTCCCGACCGCCTTGCGACATCGACATATTCGGCGCCGGCCTCCTCGAGCGCCAGGCGGACAAATTCGCCGCGCCCCTGGATCCCGGCCCAGTAGTAAAGCTCATACGGCATTTCACGTTCCTCCTTGTTGGCCGCCGGCGGCGCGGGCGATCGCGGCGGTGATCAGCGCAGCCGCTTCATCCGCGCTGGCCCAGCGCGCGATCTCGACCCATTTGCCTGCCTCCAGATCCTTGTAGTGGCGAAAGAAATGGGCGATCTGGTCGCGCAGGATCGGCGGCAGATCCTCGGGCGATTTGACGCCGGTATAGAACGGATGCAGGTCGTCGACCGGAACCGCGATGATCTTTTCGTCCGGTCCGTGCTCGTCCTTCATCATCAGCGCGCCGATCGGACGGCAGCGGACAACCGCTCCCGGCACCACCGCCGCCGGCCCAACGATCAGCACGTCGATCGGGTCGCCGTCCTCCGCCAAACTGTGCGGCACAAAGCCGTAATTCCCCGGATAGAACATCGCTGTGTGCAGAAAGCGGTCGACAAAGACCGCGCCCGAGGTCTTGTCGAGCTCGTACTTTACCGGCTCGCCGCCCTGCGGGATCTCGACCACGACGTTGATGTCATGCGGCGGCGCGCGGCCGACCGGTATCTTGGCGAGATCCATTCCGGCCGGTCGCTTACGGCGCCATGCCCTTCTCCGCAAGCTCGCGGATCGCCTTCTCGGTCTTGCCGAGATTGAAGCCCATCGCCTTCAGCACGTGCGGGGCCTTCGTAAATTGGATGTCGCCGTATTCGACGACTTCGACGCGATTGCCCCAGGGGTCGACAAAATCTAGGAACGGTCCCGGCAAGAGTTTGCCGCCGGCGGCCTCGACGCGGGCGCGCACGCTCGAACGATCGTCGACGACGAGCCCAAAATGACGGCGGCGGTCTTCATGCGGCGTGTCGGTCTGCATGAAGTTGATGAACTGATCACCGAGCTCGACGAACGCGTTGCCGGGGCGTTTCGCGCGCAGCCCGAAATCGAAGATCTTGCCGTAGAATTCGAGCGCTTCATCGATATCTCCGACCTCGAGGGCGATGTGATTGATGCCGACGACGCGCGGCTTGCGTCCGTCGATCTGGCTGGTCTCGGTCATGGGTCTGTCCTTCCTGGCCGGTGCGACTGGTACCGAGTATATAGGGCCACGATCGCATAGGAGGACGCAGAATGTCGGTCGATCTGACGATCGAAGGCGCCGTCGCAAAAGTCGTGCTGAACCGCCCCGACAAGCTCAACGCTCTGACGGCCGATATGCGTCAGAGCCTGTGCGACCACTTCGCGCGGCTGCGCTACGATAATGCGGTCCGTGTTGTCATCGTCACCGGCGCCGGCCGAGGTTTCTGCTCGGGCGCCGATGTCGACCGCATGGGCGGGGAACCGCACGATCTGCGCGCCGACCGCGAGCGCGTACAGAAGGGAGGGCACACCTTCATCCGCACATTGCATGCGATCGAGAAACCGACGATCGCCGCGGTGCGCGGCCCCGTAGTCGGTATCGGCTGGAGTATTGCGCTCGCCTGCGACCTGGTCGTGGCGTCGAAAACCGCGCGCTTCTCGCAGATCTTCCGGCGGATCGGTCTGGCGCCGGACGGCGGAGCGATCTGGTTTCTGACCCGCCGCCTCGGCATGGCGAAGGCAAAGGAGCTGGTCTTTTCGGCCCGCTTCGTCGAGGCCGACGAAGCGCTCGCGCTCGGCCTCGTCAATCACATCGTCGACGATGACGAGCTGATGACTAAGGCTGAGGAGCTTGCCGCCGAATTGGCCGAGGCCCCGACCTTCGCGTTGGGCCTCGCAAAGAAGCTGTTTCACGCTGCGGTCGCGCCCAGCCTCGAGGATTATCTCGAGATCGAGAGCCTCGTGCAGCCGCAACTGCACATGACCGCCGACAATGCCGAAGGCGTCGCGGCGTTCCGGGAGAAGCGAAAGCCGCGGTTTATCGGAAGGTGAGGGGTCTACTCGGCGGCAACGGCGACTGGGGTCGGCATTTTCGTGCCGACGAGCGCGTCTCGGTGATCGGCGAACAGCCGCCGCACCCAGTCTATGACCGCGCGCACACATGCCGCTCGCCGCAGATCGCGGTGCACGATCACCCAATATTCGGCCGCGATTTCGGGGATAGGCGGCGTGAGCCGCTCTAGCAGCGGATCTTCGTCCGCCACGAAACACGGCAAGATCCCGCGGCCGGCGCCGGCGCGGGTCGCGGCGAGCTGCATCGGCATGCCGGAAGCGCGCAACGCGACCGCACCGCCGCTCTCGCGCTGACGTTCCTGCACCCAGCGTGCGGTTGGGTAATGGGCCTGCTCTTCGGTATAGGTCACCCAGGCTTCGCCCTCGCATCCGCGGCGGCGATAGACGGCGCAGCCGAAGGTGCCAAGCTTTGCGATGTACAGGTCGCCGGCGCCTTGCGGCGGATGATGGCGAACGGCGAGGTCGGCTTCCCGCCGTGCGAGATTGGCCGTCTCGCGCGATTCGACGAGTTCGAGGGTGATCCCCGGTGGCAGTGTGCTCGCCGAGGAGCCCGCCAGCGAACGCGCCAAAAAAATCGCCGCCCATTCGCCCACTGACACACGCACCGTGCCGCTGAGCGCCGCCGAGCCCGCCGCGCGGCGGCGCTCCAGCGCCAGCGCTGCGCTTTCCAATTGCTCAGCCGCCGGCAACAGCGCCTCGCCGGCAGCGTTGAGGCGTAGACCCTCGGGCAGCCGGTCGAACAAAGTCGGCCCGCCGAACGTCGCCTCGAAAGCGGCGAGGCGCCGCCCGATCGTTGGTTGGCTCAAGCTCAGCGCCCGCCCCGCGGCGCGCAGCGAACCGTGCTGGGCGACGGCGAGAAACACCCGCACATCGTCCCAATCCATTAGAGTGGCGCCGTTGACGCTAGTCATGATACGATATTGTATCGCTGGACACCGATCTTGTCGATCCCTGAAATCAGAATGTATCGCTATATTGTTGGTAATCCAGGAGCCGGGAAATTGGAGGGCAGAGACGTGATCACGATCATCGATCTGAAGACCGAGCTGGGGAAACTGAACATGTTGCGCGGCCGCAGGCCCGAGACGACCGAGGCGGAACGGAAGGCGAGCGGAGGCTTTGCAACGTTGGCGCCGTTTCGCGACGGCAATATTTTCAGCGCGAAATTTTCGGGCGACGGCGCGTGGGAGCGCCACCCGAATGGCGACGAACTCGTGCAGGTCGTCGACGGCTCGACGACACTGCACATCATGACGCAGGACGGCCCGCAATCCCATGCTCTGAGCGCCGGGATGGTGGTCATCGTCCCGCAAGGCGCCTGGCACCGCTTCCACTCGCCCGATGGGGTAAGCCTAGTCACCGCCACCCCAAAGCCGACCGAGCATCTGACAGTCGATGTCGATGATCCGCGAACGCTGACGACGGCGCAGCTGTCGGGCAACATCGAGGAGAAGTGGCGCTGAGAGCCTGGCGACAAATGAATTCCTCAATCTCAAGCCGTTATCCGTCATTCCCGCGAAAGCGGGAATCTAGGACGACAGGGCCGCAGCGGCCCTCCCTGGACCCCCGCTTTCGCGGGGACGACGTGGGTCGGAGCCCCCGCTGATGTACTTCGACGGGCGCCTGTGGCAGTTGACGCGAGGGTTGCGCGGCTGGATTGCCGCCGCGGTCCTGTTGGGGCTCGTCGCGTCGGTTGTCGGCATCGCCCGTTTTGCGATCCTCGGCGTGCTGCTGTCGCAGGTGTTCAACGGCGCGGCCTTCTGGACCATCGCATTTCCTGCGATGGGCGTCGCCGCGGCGGTGATCCTGCGCGGGGCGGTCGACCATCATCGCACGATGATCTCGCACCGGACCGCGACACGCGTACAGGAGGAGTTGCGCGGCCGCCTTTACGACAAGATTGCAGCGCTGGGGCCGGCCTGGTTTTCCGGCGAGCGCACCGGCGGCGTGATGCTCTCGGTTGTCGATGGCGTCGAACAGCTCCAGACCTTTTTCGGGCAATACGTGCCGCAGCTTTCGATCGCGGTGCTGACCCCGATCGCGATCTTCGTCTTCATCGCGTTCTGGGACGTGCCGGTGGCTGCAGTGATGCTGGTCTTCGCGCTCGTCACGCTAACCGCGCCTGGCGCCTTCGCCCAGCGCGAGCGCCGCTCCAGCCATGGACGGCAGGGGGCGCTCAAGTCGTTCGGCTCGGAATTCCTCGATGGCGTCCAGGGTCTGCCCACATTGAAGGCGTTCGGTCAGAGTGCGGCCTATGGCCGACGCCTCGCCGCAAGGGCCCGCGAGCTTTGCGACAGCTCGCTTCGTGTCTTGTCGATGGGCGTGATGACGCGCGGCATCACCGATTGCGGCGTGGCGATCGGCGCCGCCGCGGCCCTGGCGCTCGCCGTATGGCGCGTCTCACACGGGCTGATGAGCATCGAGGCGCTGCTGATCGTACTGATGGCCGGCACCGAGGTGTTCCGGCCGCTGCGGGATCTGCGCACGGTATTGCATCAAGGGATGCTTGGCCAATCCGCGGCGGCCGGCATCAACACGCTGCTCACTGCGGAGCCGCTGGTTCGCTCAGAGCCATTGGGGCCGCCGATCAACCGGCCACTCCTGCCAACGATCGCATTCGAGGACGTCTATTTCGCTTATCCCGGCGGCCGCCGCGCGGCGCATGACGGGCTCTCTTTTACTGTCGCCGCCGGCGAGAAAATCGGCATCGTGGGCCCGAGCGGCTCCGGCAAGTCCTCGGTCGCGCGGCTCTTGCTGCGGCTGTTCGACCCGCAGCGCGGTGCGGTCCGGATCGGCGGCCACGACATCGGGACCCTCGATCCTGAGGCGCTCCACCGCATGATAGCGGTCGTCCACCAGGACACGTATTTGTTTTACGGCACCGTCGAGGACAATCTGCGGCTCGGCAAGCCCGATGCGATGCGCGAAGAGCTCGAAGTGGCGGCGCGGGACGCCAATGCGCACGAATTCATTACAGCTCTGCCGCAGGGCTACGCGACAATGATCGGCGAGCGCGGCGTCATGCTGTCGGGCGGACAGCGCCAGCGTCTGGCGATCGCCCGCGCGTTGTTGCGCAACGCGCCGATCCTGATCCTCGACGAAGCCCTGTCCTCGGTCGACGCCGAGAACGAGGCGGTTATCCAGCAGGCGATCGACCGCCTTTCGGCGGGGCGCACGACACTGATCCTCGCGCATCGGTTATCGAGCGTCATCGGCGCCGACCGCATCCTTGTCCTGGATAAGGGCCGCATCGTGGAGAGCGGCCGGCACGCAGAGCTGATCCGGCTCGACGGCGCATATCGCCGGCTGATGGGCGCGCAGGCCGACGAGCGCGAGGAGGAATTCGATCTCGTCGACGAAGCTCACCCAACGCGCGATACCGAACGCGAGGACACGGAAATCGCAACGGCCGCGGCGACGGATGCGATGGCCTCCGCTGCGGCCTCGGTGGGATGGGGCGCCACGACCACCACCTTGGTTCGCGTCATCCGGCCGTGGGGCCGGCGTTTCGCGACCGTGGTGACTTCCGGCGTCGCGCGCGTCGCCGCCTTCATCGGGGTCGGCATTGTCGGCGCGCTCGCCGTCGCCGCGGTCAAGGCCGGCGCCGATTTCGGGTATTTGCTGATCCTGCTCGGGCTGGCGGCGCCGCTTGCCGGGTTGCTCCACTGGCTCGAATCCTGGCTCGCGCACGACATCGCCTATCGGCTGCTGGCGGAGATGCGGATCGCGCTGTTTCGGAAGCTTGACACCCTGGCACCCGCCTATCTCGTACGGCGGCGCTCCGGCGACTTGATTGCGCTCGCCAATCAAGACATCGAAACGATCGAATATTTCTTCGCGCATACTGTTGCGCCGGCCCTCGTAGCGATCATGGTGCCGTCAGCGGTCGTATTGACGCTCGCCGTCATCGCCTGGCCGATCGCGCTGGCGTTGCTGCCTTTTGTGCTCTATGCCGGTCTCGCCCCGGTGGTGACCCACGCCCGCATCGACAGCCTCGGGACGCGGGCGCGCGAGGCATTGGGGCTGCTCAGCGCCTATGTCACTGAAACGATCCAGGGCCTCTCCGATCTCGTCGCGTTCCAGGCGGTAACTCGCCGGCGGCAAGGTTTTATGGAGGCCGTCCGCTCCTACCAGCGGATACGCTTTGAACTGCTGCGCGATCTCTCGTCGCAAACCGCGCAGCTCGAAATTGTGACGGGGCTCGGCGGGCTTGCCGTTGCGGTCGTCGGCGCGCGCCTCGCCGCCGAGCATCAGCTGGCGCCGACGATGCTGCCGCTGCTGATCCTGCTGGCTTTGGCATCATTCCTGCCGATCTCGGAGATCGCCCAAGTAAGCCGCCAACTCGCCGACACGATCGCCTCGACCCGCCGGTATCACGCCGTCCAGCGCGAGAGGCCGACGGTGCTGGATGGCCCGCTGCGTCCGCCGGCGCCGATGGGCGGCTCGGCGATCCGCTTCGAGGGGGTGAGCTTCACCTATCCCGGCGCCCGCCGGCCGGCGCTCAACGCCATCGATCTCACGATCCCAGCCGGGACCACGGTCGCGCTGGTAGGCCCCTCGGGGGCCGGCAAAACCACAATCGCCAACCTGCTGCTCCGGTTCTGGGATCCGAGCGCCGGCCGCATCCTGATCGACGGCGTCGATTTGCGCGATTTCGAGCTCGACCATCTCCGGGCGCGGATCTCGCTCGTCTCGCAGGACACTTATCTCTTCAACGACACGCTTCGGGCAAATGTTGCGCTAGCGCGGCCGGAGGCGGACGAACCGGCGATCCTGCGCGCCCTCGAGGAGGCGGCGCTCGGCGAATTTATCGCGGGCCTGCCCAATGGGCTCGACACGATGGCGGGAGAGCACGGCGTGCGGCTCTCCGGCGGACAACGTCAGCGGGTCGCAATCGCGCGCGCTTTTTTAAAGAACGCCCCGACGCTGATCCTTGACGAGGCAACCTCGCATCTCGACGCGGTCAGCGAAGCGCAAGTTCGCGGCGCGCTCGATACGCTGATGCGAAACCGCACGACGATCGTGATCGCGCATCGGCTCTCGACCGTGCGCAACGCTGACCGGCTTGCGGTGCTCGATCGCGGGTGTCTCGTCGAGACGGGCAGC
>Ga0126378_10002930_pt1 | contig 12793 bp, 8 predicted proteins | sample PanSoiMetPlot_23_FD_92587 | JGI IMG/M metagenome (GOLD analysis project Ga0126378, IMG submission 92587) | Tropical forest soil microbial communities from Panama - MetaG Plot_23 | ecosystem: Environmental > Terrestrial > Soil > Tropical forest > Bulk soil | place: Panama | collected 2016-02-17
TCTCTTGTTCCCTCTGCTTCTCCTCCAGATTGTTGTAGCTTCCGCGTTTGCCAACCCTGACAATTCTCGGTCGAAGTTCGCCGGAACCTGGAAAGGGACCTGTCAGGACGGCCGCACCTTTGTCATCCTGACTCTGCAACTGAAGCAGGACCAACTGGATGGTACGGTAAGCATCGGAAATGTGCATGGCGATGACCAAGGTGCCTGTATGCTGGTCCCAGCCCCACCCGCACCGGAGCACGCACAAACAATTAGTCATGCCGCCGTCGCAAACGGCGTCCTGTCATTCAACGGCTCGCAGCGTCCGGACGGGTCGTTCACGCACTTCGAGTTAAAACAAAGGGAAGAAGGTAAGGCAGATCTCAAACTGCTCAATACCGCAGTTGAGAAACATCCTTGGCTCTTGGTGAAAGCACCGTGATCCGAGTTGTGCACGCGCGTGCATCGGCGACTCGGTGTGGATTAATACCATGGCGCGACTTTCTCGCGTCATCCGCTTACTCCCTCGATCTAAGGCACATGCTCTAAGGGTATTTCCGTAAGCCGATTTTACCGACGCGTGTCGAAATTGCACTGCTCTCTTCCATCTACATGAAGCTCTGCATGGGTCTGGCAAAGCTCTGATGCGGCACGGGTTTTCTGTTCTCCGGGTATTGGTCTCCGCCGTGCACTTCTGAACAAAGTCCATCCGCAAGTACAAAGAATCTTTTTCTTCAGGAGGCTGTATCCGTATGCAACGCACAGGACTGACAACTCGGTATTGGCTGGCAACCCTGGCGCTCGGCACTCTAATTTGGGTTGCACCCGCAGGAGCGCAAACGCAAAGTGCGATTCCGCAACAGAAAGACTCCGACACAACGCAGCGTGAACTAGCCAACATGGATAACTTCATGGACTCGCATCCGGAAATCGCAGAGCAAGTGCGCAAGAACCCCACACTGATGAACGACAAGGAATTCGTGGAGGACCATCCGGCACTGCAACAGTTTTTCGCGCAGCATCCGGAACTTCACGAAGAAATCCGCGAAAATCCCAATGCTTTCATGTCGGCCGAACGTGGTTACGACCGGCGGGAAGACATGCGTGTGATGTCGAACATGGATCGCTTCCTGGATGCTCATCCCGAGATCGCCGAGCAACTGCAAAAGAACCCCTCGCTTGTTAACAACAAGGAGTTCATCGAAGATCATCCGGCTTTGCAGCAGTTCCTGAAAGATCACCCGGAACTGCGTCAGCAGTACCAGGCAAACCCGAACGCGTTCATGCACCAGGAAGAGCGATTCGATCAGCGTGAGGACGCTCGGCAGCGAAGCGATTCCGATGTGACGCGAGGTGAATTAGCTAACCTGGACCGCTTCCTGGACGGTCACCCCGAGATTTCCGAGCAGCTTCGCAAGAATCCTGCTCTGGTCGACAACAAAGAGTTCGTGCGAGACCATCCAGCTTTGCAGCAGTTCCTGGCCAGCCATCCCGGAGTGAGTGAAGAGTACAAGGAGAACCCGAGCGGTTTCATGAATCGCGAGCAAGCCTATGATCGGCACGAGAACGCTGGTCTCGGCGGTGATCACGACGTCACGCACGGCGAACTATCCAGTTTCCACGAGTTCCTGGAAGGGCACGGCAGCATTTCGAATGAACTGTCTAAGAATCCTTCGCTGGCGACAAACGAAGAGTATCTGGAGAATCATTCAGCACTGCAGACCTACCTGAATTCGAATCCCCAGGTTCGCGAGGAACTGAAAGAAAATCCGCAGGCATTCGTCAGGTCGGCACAGTCGTTTGACGCGGCATCCTCCAACGCACTGCGCGCTAAGGGCGCGATGAAGCTTCCGACGTCCGAACCCAAAAAGTGATGCACGCGGTGACGGAGGGACGGGACGGTCCTCTGCCGACCGCCCTTTCCCTACATTATCGAGTGGTCATGGACCACCCACTCAGAAGGGGAATCATGAAAAGCAAAACGTTCTTGGTTGCATATTTCGCATTGACGTTTACCATCCCCGTCTTTGCCGGCAAGAAACACAGCCAACGCGCCATGATCGAAAAGATGGAAGCCGTCCCCTGCGGCGCCAAGGAGCATGGCTTAACCGGACTGGGAAGCGTCTGGGCCTCCGTTGGTGCGACTCACGTCAACACCGATGAAAAGCTCTGTCCGCAGTATCTGCTGCGTACCGACGAAATGGAGTATCACGTGCGCCCGTTGGATCACAAGCATCCCAGGCTCCTCCCGATCGGGCAGGAGGGAGAGTTCAAGATATCGAAAGACGTTCTGGAGATGCGGGTCCCCGATGGGGACCACAAGATGCGACGCTATCAGGTGGTCGCAATGAAACCGATTGAGCATTCTGATGCCAATGAGGTCGGGGCCGACCGCATGAGGTATGAGAAGCCCCATATTGCGGTACCCGACAAGCCGATCGCCGACAAGATCCCTCCCAACAAACCTTTTAATTAAGAGCAGCGCGGCTCTCCGCCGCGCTCCTCGCACGTCTAAAATGGACGCACCCAAGCTCTGGTTGGATCTTGCCGATTTCCAGTTTTTCCCGCGCAGGAGGCGTCCGAATGAGATCCTGGACCCGCTTCAGCCTACTTCTATTCATTGCGACCGCAGGCATTTCTCCTGCCCAAGTTACGACTTCTCAATATGACAACTTTCGCACCGGGGCAACGCTCCGTGAGAAAAATCTCACTCCGCAGAAGGTCAACGCAAAACAGTTCGGCAAGCTCGGCGCCTTCAAGGTCGATGGCCCGGTGTATGCACAACCGCTGTTCGTGCCGGGAGTGGAAGTGCCGGGCAAAGGCACGCGCGACGTCATCTATATCGCCACCGAACACGACAGCGTCTTCGCATTCGATGCCTAATTGATGAGACCGGGAACGGTGGTGTTCGTGGTCGAGGTAGCGGCTGCCGTGGCCGCTGCGGTGTCCTGCGCGAAGCCGGCGTCAGTCATGGTGCACAACGCTGCGATGAGGCTCCAGAGGAGCCCCCACTTCTTAAGCCTCATAAGTTTTCTCCTATCAAGAGTTCGTACGCCTCGCTCCCCAAGCGAGGTGGTTGCGGTCGACGATTTAGCTTCTTTGCTGTGCCCAGCCGGTCACGGTAGCCTTCTCTGTGGCCTTCAGTCGAACCTGCCGCGTCCCTGCGTGCAGCCGGGAGCAGAGATTCACGATCTGGACAATAGTGACGGTTCGCCAACAAACGTTACAGTCGGTGAGGTGCTCGGGCTGGATGGTCTCCCCGATTGCCGCGCGGGCTATGAATCCCATGGCCGGCGCGTGCTCAAACCACCGGGGCAAATCGCGGAGCCAGCCGACCAGCCGATCACCATTGCGTCTCCTGGAAGAACGCCCATAGATTCTTCATGGTGGAAGCTCAGATGGCTACAACCTGCTGGCTCGCCGGGGTTGTCAAAATAAGTGCACAACGGAAAGAAAAGGCCTTGTGGCTGAGACCTCCCTTGGTAGAATGGAGTACGTTTTTATCTACTAAATTTTTTGTTCTTATCCTTTCTGCCCTACTCCACAGCAAACAGTGATGGTCCGCCCGCGATGCGAGCAAGGCCTGGTCTCATCACTACACGCCAGGGGATAGATTCGCAATTCGGGGGACGGCACGCTTGGAAGAATCTACGATTCGCGTCCTTGTGGCGGAAGATTACGAGCCCTGGCGCCGTTTCGTCCTTTCGACGCTACACAAACTTCCAGGACTTCAGGTCATATGTGAGGTCAGCGACGGCCTGGAGGCAGTGCAGAAGGCAACCGAGCTGAGACCCGATCTGATCCTGTTGGACATCGGTCTTCCTACCCTAAACGGACTTGAAGCGGCCCGCCAAATCCGTAAAAATGCTCCCGGTTCGAAGATCCTCCTCGTAACGGAGGACCGCTCTCAGGAAGCTGCCGAGGAAGCCTTGCGACTCGGTGCAAGCGGCTATGTCGTCAAGTCGGATGCCGGAAGTGAACTATTATCTGGGGTGAAAGCGGTGCTCGAGGGCAAGCGGTTTACAAGCTCCAGTCTTGCCGCATACCCCCTTGGCGACGAGGGCAAACAGATTGATGATGAATTTCCCCGTAATCATGCCGAACTGACCCGTCGCGCGGAGATTGCCAGCCGGCATGATGTGACCTTCTATTCCGACGATCAGCGTTTCTTAAATGAGCTCGCGCAGTTCGTCGCCGGCGCTCTCAAGTCGGGGAGTTCGGCGGTGATTGCCGCAACTGAATCGCACCGCGAAGGCCTGCTCTCACGATTGCGCATCCGCGACCTGGATATCGATGCTGCGATGGAGCGGCGCCGATATATCGCGGTAGATGCCGCTCATACCCTTTCGACATTTATGGTCAATTCCATGCCAGATCGAGGTCTGTTCATGAAAACCTTTGGCAACCTCGTTCACTCAGCGGCAAAGGCCTCAAAGTCCAGAAATTCGCACGTCTCGGTTTTCGGGGAATGCATGCATCTCATTTGTGCCGAGGGGAACGCCGAGGCCGCGATTCGGATGGAAGAATTCGGGAGCGAGCTTACCAGAACTCATGATGCCGATGTTCTGTGCGGATATTTTACCGGCCACGCACCCCGAGGGATGGAAACCCACATCTATCAGCGAATCTGCGCAGCACATTCATCCGTTCATTCCTGGTGAACGGACTCGCGCCGCGCGGAAACGTCCACCTGGTCATGTCTTAGCAGGGGCACAAGCACCTCCACTCGCGTTCCCGCCATCGGTGCCGAATCAATTTCAATCGATCCTCCCACTGAACTCACTCGTTGACGCATACTGGCGAGTCCCAATCCTGACGCTGACTGATTGAGCTCAAAGCCCACTCCATCGTCGATAATTCGAAGGAGTATGCGCCGCTGGTCCGCGCCAAGCTCGACCTGCACCTTCCTGGCCTGGCTGTGCGACATTACATTGTGAAACGCTTCCTGCACAACGCGATACAAGCACAGTGCGATTGGCGATTCTAACTGGCGGGGCACATTTCCCATCGTCAGCTGCACGGCAAAGTGATTTCCGCGCCGCATTTCCTCGCACAGCTTTTTGACCGCGGTTGCCAGGCCCACATATTCGAGTTGCCGCGGATAAAGACCATGCGAGATCTCACGCGTAGTAGCGGAGATTGCGGAAAGCTGATCGTTTAAATCACTCAGACCGGGTTTTAAAGTCTCTCCAGACCGTTCGATGAGCCCATTCAGCTTTACCGTCATTAGCGCGAGCTCCTGCCCGAGGTCGTCATGAAGCTCGCGGGCAATCCTGTAACGCTCTTGCTCCTGGGCATCGATCAAGCTGCTGCTCATGTTGCGCAATGACTTCTCTGTGCGACGAGCATCGGCCGTCACCGCGCAGAGGAACATTAGCGGCACAGCAACCATACAAAAGAGAATCTGCAAAGACAGGATATTTTGTGCCATGGTTGCGTACGGAAATGGTTCTTGTCCGTGCAGAGTGGACCAGATCGAAATCAGCGCGATGCTCAACACAGAGATGCTCAGGCCAGCTGAACCGAACCGAATCGCAGCCCAAAGCAGCAAGGGCAGGGGAGCATACAAGAGCGCAGGAGCCGAAGCGGGCGAGATCGGCTGGGCGGTGAACACCAACAAACTGACTGCCACAATCCCGATGGCCAACAATCCTGCTTCCCAACAGCGCGCAAGGGTAGCCTTTCGAATCCATGAAGGCCCCTTGGAGATACCCAGCACGATCAGCGGGACGATGGTCAGTTCGGCCAAAGCATTCGTCCAAAATCGCTCGGTTTCCAACGGCCAGTAGTGTCGCCCCCAGCCCGTAATCACCACAGCAGCAGCATCCAGGAAGGACGTTATCAAAGGGGCGAACAGCACCCCAAAAACGACAAAGAGGAACACTCCACGAACGCTCTCGAACACCCTGTTCTTGGGAGCAAGCTGCGTGATGCAAAGGGCGCCGATGAGTGCTTCACTTGTATTGGTGATGAACCAAGCGGCCGCCGTCGCGAGAGGTACTCCGATTTGTAGCTGCGCCAACAGATGGGCCGGGAGCACAGCCAGAAGAAACGTCCACCACATTCCCCGAGGGGCCAGCAGGAAGGCAGCGAGCAGAATTGCGTTGGGAGGCCAGAATGTCGAATTCGGCTGCCCGGGTGGGGTCAACGCAAAGCCAATTCGCGTTCCCAAATAGTAGGCGATTCCTACCATCACTGCCGAACCCACCGTATGGAGGAATTGCGCGGCCGGAACAGAAGACTCGCGACGTCCCGATGCATTGTCGCGCCCGGCGTTGGACTTTGAGAGTGCAGAGACCAACGTATTGGTCACCATAAATCACCTCTCGTCCAGCAATTGCCCCAAGCCGATTTGCATTGAGTCTTACCGAACCCCTGTGGGTCGTCAAGTAAGAAGTCTGTTCTGTTCCGAAATCAGGACCGGGCTAGTTCGAGTTCTTGGATGCATCTAGGACCGTAGGATGCGGTGCAAAATTTATCGACGCCGATCAGGTTCACTTCGGAAGCAAACGCGCACCCGCGTTCTGTCCGTCGACTCTCGGTCACGGGACGACAAACCGTCTTAGGCAATCATTTGGTCAGCCAGAGTGCGAGAGTGGCGGAATTGGCAGACGCACCACACTTAGGATCGAAAATTATAGCTTCCTCGGCAATCGGCATAGGGGGAGCGGTCACCCACTCTCCCTGCCACACCACGGTCCATGCGGTCCGCATACAGCGTCGAAGGAAGCAACCGGAAGTGCAAGGACAAATCGGGATGGTTCGCCAGCCGCCAAGGCCAGGCCATAGGGACTACCGGCGGTCTGCGCCGCAAGGTCAGTTCCGATGTTCCGTTGGCGCAATTGAGCAAACCGCACCACCGAACCTCGCTTCCATTGCTTCCAGATCACGATTCGCAGCCTGCGCCGGATCCACTGATCAAGGCCCTGCCGCACCGAGGTTCGGCGCACCATAAAAAGGCCCCGCTGTGGAGTGCGGGGCTTCGTTCAGGGCAGCGTGTGCAACCAGTCAAACGGTCGCATCGTATCTGCCCCGGCTAGAGAACCCTAGTTACTATTTCTTCAGATTGGTGCTTATTCCTTGATGCTTGCTTGGCTTTTTCTGTTGACAATTTAGTACCCTGTCAATTTTGACAGTGGGGTCATTTTGGAGCAGATGGCAGAATCCTTCGTGCAGTTGGGGGGAGGCGAAATAGAAGACCTGTCCCCTTTGGTGTTTGGGGAAGCGCCGTTGGAGACAGTCTTACTCCCTGAGCCCGTCATTCCCCCTGACGGGCTTTTCCTTTGGCGTGTATTAAAGTGTAGCCATAATGCCTAATGACGCGATGGCGTCCCTTCATTCAATCGAACCTCTGGAAATTTTCAGGCCCGGGCTTCGCCTTCCGGTGGCATGACACCAGAGCAGCGCAAGGAGTTGGCCACCGGAGCATCGAAGGGGGCCGCGGAAGTCCGTAGCCAGCAAGCGGCTGAACGCCGAAAAGCGCCACATTCGCCTTGTATTCGCCACAATACACAATAGAATCGCGCCCATGCTGACGGAAATCCACGACCGCAGCGGCTTGACATCCCGCACTATGGCCCGACGTGGGGACTGCCCGCTCATGTGCCGCTCGGAAGGCGATGATCCGGGGTCGGTGAGTGGAAACTCCTGACTTCATCAATCATCGCGCCTCGGGCTCTCTTCCTAGGTAGCGGGGTGAAGCCCTCTGTTACAATTACGCATTTCGGGCCTACCAAATCGTTTCTTTTGGCGTGCCCGCCCCATTTGGTAGAGCTTCACGGTGCACTGCAATTCGAGAACCATAACGTAATTCGGCACTAATCTGTGGAAGCGGCATCGCAAGGTGGCGGGCTATCTTGGCAACAGCCATTTGGGTTTTAGTCGTCGATGATTACGAGGCGTGGCGACGTTTTGTCTCAACGACGCTGCAAAAGCTACCGCAGATGCGTGTCATCGGCGAGGCCTTCGACGGACCGAGCGCGGTCCTGAGCGCTCAGCAATTGCGGCCAGATCTTATCGTGCTTGACGTTGGACTTCCCGGACTCAATGGAATCGAGGTAGCACGGCGAATCCGAGACCTCCGCCTGAATTCCAAAATCCTCTTCCTGACTGAGAATCGTTCCCACGAGGTTGCCGAAGAAGCACTGCGTGCCGGAGGAAACGGCTACGTGGTGAAATCGGATGCGGCAGGAGAATTATTGTTGGCCGTAGAAGCTGTTCTGGAAGACAAGCCATTTGTTAGTTCGAGTCTGGCAAGGATTGGTCTGACCGATCCGAAAGATCAGTACGCCTCCGATGCCCATCGAGGCATCGTCGGCCCCTCATTTCCATCACAAAAAGTGGAGCTTGTACGCCGTCACGACGTCGGCTTCTATTTTGATGACCGCAACTTCTTGGATGACCTTACACGTTTCATCGGTACGGCTCTCAATGCTGGCAATGCAGCCGTCGTCGTTGCCACCGAAGCACACCGAGAAGGACTCCTTCCACGCTTACTCGCGCACGGCGTGGATATCATTCAGGCAATTGAACAGCGACGGTACATCGCACTAGACGCTGCCCTCATGATCTCCAACCTAACGGTCAACAACCAACTCGATCCGGAGCGCTTTTTGAAGGTCGCGGGTGATCTCATCGTGACCGCCGCAGGGGCTTTGAAAAATGAACATCCCCGTGTTGCCATTTGCGGTGAATGTGAGCCCCCATTGTGGACGTTCGGTAACGGAGAAGCCGCCATCGAGTTCGAAAAACTCTGGAATGAGATCGTAAAGAGGTACGACGTGGATATTCTTTGCGGGTATTCGCTTGGCACCGTTCAGAACGTGATGGATAACCATCTCTTCGGACGAATCTGCGCGCTGCATTCGGCAGTCCATAGTTCTCCCGAAGGCTTTTAAATTGGTGCTCTGCCAGACATGGAGTTGTGAAAAATCCCAATACACTCATCCTGCCGCTGGATCTTGAGCATAGACTCCTGATTCGAGGCGATTCGGCCGCAATCCTTGAGAACGAGATCGCCCTTGCGCCGTGCGATCGATACGACGAAGAGGTTGGCGGTTGCTGTTTAGCCCGCGAGAATCCAAATCCCTGCGGGGATGCCGTGCCGCCGGACTAGCCAAGATATTGCGGAATTACGAGGCTTAGGTCTTTCGAGACGTTCCCGCCGACCTGAGACCGGTGATAAAGTTCGCCCCGCTTCATTGGCCGAATATTCCCCCATTGGTTTAGCCCGCTGAGTCCACCTTGGCGGGCTTTTTCCTGGGCTGGTCGATAACTCTCGGCGGAACTGGCCCCGTTGCTGTGCGATAAAACAACGTTCGGCATGCGATCTCTTGCTTAAGCCTTCCAGAGGCCGGTCGTCCCGTGCCCATATGGTTCGTGTACTCGAACCTCAGGTAAGGCAAATCTTTGCGAATTACTGAACGGAGGTTCGGTTTTGTCCATGTAAGGGCGGTGTCCGCATCTGATCCAGCTCCATAGTGAGGCGAGGCCTTGTTTTCGCAGCGAACAGGGAATGGGTCTTTGGAATGCGACCATGCATTATTCTTTCGTCTTCTCAAAACCAGCGTATAATCCTGCCCGCCGACGCAGCCAATGCGCCGGATAGGCCAGCCCGGGGATTAGATCATGCGCTGCTCATCGTCGTCGTTGTTCTGTACGTGCTCGACCGACAGGTGTTCATGGATCAATCAGAGTGTCTTTTTCTTCGTGTTAGTTGTAGCGTCAGCTTCTTCTCTTGCCGCACAAGAGGCAACCCTCGTAGGAACCGTCACCGACCAAACCGGCGCCTTAGTGCCGAGAGTGTCGGTTACCGTTACCAACATCCATACCGGAGTTGTACGAATTTCCCTAACGAACAGTGTGGGTCAATATGTTGCCTTTGCATTGCCGGTTGGGACATATAACGTGAAGGCGGAATCGTCCGGATTCGAAGCACAAGAATCCCCAGGAGTCGTACTGAACGTAAATGACCGGGTTCGAGTTGATTTTCAGCTGAAGATCGGCACCAGAGTAGAACCTGTTTTGGTCGAATCGACCGCTATTCGCGTCCAAGCCGACAGCGGTGAGCAAAGTTCCCTGGTAAACGGAACACAAATCTCTGAACTTTCCACGAACGGCCGGAGTATCTACAGCTATATCGCTCTGACTCCGGGCGCCTCGAATCTGATGCCATCATTTCAGCCACCGACCTCGGTGGGTGCAAACTCCAATGTGAGCTTCAACGGGAACCGGCAAGGTCACAACCTGTACCTGCTGGACGGCGGGGAGAATGACGACCGCGGTGGAGCAGGCAGCTCCATCATCATGCCCTCGATCGATGCTATCGCAGAGACGCAAACCCTCACCTCGAACTACGGCGCCGAGTATGGACTGTCTTCCGGAGGCACGATCAGTTCCGTGCTAAAGTCCGGGACCAAAGCATTTCATTTTTCGCTATGGGAATTCTTCCGCAATGACGCCTTGGATGCCCGCAATTACTTCAACCAGGCTCCGGCGCCGGTTGCAGAACTGCGATACAACCTCTTTGGCTTTAACCTAGGCGGGCCCTTCACGCTGGGGAATTTTTACAACGCGAATCGAACCAAGACCTTCTTTTTTTACAATATGGAATGGCGCCGGCTGGTTCAAGGCCAGACGCTTAACGTCACGGTTCCTCCGATCGCTTACTACCATGGCGATTTCTCAACGTCAGGTTACAACCTCGCCCAGCTGCACGCTCCGGCCGTTTGCCAAGTGTCCTCTGCCATACAGGCTGAGTCTGGAAATGAAGGACAGGCGCTGAGCGGCTGCACCAACGGCGCTCCCGATCCCACATTGTGGGTCCCTTTTGATACCAACAAAATCCCGGCAAATCTTTTGAACGGGAATGCTCTGGCGCTGCTGACTGCCGGCGGCAAATATGGCGGAATCTTCCCTGCGCCCAACGCTGGAAATGTCTTCATCGGCGGCAACAACTTGCCGACAAATGTAAGGGAAGAAATTATCCGCATCGATCAAAACGTAGGTGATAGGTTTACGGCCTACGGGCACTTTGTGGCCGAACAGGTCTCTCAGACATATGGAACCGCCCTATTTAGCCCTGACAATGTGCCCTCAATCGGAACCTCGTTTGGCAATCCGGCGTACGCTGCCGTTGTCCACACCGTTTACGTCGCCAGTCCAACCTTAGTCAACGAGGTCGCCTTTAATTACAACGGGAATCGCGTTGCCCTTGTGCCCCAGGGTTTGGTTGCGGCGCCATCCGATTTCGTCTTCAATCGCTACTTTGGCGGGCCGAACGCCGATAACCGCATTCCCTCCATCCTGTTAGTCGGAAGCACTGGAGCACGCTACGGTGCGGGGATCACTCCATGGAGGAACTCAGCGAATAGCTATCAGGCTCGGGACGATGTTTCCTGGACCAAGGGAAGACACCAGTTCCGGTTCGGGGGCAGCTGGTTGTCTTACCAGAAGGTGCAGGATTGGTCGCAGAGCACCCAGGGTCGCTTCGTCTTTACCGGCCTTTATACGGGAAACGATTTTGCCGACTATTTGCTAGGCTATGCGACAAGCTACAACGAAGGGGCCATCCAGGCCACCGGACACTGGAACAGCGTTTCATCTGCGGCGTACTTTCAGGACAACTGGCGCGCGATGAACCGGCTTACCGTGAATCTAGGTTTGCGATGGGACGGCATTCCACATACCTATGAAGCAAATAAGGAAATGTCCAGCTTCTATCCGAACCGCTATGATCCCTCGGCAGCGGCTCAGCTAAGCTCGGACTACCAGACCATTCTCCCCACCAGCCCGGGACTCGAGACCGGCCCAAATCCGATTCTGGCGGGGACACCTCTCTATCTGAACGGCATAGGTGTCTGCGGGACACACGGGCTGCCTGCGGGGTGCGTTGACGGCGCGTGGCTGAACTTCGGTCCGCGGCTTGGTTTTGCCTACGATCTGACCGGCTCTGGCAAGACTGTGCTCCGCGGGGGCTACGCCATCATGTATGAGAGGGTCCAAGGGAATGACGCGTACAACATGGCGGGAAATGCTCCGTTCTCAGCAGCAGTCGACTTTCATCTGGTGTCTCTCTCCAATCCCAGCACGAGCATTCCGATTGGTTCCACGATTCCCGCGGCGATCCCGGTCGGTAGCGTCGTTGGCCTGGAGCAGAATGATTATTCCGCACCGAGATCGAGCCAATTCAGCTTGGGCATTCAACGGTCCATCGGAAGAACCCTGCTTTCGTTGGCTTATGTAGGCACCCAGAACCGGCATCAAAATTTTTATAGCGAGACCAACTTGCCGCCGCAGGGCCTGCTGCCGGAACTCGTGACCAACAGCGCGCTCGCGCAAACCTACAATGGGAGCCTACCATACGTTGGATACAACAGCGTGCTAATGGCACAGAACGCTGCAAACGGTGATTACAATTCGATTCAGATTTCTCTCCGCGGCACGACTTTGAAAAGTGATCTGACTTTTCAGGTTGGTTACACTTATTCCCGCACCAATGATTCCTTCGATGGCATAACAGAGAGTCAGGGAGATTTATACAATGTCTCCAATCCTTACCAAGGATGCAAGTACGACTTCGGACCTTCTGCGTTTGAGATCCGAAACAACTTTTTTACCAACTTTGTCTATCGAATTCCGTTGCTAAGGAACGGCGGAAGCCGACCACTAAGAATGACCCTTGGTGGCTGGGAGATATCGGGCATCGTTACGGCCATATCCGGCGCTCCACTCAACATTGGATTAGCCGGACCAAACGTCGCGAACGTCGTTCCTAATACCGCCAACCGACCAAACAGAAACGGGACAATGATCA
>Ga0126378_10002932_pt1 | contig 12792 bp, 11 predicted proteins | sample PanSoiMetPlot_23_FD_92587 | JGI IMG/M metagenome (GOLD analysis project Ga0126378, IMG submission 92587) | Tropical forest soil microbial communities from Panama - MetaG Plot_23 | ecosystem: Environmental > Terrestrial > Soil > Tropical forest > Bulk soil | place: Panama | collected 2016-02-17
CACGCACAGCCGCGCGCGCTGTAGACGTCGAACGCGTGACCACCGAGCGGATTTGCCAGCCGTGATCGCGCAAGCGTCTGCCTAGGGCTTTCCCCACACGACCTGCGCCGACGATCGAGAGCGTGCGCTGCACAGTGCGTGCTAGCATAACTTGTATGGCATCCTCCCCACGGAAGAAATTCTCTTGCATCTGTTGTCACTCGCCCTGCTCGGCGTAATTGCGCTCTTGCGGATTCGCTGGAGGAGCTAAAACGGGCGAGCGCTGTGAGGCCCTCGCAGAACAGGAAAAGCCGCCCGGGCTGACGCGGGACGCTAGACAGCCACTTCGCTCGCACCTAACATCCTTGGCCGGACGGGCCTCGAAAATTAGCGCTTGACATATTCCTATATGGGAATGTATTGTTCCTACTGTGGCTCGCGCTTCCACTACTTCGGATGTCTTTAACGCCGTTGCCGAACCGCGGCGGCGCGACATCCTGCTCTTTCTCGCCTCGCGCGAACAGTGTGTCAGCGCCATCGGCCTGGCCCTTCGGCTGCGACAGCCTTCGGTCTCGAAGCATCTGAGTGTTCTGCGCCGGACCGGGCTAGTGCAGGCGCGGCGCGACGGCCGCCAAATTCTTTACCGGACGAACCCGAACGCGATCCGGCCGTTGCACGAATGGACAAAGACATTCGAGCGTTTCTGGCAGCATCACCTAACTCGCGTCAAACAGCGGGCTGAAGCTCAGGCCCGCGCAGAGAAAGAAGCCTGAATACAGGAAGGAAAAGGAGAAGCCATGGCAACGCCTGCAAGCGCACTGGACAGCTTGACCCTGAACGTCACCGAGGAAATTCATGTTGCCGCACGGCTGGACGCAACGTTCGCGGCGCTAATCGAACAGCTCGGTCCCTACAACGAGCATCCGGACGGTACGCCCATGCCCCTGAAACTGGAAGCCTGGCCGGGTGGGCGCTGGTTCCGCGACCTAGGGGACAGCAATGGCCATTTCTGGGGCCACGTCCAAGCGATCAAACGGCCTACCCTGCTGGAGATTACCGGTCCGCTGTTCATGTCCTATCCGGTCGTTTCCAACGTTCAATACCGGCTTAGCGAAGAGCCGGGCGGAACTCTGATTAGATTCCATCACACCGCACTGGGCCTGATTCAGGACGATCATCGCCGGGGCGTGACGCGCGGCTGGAGCCATATCCATGCGAGTGCGAAAGCCCGCGCGGAAGGACGAGGCAAGTAATCTCTACCTCGGCCATGAGAACCGGCGTGGAAACGATCTGCTGGCGCGCAGCTTTCCACCGCGCCTTTGTCAAAACCGGACATCTTCGACGGTCTAAATCAAGGAGGGAAACAAATGGCAAACACAGCAGCAGTGGAAAAGATGAATATCGTTGCACCCGTTGTGGCGGAATTTCAACAAGAGGCCAAGACGACTCGTCGCGTATTGGAACGAGTCCCGGCAAGCAAGCTGCACTGGAAGCCGCATGCCAAGTCCATGTCGCTTGGCCAACTGGCGCTGCACATCGCCTCAGTGCCGGGCCGGTTTGCACAGATTGTGCAGAAGGACGAGCACGAAATCGATCCCTCGAACTTCAGGTTTGAGGAGCCGAAGAGCACCGAGGAGATTCTCGCAGTGTTCGACAAGAGCGAGCACGATGCAGGGACTTATCTCACGGGACTAACCGACGAGCAGGCCCGCGCCAACTGGTCGCTGAAGGGGCGCGGTCGCACGATCTTCACCAAATCGCGAATGGAGGTCATTCGCATGATCATGCTCAGCCACATCTACCATCACCGCGGACAGCTTTCTGTTTACCTGCGGCAGCTCGATGTTCCGGTTCCATCGATTTATGGGCCGAGCGCGGACGACAATCCGTTCGTGTGATTCGCAGCCTGGGAGCGCCAATTCCCGATTGGCGGTCAAGCCGTCAGACATGCGGTAACCCGCCGTTCGGGAGAACGGCGCTCCTGGAGAAAAGCATCTCGTTCAAATTTACGTTAAACGCCGCGAGCGCGTTCGCGAGCCAGAGGCGGCGGCAGCGCTGGGCGTTGCGCTTTCTGTCGGCGCGGGGGTTGGCGCTGGAGATGACGCGAGGGCTTCGATCGAGGAAGTGAAACCGAGGTCGCGCTGCTTTAGGGCGCGGATTTTATCGCGAAGGGCGGCAGCGCGTTCGAATTCGAAGGCTTTGGCGGCTTCGCGCATCTGGGCCTCGAGCTGCTGAATTACCTTCACCAGCTGTTCCTCGGACGTAATCTCGCCAATGACCGAGTCTTCCGTCGGAATGGTGACGTAATCCGCGTCGATGATCCGGGCAAGCTGCATATCGACGGACTTCACGATCGACTGCGGCGTGATGTTGTGTTCGCGATTGTAGGCTTCCTGCTTGGCGCGGCGGCGATTCGTTTCCGCGATGGCTTGGCGCATCGAGTCAGTCATCCGGTCGGCGTAGAGGATGGCCTTGCCTTCGATGTGGCGCGCACAGCGTCCCATCGTCTGAATCAGCGAAGTGGCGCTACGGAGATAGCCTTCCTTATCGGCATCCAGAATCGCAACGAGAGAAACCTCCGGCAGATCGAGGCCTTCGCGGAGGAGGTTGATGCCGATGAGCACATCGAATTCGCCGCGGCGCAAATCTCTCAGAATGCGGACGCGCTCGAGCGTCTCGATCTCGGAGTGCAGATAGCGGCAGCGCACGCCGACTTCGCCGAAATATTCGGCGAGGTCCTCGGCCATGCGCTTTGTAAGCGTAGTGACGAGCACACGCTCGTTGCGCGCAGCGCGCACGCGAATCTCTTCGAGTAGATCGTCCACTTGGCCCTTCACGGGACGAACTTCGGTCTCTGGATCGACGAGTCCTGTCGGACGAATCACCTGCTCGACGAGAATGCCGCCGGATTTGGTCATCTCGTAGGGTCCCGGAGTGGCGGAGACATAGATGACTTGATTGGTGCGATGCTCGAATTCCTCGAAATTGAGCGGGCGATTGTCGAGCGCTGAAGGCATGCGGAAGCCGTATTCGACAAGCGTCTGCTTGCGCGACCGGTCGCCCGCATACATGCCGCGCACCTGCGGAACGGTTTGGTGCGATTCGTCGATGAAGAGCAGGTAATCCGAGGGAACGTAATCGAGCAGCGTCGGCGGCGCTTCACCCGGCAAGCGGCCGGACATGTGGCGAGAGTAATTCTCGATCCCGTGGCAATACCCGATGGTACGCATCATTTCGATGTCGAAATGCGTGCGCTGCGCAATCCGCTGCGCCTCGACGATTTTCCCTTGGCGCTCGAGCTCGCCTTTCCACCAATCCAGCTCTTCGTAAATGGTCTGAATGGCGCGCTCACGTTGATCGGCGGGCAAAACGTAATGCGATTTCGGGTAAATAGGCAGACGCGCGATTTCGCCGTCGCGGGAACGGATTTCTCCGGTCAACGGATCGATCTTGCGCAGGGCTTCGATCTGAGTGCCCCAGAGTTCGACGCGGATGGCGAAATCTTCGTACGGGGGATAGATTTCGAGCATGTCCCCACGCGCGCGAAATGTGCCGCGGCGAAGATCTTCGGAGCGGTCATACTGAATTTCGACCAATTTGCGCAGAATCGCTTCACGCGCAATCGACTGGCCCTTTTCGAGCATGAGCATCATGCCATAGTAGGCTTCGGGCGAGCCGATGCCATAAATGCAGGAAACGGATGCGACAACGATTACGTCGCGGCGCTCGAAAAGCGAACGCGTGGCGCTCATTCGTAGCTTATCCAGCTCGTCGTTGATGGTCGCTTCTTTTTCGATGAACGTATCGCTGGCTGGGACGTAGGCCTCCGGCTGATAGTAATCGTAATAGCTGACAAAGTATTCGACCGCGTTCTGCGGGAAAAAAGCCTTGAATTCATGGAAAAGCTGCGCGGCCAGCGTCTTATTGTGGGCAAGAACGATCGCCGGGCGATTGGCCTGCTCGATGACCTTTGCCATCGCGAAGGTTTTCCCTGAGCCAGTGACGCCGAGGAGCACCTGATGGCGCTCGCCATCGCGCACACCGTGGAGGAGCTGGGCGATTGCGTCGGGCTGATCGCCGCGTGGCTCGTAATCGCTGGCAAGCTTGAAATTCATGGTGTGGCCGCCCTCAGCTCGTCCAATCTGCTCTGCGCTGCGCAATTTTTTATTATAACGCACGCTGACAAACTGGACTTTGCGCCGATAACGCTAATTCGGCATGACCAAGTCGAAGGATATCAGGGCTTAAGCTGAACGAGCGGAATCGTGATTCGGGGGTCGCGTAAGCCATTCGTGTTGGACGGGAGCTTGCCCTTGAACATGGCAATTTCGTCGCAATCGGAGAGTTTCGGGCAGCAGACGCAATCCTTGTAGATTTTGTCCGGCAGATCCTTGCGGCGAGCAATTTCAAAGCCGAGGTGGCCGAAAAAGCCGGGCGTCCGCGTGAAGAGGCACACGCACGTGACGCTTTGGCGGCGGGCCTCGTCCATAAGCGCCTCCACAAGGGCGCGGCCCACGCCGCGGCTCTTGCTTTCAGGACTCACAGCGATCGAGCGAATTTCGGCGAGATGCATACCATACAGATGCAAAGCGCCACAACCCAGAATTCGCCCGTTTTCCTCCGCGACGACAAAATCGCGGACATTCTCCGACAGCTCGGCGAGGGTGCGAGGCAGCAGCGTGCCCGTGTCAGCATAAGGCTGGATGATGGCGTGGATGTGTTCAACATCCGGCAGAACGGCTTGGCGCGTCCGAATCATATGAGCAGAGTATAATTATGCATTCGACCGCATGAATATTCTGCAGCTTTGATCGTAACACAGACAAAGATGGTACGCGCCTTATTTGAGCTTTGTCACAGCGGCCGCGGCGGAGACGAGACTAATCTCGGACTGGGACTGAATCCGTCTTTGATTGTGAATTTTCGAGCCCGTCGAAGCGCTGGCGATCTCGTAATCCATTTGCTGATCGCTGGTCTGTGTGGAACGGACGAGAAAGCCGGTCGCGAGCGAAATGGAATCGAGGCTTTCACCCGAACCCGTCCATGAGCCGGAGACGCGGAGGCCGTTGCGGACGTAATCGTCAGGCGTAGCTTCCGAATGCGGCGAGCCGCGGCGCAGAATTGCGAAGCGCGTCAGAATGACAGCGCAAGCGTCCGACGCGATTGCACTTGCCGGAGGAGTCGCGGCAGCCTCAGGATGGCAAGGCTCGTCGCGCAAGTACGTGGATTCCGCACGGAAGATCAAATCGGACAAAGGGGCACCTTCGACAGGACGTTCGCTTTTCCATTTCTGCCCGACCGCGATGCCCGTGGCCGGGAAGGTGCTGCTCACAGCAATCTCACTGAACCAGGAGAGTGCCAATTGCGACGCGGTGCGGTCGGGGAAAATGTCCTCGATTCCTTTGATGTCGCCTATGTGGCCCCGCGAATCGACGGTGAATTCAAGTGAGCGCCCTTCGAGCTTAGCGTACTGCGCTGGGGGAGACGGTTGTGCGGGATCGAAGGCGTCGCTCTGTGCATCCGCCTTTGATTTTTCGTATATCGCGCGCAAGCGAGGCACGGATTGACTACTGCCGCCGGACGCATCCAGAACATCGAGGAGCACTTCCAGATGAATGCTCACAGTTGAGCCCCCCGCGCCTTCGGGATTGAGAATGGGGGTAGTGACTTTTCCCGACGTTGTGGTGCGGGATTCGATCAGATACCGGAACGTTTCACCGGCGATGTAGTTCGGCGCGATGCGGACCCGATTGCCCGCGCCTAAGGAAACCGCGAAAGCCGACGCGAATAAGAGCACGCCGACAGAGCGTAGAAACCATCGTCCAGTGATTCCGATAACGAAATTTTCATGCACTGTGGAAACGCTAGCACACGGATTGAGAATGAGGCAAACGAGACCCGGCCGCGTGGGCGAGGAAAAATCAGCGAGAGCGGCGGAAACCGGAAGGCAAGATCGGCGACGCCTGCGGGGCGGCGAGGGTTCCGGTCAAACGGAAGCCTGCGCTTTGCGCGGCCCGAGGTTCCGGCAAATCGGAGTCGATTTTGAATCGCAAATCGAGACCGCCTCCAAAATCAAAAGTTCCCGAACCATCTGCGCCCGCGAATTCACCGGCGACCAGTTGAAGACGCTGAAACTGAATCTGGCCATGACTGCAGGCGAAGTCAGCAGAGCCCTCGGGGAATCGGGTATCGCTGGCACTCGATTTTTCGCCCAATGATCTCCATAAATCGAAGTGGAGTAATTCAGGGCGCGTTACGCGCGCGGCTCCTCGGCAGGTGAGAGAAGCAATGAGATCGGACCTGCCGGCGCCTCGAGCAGCGAAGGAACCCTGGCCGCTGGCAGTCACGGCGCTAAAGCCCGCTAGCGCCGGAGCCAGTGCGATCAATGCCGATGCGTCAACCCGAGAAAACTCGAGATCGGCGTGATACGAAGGAAGAGCTTCGAGATTCGCGTCGAATGAGCCGGTCAGTTCGCCGCCATAGAACTGGCCATCGGCATTGGCGACTGTGATCCGGTGACCATGAAGCGCGAGGTCGCCCTGCAACCGCGACACGATAAGTCGAGCGAGGGCCAAATGACCGACGGTGACGTGTCCGATCGCCTGAAGATCATCAGCCGGAGGGCTCGTTTCCGAGCGCGAGTTCAAGAAAGGCAGCATGCGATCAATAAAGCTTTCACGCCAGCGCGAATTGAGCCAGCGATCAAGATCGGAAGCGGAGAGCTGATCCGCCGCAAGATCGAATTGCCATGGTATCGATGCGTCGCGGCGTTCGAACATGCCGCTCCAGCGGGCGCCGAATGCCTGTGCGGAGGTCAACTTGAAGCGGCGGACTCCGGGTTTCAGCTCAATGCGTCCGTTGATTTGCTCTATTGGGAGATTCAAAAAAGGGACGCGCAGGACGACGCCACTGGGAGCGCCCGACGTCATGCCGAATTCCATCCAACCAGAAATCTCGCGCAAGGCGTCAGCCAGGTGAGCGCCGGGTTGCTCCCGCCACCGGAGGTCACAGGCAAATGGCCCTGTGACATCCCAGCCGCGCGCGATGTTCCAGCCGAATGTATTGGCTCCGGCGATCAAGTCACGGACCTGAATCGTAGAACCAGAAATACGCCATACCGGAAGATCGTTGGGCTTAGCGATGTCCTCGAAACGCAGTGAGCCCGTAGGATGGCGCGGCGTGCCCCAAGAGACGCTTACCGGAGCGATGGAAGCAATCCCATGACGATTCGCATGGGCGTGGCCGGCGTCGTTAGCATAGCGAATCTGCAAGGGCCCGACGTGAGCCGGCCTGGACAGCGCCGGCCCTGAGAAATCGAGGCCATCGGTTGAAAGCTCAGTCCGCTCAAGGTGTGGCGGCCAGCCGGAGGTAGCCGCATCGACGTGAGCGACCCCGCGCACATAAAGACCGTCTGCGATGCCTGGATGAAATGCGTGCGCCCACGCGAAAGCATCGCTTGCGTCGATCTCAGCTGAAGCAGAGGCAAACAAGTGTTTGCGGGATAAAGGTTCTGCACTCCAACCGAGACGGCCGCTGACATTGACGTTCGAGCGGGGCGCCTCGATCGTCGCGTGCCTCAAAACGAGATAGGACGAGGATGGGTCCCACACGACAATTGCATTCACATTGAGCGACGGGTTGTCAGGCCGCAGCGCCAAGTCCCAGCGATGAAGCTGCTGCACTTGAGCCCGGGAACTAAATGTCCAACCATCCTGATCGGCTTCTGTGCGCGCTTCGACGGAAAGAGACAAAATGCCGCGAATTCCGAAGTCGTTGTCGCAGACCAATCGAAGCACGTCGGGCAGCGACGCGTCAGTCCACCTGAGATTGACCGCCGCAGGACGAAGACGGGAAGAGGTACCTCCTACTTCTCCTAACACCTGGACGAATCCCGGCTGTTGCAGGACAACCGCAGCGCGCCAGGGGCTGGCTTGAAAGCTCAGTTTCCAGCGGTCGGCTCCGTTCATTTCCGCCGTGCCCGTGACTCCCACCAAGGCAAAGGGAAGCCTCTTGTCAATTAGTTTGACGTTGATCCGGCCATCATCGATTTCAATGCGTGCGAACCGCTTAACGGAAGACGGTGTGACCGGACCGGCAAAGCCGTGCGGCAAAGCTTGCGCACTCGGCCGCGGAAGCCACTCAGCCACATTCCACTCTCCCGTGGAATTGCGAACCAGATTCAGACTCGGATGAATGAGGGAAATGGCGCCAAACTCGATGCGGCCACGAAACAGACTTCGCCAACGCAACCGAACGGTCATCGAATCCGCACGAAGGAAATATTCAGCGCCGAAGCGCGGGTCCTCGGCAACGACTACCGAGCGCGCCTCGATGACGGGGCCATCCCAAAAGGTGAAATGATAACTGCCGACCTCAACGGGGCGGCCAATCGCGGCTTCGAATTGAGAAGTAAGAATCCGGCGCAACCGCGTGTGCTGAATGGCGAGGGAGACGCCTTCCGCCGCAATCCATAGCAAAACTAGAGCAAGGGCAATTCGCTTCGGCCAACGCCAGGACGCAGAACGCTGATAGGAAGCCGATTGAGCGGGCTCGGTACTCGAAATTGGCTCGACGTAGATTTCAGACATAGGGAATCGCGGCGCAACTAACGGACGAAACGGAGCAATCTGTGCCAACGCGTCTCGCTAGGAAGGTGAAAGAGCGCTCCGCTGATGCCCCGCAGCGAGCCGAGAAGGCTGCGGTCCGCGTAATCGCCCGCAGTTGCCCGCACAGACCAATAGACCAGAATTGGCCGGCCTATGATGGCACGGCGATCGACAAAACCCCAGTACCGGCTGTCGAGACTGCTGTTCCGGTTGTCGCCCATCACGAAATAATGATTCGGCGGGACAACGAGTTCGCCATCGTGAACATAATTCTTGATTTGACCGGCCCATTCAGGACGCAGCCCCATCGCAGCAAAATGGCCTGCCGGTGGGAAATTCTCGCTCAGCGGATCGTAGGCCGCTAGATCGTGATACGCGTAGGCCTCGGGGACCGTCGATTCATTGATATAGAGCTGCTGGTCAGTGATTCGAATGCGGTCCCCAGGCAAACCGATCACACGTTTCACGTAGTGTGCATGATCGTCGTAGGGAAAGCGGAAGACAATGATGTCTCCGCGGCGCACCGGCCGATACGGCAAAAGCTTCTCATACCAGGCGCCGCTACCCTCGAAGATGAATTTGTTGACCAGGAGATGATCGCCGACCAGCAAGGTCGGCTCCATGGATTGGGATGGAATCTTGAATGCTTGGACAACGAAGGTGGTACCAAACAGAACGAGCAGGATAGTAACGAGAAGAGACTCGAGAAAATCGATCAGGGAACTCCCCTGCGCTTTTTCTTTGGTCTCCGAGTGCGACCGCTCGGGTACGGAGGCCTCGATTGATTGTGGGAATGAAGAGTCTGTCGCCATTTGTCGCCTATCCAATCCCACTCATCGATTCCTCAACCGATTTCGCCGATGGATGCGAGGCCTTCGAGCGCAGTCCGTGCGGCGGACTGCTCGGCTTCCTTCTTGCTGCGACCGTGTGACGAGGAAAGCCTGCGGCCATCATGCCAGACTTCGACCTCGAACATTTTTTGGTGTTGAGGCCCGGACTCACCTCGAATCTTATACTCTACCGTAGTGAGACCCCTGCGCTGAAGCCATTCTTGCAACGCGGACTTGTGGTCAGGACGTTCGAGTCCCTCGACGCCGTTTTGCAGGGCTGGGATGAGGAGGGTGCGGCGCAAAAATGCAGCTGCAGCGCTCAGGCCTGCGTCCAGGTAGATGGCGCCGACGATCGCTTCGTACGCATCGGCAAGTAATCTGAGCTTCTCGCGGCCACCGGTCTTCTCTTCCCCGGGACCAAGGCGCAAGTGGCGGCCCAGCTTCAGCCGGCGCGCGGCGGTGTGGATAGAAGAGGCACTGACAAGCTTGGCGAGGCCTTTCGAGAGTTTTCCGGAGTCCCAGTTAGGAAAGGATTCATAGAGCTGTTCGCTGGCGACCAAGCCGAGAACGCGATCGCCCAGGAACTCGAGCCGCTCGTTGTCGATTCCGCCGGCGCCCTGGCGGTGGGATCGATGGGTGAGCGCCCGTTCAAGCCGGTCAGGATACTCGAAGCGATAGCCAAGTACCGCTTCGATTTCCTCGCGCTCCTCTTCTGTCATGATCTCGCGGTTTTGCCCTTGCTATCTGGCTTGTTTCTTGACTGCATCCGCACGCTGCTTGCACTGATCCCGCAAGGCGCCCGGAATCTGGCCGCAACGATTGAACGCGTCGGCCGCTTCACTGTATCGGTTCATGCTCTGCAGGTCGAGTCCTAACACGAAAAGGTCCGTGGGGTCCGGGGTTCCCGCGCTTTGAGTGGCCTGCTGCAGTTCTTTTGCCGAGTCTTCGGAATTCTTTCGACGGAAGTAATCGAGACCTAAACCGCTGTGTGCCTGGGACAAGAGGTTGGCCTTCGTTTCACCAAACTGCTCGTCAGTCATGTTGGCCGGCTTGGCCATCGTGCCAATCACCTCGATGGCATGCTTTTCGTATTTTTCGGACTTATCGAGATCATTCGCCGCATTCGGATCACTCGGATTCAATGTATGGGGAATAACCCAGCCGATGATCACCAGGACGGACGGATCATCCGGATTTAAGGTAAGAGCTTTTTCCCCACTGGCATAGAAGTTCTTCCAGTCTTGTTTCGCGTAGTAAGCGTGAGTAAGCCCCGCGTAAACGGCTTCGGCATAGCGGCTCATCGGATATTTCTGAACAAACGCTTCGCCCAGCTTGATGCGGGTATCGGGATCCTTGGGGTCGGAATCATAGAAAACTTTGTAAGCCGCTTCCTCCTGTGGATCCACTTTGAGCGCCAGGTTTTGAGTTTTCTCTAACGAACGCTGTTCCATCTGCTGGTTTGTAGCTTTTTGTTGCTCCACCTCCGGCACGTAATTGGGATTCGTGCCATTTTGGGCGCGGCCAATCGCCGGACACAAAAGAGTGGCTGCAAAGCAAACCGCCGCTGGGGAAACTCTAGCGGAATTAAATGAGCGCTTCATATCTTGCCTTCCTTTGAGGCCGGGCACGTTGACTTTCATTCTAACCTAACGGCTGGCGAGCTTCTTCATCGCATCCGCGTTTTCTTTGCAGCGACCCTGCAGCCCACTCGGCATGGCGGCACAGCGCCCGAACATTTCGGCTGCTTCACCAGGGCGATTCAGATTCTGCCAATCGATCCCCAGCACGTACAGATCTGTCGGATCTGGGCTCGAATTGTTCTGCACCGCCTGCTGAAGCTCCTTCACGGAACCGCCGAAGTCGTCGCGGCGAAAACAAACGAGCCCTAGGGCGCTATGCGCCTGAAGAGATTTCTGAGCCTTCAGTTCGGCGAACTGTACGTCTGAAAGGCTGTTAGGCTTCGGCATCCTCGCCAGTACTTCAAGCGCGTGCCTTTCGTATGTCTCAGCCTTGTTCAATAGCATGCCTGCATCAGGTTCGTCGGGATGGTATTCGTGTGGAATCACCCACCCAACCGTCGTGAGTACATCGACATCGTCGGGCTTGAGAGCGAGGGCGCTATCGGCGGCCGCGTAAGCGTCGGGCCAGTCCTCTCGCGCGATATACGCATTCACGAGGCCTGCCTCTACGGCTTCCAGAAGCACGCTTTTCGGATACCTTTGAAGGAAAGCCTTGCCAAGCTGAATCTTCTTGGCTGGCTCTCGATTCTCGTCATAGAAGGTCTTGTAATCGGCAAACTCCTTCTTGTCGATTCCCTGCCCTTGCCTTTGCACATCGGTGAGCATGTGGAGTTCGGTCTGGAGGGAGTCGACGCCCGCGCTCTGAGGTGTAGCTTGCTGGCCGCCTTGGACGGCCATTTGCGAATGCGCGAGAGACGCCAGAGTCAAAAAAACAAACGCGACTGACAAGCTGCGAAGCGAGCATCGCATTGATGGAATTGTCGGATTCACGTTTTCCTCCCCGCCAGCGTACCCCGCGCCAGCGTAATGCCAATCAGGTAAGAGGCCTACGGCTGGCGGTCGTCTCCCGGCCGCTGGGGAGCCGTATAAGCGGTTTCCACGCCGCTCTGAGCTGCCACGCGCGCCGCTTCCGGTGCGCCTTCGATACCGAGTGCCGCTGTATATTCTTTCAAGGCAAGGTCGCGCTCACCCTCGAGGTCATGAATGCGGCCGAGATATACATGGGACCAGGCCATGATCGCCGGATCGATCGGCGCCGCAGACGCTTGAGAGCTGCGCGAATTCTGCAAATATATGAGCCGTTCAAACAGGCCGCGGGCTTCATCAGCTTTGCCAGAAAGTACGGACGCGATCGCGAGACCATAGAGTCCGCGCGGCTCGTCCGGATATTTGGCTAGCACGGTTTGAAAGGCCGCATTAGCGGCCGACGCATCCCGGCTGGCGATCGCCCGATCGCCTTCGGCGAGCCAGCGCTCGAGTTCCGAAGGCTGTGCCTCGGCAGCCGTTTCGCCGTGCGCGTCACGAACAGGTGTGGATTCCGCAGGCGCAAATGCGAAATTCTTGAGGCGGGCCTTTTCAGCGTCCACGCCAATTCCGGCGATTAAATCCGGGAAGTAATACGAGATTGCCGGCTCATCCTTCTCGAATTTCCGCAATTGAGTGACAAAGGGGCGGACGAGGATGAAGCCGGACTCGTCCGCATCTCTCATTTCCGTTTCGAGACGATCTGGCGCCAGATGGCGGAGCCTCAGTTCAACCGCCTTGATTAAACATTCGTCGGTGAATGAGACAAAATCAGTCCGATAGTCCTGCGGCAAGCGCGGAGCGCGGGCCGCGATGTTGAGAAGGTCGCGGCGG
>Ga0126378_10002933_pt1 | contig 12791 bp, 10 predicted proteins | sample PanSoiMetPlot_23_FD_92587 | JGI IMG/M metagenome (GOLD analysis project Ga0126378, IMG submission 92587) | Tropical forest soil microbial communities from Panama - MetaG Plot_23 | ecosystem: Environmental > Terrestrial > Soil > Tropical forest > Bulk soil | place: Panama | collected 2016-02-17
ACTTTCGTGACCTTCCCGGCGCCGTCGAACTGCGCCGTTAGATCCGCATTGATCCCCGCGAAGTAAGTCGGCAGGTTCAGCTTTTCGTACCGCCGGACAACCTCGTCCCGAAGCGTCGGATTGAAATGCACGGCGTACTGATCGATCAGCTTCCTGATCGCCTCGTAATCGCCCTCGGCTTTAATGCGCATCAGTTCGGCCAGCAGCATTCCGACCCCTTCGCGCATCTTCTTGTAGTCCTTCACGACCAGGAACGTCTTCCCGTCCCGCTGCGCCGTCGCTATCGCGCCGGTCTTGTCCATGATGTAGTACGCGATGAGCGCGCGGTTCCTCTGATGATCTTCTTCGATCGTGTCACCCTTCGGGATCCGCCGAAGCTGCGTCAAAGCCACGCGCGCCGCGTCGTTATACATAACGCGGCCCACGTCGTTTGACGAAATAATCCCCAGTTCCGCCAGCTTCGGATCGAATACATTCCACAGCGCCATCAGATCAGCCCGAGCCTCCTCGAGCGTCGAAAAATACTCCTTCAGATAGAACGAGGCGTCATGCGTAAGCTTCGGGCTGAGCTTGCCCGATCCATGCCCGATCACTTCGTGCATCGCCGTCAGAAGCTGCTCCGATTCCGGGCCATACTTCTTATCCAGCGCCGCCTCTTCCGGCGAATAAACGAACTCGTCGATTACCGAGGGCCCCGTCGCCGCATCCAGCGCTCTCATACTCCCCGTAAACAGAAAACTCTTCGAGCCGTACTTAGCGCGAATCGCGTCCTCGTTAGGCAGGTTGTCGCCGGTCGTCGTGACATGAAAATCACCGGTCTCCACCGTCGTCTCAACTGCCTTCGCCACCGGCGGCTGGACACCTTGCTTCTTGTAGCGTGAATCCCAGGGCGCGCGGTCCTCGAAATACTGCGCGTTCGAAGCGATCTTCAGAATCGTCGCGGAGAGCTTTTGATCTGTGATCGAGACGAAACTCTGCGCTGTCCCTTTTGCGCCGCGCGCGTCGCGGTAAATCTCGATGAAACCATTAGCGAAATCCACGGGTTCGTCATCCTGAACCCAGTCGATCCCGAATTTCAGCCAGTCCTTGTTCTCACCGGTCTGGTAATACCGGATCAGATCGTCGATCACGACTACCTGTTTCGGCTCCGCGTAAGCCTTCGCCTTAGTAAAGCAGTCAATCGCGTGCCCCAGATACCCGGCATACAAACCCGGAGGAACCTTTCCGTCAGGCGTTCCCGCCCGATATACCTGCTCGATGATCTTTCCGTTCTCCCGCGTCACCCGCGAATTCAGCCGGTATTTTTCCGTGAAGCCCTTGAGGTCCGCGAGGCTCACCCCGAAATAGAAGTTGTTGGCGCTCGCCTGGATGATGTCCTTGCCGCCCGACGGGCTCTTCGCCGTAATCAGCGGCTCGAAATCGGGATCGAACAGGGACTGTGACAGCGCGTCAGCCTCCCCAGCCAGTTCCCCGTGCCCGGCCTGCTCCAGAGCGTGCTTCAGATCCGCCAGAGCGAACCCGGGCATCACCTTCTGCGAAGTCAGCTCATTGTGATTGCCCTTGTTACCCCAGAACACCTTGGTGAAATCGGCGATCTTGCCGTATACCGCCGGGTCCACCTTGGCATTATTCGCGACGACCGCTTCCAGAACCTTCTTCTGCCGGAGCCCGAACCGCGACTCCTGATCGTAAATGATCGGGTCGATCGCAATGGCCGCCTGGCTGAGCCAGTATCCCAACGCCTGTTGCTTCGGCGTGAGAGTTTTAAAACTCTCCGCCTCCACCTGAATGAACGCGGTTTTGTCGACCCGATCGACAACCGAAGACGCGGCGGCGGCCGCCGTAACCGCCATCAGGCAGATTGCAAGTATTCGCACGAAACTAAGTTTGCCATGGATCGTAATTCCCCACGCTCCAGAGGTGGCCCTCGGGATCTTTGCAGGTGAAACCGCGCCCGCCGTACTCCTTGTCCTCGATATCCATAGCCATCTCTGCGCCCGCTGCCTTAGCCTGATTGCAAACCGCGTCCGGGTCCTTCACCACCAGATAGATGCCATGAGTGTTGGCCCCGCCGATTTCGAACGGCTGTTTCATCATGCGCCCGTATCCGTTATCGCTCACCGACCCCAGCATGATCATGCCCTTGCCGAGCGTGAGTTGGGCGTGAGCGATGGTGCCGTCCGGATTAGGATAGACCGCGTTTTTCTCGAACCCAAAAGCGCGGCACAGCCACTCAATAGCGGCTGGCGCGTCCTTGTAACGAAGCGATGGAATAACAGTCATGCCCCGATTATTCCCCTCCACCCAATCCGCTGTCCTGGGAAAAAGCGAAATGTGTACGATGACCCTATGCTCAATCTCCACGCGGTGAAAATCGCGGTTCCGGAAGGCGCCAATATCGTGCTCGGCCAGAGCCACTTCATCAAGACCGTCGAGGATGTCTACGAGGCAATGGTCAACACGGTACCGGGCATCAAGTTCGGAGTCGCCTTCAACGAGGCGTCCGGACCCTGCCTGATCCGCGCCGACGGAACCGACGAAGCGATGCGCGCCGCGGCCTTGGAGATCGCTACCTCCGTCGCAGCGGGCCACTTCTTCGCAGTGGTCATGCGCGACAGCTTTCCCATCAATGTTTTGCGCGCCATTCAGAATGTCCCCGAGGTCTGCTCCATCTTCTGCGCGACCGCAAATTCGGTGGAAGTGATCGTCGCCGAGACGGAACAGGGGCGCGGCGTCCTCGGCGTTGTCGACGGTTCGTCGCCCAAGGGCATAGAGACCGAAGATCATATCGCCGAACGCCGTCAGTTCCTGCGAAAAATTGGTTACAAACGATAACCAGACCCGTCGTCGCAAATCAAATGCATCGCGCAATCGCTCTCGGCGTCTCAATCCGATAGCTCCGGTCCGCCGCGCGGGATGCGCTGCAACACGAAAAAAAGTCCATAGGGCGGCGAAAGCGTTGAATGGACAGGAACGGTCGCCTGCCAACGCTATGAGACTTACGTGTGTTCTTACGCTCTGCTTTCTTTTGGCTGCGGAATGCTTCGCCCAGCAGACCGCCAGCCGCCCGAAAATCGGCGTTGCTCTCGAAGGAGGCGGCGCGAAAGGCCTCGCGCACATCGGCGTCCTTCAGTGGTTCGAAGACCATCACATTCCCATCGATTACATCGCCGGTACCAGCATGGGCGGTCTCGTGGGAGGCCTGTACGCCGCTGGCTATAGTCCGGCGGAAATACAGAAGATTGTCGAGGGCGTCGACTGGGACGATGTGCTCTCGGGTCAGACTCCGTATCCGGCGCTGGCGTTCCGCCGAAAGGAGGATTATCGGGACCTCCCGAGCAGTCTGGAGATCGGTCTTCGCCACGGAGTACAACCGCCCGGCGGACTCAACTCCGGCCAGGCGGTCCGGATGATCATCGACCGATACGTGTTCCCGTATTCCAATGTCGCGAATTTCGACCAGCTGCCAACGCCGTTCCGTTGCGTCGCGACCGATCTGGTCACCGGGAAGCCCTTCGTCTTCCAAAAAGGTTCCTTGCCGAACGCCCTGCGAGCGACCATGTCGATTCCGGGAGTCTTCTCACCCGTGAAGGAGAGCGGCACGGTCTTGGCGGACGGCGGGCTGCTCAACAATTTGCCAACCGATATCGTCAAGCAAATGGGAGCCGACATTGTAATCGGCGTGCACCTGAGCACCGGCCCGGTCACTCCCCAGAATCTGACCTCGTTGTTTCAGGTCGCAGGCGCGTCTACCACAGTCATGATCGCCGCCAACGAACTCCGGGGCATCGAACGAGCCGACATTCTGGTCACTGTCGATGTGACTGGCTATTCCACGCTGGACTTCTCGCGCACGGCCAAGATCATTCCGTTGGGCGTTCAGGCCGCCGAGAACCGCGCGGCTGTCCTCTCCCCCTTGAGAGCGAACGACGATGACTGGAGGCGTCACGTCGCGACGCGCGAATCACGGATCGTCAAAGCGCCGCCCGCCCCGGCGTTTATCGAAGTCGCGGGTACATCGCCGAACATCGCGAAGGATATCCAGGAACAGATGACGCCTTTCCTGGGTAAACCGGTCGATACCACGCGTCTCGGGCCGGCGCTCACTCAGCAGGTGGGCATCGGACGTTTAAACAGTTTGAGCTACGGTTTGGTCGACAGCAATAACCAGACCGGATTGCAATTGAACGCCGAGGAGAAAGATTACTCTCCACCATGGCTCAAGCCGGCGATCTCGATCGACGGGTCCAATCCGGATAATGTGCAATTCACATTTGGCGGCCGGCTAACATTTCTCGACCTCGGCGGTTATCGCTCGGAGCTTCGGGCCGATTTTGTAGTCGGCTCCACTTATGCGTTCGCCTCCGAGTATTACCACCCGTTTACTGCCACCAGTCGCTGGTTTGTGGCTCCTTCAATTACCGTCTCAAGGAGCCCGCTGAATCTCTACTCGCCAAACAACACTCTTCTCGCGGAGTACAAAGTGAATCAGTTTGGCGGCGGAGCCGATGTGGGCTACGCCATCGACCGTTTTAGCGAACTGCGAGTCGGCTACGAGACCGGTTACGAACGAATAACGCGCTGGGTGGGAAACCCGCTTCTGCCTACAGTGTCCGGTAGAACCGGAACAACCCGAGTCCGTTACGCGCTCGATCGGCTCGATGATCCCATAATTCCGAGGCGTGGCATTGCGGTTCTGGGCACGAGCGGCTACGCGGACGCCAATCCCGGTTCCAGTGAGGGCATTCCCTTCCTTCAGGCTACGGGTGAGGGATTTCTGCCGGTCCGAAAGTCATCTTCCGTTTACGCCATCGTGGAAGGGGCCACGACGTTTGGCTTTAACAAGACAGGAATTCCCCTCTACTCGCTCGGTGGCCCAAACCGGCTCGCGGCCTATGGAGAGAATGAATTTTTGACGGACCGGTACGTGTACGGACGGGTGGGCTATCTTCACCTGCTTGCGAAGATGCCGCCGTTCCTGGGAAGCGGCGTGTACGTGACGGCGCATTATGAGATCGCGACAACAAATTCCCTGTTTTCGGGCTCTCGCTTGCCCAACGACGGCGCTGTTGGCCTGATCGCCAAAACTCTCCTCGGGCCTTTCTACATCGGCGGAAGCGTCGGCGACGCGGGCCATCGCAAGTGGTTTTTCCAGTTCGGCCGCGTATTCTGAGTTTTGAGCGGTTCACGGTCGTAGCCGCTCGCAGCAGAAGACCGCGAACCCATGCAGACACTAAGCTCCAGCCAGACGGCCCTCGTCTGGTCTATCGCAGGCGGAACGATTGCCGGCGTCATGTTCCGGCCCAAAGAATGGCCCGAGGCCGTGTGGGCCTGCCTCGGCGCCGCGGTCCTGATCCTCTGCGGATTAGTGCCTTTCCGGAACGCCGTCGGAGCCGTCGGAAAAGGTGCCGACGTCTACCTCTTTCTCACCGGAATGATGCTCTTGGCCGAGCTCGCCCGGATCGAGGGCGTCTTCGACTGGCTTGCCGCTTTGGCGGTTCGCGCGTCCAGGCATTCGCGAGCCCGCCTGTTCACGCTGGTCTACGGCGTGGGCATCCTGGTGACGGTCTTTCTCTCGAATGATGCCACCGCCGTCGTGCTCACCCCGGCTGTTTGCGCCGCTGTTCGCAAAGCGCGCGCTGACGCCCTCACTTACCTCTTCATCTGCGCATTCATCGCGAATGCCGCCAGCTTCGTTCTCCCGATTTCAAATCCGGCCAATCTCGTCGTCTACGGAAAAGGTCTTCCCCCGCTCGTTCCGTGGCTGCGGACTTTCCTCGTTCCTTCGGTCTGCTCGATCCTCGCTACCTATCTGGCGCTTCGATGGGCGATGCGCGCCGAACTCGCTGGAAAAATCGATGGTGTCGACAACATACCCTTCCTATCTCGGGAGGGGCGTCGCGCAGCCTGGGGAATTCTCGGCTCGGGAGCCGTGCTCATCGCCGCCTCCGCATTAGGCCTCGACCTCGGACTGCCTACGTGCCTCGCCGCCCTGTTTGCCATCGTGGTCGCCACGCGCCTGCGGGGTCAGACGATTCGCGATGTCGCCTCGGGAGTCTCGTGGAGCATCTTGCCGTTAGTCGCCGGTCTGTTCGTTCTGGTCGAGGCGCTGAATCGGGCGGGCGCTCTTGCGGCCACCACGCAATGGCTGCAAGCCTTCGCCGCCATGCCGCGTCTCGCCGGCTCCCTCGCCGCCACATTCGGCGTCGCGGCGCTTTCGAACATCATGAACAACCTTCCGTCCGGTCTGCTGGCAGGCAGCGCAGTTCAGGCGACCCACGTCGGGCCCTGGATTCGGGACTCCGTGCTCATCGGCGTCGATATCGGCCCGAACCTCTCCGTCACCGGCTCTCTCGCGACAGTGCTCTGGCTGATCGTTCTCCGCCGTGAGGGAATTCAGATCACCGCCGGCCGATTTCTGAAGATCGGCGCAATCGTCATGCCACCGGCGCTGTTCCTTGCCACGCTCGGCGTTGCGTTGTTCTCGCGTTAGCTCGCGAAGATGTTGGTATTCAGAAACTCATTCCGCAAGCGTCCCTGCGCGTCGAATTTCGAAGCCAGCTTCACAAAATCGTCGAACTTCGGATATCGCGCCCGCAGATCCGCATGCGGAACCGTAAACAGCTTGCCCCAGTGAGGACGCGGCTGATAGGGCCCCAACTCCCTCTCAATGACCGGCAGGAGTCGCTGCACGGCAGGCCAGTCCTGCTTCCATGTGAAGTGAATCGCTACGCTCGGCCGTTGATACGCCGGGCTCATCCACAAATCATCCGCCGCAATTGTTCGGATCTCCGTAATCAGCAGCAGCGGTGAAACCTGCTCGTGTAACCGCGCGACCGCCATGATCGCGTCCATCGCATGGCGCCGCGGCACGAAATATTCGGTCTGCAACTCCTTCCCCGCGCTCGGAGTGAATCCCATCTTGAAATGAGGCAACCGGTCGTACCAGGGTCCCGGCTTCCCCAACTGTTCTGTACAATTCTCAGCCGAAAGTTCCGCAATCGGGTGCAAGTTCCGGGTCGCCAGCCTTGCCCCATAGAACTCTGCCGGGGCCGCAAACGGCTTGCTGGCATCGGTCCTCGCCTTAATCCAGACCTCGTTAACGCGCTCATTCCGCCAGTCGGTAAACAGGCTAACGCTGTAGCCGCTCGCCTGAATCGCGTCGAAATGGTCCCTCATCTGCGAGAACGGCAGATTCTCATAGACATACTGACGAACCTGATACGTCGGCTGAACGTCCAGCACGACACGAGTGATCACTCCAAGCGCCCCGAGTCCCACAACTGCAGCGGGAAAGACGTGAGTATCGGCGCGCGAAAGCTTTGCGACATCGCCATCCCCCGTAACCATTTCGATCTCCGCTACGGCGGTCGAGAGATTCCCGTTTCCCTCACCCGATCCGTGCGTGGCAGTCGTCACCGCGCCGGCCACGGAGATGTGCGGAAGTGAGGCGAGGTTATGCAGCGCAAGCTCCTTGCTCTCAAGGAAAGGAGCCAGTTGCCCATAGGTAACGCCCGGCCCAACCGCAACCATTCGGTTTTGTGTGCCGACGATCAGCATCTCCTGCATCGGCTTCAGAGACAGGAATTCGTCGTGGCTATCCGCTATGGAATTGAAGCAATGCCGCGTGCCGAGTACCTTGAACTTCTTTCGCGACTTTACAAACGATCGGACCTGATCTGCCGACGACGCCTCAGCCAGGCGATCCGTGCCGTATGCCAGATTACCCGACCAGTTCGAAAGCCTTTCGTTCGCCGCATCCGCCGAGAAAGGCTGAAGCATCCCGCTAGCCGCGCCCGACGCCAGCAGATTGAGGAACGTGCGCTTGTTCATTTCTCATTTCCCAGCCTGATCCAGCCGCAGAAACCGAGCCGCATTGTTATACAAAATGTCGCGCTTCTGCTCCGGCGTCAGATACTCCGCCGTATCGATAATATTGATCGACTGAGCCATCAGATTCGGCCACAGCAATTGGTCCGTGCCGTACATCACGCGATCCTCAAACCCGGCTTCCACGATCCGCTCAATATACCGGTTGACCTCTTTAATCGGATAGCTCCAGATCAACCCGGCCACATCGACGTAAACATGCGAATTCGCCTGCAGTAATGTCAGCAGGTTATCGATCATCGGATATCCCGCGTGCATGATCCAGAGCCGCAGTTTTGGATGCCGGGCAAGCAGGTCTTCGAACAGCAGCGGATCTCCCATCGAACCGCGAAACTTCGGCGTCGACAAGTTGGCCCGCCCCGATCCGCCCGTTCCCATATGCACACCCACGGGAATATCCAATTCCTCGGCCAAAGCGAAGTACGCGTCCACCGCCGGATCGCTCGGCGACATGCCCTGATACTGCAGCCCGACCTCACCCATGATCTGAAATCCGCCCGTGGTGAAGGCTTCACGCAGCCGCTTGAGTTCCGCGTCCTTCTTCGGCCCGCTCAGCGCCGTCGCATCGAAGCTGGTCCCGCGAATGACTCGCTTCGGCGCGTCGGCTTTCCATTGATTGACGGTCTTCTCATCGCCCATCACCACGGCGGTGACGTTCATCCGCTCCATCTCGGCCAGCACCTCTTTTTCGTAGGCATCCGGAGTTTTCGCCGGAAGCAGAGGATTCGCGCACGGCACGGTCTTCCAACCGAATCGCGACTCCTGCTGTTTCGGATCGGACGCCAGGAACGCCGGCGTGTTGGCGCATGCCGGTTGTCCGCCCATGCTCATCGCGGCATGAACGTGCATATCGATAATCGGAGCGCGCAGGGTCGCATTCTGAGCATAAGCGAGACCGGCGGCGACGGCGAGGACGCCGGACAGACGGGAAAGCCTCATAGGAAGTACCTCTCAGTGTACGATCCATAAGAAATGACGCGTTGCATATTTTTCGCGCTCCTCACAACGATTGCTGCGGCCCAGACCCGCAACGCGCCAGAGATCGCAATCACTCTGACCGGACAGTCCATGATTCGGTCCGATATCCGCGAGACCGCGCCCGCAGCCGTTCCGGCGATCAAAGAGTTGCTGAAGGGCGACGTCATCTTCACCAACTTCGAAGGCGCGGTGGCCGAAAAAGGCGAGTCGATCCGCGAAGGCCGGGGTTTTCTCACCCCGCCCGAAGCGCTCGACGCGCTGACCGCGTTCGGTTTCAACCTGCTGGCTTTGTCCGGCAATCACGCGTTCGACCTGAAAGTCTCCGGCATTCAGAACACGATGCGAGAAGCGGACAAGCGCAAAATCGTCCACGCGGGCACTGGCGCCAACCTGGCGGAAGCCGCCGCGCCGGCTTACCTTCACACTCAGAAGGGAACGATTGCGTTGATCGCAAGCGCATCCGGCCTCATTGCGCCGGGCGCCAGAGCCACCGCTGATCAACCCGGCGTCAACGAACTTCGCGTCATGTCCGGCGATAAGCAGAACGAAGCCACCGTCGATCTGCCCGGGGCGCCAGCAAACGCGCCGAATCCGGAGGATGCCCAACGCATCCTCCAAAACATCCGCCAGGCTCGCGCACAGGCCGATCTCGTGATCGTCTACCAGCACAACCACGTCTTCGGAAACCACTCGTTTTCGACCATCTTCACCGAAGGACTGGCCGAACGTCTCGCCCCGAACGAATGGCTCAGAAAGTGGACTCACGCCGAGATTGACGCTGGCGCAGACATCATCGTGATGCACGGCGCGCCGCTGCTGCACGGCGTCGAAATCTATCGCGGCAAGCCGATCTTCTACGACTTGGGCAACTTCATCTACAACGTGCCGCCCACCCTGACCTACATTGACGAGCCCATGAATTGGGAGAGCGCCGTCGCCTATGTTCGATTCCAGGGGAGGAACCTGCTCTCAATTTCGTTTCGGCCAATCGTCATGAACAACATCGGAGAAGGTCAGCCCGATGTACATGATCCCTACGCCAGCAACCAGTTCCTCCACACGCGCGGCCTGCCATCGCCCGTGACCGGCCCAAGAGCCGGTTACATTCTCGATCGCCTCGCGGAGTTGTCAAAGCCATTCGCCACGAAATTCGATATCAAAGGCGACACGGCGGACATCAGCCTGCGAACGGGGCGCTAGCGAATCCGGGACCGCCGCAACTCGTCCGCGACGCGGACGAGATCTGATAATCGAAGGACGCGGCGCGGAATCAAAGCCGGCTGAGCGCCTGAAGCCCCTTGCGAATGCGCTTGCCGGGAATCCCCGGCAACGCCCGCGAGCCTTGCGTCGGCTCTTCCGCTTTCGCAAGCGCGCCGCGATCCACCACGCGCGCGCGATCCTCATCCGTCACCCTCTGGCCGTGTTCTTTTGTAATCCAGTACATCGCCGAGCCTGGGTCGGCTGAGTGATATTCAGCTCCGATAAGGATATGCCCTAATTCGTGCCTCATCACGGCGCCGAGCAGAGTAGGATTCCACTTGCACTGCGAATTGATTCGGATCGTGTAGCGATACGAGTCATCCGTTGGCGGGCTTACGCTGACCACACCCCCGTTCTCATCCTTCAGAACGGTCTCGCTCCACGTCACCAGAGTGATCGCGTAATTGTCATGCCGTGCCCGGTCGCAGGAGTTGAGCGAAACGAGATCGAGCGCGATCTCGCTCGTGACCCTCACGCCCCACTGCCCCTCGGCGTATCGGAGGGCTTCGCGCATCTCCGTCGCGGTCGGGGCCGCCGTTTCCGCCGCGGGCAAAAGTCCGGACGCCAACGGCAGTAGGACAAGACAGCCGATTCTCATGAGCATGCGTTCTCCAGAGCGGATTCCATCGGACTCCCGCCAGTCTTGGATCGAGGAGTACGTGATTTTATTCGGCTGGGGCGCGGGGATTCTTTAGAGATTGCGCGGGATTCTGCGCATTTTTCAGGAGTTCTTTCGTTGTTTGCGCGGGAATAGGCCAAACGTGGCAATGGCCCGGGGATTTCGCCCGTCGGCCATTGAGGTTACACCCCCGCTGGTACAGCCTTCGCGCGGGTGCTGCGTTTGGAAGCCACCCGCCTCCGATATGGGTGAACTCCGCGCGCCGCGTCGCGGTTCGGCGCGGATCTGATTGTGATCGGCAGAGGACATGTGCAGGCGCCTTTCTCCGGCCTTCGCACGAATGCCCACGCAATCATACGCACCGCGCCGTGCCCGGTGTTAAGTCTGCTGTGAATGGAAGTAAACCCGCAGAGAGGTGACTGGGCCTCATGCTTCTGGTCATCGCTCTGTTTTTGTTGTCGGCGTCTACGCTCGACCGTACCGGCCTTGCCGCCGCATTCGGGCAGGAAATCGGCGACAAGCTATCCGTTCCGCCAGCCGAACAGGAACGATACGGTGAAGAAGCGCTCGCCGCGTTACGCGACTATCCGCTCGATCGGGCCCAGTTTGTTGTCGTTGTGGACCGTAACCCGAATGTTCAGGCCGCGATGATCTTCTGGATAGCGCCGGGCGCGTTCAGCTTTATCGGAGCATCGCCCGTATCCACCGGCAAGCCGGGCCGGTTCGAACACTTCACGACCCCTCTGGGCGTCTTCCCCCACACTCTCGATAACCTCGATTTCCGCGCTCTCGGCACGAAAAATGAGTTTGGTGTGCGGGGATACGGAATCAAAGGCATGCGCGTTTTCGATTTCGGGTGGCAGACCGCTGTCCGAGGCTGGGGAAAAGGCGGGGAAGGCAAACTCCGGCTGCAGATGCACGCGACGGATCCGGATACGCTCGAGAAACGAGTTGGTACTGTTCAGTCGGAAGGCTGTATTCGCGTCCCCGCAAGCTTCGACATCTTTCTTGATCGCCACGCGATCCTTGATGCCGACTACGACGACGCCCTTGCTAAGGGAGAAACCTTTTGGGTTCTCTCGAATAGCCGGGCGCCCACGCCATGGTCCGGGCGTTACCTGGTGATCGTGGACTCCGGGCGTGACGCCCGGCCAGGTTGGACAAAGCCGGAACAAAACCCCGGAGCCTCGCGCGGTGCTGTTCGCAATTCGGTGCGATAAAGCGGCGCGCGAATAGCAACGGAGGCGAAGAGAGGCGCGCGAACGTTCCCTTCCGCTGTTCGAGCGCGCGTCGGCGTACCGAGCGCCATGACCGCTGTGCGTGGCGCATGCGCGATCATCTGCAACGGCGCCGGGACTTCGCCCACTACGATGCAACCGACGATGAAGAGCAATCTGCCCAACATGGCTTCTCTCCGGCGACATTGGCAGTGCAGATAAGGGGCCAGCCTAAACCCTTTCAGTTCACCAAGCAATGACGAAAACTGCGCGAGGCTGCGCAGAATCGCGCGAGATGACGCGGTTAGTTCGCGGAAGGCAATCGATCGACGGCACCCACGATTACGACCCGGAAGGGGAGGCGCTGCTTGACGAGTTCCTCGAATTGCTGGCCGAATCCTGACAACGCCAGGCCGATCAGACAAATCGCCGTCTTCAGGTCAAATATCTCATCTCACTTGTCAGTCATCGAAATCCGGTAATACCGATCCAGCTGAGGCGTGCTCACGAGCCGCTCTCCCCCGGGACACTTCACATCGACCGATTCCGGCCCGCTGCCCTCGCCCAGCCCGATGATCACCCGCGGGTCCTGTGATGACAGATAACTCCCGCCTGCGGTGACAAACCGGCGTCCGCCGCTCCATTCGATCGTGCATCCTGCCCTGACGCCTTCAATCCCAATCCAGTGATTCGATCCGCCCTTGTTATGCAGGATGACCTGCGCCCCGCCATTCACGCCAACCACCACGTCGGGCCAGCCATCGTTGTCAAGATCGCCCACTGCCAATCCGCGCCCCGCCAACTCTCCACCGGGAATCATCGCCTCC
>Ga0126378_10002934_pt1 | contig 12790 bp, 10 predicted proteins | sample PanSoiMetPlot_23_FD_92587 | JGI IMG/M metagenome (GOLD analysis project Ga0126378, IMG submission 92587) | Tropical forest soil microbial communities from Panama - MetaG Plot_23 | ecosystem: Environmental > Terrestrial > Soil > Tropical forest > Bulk soil | place: Panama | collected 2016-02-17
CCTGAAGACAAGGAAGCAACCGGCGCTCGCCATATTCCTCCTCCGATTGGTTGACGGCTTCGACGACGCCGTCGGTGAAAATGAAAAGAAGGTCTCCGGGCTGAAGCTGGACGCGGCTTGATTGATACGGAATTTCTTCCGGCGTGAAGAGCGGGAGGCCGAGCGGCGGTCCGCCTGTCGAGAGCCGTTCGATCTGGCCGGAGGCGCGGCGAAGGATCGGGTCGTTGTGGCCAGCGTTGACGTAGCGCAGTTCTCGCGTGGCGGGATCGATTTCGGCGATGAATGCGGTGGTGAACCGGCGCCCTTCGAGGCTGTGGGCGCGAGCGTAGCGTTCGAGGCCGGCGACGATTTCGTCGAGCGAGGCAGGCGTTGCAGCGAGCGCGCGAAGGCTCGCTTGAAAAGTAGCCATCAGCAGCGCAGCGGGGACGCTCTTGCCGGCGACATCGGCCACTGCAATGATCAGAGGGCCGGTGTTCGCGGCGGCGCCTCCGGGGACGGGGCGCGTGAACGCGTCGTAGTAGTCGCCGGCCACCGTGTTCTGCGGGCGGGTGGCAAAGGCGATGTCGGCGCCTGGAACATGCGGTGGATCATTGGGTACGAGCCACTGTTGGATTTCGCGCGCGATTTCGAGATCGCGTTTCATCGTGACGCGGTCGGCAAGCTCGAGTGCTAAAAGCAAAAATAGAATCAACGCTCCCAGTCCGCCTAGGCTGAAGCTGATTTGTGCTTCGCCGGTGTGAATCTCGGGCTGGACGACAAGAAGCACGATCGCGACGAGCAATAGAACTCGGCGCGCCGGCGAAAGTTTCATCAGCAGCGTCTGAAACAGCGCCCATCCTGCGAGGAGCGGACGCTTCCACCTCTTCTTCTCGCTGCGGATTACGTCCCAATTCACATCTTTCGAGTAAAGACCGTAGCTCGCTTCGGCTTCGGCGCGGAATTGTCCCCAGAGCTGCTCGATCTCGAGGCCTTCGGTGACGCGGGCCCAGAAATCGCGGGCGCGGCTTCGCATCGAGCGTTTCGGAACGGCTGCGGGGATGGGAGCTGACGACATCGGCGGAGGAATTATAGGACAGGCGCGACGCCGCTGCGAAATTCGTTGGCCTTCCGTCACGTGCTACTCGACTAGGCGCCATTCGAGCGCTGCTATTCGTCGCGGCGATCGCGATTGCCTAGCGAGCCTCCGAATTGCACTTTGGAGAAGCCGAAGCGGTCGCGGAGGCGGTCGGTAGCGCGCGCGAGACGTTCCAGTTTTTCGCGGCGGCCGGGATCGAGCAGGTCGAGTTGCGCTGCACCAGAAGAGAATTGCGAGAGTTCGACGCCGACCAGACGCAGCATTTCAATTCCGTTCCAGGCGCGCGCGAAAAGTTCGCGGATCGTGCGCAGGAAAATCTCGTCGAGGTCGGACGGCTCACCGAGCGTGTGGCTTCGCGAGACGGTTCTGAAATCCGTGTAGCGAAGGATGAGGCCCACCGTTCGCGCGCGCAAGCCCGCATCGCGCAGGCGCTTCGAAGCTTTCTGGCACAAATGGCTCAGCGTGGATTCGAGCGCCGTGCGGTCGATGGTGTCGACGCCGAAAGTCTGATTGTGCGAGATGGATTTGGGCTCGGCGTCGATAAAGAATTCGTAGGAATCGATTCCGTGGGCTTTGCGAAAGAGTGCGGTGCCCCAGCGGTCAAAGGTTTCTTCCAGCTGTTCAAGCGAAATTGTTTGCAGCTGGCCGACCGTATCGATGCCGAGCGATTTCAGCGCGGCTTCCGTCACCTTGCCGATGCCGGGAATTCGGCGCACGGCGAGCGGGGCGAGAAACGCGGCTTCGCTTCCCGGGGCCACCCACACCAGACCCCGCGGTTTCGCCTGATCGCTCGCCACTTTTGCAACGAGGCGTGTGGCGCCGAGGCCACCCGAGCACGGCAGGCTTGTAGTTGTGGTGATTTCGAGCAGCAGCTTATGCGCTGCGGCGAGCGGCGGACCGTGCATGCGCTCGGTGCCGGCGAGATCGAGATAAGCTTCGTCAATCGAGGCCATTTCGACAACCGGAGAAAATTTCGCGAGAATCGTAGCCACGCGATCGCTCCACTCCCCGTAGAGCTGATGGTGGCCATCGAGAAAGATTGCCTGCGGGCAGAGCTTCGCGGCGGTGCGCAGCGGCATTGCAGAGTGGACGCCGAATTTTCGAGCTTCGTAACTCGCTGCCGTAACCACGCCGCGCTGGTCGCGCTGGCCGCCTACGACGACGGGCAAGCCACGCAGTTCCGGCCGCGCCAGCAGCTCAACGGAAACAAAAAACGCGTCCATATCAATGTGCAGAATCGAAGCGGTCGAATCCGCGGAAACCTGCAGCGGGGCGTCGTGCTTGGCGCGAAACTGGGCCAGCTTAGGCATGCATTCCTGTGCAGCAACTATACAACGGGGAATCGGGAACGGGATGAAGCATCAAACTGCGTGGCCGTTTAGGATCGTTCGGCAGCGATCACGCGCGGGATGCCGGCCAGATCGTTGGTCACACTGACGTTCACCCAAGCGGCTTGGCCGTAGAGCAGAGGCCGTACATGATCGAGCGAATCGTATCCAAACTCGAGCACCAGAATTCCTCTGTGACGAAGCGCCGCCGCTGCCTGTTCGATGAGGCGAGGATAAATTTCAGCGCCGGTCGGGCCGCCAAATAGCGCCGAGGCCGGCTCGTGTTCGCGCACTTCGCGCGGAAGCTCGTGCGACTCATTGCGAGCCACATAAGGAGGATTGCTGGCGATAAGGTCGAATGAGTTCGCTTCCTTCACAGACTCGAGCAGATCCGTTTGCAGGAATTGAACGCGATCCCCAAGGCCGTGGCGGGAAGCGTTGCGCCGCGCAACTTCCAGCGCCGCATCAGAAATATCCGTCGCGAGCACTTCGGCGTGCGGCAGTTCGTGCGCCAGCGCGACGGCGATGCATCCCGAACCCGTGCCCGCATCCGCGATCTGAAGCTGCGGACTGGGAAGGCCGGTGGTCATGTTGATTTTGATTCCCCGCGCTCCTAAGCGCTCCAACGCGACTTCGACGACATGTTCCGTCTCCGGGCGCGGAATCAGCACCGCCGGCGTCACCTCAAATTCGAGCCCCCAGAATTCCTGCTTGCCGGTGAGGTATTGAGTAGGTTCGCCGGCCGCGCGGCGCGCCACCAAAGCGAAATAGCGATCGACGGCCGCGCGTTCGAGCGTGTCTTCCGGATGAGTATAAATCCAGGCGCGATCGCGCCCGAGGACGTGCATCAGGAGCAGTTCCGCCGCAAGCGTATGCGAAGGAACTTTCGCGGCGCGCAGAGCCGCCATCGCCTGGCGCAACGCGGCGCGCGCATCCATGGCAGGTGCCGGCGCGATCACGATTCGTCGAGCTCCTCATTCAACCGCTCGGACTCGAAATGCGTGACTAGCGAATCCACCAGCGGCCCGATCTTTCCGTCCATGCCTTCGGTGAGCTGATGCAGTGTGAAATTGATGCGATGGTCGGTGATGCGGTTCTGCGGGAAATTGTACGTGCGAATTTTTTCGGAGCGATCGCCGGTCTTAATCTGGCCTTTGCGCTCGGCGGCAAGCGCGGCATGCTGTTTCTCTTGCTCGATTTCGTATAAACGAGAGCGCAGCACGCGCATCGCTTTCGCGCGATTCTTGATTTGCGATTTTTCGTCCTGCTGCGAAACCACGAGCCCGCTGGGGATATGGGTAATGCGTACAGCCGAATAGGTGGTGTTCACAGATTGCCCGCCCGGCCCCGACGAGCAAAAAGTATCAATACGCAAATCCTTCGCTTCGATTTTAATATCGATATCTTCCGCTTCCGGCAGCACCGCCACCGTGGCCGCCGAGGTGTGAATGCGGCCTTGCTGTTCGGTGGCAGGGACCCGCTGCACCCTATGCACACCGCTTTCGTATTTCAGCTTGGAATAGACTTTCTTGCCTTGAATGGCCGCAACCACTTCCTTCATTCCGCCGATGGACGAAGGCGAGCTTTCCAGAATTTCCACTTTCCATCCCTGTGATTCGGCGTAGCGCGAATACATCCTGAAAAGCTCGGCCGCGAATAACGAAGCTTCGTCACCGCCTGTACCGGCGCGGATTTCCACGATTACGTTCTTTTCATCGTTGGGATCTTTGGGAATCAGCAGAAGCTTCAATTCGCGTTCGACGGGCGCGAGGCGCGCCTCCAGCTCGCGTTGCTCGTCATGCGCCATTTGTTTCATTTCAGCGTCGGTCGATTCGGCGTACAGCTGCTTCGCACCCTCGAGCGCGTGCTGAAGGTCTTTCCACTCGCGATATTTCGCAACGATCACGCCAAGGTCAGAATGCGTTTTGGCGAGCTTCTGGAAACGGTCGGTGTCAGCGACAGCGCCCGCCGAAAGCTCGCTGGTCATTTCGTCGTAGCGAGATTCGATCCGGTCCAGTTTTTCAAACAGCGTCATTTTTGGCATTTCAGAGCCTCATCGATGCGGAAACACAGAATTCCATGGGTCGGTCAAACCAAAAGAAAGACTCGGAGCCCGGCGCCGGGCGGGGAAGAATCGCTAATAGAAGGAGGCAAACATCAGAAACAAAGAATAATTCGAATTCTGTCGGGTGTCAATTTCCGCGATTCCCGAACAGCCTCGCGAGCGAAATAGGGCCTGTTTTATTGCGTAAATGCACGGTACTGGTGTGAAACATTCAGCGCGAGCCTTTTCAGAAAGTCCCGAAACGGTAGTACCTTCGTAACATTGACCGCACCAGTTCCGATCGCTACCTTCGTCCTCGACAATTCGTAGAGGCTCTGGCTTGGCCAGAGAGGGAGGGGTGTGTACCGTTTAGACACACGCCCCTAAAATTTCCCTCTTGACGGCAAGAGACCGCTTATAAGCTCCCCCGCGTAGTTTCTCTACTCGGAGGGGTCAATGTCTAAGTGGTCGCTTGTGGCTGTATTTGTGCTTCTCGTATTGACCAGTGCCATGGGTGTTCAAGCGCTGGCGAACACGACAGCACCAATGCCGCCTTGGCTCGCAGCCAACACGACAGCACCAATGCCGCCTTGGTAATCTTCGAGGCGGTCTCGCGCTAGCGCGACGTGTTGGCCGGGTCAAGCCTCGGAAACTAAGGTTTAATGCTTGGCCCGTTTGATTATGCGATCTGGATAGTTGGTTTCCTCGTGGAAATCGGCGTTGTGGTGTGCGTAATCTATAGAAGTAGCCTGTTTCGCTATCTTTCGCTGGCAATTTATATGTTTTGCGTAGCTTTAGTCAGCTGCGGGCAGTTTTGGTGTCTAGAGCGCTTCGGCTACGCCTCGCACCAGTACTTCTACTGTTACTACTATACAGAAAGCCTCTTAACTATCCTGTTGTTCTGGACTATCATCCAGTTCTATCAACAGACCTTTCGCGAGATGAATGTGAGCGGCTATATCCGCGGAGCCGCCGCACTGCTGTTGCTTGCTACCGCTCTTTTCTCCTACATCGTAGTTCATGAAAACCGCAATCATCTGACCACACACTTCGCTGTGGAGTTGGGCCAAAACCTGCATTTTGTGGGCGTTGTGCTGACGTACCTCTTGTGGGGCACGATTCTCAAGCTACGGGAAACTCGCACACGCCTAATCCAACTCGTACTGGCACTGGGCGTTTACTTCAGCGCGACGGCGTGCGCGTATGCGCTACGAAATCTGTTTCCCAGCCTGCTTCTCCGCTGGGTTCCGCCGATAATCGGACTTTGGCTGCCGGTCGCCTGGGCCTACACATTCGCAAAGGTCTCGGAAGATTCGAGGATTGGAACAGCTCGGTTGGTAGCGAGGGCTCGATAATGGCAGCAGCGCTTATTTGCGTGATATCCATCGCATTATTCCTGCAGTTCTTCGTATCGTACTGTCGTTCGGTTTTGGCGATCAGCGGCAGGGTTGAATTGTCGGACCGGGTGCGCGAAGTCAGTGGCATTTCCAATCGAAGTGTGAGCGCCGACGACTTCTCGCGGCTCGTCCAACTGGTGCGCTTGTGTCCCGAACAGGGTGATGATGAGACCGAGATTCGCGCCGTCGGGACGTACTACGGCTTGCTTCGCATTATCAAATATTTCTCGACGTTCCTGATCCCCGGCTTTGGACCATGGACCGAGCGCGAATGCAGCAATTGTTCGCACTTCGCCGCGGTCGCTCTCGACAGGCGAATTTCGTACAGCCGGGATCTGTTCACGCAGCAGGTTGCTGATCGCACCTAGCCTCGCGGGTTTCCACCGCGCGGAAGATCCAGCCCCCGCCCTCGACCCCTTTTGGCGCGACTGCTACGATAGGGATCAATCAGAGTTCAAACTCGGTACAATTCATTTATGCGTAAAGCACTCGAACAGCACGTGCTCGATTTCATTCGCCAATCGCGGATGGCGTCGGCGGGTGACCGTGTTGGCGTTGCCGTTTCCGGCGGCGCCGATTCCGTGGCTCTGCTGGGTTTGCTCGAATCACTTCGCCACGAACTTGGAGTTACGCTGCTCGTGGTTCACTTCGACCATATGCTCCGAGGTGCGGAGTCCGATCATGACGCTAGCTTCGTGGAAGAATTGGCTCTGGCACGCGGGCTGGAATTTGTGAGCGCACGCGAAGACGTGCGAGCGGCGGCGAACCTGAACACAAGAAACATGGAAGAGACGGCGCGGCATTTGCGCTACGGATTTTTCGAGCGCATCCTGGCGAGTGAAAAAGCCATGTGCATTGCGGTCGCCCAGACCGCCGACGATCAGGCGGAAACGGTTCTGGGACACATCATCCGCGGAACCGGACCCACCGGCCTGGCCAGCATCTATCCGGTTGTTCACTCGCCGGGCGGAGGCACGATCGTCCGTCCGCTCCTCAGTATTCGTCGCCAGGAGCTGCGCGATTACCTGCGTTCGCGTGGACAGGAATGGCGCGAAGATGCGTCCAATGCGGATCAGACTCGTCTCCGCGCGCGCATTCGAGCGCAGCTGTTGCCGATTCTTGAGCGCGACTTCTCGCCGGCGGTTGTCCAGCACCTTGGCGATCTCGCCCGCTTGTCAAGAGAAGAAGAATCGTTTTGGTCAGCGCTGGTTGAGGATTGCCTCGCAAAACACGCCAGGATCGCGAGCAACTCGCACTCCCGCACGGCGCTCTCGATCGGCGTGCACGATCTGCTGTCGCCGATCATTTTCAATGGCGCAGGCGATGGGACCGCAGCGCAGCCGGCGCGAGCGCTTACCGAACGCCTCATTCGCCGTCTCTACGAAAAGGTGCGCGGCGATCGCCGCGAACTTTCAGCGCGCCATGTGCAGCAGGTGATCCGCCTGGCCGCGGAATCGATCAGCGGCAAACGATTGCGGCTGCCGGGAAGAATCGCAGCCGAGCGCGTATTCGACCTCATCACGTTTTCGAGGATCGAGCAGGAAAGCATCAAATCGGAGCACGGGCGGCAAAATCGAGCCTCCCTCGCCCGCGAAACCAAAGCGGAACGGGCTTCGTATCAATATGTGGTGGACTTGCCCGATCGCGGCGCCACGACCGTGGCTGTGCCGGAACTCGCAACGTGCTTCCACCTGAAATTAGTTGACTGGCCCTTGAGGGAGAGCGACACTAAAACCGACAGCGGCGCCTTTGACGCCGGAAGACTTCGCTCGCCATTGCTTCTACGGAGTTGGCGGCCGGGCGATGCCTACCGACCGCGCGGCCACCGGCAGAGCCGAAAGCTCAAGCAGATGTTCCTGGTAGAGCGAGTCCCCCGTCACCAACGCGTCCGTTGGCCAGTTCTTGAAAGCGCAGGAGAAGTGATTTGGGCGCGCGGAATGGCGCCGGCCGAAGGCTTTTGTGCTCGTGAGGGCACTCGGGTGGGTTTGCTGATCGAGGAGGAAGGTCTTTGATCTTCTTCGAGTTAGCTGCGAACGCCAGGGACCTTCAGCATGCATACTCAAGGGTCGCGCCCGCATCTAATGTGGCAGGAATGCTTCCTGTCTCCGTGAGCTTCTGTGAAGCGAAGGTTTCAGGGCGTCGAGAGGGTGAGGTAACAAGGTGAACTCTACAGTCCGCACTATTCTATTTTGGCTCTTAATGATTTTGCTTGCGGTGGTTTTGTGGCGAATGGCTTCCGGCACCAGCCAGTCAGCCAAGGAAGAGGACTCCAACTACACCAATTTCCTCGGGAAGCTGGACGAGGGGAAGGTGAAGGAAGTCACGATTCTTCTTTCTCCCAATAGCGCCGAGCTGAAGGGCGACTATCGCGACGGCGGGAAGTTCCGCAACGTGACGATTGCCAATACCGCGATTCCGGACATCACCAAGACGCTGCAGGAAAAGGGAGTCCGCTACAACTACGCGGAAGTAAAAAATGCGGACTGGCTCACCTTCATAGTGAATTTCGCTCCGCTGATGCTGCTGGTCGCCTTCTGGATTTTCATGATGAAGCAGATGCAGGCTGGCGGGAACAAGGCGCTCAGCTTCGGGAAATCACGCGCCCGTTTGCTCACCGCGCAGCAGAAGAAAGCCACCTTCAAAGACGTGGCCGGAATTGACGAGCCCAAGGAAGAACTCTACGAAATTATCGACTTCCTCAAAGATCCTCAGAAATTCCAGAAGCTCGGCGGCCGCATTCCCAAGGGCGTATTGCTCGTCGGGCCTCCCGGAACCGGCAAGACTTTGCTGGCACGTGCGATTGCGGGCGAAGCGAATGTTCCGTTCTTCTCGATTTCCGGCTCGGATTTCGTCGAGATGTTTGTCGGCGTGGGCGCCAGCCGCGTTCGCGACCTTTTCGAGCAGGGCAAGAAGAACGCCCCGTGCATCATTTTTATAGATGAAATTGACGCGGTCGGCCGCCATCGTGGCGCCGGGCTTGGCGGCGGTCACGACGAGCGCGAGCAAACCTTGAACGCGCTGCTCGTCGAAATGGATGGTTTTGAATCGAACGAAGGCGTCATCCTGATTGCGGCCACGAACAGGCCGGACGTACTCGTCCCGGCGCTTCTGCGCCCGGGCCGTTTCGATCGCCGTGTCGTCGTGCCGCGGCCGGACGTGAAAGGCCGCGAAGAAATTCTCCGCGTGCACACCCGCAAAGTGCCTCTTTCAGACGACGTGGACCTTTCTGTAATCGCCCGCGGCACACCTGGCTTTTCCGGCGCCGATCTCGCGAATCTCGTGAACGAGTCCGCTCTGTGGGCGGCCCGCCAGAATCGCAAGCTCGTCACCATGTTTGATTTCGAAATGTCGAAGGACAAGGTGCTCATGGGCGTCGAGCGCCGCTCCATGATTCTCTCCGACGAAGAGAAACGCAACACGGCGTACCACGAGGCCGGCCACGCTCTGGTCGCCGCAATGACGCCGGGCGCCGATCCGCTTCACAAAGTCACGATCATCCCGCGCGGCATGGCATTGGGCGTCACCATGCAGCTTCCCATCGACGACAAGCACACCTACACAAAGGAATTTCTCGAATCGCAACTCGCCGTGCTAATGGGAGGACGCGTCGCCGAGGAGATGTTCCTGCACCACATCACCACCGGCGCCGGCAACGACATCGAGCGCGCCACCGAAATCGCGCGCCAGATGGTTTGCGAATGGGGCATGAGCCCGCTCGGCCCGCTCACCTTCGGCAAGAAAGAAGAAGCGATTTTCCTCGGCCGCGAAATCGCGCAACATCGCGATTATTCCGAAGACACCGCGATCAAGATCGATGGCGAAGTCCGCGCCATCATTAACGCCGGGTATGCCAAGGCAAGGAATATCCTCGACACCTATAAGGACGCGCTCGAGCGCGTCGCCCAGGCTCTGCTGGATCGCGAAGTTCTCGACGCCACGGAGCTCAAGCTCCTGATGGAAGGCAAGCCGCTTCCTGAGAAACCGCCGCCGCCGCCTCCCACCGCTCCGCCGGTTACCGCGCGAGAGCCGCAGCTTACATTGCGGCCCGAGCCGCGGCCAATCCCGGGCCTGGCGAAAGGCGAAAAGCCGGCTCCGGCTTAAACCTCGGCAATTTAGAAGCCTTTTTCGAACGGCGCTCTGCAATTTCCGAGCGCCGTTTTTCTTTGTGGTCGCCCGCACGGCGATCACGCACGCAATCCGTTCCCCTTTGCGCAAATTGGCGTAGAATGCCTCCATGGCGCGCGAACACAAACAAACCTTTGAAACCGATTGCCCCTGCTGCCACGCGAAGCTCACTCTCGATCGCGAACTCGGAGTCGTGCTCTCCCACGTTCCGCCGCCCAGGCCTCCGTCATCTATTGATCTGGACGATACGGCCGCGCTCCTGCGCCGGCAGACCGAAGCCGTCGAAGCGAAATTCCGCGCCTCCGTCGAAGCCGAAAAATCCAAAGAAGACGTTCTGGCCCGGAAATTTGCCGAAGGCTTGAAGAAAGCCAAAGACGGCCCCGTCGAAAAGCCGCTGCGCGATTTCGATCTCGATTAGTCCGGAATGTTCCTTCGTCGTATTCGGACATGGCTGCTCCTCGCGGCCGTTGTCGCATCCCCCGCATTTTTGATCCCGGTTTCTTCCGCACAGCAGCCAACGCCGCAAAAATCCGCAGCGCAAAAAAAGAAGCTGCCTAAGCCGAGGCCGCTCGATATGGACGTCACCTGGCAACGCGATCCCGCCACCGGCGAGCTCATCTCAGCGCCGCCAGGCGCGCGCATTGATAGTTCTACCGCCGCAAGTTCTCGCGCGCCTGCCATCCGCGTCACATCGCAAATCGTTCCCGTCACCTGCAGCGTTTTTGTTTCCGGCGGCACCGCCATCACCGATCTGCAGCGCTCTGATTTCCGCATTTACGAAGACGGCGCCCCGCAGCAAATCGCCTACTTCGCCACAGCCACGGAACCGGCCAGCGTCGCTCTCGTCATCGATGCCAGCCCCAGCGTCCTCCGCGATTCCGACGAAATGAAACACGCAGCCCTCGCTCTCGTGAATGGATTGGCGCCCGCCGACCAGGTGGCCGTCGTCGACTTTTCCGCGCACACATATCTGCAGTCTGATTTTTCAAGCGACCGCGAGCTGATTCGCCGCGGTATCGATCGTGTGGACGTTCATCAGCTGCTCGGCGACGTCGGTGGCTCGAATATCTATCAGGCCGTTTATCTCACCGCCGCGAAAGTGTTTCTCGGCGGCCGGGAAGGCCGCAAAGCCATCGTGCTGCTCACCGACGGCCAGGACAGCGGCCTCGGCCTCACCCTCGATCCCGCCACCGCCGCGCCCAGGCCCGGCCAGCCGAATAAGCGCCTCACCTTCGAAGATCTCGCGCGTTCGCTCGCCGCCGCCGATATTCAAATCTTCGCGGTATCCACGGAACCCCGGCCCCGCATCATGACGCCCGACTGGCTCGCCGGGCACCAGGATTCCTCTCTGCTCGTTTCCGACGCCCCCAAATCCGGCGTGCCCGCATACACTCTCTATCTCGCCGAACTCGTCCGCCGCTCTGGCGGGCAACTTTACTTCCTCCGCGATTCCGCGAGTCTCGCCGATATTTTCCGCCGCATCGCCCAACGCATCGGCTCCGAATACACGCTCGGCTATTACCTCCCAGCCGTGCCATCAAATCACGCAGCCTGGCACCGCCTGCGCATCGAAGTCCTCGGACATCCAGGCGCCACAATCATCCATCGCGCCGCCTACTACGCCCCGGCAACCACACCATAGTCAAAAGCCTAGGCAGCCCATTTGGAGTGCCACTTGTCCTAGCGCCGTAGGCGCGAGACACGGTTTCTATGGAATGCGGCGGCTGCCGCCGCATTCTTAAGCCCCAGCTTGCCGCGGCGGTTCGAATTCGGCGAAGGCGTCACAACGCTGTCTCTGCCTCCGCCATGATCCAACAAAGCAACTTATCCTCCGGCCCCAACCGTGGTTCAATAGCGCTCTTGATTTGGCACACCCATTCCATAAAATGATCACCCGAAAAAAATTCCGCCTGTGCCTCCCATCGCGCACGCTGCTGCTCGGCGAGCGCACGCTCCTGATGGGCGTCGTCAACGTCACCCCCGACAGCTTCTCCGGCGACGGCGTGCATCTCGATGCCGAAGCCGCCGCCGCCCGTGCGCTCGAGATGCAGCGCGGCGGCGCCGACATCCTCGACCTCGGCGGCGAATCCACTCGCCCCGGTGCCGACTGGCTTGCAGCAGAAGAAGAGCTGCGCCGCGTGATTCCCGTCTTGAAGCTGCTCCGCGGCCGCCTCAAAATTCCAATTTCGATCGACACGAATAAATCCGCAGTCGCCGAAGCCGCCGCCGAAGCCGGCGCGGAAATCATCAACGACGTCACGGCCCTCCGCCGCGATCCGCGCATCGCCGAAGTCGCGCGCCGCCGCAAACTCCCTCTCATCCTGATGCACATGCGCGGCGAACCCCGAACCATGCAGACCCAGCCCTTCGCGCGAGATGCGATGCGCGAAGTCACTCAGGCCCTAAAAAAGGCCGCCAATGCGGCGATTCGCGCCGGCGTCCCCAAATCCCAACTCGTTCTCGATCCCGGCATCGGCTTCGGCAAAAGCTTTGCCCAGAACTACGAACTGATCGTCCGCCTCCCCGAACTGGCGCGCCTCGGCTTTCCGCTTCTCCTCGGACCATCGCGCAAAGGCTTCATCGGACGCACGCTCGGAGGCGTCCCCGAAAGCGAACGGGCATTTGGCACCGCCGCCGCCGTCACGGCATGCATCCTGCAGGGTGCGCACATCGTCCGCGTCCACGACGTGTGCGAAATGGCCCAAGTGGCCCGCGTCGCCGATATGCTAGTATCCAAAGAACTGCGGCGCCGGGGGATTGGTTGAGCTTCCTTGGGAATTTTCACCAGCTCACTCCTGTTCAGCGCAACACCTTCGTCGCC
>Ga0126378_10002935_pt1 | contig 12787 bp, 10 predicted proteins | sample PanSoiMetPlot_23_FD_92587 | JGI IMG/M metagenome (GOLD analysis project Ga0126378, IMG submission 92587) | Tropical forest soil microbial communities from Panama - MetaG Plot_23 | ecosystem: Environmental > Terrestrial > Soil > Tropical forest > Bulk soil | place: Panama | collected 2016-02-17
AGCTGACGATAGGCTTCAAGGTACTTCTCGCTAGTCCGGCGGGCGACCTCCGGGGGGAGAGACGGCGCAGGTGGCTTCTTGTTCCAGCGAATCTGTTCCAGATAATCGCGGACATATTGCTTGTCATAAGACTCCTGCGCTTTTCCCGGGGTGTAGCGGTCGGCCGGCCAAAAGCGGGAGGAGTCGGGGGTGAGGGCTTCGTCGGCGAGCGTAATGCCCGCCGCCGTGCGCCCAAATTCAAACTTGGTATCGGCGATGATAATGCCGCGTTTCCGCGCGTAGTCAGCAGCAGTCGTGTACAGCTGCAGGCTGATATCTCGCAGTCGTCGCGCCTCGTCCGGATCCACGATCCGGCACATCTCCTCGAAGGAAATGTTCTCATCGTGACCGGTAGTGGCCTTGGTGGCAGGCGTAAAGATCGGATCCGGCAGCCGATCGGATTCCTTGAGCCCGGAAGGAAGACGAATCCCACAAACCTTGCCGCTCGCTTGATACTCTTTCCAACCCGATCCGGAAAGATAGCCGCGGACGACGCATTCGACGGCGAACATTTCCCCCCGCACCACCATCATGGATCGGCCATCGAGCTGACGGTCATACTCTTGAACAATCGCCGGATACTGTTTTACATCGGCTGTAACCACGTGGTTCGGAACGATCGTCTTTAGGAAATCAAACCAGAATAGCGAAATTTGCGTGAGAACCTCGCCCTTACGGGGAATGCCGGTGCCCAGCACGTAGTCGAACGCGGAGATGCGGTCGGTGGCAACAAATAGGAGATGCTCGTTATCCAATCGATAAACATCGCGGACCTTGCCGCTGGCGTAGAGTTCGAGTTCAGGGAAGTCGGTCTGTAAAAGAACGGAATCGACGATTTCGTTGGTCATGTACAAAATTCTATCGTGAGGAGGCGTCGCGTATTCTAGCTGCTCGGAAATTTTTGTCAATCTCTTACATCACGCATCCCGGTGCTCGCTCAGGACGCTTGTGAGTAGCCGCGGAAAACATTAACAGCAGCGAATACCGGTGAAAACCAAGCCGGGCAAGGGATTTCGATGACCTTGGTTTGTGGAAAAACTGAGGAAGAACGAGGAAAAGTTGGCAAATGTCTTTTCGCTGCACAAAAACTTAAGCAAGCTGCAACATGAACAGATCGAACTGCCGGGGCAGGTCCTTGTCATTTTGGCCAGATGTTTAAGGCTGTCCTTGAAAGTATCTGTTCCTTGCTCTGGGCCGATAATGGCAGCGCTCGGAAATCCTCCAGATTCGTTCTTAGGTCCGGCACCCCCGGTCCCGGCCAGTCCGTTCCGAACAGTGTTTTCGTCGCGATTTCCTCTAAGCGGGGAAAGTACTTGAGCAGAGTCTTGGGTGGAATGCCACTGATATCTAAATAAACATGGGGATGGCGCCGCACCAGGAAGAATGCAGTGTCCATCCATAGCGGACGTCCCCCGTGGGCCAGCAGGATCTTCAGCTTCGGAAAGTCCACCGCCACGTCGTCCACATAAATCGGATCACCGTACTTGTTGCGCGCACCCGGAAATACGGAAGTGCCGGTATGAAACATGACCGGAATTCCGTTCGCCTCGGCTGCGCGGTAAATGATCTCCAGTTCTTTCACACCGCTGAGATACTCATTGGGATAGAGCAACTGATGCGGCGGATGAATCTTGATCATCCGAATTTTCAGCCGCAGTATGTGCTCCACGTCGGCCAGAATGTTGGAAGTGAGGCGTGGATGCAGGCTTCCACAGGCAATCAGCCGAGCCGGATTGTGCTTTGTGTAATCAGCAACGAATTGGTTCACCCCGGACGTGAACCCGATAACTTCCGGGGCCACGTAGTTGATTAATACCGCCCTCTCGATGCCTACTTGGTCCAGATGTTCGAGGAAAGCCTTGGGCGAGCGGCAGAATTCGGCAATCTGATCGAAATTCGCCCGCTTCTTCTTCATCACCTCCAGCGCCTGCGGCTTGAACATTTCGATGGGCTGGATGTGAATGTGGCAATCTGTGATCAAGCAGTTCTCGGTCTCTCGGTTGATGGCTTGGATTATAGCGCTGCCACCGCAGCGGCTGCTGCCATCTTGCCACTACGGCAGTTCTAGATCGTATTGTTTTCAGCCGAGCATGGAGAACTAGTTCTTTGCGGCGTCCAGCACTGCGCGCTTGGTGAACACGCGAATCATCTCTCGGCGATACTCTGGGGTGAGAGCCGAAGTGGTTAAAGGCTTGGCTGTCTTGGCGGCCAGATCGCCAACTGCTTCGGCAAGCGCCTCATCGACCGCTTTGCCTGCGAGCATCTGTGCCGCGCCTTTGACTAACATTGGCGACGGATTTACCGCGGTAATTGCCACCCGACCCTCTCTGACGTGTCCGTTGTCACGCTTTAGGGCGACCGCCACTCCGGCCAGCGGATAATCGATCGAACCTCGCATGCGCAACTTGCGATACACACCACGATATCCCGCCGAGGCGGCCGGGAGGACTACCCTGGTCAGCAGCTCGTTGGGCTGAAGCCTGCGATAGGTATCGCCCTGACCCGTGTAGAAATCCCGTAGCGGGATCCGCCGGACGCCTCGTGGACCGGCAATGTCAACCTCGCTATTGAGACACAGCAGGGCCGGCGGCGTGTCCCCGGAGAACGCCGCCCAACATTTACTTCCACCGGGGGCAACATGGCACAGATCCCCATCCTTCTTGAGGCAAAAGCCGCACGCTTTCCGCCAGGTCAGCGACTGGTTGTACCACAAGCAGCGAGTATCGAGGCAGATATTGCCCCCAATCGTTCCCATGTTGCGCAGCAGCGGCGATGCAACGGTAGCGGCTGCTTCGCTCAGCACGGGATAGTGCTGCTTTAACAATGGCGACTGCTCGATCGTCGCAAGCGTAGTCAGAGCACCGATTTCGACTCCATTATCCGGCGCCCGGCGGATGCCTCGTAATTGAGAAATATGCCTGATATCCAACACATACTCCGGCTCGAACAATTTCTGCCGCATAGACGGAATCAGGTCGGTTCCGCCAGCAACAATTCGCACTCGCGGGTACAGCGGTCCTTCGTCGGTTGCGAACGAATCGTCCATCGTATACTTCGCCAACAGTTCAATCGCTTCTTGGATCGAACGCGGTCGCAGCAATTTGAATGGCGGCAAACTCAATCGTCACCACCCGCATCCACAAGGCTATCTCGCCGCGCCGGATCGAGTACGTGCCGCTCCGGGCCTTTGCCGCGAAACCACAGCGAGCCTCCGTGCTCACGAAAACGTGTAGGCGCGGTCGGGTCGACGCCTTCGGTCATGTTGACGGCCTTTGCTCGGTTCTTGGCGCGCAGAGCGGCGAGAACACGCTCGGGAGTGAACGGGCATTCGCGCAGACGAATGCCAGCCGCATCGTAGATGGCATTGGCGATCGCCGGAATCGTCGCGGCCAGCGATCCTTCGCTGCACTCTTTGGCCCCGAAAGGCCCCTCCGGATCGATGCTCTCCACGATAATCGCCTCAATTTCCGGCGATTCGGCCGACGACGGACTGCGGTATTCCAGCAGCCCGGGATTCATCAGCATCCCGTCTTTCCACACCATCTCTTCCTGGAGCGCCTGTCCGAGACCCATCCAAACCGAGCCCACAATCTGTCCTTCCACCGACACTGGATTAAGCGCGCGTCCGCAATCGTGCGCTGCCCAAACTTTATGGACGGTAACCACACCGGTCTCCTCGTCCACGCTGACTTCGGCAACCTGCGCCGCATACGAGTAAGCCGGTGACGGTCCCACTCCCGCCCCTTTATACTTGCCGCCCCTGGCTTCCGCCGGCGGCGCGTATGAACCTGTCCCGGTCAGCGCCCCGTGAAAATCTATGGCCGCGACCACTGCCTCTTCAAAACTCATCGCATCCCTCGGGCCTTCGTCCATGCGCTTCTGCTGCAAGGACCCCCGTAAGATCTGTCCCTCAACCCGTCCACTGGCCGAAGCCTGTGGGCCAAACCCATGCTTGCCCGCGTCTTTGCGGGATACCACATCATCGCGAAATACAAGCTCTTCCGGGAAGCAGTTCATCTTCTTCGCTGCCCCCGAAGCAATCTGCTTTTTGACCTCTTGGGCAGCCCGCAAAGTGGCGTTGCCCGCCATAAAAGTGACCCGGCTCGAGTAAGAACCAATGTCGATCGGAGTCACATCCGTATCAGCCGCGATCACCTTGACCCGCTCGAGCGAGCAGCCCAGGGCTTCCGCCGCAATCTGCGCCGTCATGGTGTCTGAACCCTGTCCAATTTCCGAGGCCCCGGTGTAAACCACAACCCCGCCATCACGATCGATCTTTATATTCACGGTCGAGTGCGGCATGTCCGAACGAATGATGGAATTGGCCGCCCCACTGACGTAGTGGCTGCATGCGATACCCAGCCCTCTTCCCTTGCCCAGCTTCCCCTTCCGCTCGGTCCACTTAGAACGCGTGACTACCTGCGCGATACATTCCGGCAGCCCATAACTCTGTACGCGCAGTCCGTTTACCGTTATGCATGGCGGCTGCAGCAGATTGCGGCAGCGAATCTCGGCCGGATCAACCCCGATTTTTGCGCTGATCTCGTCCAGTTGAGATTCGAAGGCGAAGCGCACGTTCACGGTTCCGTGTCCCCGCATGGCGCCGCAGGCAGGCTTGTTGGTCAGCACGCGATAGCCGTCGTACTGAATGTTGGGAATGTCATACAGGGCTCCAAGCAGGGCCCCAGAGTAAAGAATCGTAACCACACCATAAGAGCAATAGGCCCCGCCGTCCTGAACTACACGCGCCTTGACCGCGGTAATGCGACCGTCATTCTTGACTCCAGTTGTCAGATCGATAATGGTGCGCGGCCGACCACGGTGTGCCCAGAACACTTCCTCCCTCGAGTACGTGATCTTCACGGGAGCATTGGCTTTGCGCGCCGTGACCGCCGCAATGATCTCCAGCGGTATGACCTCGCTCTTGCCGCCGAAGCCGCCACCGACGAGTGGCTTAATCACGCGGATCTGCGCCATGGGCATCTCTAGCACCAGCGACAGCTTGTGCTGCAGGTAGTAAGGCACCTGCGTCGATGACCACACCGTCAAACGGCCGGGCTTTCCACTGTAAGGATCAATCTCGAAGGAAGCCAGAGTGGAGTGCGGCTCCATGGCAGCATGGGTAACCTCATTGGCGATAAAGCGCCCCGCGGCGACATAATCGGCTTCGGCAAAGCCCTTCTCGGGATCGCCGAAAACATGGTGATAATCCTTTTCGATATTATGTGGCTTATGATCATGAATAAGATCAGTTTCGGCTTTCATCGATTCTTCCGGATCGAAGTAGGCAGGTAGAACCTCGTACTCCACATCGATGAGTTCGAGAGCTCGTTCGGCAGTGGATTCGTCTACAGCGGCCGCGCAGGCCACATTGTCACCGACGTAGCGGACCCGGTCAACCGCTAGTGCAGTCTCGTCATGACCGACGGGCAGAATCCCGTAAGTTTTTGGTGCGTCAGCCCCCACCACGACCGTGGCCACCCCATCTAGTGCCTCGGCGCGGCTAGTATCGATTCGCTTAATGCGCGCGTGCGGATAAGGCGAATGGAGAATCTTGCCGATCAGCATGCCCGGTACGCTGAGATCGTCCGTGTATTTCCCGGCTCCCGTGGTCTTCCCCGCCGCATCCACCATAGCGATGCGTTTGCCGATAATTGAGAATCCATTGTTCATCGTTGTAGGCCGGCGCCTCGCCGGCTACGCGGCTCCTGTCACGCTCTGTCGTTCGCCAGTACTGCCGGAAATCAACGAGCCGAGCGCAGCGAGGGATCTCGAGTTCTATTTCGTAGTCGTCATCCCTTTCTGCTCGGCTTCGATAGCCGCCTTAATGGCCTGGTACATCTGGCTATATCCGGTACACCGGCACAAATTGCTGCTCAATGCGATTCTGATCTCCTGCTCGGTGGGCTCCGGATTTATCGAGAGCAGATATTTGACCGTCATCATGAATCCGGGCGTGCAATATCCGCACTGCGCGCCGCCCCAATCTCCGTAAGCTTTCTGGATGGCTGCCAAGCTACCGTGCTCGCTCACGCCTTCAACGGTTGTAATTTCCTGTCCTTCGCAACTGGCGGCCAGCAGCGTACAGGAAAGCATGGGCACTCGATCGATCAGGACCGTGCAGGCTCCGCAAGACGAGTCATCGCAACCACGCTTGGAGCCCGTAAGGTCCAAATCCTCCCGGAGAACATCGAGCAACAGCTTGCTAGGCTCGATAGCCACCTCTTGACTGCGGCCGTTCACGCGGAGTTCGATGAGTTCTTTCTTCATATTTCGCTTCTTGCTTAGTCAAGAGTTGGGATGGCTAAGGCCCGGTTTGTGCTTCAGTGATTCACTTCGTCCGGCAGCTTGCCCGCATCCCCCTTGGAAAACATCAGGCCGAGGCTGACCAGCGCCGCGGCAGCCCAGGCTGCGGCCGATATAAGCCGCGTTTCCTCGACCACCGAGCTGGACGCACTCGCCCAGAGACCCATCAGGAAGGCGAAGGTGAAGTTAGTCAGAACCAGCGCAAAGAACAGCCGCTCTTTCCAGCAGCGCGTCTCAGTGATAAGCCCGATCATGAACAGCATCCAGATCAGGTGAGTGCCGGCTTCCCAGGGATCGTGTGACCACGCCCACTCGCCATCAATCCTGGAGGCAGCTACTTTGGCAAAATACCCACAACCGATCAGCCCAACTAGGGTCCACAACTTCGAGCCGCACATCAGGTGTGTCACTTTGACGCGTGCCCGTTTCGTGCCTACCTGCCCGTCCACTGGGGTTTCCTTTTCTGTAGGAAGGCTTCGATTCCCTCCCGCGTGTCTCGAGTCTTCAGCAACTCTTCCAGATAGATTTTTTCCGCCCGAGCCAGCCCTTTATCGAAGTGAACCGAATCCCAGGCATAGATCGCCTTTTTGGCGACGGCCAGCGCTGCCGCGCTCAGCATCGTCAACTGATCGGTGCATGCTGTTACCGCGGCATCAAGTTGTTCGAGACGAACGGCGCGATTGGCAAGCCCCATCGCCGCCGCTTCCCTGCCATCGATGGTTCGCCCAGTCAAAATCAAATCGGCGGCCTGCTTCTGCCCGATCAGAGCGGCCAGGGCGGTGGCCGCAACCGGCGGATAACACCCTAAATTGATTTCAGGAAACCCCCAGGTTGCCGAATCAGCGGTGTAAACCATATCGCAGGTCATGGCCAGTTCCGCTCCGCCACCCAGGCACGAACCGTGCACGGCAGCAATGGTGATCTTTCTGCTCGCGATCACTGCCCGGATCACCGCATGGAATTTCGTTAGCATTTCCTCGACTTTGTCGGGAGTGTGCGCCGCCACGTCCACCCCAGCCGAGAAACTCCTACCAGCACCGGAGAAAACTACCACCGAGATGCTGTCGTCCGATTCCACGCTGGCAAGTTCCTGGTTCAGCTCCTCCATCAAGGGAACATCGATAACATTCACCGGCGGATGGCTCAGCACGATCCGCGCCCAGCCCCCGTGCCGCTCGATTGAGACCCGCGATAGTTTCCCTGCTATGTGAGTGGCCATAGTGTGCCAGTGACCGCCGCCTCTCAGAGTTTCACTCGCGCCGGCTCGCGCCTCTCGGCCGTTCGCGGACCCCGAGGTCCTCTTATAAATTAATTGCGGACTTTCGTGGCTCGCCAATAGTCGCCAGCGGGTCCCGGGCCCCTTCTTTCTCCGCAATCCACGATTTCTCGTTGGCAATAATGTCCAGCAGCAGCTTCTTGTCCTCCGCGCTGGGTATGTACTCGGTCAGATGTTGCGCATAAGCCTTGTCGTCGAGCGGTTCACCGGTCTTGGCGTGAAATTGCTGCCCGGCGTGTTTCCCGATGCTCCGGTTGAACTTAATGTCCGGCGCATACAGTTTTGGCTCTCCCGCCTTTAACACCCTGTTAAAGCGTTCGATTAATCCCGCTACCTCCTTCTGGTAAAGGAGGCGGTTGTAATCGTTCAGATCATCGAGATCCGCCTCAACCTGATTCTGCGGCTCATCATAGCGCCCTTTCAATCCCCACACGTACGCCCAGTGCGCAGACGAGGAATGATCGGTGCCAAACAGATCGTAGGAACTGGAAATCCATTTATTCAGATATTTCTGGATCAGCCATGCCGGAATTCGGCCGGCTTCGACGATTCGCTTCAGCCCATCGTTGCCCGTGCCCATGTGGAACGCTTCCTCGCGCAGCATGTATGACATGGACCGGCCCAGCGGCGCAAATGCCGAGTACTTCAGCATCTGCAGTTGAAACTTGCCGTCGCGATCGACGAAGTCGGTATAGGTAAAGAAGTCCATCCAGTTGTCGACATCAACGTTGAACGCGCCCAGCAGACGCTTGTTCTCAAACGCCCGCCGCTCCAGCATCTTTTGTGCTTCCACTTTGCCGGAATACCCGAAATGCTCGACCAGCAGGGCACACATCTGCCAACCGTGGCGCATCTCTTCGATCATGACGCGAGTGAGCGCCCGCCGATCCCAATCCGTCGGCGCGGTCTCGAACAGGTGGCGCTGCTGCTCCACGCTGGCAAACTCGGTGTCGCCCTGGTAAACGATCAGATTCATCAGCGCATCTCGCATCTGTTGCGTGGGCACCTGGCGCAGATTCTGCCATTTGTTGCGCCCTTTGAAGGCGCCAAACTGAATTTCATCGGTCTCGATGGCGCCGAACAGGGTGTCGAACTTGAACTCGGCGATCTGATCGCGATTGACACCGATTTCTTTACGCCACTGGTCGAACAATCCAATCCAGTCGCTAAAGGTCCCGATTTTTGCTACTTTGCCCGGCATGATTGCCTCGCTCTTTTCATGTACCGTTCGGTACTCAAATTCCTCGCACTCCTGGGTCAGCACTGAGCATGCAAACACAAACTGCGAGTATAGATCTTGCCTCCGTTGACGGAGCCGCTGTTTGCTTTCAAGTGCCGACGGCTCAACCCAAATTCATCCACACAGTCTTCACTTCCGTGTAATGTTCTAATGCATTCTCTCCAAGCTCGCGTCCAAACCCGGAGCTCTTGTAGCCGCCAAACGGTAGAGAGGCGTCCATGAGCCCATAGGTATTAATCCAAACTGTGCCCGCTCGCAGTTGGCGCGAAACGGTATGAGCCTTCTTTATATCGCGTGTCCAGACCGCGGCTGCCAGTCCATAGGGGTTCTGGTTGGCCAATCGCACCACCTCATCGATATCATCGAACATCAGTGTTGCCAGCACCGGCCCGAAGATCTCTTCCTGCGCAATCTTCATGTCATTCTTGACCTCGCCGAAGATGGTCGGCTCAAGGAAGAATCCCTTGCCGCCATCGACCGATACGCGATTTCCACCGGCAATCAGCCGGGCTCCTTCCTTCTTGCCCGCCTCGATGTAGCTGAGCACAGTGTCGAGCTGCTCCTGGCTGACAATGGCCCCCATGCGGGTTTTGGGATCAAGGGGATTGGCTGGCTGCATCTTCTTAGCCCGCCCAACCAGCTTATCCAGAAATTCATCCTTCACTTTGCCTTCCACGAACAGGCGAGAACCAGCATTGCAAACCTCGCCTTTTCCATAGAAGATCCCGTTAATCGCCCCTTTCACTGCGTGGTCGATGTCGGCATCGGCAAAAACAATATTGGGAGACTTGCCACCCAGTTCGAGTGTGACCCGCTTCAGAGTGTCGGCAGCGCCGCGCATGATCTCTCGACCGACGGCGGTCGATCCAGTAAACGCGATCTTGTCGATGCCCGGGTGCCTAACGATTGTTTTCCCTACCTCGGGACCACCGGTCACGATATTGATCACCCCCGCTGGGAAACCCGCTTCGACCGCCAACTCTCCCATCCGTAGTGCGGTGAGGGGGGTTTGCTCTGCCGGTTTCAGAACAACCGTGCACCCGCACGCCAAGGCTGGACCCAGCTTCCAAGAAGCCAGCAGCAGGGGAAAATTCCACGGGATAATCAGACCCACAACTCCCACCGGCTCGCGCAGTGTATAGGTGAACGCGGACTCGAATGTCGTCACCGTTTCGCCGTGAATCTTAGTAGCCCAGCCTGCGTAATATCGCAGGACGTCGGTGACCATCGGCATATCCACATGGCGGGATTCAAAAATCGGCTTGCCGTTGTCAAGCGTCTCCAACTCGGCTAACTCATCGATGTTTTTCTCAATAAGGTCGGCAAGTTTCCACATCAACCGCCCGCGTTCGCTGGCAGACATTTTCCGCCAAGCCCCCGAGCGATCTTCGAGCGCCTTGCGGGCGGCTTGGACTGCTCGGTCAACGTCCCCGGCCGAAGAGTCGACCACTCGGGTCAGCACCTCGCCGGTTGCGGGATTGATTGTCTCGAACGTTTTCGATCCTTCCAGCCACTGGCCGTCGATCAGCATCCGTCCCGGCTCGATTTTTGTCTTTGTTGCGATCATGTCTCTTGTTCCCTAACCACCGCCTTAGCAGCGCTGTTGCGGACATCCCAACAGGTATGGTCAATGCTTTATTTGGCAGTGAACGTTGCAGGACGTTTCTCCACGTATGCTGCCAAACCCTCCTTGGCGTCGTCGCTCTGGAACAGCAACTGCTGGTTTTCACGCTCCAGCGCCAACGCCGATTCCATCGGAATCTCCCATCCGGACTGCACCGCGCGCTTGATCCTGCCCACCGCCTTAGCCGCTTTGTTGGGCGGACAGAACTGCCGTGCGTACTCCATGACGTTGTCCATGAACCCTTCGCGCTCGAAGATGTCATTCACAATTCCAAGTTCCTGCGCCTCTTCAAAGGAGAAAGTATTTCCCGTCACCATCAACTCGATGGCTTTGCTCTTCCCTACCAGGCGTGACAGGCGCTGCGTCCCGCCTGTTCCCGGGAGAACGCCCAGATTGACCTCGGGTAGCCCGATTTTTCCCGCGTCTTTGCGCGCGATGCGAATGTCGGCTGCCATGGCGATTTCCAACCCTCCGCCGACCGTATGCCCGTTGAGCGCCGCAATCACCAGCTTGGGCGTGTGCTCCAGCCGCAGCAGCGTTTCATTGGCGTGTAAGCAGAAGTAATACTTGAAGGTCGGATCGACGCTGGCCAGCATGCGGATATTGGCGCCCGCCGAAAAGAACTTGTCTCCCGCCCCGGTCAGCAGAATGACATACACGCCGTTGTCCATGCGCGCCCTCAGAATGGCGTCATCGAGTTGGCGGTTCATCTCATAGGTATAAGTATTGGCCGGAGGATCGTTCATCTCGACTACTGCAATGCCGGCATCGCTGCGATAGTTGATTAGTTGCTTGGTACTCTCGCCGGTAACCGGCTGGGTTGTCGTTGCCATGGCAAGCTCCTTCTCCTTAGTTGAATTTCATCAAGTTCTTGTTTGCATCGGCAATCCGATTCTTCTTTATCATTTCGAGCGCGAGGACGAAGCCTGATTTGTCCGGCCGCTGTCGAGCGCCCGAGCTCGATCGCTTTCCCCACCCCGCTTGTACGTTCCTCCCACGCCGCGCAGAAAAATCTCCGCCATTTGCCCGGCCAGTTCGTCGGCGCCGGCATCCACCCGCGGGTTATACCAGGTGTAAATCCAATTCATCATTCCAAACAAACTCAAGACGGCCATGCGGGTGGAAAATCGGAATTCTCCCGCCTGTTTGAATTCGTCGATCAGGCGGATGCCAATGCGATAATACTCCCGCTTGATGGCCGCGATCTCCGAGCCAAAACCGTTTTTCAAGGCGTCATCCTCATGAGACAAAACCTTCATTGCTTTCTGATTTGCGAGAAAATATTCCAGGTGGTTGAGAATCAAAAGACGGATGCGCTCCTCCGGATCCGACACTCGCTCGAGCCGTTCGCGCAGCCGTGCAACGATGGTTGTGAAAGTGTGCTTCTGGATCAAATAGAGCAGCCGCTCTTTTGATTCAAAGTAGTAATACATGCCGGCCAGAGACATGCCGCTGGCGCGAGAGAGATCGCGCATGGACGCGCCCTCATATCCCTTCTCACAAAAAACCTCGGTGGCGTGCTCCAGGATCTTGGCCAGCCGCCGGTCGAAGCGGGTGCCGTTCTGAACCAGCGCGCGGCGAGTGCCTTGGCTGGCACGGGCGACTTTGGCAGAGGAAGCCATCTCTCATTCGAACGTTCGTTAGAATTATAGACCCAAAGTGACCTTAATCACAAACCGATTGTGGACCTCTCTCCAGGGCTGGGCAGGACTGGTCGAAGCCGTTCAGGAGAGCTTCCTGGTTGCGGGTATCGGTGAGGATCCGGTTTCTACCCTGCTTCGCGCTCCGAAGCTCGAGGTGCTCAGTTCCTTATGTCCGACAGCAGCGCCTCGATTTCCGCTTTCACGTCCGCGGTAACCGGCAAAAGGGGCGAGCGCGGAATGCCCCCGTAATAGCCGTTGAAATCGAGGGCGTACTTGATTCCCGGAATGCTGAAGTCGCCACCAATGCGTTGGGCGGCGCGCGCAATCCGCTCCTGCTTCAGCTGAGCCAGTTCCTGGTCTCCCTCCTTCCATGCCGCATAGATCTCGTAACAGGCGGTTGGTGCGGGATCAGCAAATGCCAGGATCGCTCCCAGCGCTCCGGCCTCAAGCGAAGGATGAAGTTTATGCGCAGCTCCGACCAAGACTTGGAACCCAACTTCCTTCTGACGCGTCTTCCTACCGGCAATCAGGGTGACGGCAGATGAGGAAGGCCTGGTGCTATCACCGGCGAGCGAACCGACGGGAACCAGTTCTCCACCCTGGCTGCCGGCGGAGGCCTTCAGCATCCTCGGCGTAACCGCATCGAAGGTTTCCGTCAC
>Ga0126378_10002936_pt1 | contig 12785 bp, 10 predicted proteins | sample PanSoiMetPlot_23_FD_92587 | JGI IMG/M metagenome (GOLD analysis project Ga0126378, IMG submission 92587) | Tropical forest soil microbial communities from Panama - MetaG Plot_23 | ecosystem: Environmental > Terrestrial > Soil > Tropical forest > Bulk soil | place: Panama | collected 2016-02-17
CACTCGCATGGCTGCTAGCACAGAAACCCTGGATCATTCCGATTCCGGGCACCACCAAGCTGGAGCGCCTCGAAGAGAACATCGGAGCGGTTGCCGTCCAACTGACACCGGATGATCTCCGCGAGCTCGACGCCGCTACCGCAAAGATCACCGTGCACGGCGCACGGTACCCGGAAGAACTGGAACGAATGACATATCGATAGAGGACTCGCAGCAGCCGATTCCTCGTTCTTGAAAGCGACGCCAAGAGGAATTCGTGTATGGAAATCTCATTTGAAAACAAGGTTGCGCTGGTAACCGGCGCAGGTTCAGGCATGGGTCTGGCGACGGCGAAGGCATTCGCCGATTCGGGAGCAGCGGTGGCATTGGCAGATCATCACTTCGAATCCCGGCGCGGAGGGATCAGTCTGCCCGCAATCCAACGACCATTCAGTAGTTCTCCAGCAGCCAAACGTTGGAAGGATCTGTCACTCCGAAAAGCGCTAAGCGCCGCCCGTCAGGAGAGGGGATGGCACCCGAAAACCCTACCGTGCTGTTTTCAAGGACTGTATTGATGGTGCCGTCCGGGTCTAATTTTAAGAGCGCCCAGATATCCGAGCGTCCAAAAGTTGAGGTATTCCGAGTAGCTCCGACCATTACGCTCTTTCCATTGGCTTCTACGGAATCACTACATACGGTGGTTGCCGCTCTGCGCGTCATCAATTCCCAAACCATTCCCTTTTTTTCAAACACTCTCCAGCCGCCCCGGCCACAAAGGGATCCGCATGCAGCAGAGATTGAAGCCAGAATTCTGCGTGTCCCGAATAACAGAATCGCCTTATGCGTCATTATATGAGCACGTGACTACGCTACATGAGGGCGTCACTACTCGCTCTCCCTCGCCTAAAATTCCGAGTCTCCGCAGGGAGGATCGACTATGCTGAAGCCATGGAACGTCCTCGAGCATCTGAGGCCGATCTGAATCGCTGGTCGCCTCTCTATTGCAGTTACAACGGCTTCGTCCTCGGTCAGTTCGTCCTTCAGGGCTATTTCGAACACGAGCTGCCTCAGTACGTCTTGCAGCGCAAGCGCATGCAGGAGTTCCTAGAAGAGCTTGGGAGTGAGCTCGTCCTGCCGGACCGGCCGTTTGAAGTCGGGACTGCGTTTCATCGCGGCCTCGTCAATGAGATCAGCGGCATCATTCGCGACGTCTCTCCGCGACTCGAGGACTTCTTCTGGCTTGCCGTCCATCTCCTCCTCTTGGGCGTTAGTGACCACGAGAGCTCGAACGCCGCTTCCATGGTTCGCTTCTATGTCGAAAAGTACGGCCTGCCAGCTCCACTGCTTGAACGGTTTTCGAGGAAGGACGTCGACGGCATCAGATCGGCGTCGCTGGCGTATCTCACCGAAATACTTGGCGCGATCGAGCGGGAGCCGAAGACGGCATTCGTCATCATGCCGTTCTCGGAACCATTTACGAGCTACTACACGACCTTCTATCGGCCTTCGCTAGAACGCGCCGGCTTCCGTGGTTTTCGCGCCTGGGGTGGACTGGGCGACGAGGATTACATCGATCTGCTGACGCGGCTGATTCAAAAGGTCGGTCTGATTTGGGCGGACGTATCCCGGGAGCGCGTGCCCCCTCGCCTGGGTGAACGGAACCCGAACGTTCTCTACGAAATCGGCGCCGCCCGCGCGCTCGGTGTTCGCGTGATCCTGGTCGTTGACTGGGCAGACGCGGCCGGACTGCCCGCCAACATCGGGCACGAAGAGGTGCTCGAGTACTCTCCGAGGAGCAAGGACTGGCCGCAGGGACCCATTCAGGAGTTCGCGGAACGGCTGTCGACGACCGACTCAACCGATCGAACGCTTCGTCGCGCGGCCCGCAGGATCTTGGAGACGCCACTCTCTGTGGATACCGCCAGGCTGCAATCCGAGTGGCCCCCGGCCATCGCCAAATCCGGCGTAGAGACGCCTCAGTCAGCTCTCGATCGACAGGGAAAGGAAGTCCGGGCAGGAGACTTCGTTCGCGATGCACACGGCACGGAGTACGAAGTGAAGGAAGTGTTCGACGCCTATCCAGACTTGAAAACCAAATCGCCCTACGCCAGGCGATTGAAGCTCGTCGACGGATCTGGAGGACGGCGATACTCGGTCTCGACGGACTTCACGAAGATCGATCGCTAGCTGAGCAGAAGGTGTCAGAATCGCGGACGCGCGAGGATGGAACACGGGCGTTGTGAGCAAGGTCATTAATGCGATGCGCTTGGTAATTCCACCACAACCCGAAGAGACACGGACAACTCGTCGAGCTGAAAGTGTGGACGCAGGAATGCTACTGCCTGATACACGCCAGGCTTTCCGGGATGTTCCGACACATCAATCCTAGCTTCCCGTAGCGGGTGGTTAGCTTTTACTGCCTGAGACGCAGCATCATCCGAGAGAACATAGCTCGAAATCCAAGAGTTCAAAAATCGCTCACAATCTGCGCGACTCCAGAATGATCCAATCCGATCGCGGACTATCAACTTTAGGTACTGTGCGAATCTGGATGCCGTTAGAATGTACGCCAATTGACACGTCAGCCGGCTGTTAACATTTGCGGAATACGAATCGTAGGTTCGTGGTTTCTGGCACGACTGTGTCGAGAAGAAAACGGCATAATCAGTGCCCCTGCAATGAACAAGCGGGACAAAACCAAGATCCGCCAACTCCTTTTCCAGCCGATCGGAGAGGAGGATTTCTACACCCGACTTTACTCTCCCTTCGCTTTCGAAGTCCCGTGCCCACATGGGAAGTCCGCTCACGCACCCTCCACCTTCAACTCCCCGAATGGCAGCACACCACCCGTACCTCGAAAACGCTTCGGCGATGCACACACCCAGTGCGTAGGCGGAATTGCCCCACAAGAGGTACCTTGTGTCCTCTTCGTACTGAAACTCACCGGGAGTAGTCGGACGAAGACCGTACGGGGATCTCACCAAAATGTGCGGAAGTGTCAGAGCAACGTAGCGAGAATCGTCGGATTCCCGAAAGGCCTTCCACCTGAAAAACTGGGTAGAGTCGTAAATTCGCGCAATGTCTCTAATCTGTTCTAGTCCAGCAAAATTATCAATGCCAAGCATTTCCGGTCCGGCTTCCGCAACAAACGGCGCGTGGCATGCAGCGGCGACTTGTGAAATCTTCTCCAGCAGCTCGACGTCCTCTGGGTGCATCGTGAATTCGAAGTCACCAATCAGCAGGCCGAAGGGATCTTGGCCTAATCCTCCATAAGGCTCTTCGTATAGCTTCTTAAACAGTGAGCTCTGGTCAAATTCGGAAGCCCGCTGGAAGTCGCGTAGCAGTTCCTTCTTGGAGACATCTATGACCTTAATCTTCAGCTGCGAACTTGTCTCGGTTTGACACAGGAGATACCAGAGCCCCCTCCAAGCAGCCTCTAGTCTTCGGAACTCTGGCGCATGCAAAATCCTGTCGAGATGATGCCATACCAGACTTTGGCTTTCCGCCAAGGTGCTCCTTTCGGAAAGGTCACGGAGCAGTTCGACTCGTCTGAGAATGCTCTGCGGCTCGAAGTCATCGAGATGCTGGAATTTAAGATCAATCTCCAACTGACCGGAACTCAGTGAACTAGCGACATAAAACTTCAAGTGGGGTTGAATTTCCCCGAGGATAGCATTGAAGTTGTCTAAATCAATCTCGTGGAATTTGCGATCCCTTAATCGCGGAGGTGGGCTCGACCGGTACGAACCAGACAGATCGCTCATTACACCTACCACGAATGGCACTTCTTTGCGCTCCACCGCATCCCCTAGTTCGACATCGTATGAGATGTGGACGCGTGGCGCTCTAACCCGGTCGAGTTTATGTTGTACTGATTCCCTTGGCATAATCAAACCGCTATTTGCTTCCTGCTACTCCATTCGTTAGAGGTTAGACCTTCCAATGTAAAGAAATGGACTAGTCCTAGGCGATCACCAGCAACTACGCCTGGTCTTCCTGAGTCAGCTGCGCAGGCAAGCAGCGGACTTTCTACAGTGAAGCAAGCTATTTCATCGCCGTTGGTCAGGTCCCATACCTTAAGATCGCAGTCGTCTGAAGCGGAAACGACAAACCGACCTTGGCATATCAATGCGAGCGAGTTTACTTTCGCCAGGTGACCACCGATCTTGCGAATAGTCTTACCACTTTCGAGGTCCCAAACACGGATCGTATGATCGTCGGAGCCAGATACCGCCAAACGTCCATCGGGCGAGATGGCCAAAGTATTCACGCGCGCCGCATGTCCTCGATAGGTTCTCAGTTCTAACCCGCTTTCAAGATCCCATAACTTCAAGCTGCTCCCCTCGGCGGCAGTGAGCGCAAAGCGAGAATTTGGACTAATCGCCACCGCTCTAGGCCAGTTTCGGTCAAGCTGGATGGCGAGATCCTCTACGCCAGTATCTATGTTCCAAACGCGGATGGTCCTGTCGTCGCCACCGGACACGACGCGCTTGCCGTCAGGCGTCGCGGCTATGGCACGGACCCGATCGTGGTGGTGCTCGAACCGGGCGAGTTCAAGACCTGAGCTGAGTTCCCATACCAAGCAACTTCCGCTGCCCCCAGCGGAAATCACCTTCGAACCGTCGGAGGTAACCGCAAAGACCCAGTGATGCTGATTGTGCATGGTTTTTCGACAAAGGCCAGTCGTCATGTCCCACATACGAAACGTGTCATCATCAGAGGAGGAGATTGCGCTTTGTCCGTCCGGCGTTACTGCCAATGCACGGACCCTATCCGTGTGGTCGCGAACGGGTCCAGCGTCAGCAGGCCGAGTAAGGTCCCAAACTTTTAGCGTGCCGTCATCCGAACCAGAAATAGCACACCGCCCATCAGGTGTAACCGCGACCGAGTTGACGCAGTCAGAGTGACCTTCGAACAAGCGCTCCTTCCCGTCAGCCAGATCCCAAAGATGCAAGTTATTGTCTTCCGAAGCGCCTATGGCAATCTTGTTGTCAGGGGTGATCACAAGGCTCCTAATGCCGTCGGTTCGCTGGGCAAGCGTTCGAAATGTCGGATCGCGAGACGCCTGGACTTGCCAGAGCAGTACAGTTTCATCCCCAGAAGCCGAAACCAGATGCCGCCCATCCGATGATGAGGCTATAGCCGTGACCCTAGCCTGATGCCCTTTCAACACCTGGACTGTCCCATTTTGATCAAAATGCCAGATGCACAGTGTGCGATCGTCCCCACCGGAAATAAGGTCGCATCCATCCGGAGTAACAGCGATGCAGTTGACTTCGGCCGAGTGTCCACGTAAGACTTGCTCAACAGTCGCACCTTCGAGATTCCAGATCTTAATCGCGCGGTCATCGGAAACTGAAGCTACCCGCTTTCCATCGGGCAGACAGATCAAAGCTCGAATCCAATCAAGATATGTCTGGATCGACCGTTCCTCGCGGCCGGTAGTGAGATTCCAGACCTTTATAGTGTGATCGTCTGATGCCGAAACAATCCTATCTCCACATTTAAGCACGCTGACTGCCCGAACCCAGTCGGAGTGGCCTGTCATCGTGCACTCGATCGCACCTCGTCGGAGGTCCCACGCTTTTATGGTATTGTCATCAGACCCGGACACAGCTCGATCACCGTTCGGCGTTAGTGCGACAGTCCGCACTCGCCCCGTATGGCCCACGAGCGTGAACATTAAAGGCCCCCCTGGACGCGTCAGCAGGTTTCGCAAGGGTCGCAGCCAAGGGGCACCACACCAATGACGAGCTTGAGTGCGAATGAGGTCGATGGCGTCAGAGCTCCCAGTTGGTAGTCGGCTAAGCAGTTGCGAGGCGAGCTGGTTGGGGTAGTTAGCTAGTACGTGAGCTGACAGGTGGAGAGCTTCCTGCACGAGCTTGGCGTCTCGGTTATCCGAAGCACACCACTCATAATCACTGAGAACAGAAATTACGCCGCAAGCTCGCATCTTCGCGTCTATCCATCGGAGGTCCATTACCAAACTAAGCGCATCATCAGCTTGGCCGGCATTACGCAGATGCCAAGTGAGGTTTTCGAAGAAGTATCCATCACGAGGGCCATCCGCCCAGTGATGTGGGCATTGCTCGCGGTACGACTGCAGCAGATCCTTGTGCGCAAGGCGAACCTGTTCTGTACCCAACCGATGACGTAAGTAATCGAGTAATAAATCGTGTATTAAGAATCGCCCCTCGGTATCACGTGTCATCAACGAAAGGTCTACCAGTTGGTCTACTGTATCTTCAAGGTCGTATTGTTCCAACCGCCAGAGGGTCCGAATTCCGGCCTCAGGTATCGCACTATCCTCCGGAAATACCGCAAACTTCAGATAGCGCTTGCGGACTTCCTCTTCTAAGGCTTCCATACTGATATCAATCGTGCGCAGCAAATCCGGATGAGGATACTCCGGAAAGGTCTGCTGGATCCTGTCTAGATCTGCATTCCGGAGCCTCTGTAAAATATTCTTCCAACGGTCTGGCTTTCCACGCAGAAGCGCACCGACCATAGCCAGCGCCAATGGAAGGCAGCCGCATTCACGGACAATCTCAGCAGCCTCAGGGGGAAGCGTTGAAATCGGGCAGTCGGACCAAAGGGAGATCAACTGCAATGATTGTTCCCATGTCAGAACATCGAGTGACTGTTGATGGGCGCCTAACGACACCGCGGTGCGGGCATCGCGGGTTGTGATCAGCAGTCGGCTTCGTGACGAATCGATGAGGAACGGCGCTGCATCATGTGGGTTCCATACATCGTCCAAGACCAAAAGCACGGCCTTATGTCTTAGATGGTTCCGCAGACGATTACTGGCAGATTGAAGGCTGTCATAGCCCTCCAGAGAGTCTCCAACTGCCCGGGCTGCCTCGCGAAACAGCGGGACCAAATCTCTAGGCTCTTTGCCCACGTTGAGCCAAATGATGCCGTCGGGAAATGCGGCCTGAATGATCTCGTCGAGGCAAAGCGCTTGAGCCAGGATGGTCTTCCCAATTCCTGCCATGCCCTTTAGGGCTGTAAGCGCGACCCGTCGAGCAGATGAGTCATCGAGCACGGCATTGCGAAGTGCATCAAGTTCTCTTCGGCGCTCTACATAGTTAACGGGTAACGGCGGTACCGTAACGTACGTTTGTCGATATTCGTAAACTAGTGGAACGCCTGTCCGCTGCCTGATGTCTTCCAGAAGCTTCGGGAACTCTTCATGATACGTTGGGCCGCTGGAGAGATCGCGATAGTTTTTAGCTTCTAAGTGCAGGGGCCGGTCCGCCTCAGCTTGCGCGAGTATTGGGATGACGCACTTGCCCTTGCGAAGCGATCGAAGTTGTTCCGCACGGCAGGTATCCGAGATGAAAGAACCACGGGAAAGGAGGGCTAGGACCACGTCACTCCTATCCAGAGCCAGTTCAATTTCAGCCGTCCAGCTAGCGCCGCCATTCAAGCGGCTGGTGTCAACCCAAACCTCATATCCTTCTCGACCGATATCGTGTCGTAGTTGCTCGGCGAGCTGACTCCCATCCTTGTGTGCGTATGAGATAAAGACACGCGCGGCGGCTGAGCCATACATAGTGAGTGAACCGGGGTTTTCATTTTATCGCAGCCATGAGTGACTATGATTCCGTGCGCCTCGGAAAACAATGTATTTCTTCTCTAAAGTTACTCCCTCGACCGCGTGGCACTCACTGGGTGCGGACCTCCGGATACCAGCATTTCAGCCCAGGTCAAAGGTGTTTTGTGCTGTGCGGGCTGCTGTAACCGCAAGAAGGCGTGACATCCTTGTGAATCAGAGCCCGTTTCCCAAGCGTTTGCACCAATATTGGTGCGACGCCATGCGTTATGGCAAACCACTGGCGTTACGCTCGGGCCTTATGAGGAGCGGGTCAGGCTATATCTCCTCGGGACAACTGGTTTCCCCGCTGAAGTTCTCGTCGCGGTACATGTCTGTACGGATCTTGGTTCACACGGAATGATTTATGCCCCAGAGCGCGCGAAAGGAGTCGGGGCAATCTACAGCGATTTCTCGTTCCTTGTCCGCGGACTCTGGTTCCATGTGTACGTGGGCAAGGACATTCCGCGACGGATGCGAGAGATCTGCTGCGTTACCTCAACGAAGAAGGTTATCTTCTTGAGGAACTGCCAGAAGGAGTTTGCCGAAAGCGGTCGGCACCTGCAGAAGAACGCGGCCATCTCCCCCAAGATCGCGCATCTCTTTAAGTAGGAGGCTGGGCCTACCGTCAGCGTAAACGTACGCATACTTCTCAATCGGGATAGCGTCCCCGCCCTGCTGTGCTGAAGTGCCACCGCAGAATGTCGTCGAGCGGTGTTGTCCGGGCGAATCCGATGCCACGAGGCGGCGCTCCCTTGCAACAACAGCCGCGTGGGCGTACAAATGCCTTTCTCGAACGAGGCGAGCGAAAGAACAAACTTTTGTTCATTGGCGACGTGAGCTAACCGCGTGCCCTGGTGGTCATTGCAATCGAATGCTGACATTGACAAAACAGGGTGCTCTCGGGAGGTTTAATGCCAATCAGCAGCAATGGACGCAACCAGCTTATCTAATAGCTCTTGCTTGACCTTCCCGCTTCTCTTTCCGTACACCCTGTAATAGTCCTTGATTTTCTTCAGCAGGAGTACTTGCTTCTTGGTGAACCATAGCCCGCGATTGTGATGCTTCGGCTCGGGGAAATGCTTCCGCCTTCTCCACGCACGCAGGGTCGAAATGCTTATGCCCAGGTGCTCCGCAGCTTGCGCAAAGGAAATCGGTGCGTCGGGCGGAATCGCAAGAACTGGCCCACCGCTCACACGCCTTTTGCTGGCCTCCAATGCCCGTTGCCGATATTCAGGGTTCTCCGCATACAACTTCTTTCGCTTAGCGGAGAGGCGTGCTTTATTCTGCTCATACCATTTGCGATACTTCGCCCCTTTCGGCGTCGGCTTCTCAAAGATCAGGGCCATTCTGAGACTCCTTTTGGCTGGTTTGATGTATTGTGCTCCTCCGGCTGGATCGCCAGGCCGTCGTAACACTGGAATTCAGGCAGCCACTTGTCATTCGGATCAACCCTGCCATAATGCCTGAACGCTCTGCAAACGGCGTACATCTCGGGAAGCATTCCCATGAACCGGGGATCATCTCCAGCGCAATGAACGCCGTCACAGCACCAGCGGGGAATGGTTTGGGGATTTCGCCACTTGTCCTTCGCCTTGTTCAACAGGTCGCGGCATTCCTCTGCGATTACTGGCTCAATCTCTTCAGCTACCGGGCTTTCGCCTCCCGCCATCATCCATGCGGCTTGGCAGAGAAAGTTGTTGTCTCCACTCAATGCTGATTTGGCCGAGAGGTGCACCTTGCACAGCCTCGCCGCCAAATCATGGCTTACTCTCTCGGCCTGGCGCAGAAGGAACTCGGCTTGCTTGGTTGCGCCGAAAGACGGTTTGACATCCGTGAAGGCACCGACTGCGCCCAAGGTGTTCGTCCGATCCTTCTCATTGATCGCCGTCTTAATTTCCCTTTGCAGTGTCGTCACGTGGTGATTCCACGTCTTGTACCACCACGCTCGCTGACCGATTAGCGAATGGTAGATGTAATCGGGGCCGCCACTGTCCGGGTGCCACCAGTTTGGCAGTTTGCAAATCCTCACGGCCTCGGTGACCCAATCAATAAGAGCGCAATGGGGCTTGCAGAGCTTTCCAAAATTCCTCGCGACCTCTTCCATTATCGCAACGGAATGACCGTCCTCTGCCGAGCCGATCAAAAGCCGACGCGCTGTCCTAAATCGATACTGGGCCTCTTTGAAGCGGTCGAGATATGCGAGCCAATAAACTGCGTCTTCGACTCTGCGGAGACGAATCGACTTCACCAGTCCGGATAGCGCCTGAGAAAACGTCGGGTGAGTCGTAGGCGTGAAGGATCGGAGGCGGTGGATACCCAACGCATTGAGGTGTTCGCAACCGCGTGCTGGGGTGAAGTCCAGACAATCACAGGTCTTGTCGTCGAGTGAGATGTTGTACCAATGATCTCCTCTGAAAGATCGGAACCGAATCGTCCTGCCGGATGTACCTGTTTCACAAAATGCGAATCGTTGTTGTAGTGCATGATTTGACATGAGATGTTCTTAAAGAATCTCTGCTTGAAAAGAGTGCGGTTGTCAAAGGAAAAAGTCTTTGCTGCAGAGTATTTTCGTTTTGAGGCAGGGCCGACACTTTGAGAGTGATAGAGAGTGGGGAATTGTCGGGAATGGCTAAAAGCCCCGGCCTCCGCCGTGAGGCTAAACTCTGGTGCAGCTTCCGAAGTCGTTCAATGCCGGCGCGAGCTGCGCACTACGATGACGGCGGCCCTAAGTAACGATCCAGCCAGTCGAGCGTTTCCTTTATCGTCGGATTCGGCGGCAGATCGTGGCTCGTGTCAAATACAATGCGGCGTTTTTGCGATTTATTCGTTCCGAGATATCGAAACATGGGCTCCTGCGATAGTTGTGGAGGAAAGAGGAAATCAAAGCGGCCGTTCAGCATTAGCACAGGCGTACGGACGTGAGGCGCGAAGTTTAGCTGGTCCACTTCTGGAAGGCACTTTTGGAGATAGAACCCTGGATCGAAAAGTACGGCTGCCCTGAAGCGATCTTCAACTGCAAGGAAGACGGATGCCATTGCGGCACCCCAACTGGAACCCTGGTAAGCCAGCTTACCGTGATCGATGTCCGGGCGAGTTTCCAAATAATCGATTGAGCGACCCAGATCCTTGGACCATGCGATGACGTGATCGCGATACGAACTGCTGTTGTTGGGGAAGCCAGCCTTCAGTCCGTCTCCGCGCTCAAAGGTTCCCTTGTAGATTGGAACCATAACCGCCCGTCCGCTTCGAATGATGAAATCGAAACTGTCGATGTAAGGCTTCAGGTTTGCGCTGGATCTGGCGCGAAGGGCGCCCGCACCGGGAAAGTACACTACAGTCTGGAACGGAGGAGACGCCTTCGTCGGCAGGAACAGGTACGCCGTAATTCGCTCGTTTCCATATGCGGCAGCGAACGAAACTTTTTCGCGCTTCCATCCTTCGTGCTGTTCCGTGGACACGACAACCGCATCAAGGGGTGTCCTGTCGTAGGAGTAAAGGCTCTTGTAAGCCGCAAATAGCTGCTCAGAAACTGGCTTCTCGCGGCTGAAATCACGGGTCTCGCGAATAATAGGCTCGAAGGCCTTGTCGGCCATGCTGTTGGCGGCGTAACTCACACAACGGAATCCGAAATTGGCAGAGCGCTCAAACGGCGACCGCGCGTCGGCGTCATTGAAAAAATAGATCGGCTCGTCCCACGCTCCACCCAGTATGTATCGTTTGTCAGAGCCAGCCTCATTCCAGATCCACTCCTTAACATTGCCAGCCATGTCGTATGCGCCTGCCCAACTCATACCTGAGTAAGTGTCGACTCTCGCGATTTGCTTTCCGCTGAAATTACTTGCTGGGATCATGCTTGCGCTGTCGGTAGGTGACGCGGCGGCGGCCCAGTGATAGATGCTGGGCAGCGACTTGCCGGCAAATTCGGCATAGGCAGCAGCTTCGTACCAGCTCACTCCTGTAACAGGAAAATCGGCCTCTCCTTCCGGGTATTCGCCCTGAACCCATGAAGCCGGGCCTGGCCGGCCGGTCTGGTCGCGAAACATGGCCATAGCTTCTGACCGGGAGAGCCCGTGGCCATCCTTGCGGAATTCGTGTTTCCAGTACCGAGGGTTTTGATAGCCGCCGGCGTCCACGAATGCTTTGAACTGGCGGTTGGTAACCTCATACTTGTCGATCCAGAAACTATCTAGAGCATTTTGAGGCAGGTCTTCGAACCCGGCCAAGCCCGAAAGAGAGCCGGGTTCACCATCAGAGGACGAGCTTTGAAGTTCAACGCGTACCATGCCCTCGTGAGCTTTATCCTCTTTGTCAAACGTGACGTTCAAATCGTCGTCGGGAAATGTCGCGCGCTCGACAGGGACATGACCGGGCAACTCGAACTTCCATTGTGAATCAATCAGAGGAAACCTTCTCTTATCGATGGGAGTGCGTCCCACCAACTCCCATGAAGTGCCAGGAGAGTTGTAGTTTCTACGGAATACCGTTGCTCCGGAAGGTGTGGAGTGTATGGAGCCCGACCAGGAAATTGCGGACCAGGCCTTCTTGAGCGCCGGGTCATCGGGGATGACTCGTTCCGCCTGAACTGCCAGCGAATAAGCCTCGCCTAGGCGTTCCTGGTCAGTCAATTGTGCGATCTGTGGAAGCAGTTGGTTTCTCGCCCAACTTTCACGAGCCCGGAGACGAATCAATCCCGCAGATAACGCGCCGAGAGCAATCAGCAGCAAGAACACCGGAACCAGGACGGCACGTCGCTTCCATAGTGGAAGTGGCCCTTCGGGTTTCACACTTCCGCCGGACAGTTCCGCTGCTACATCTGATGCCGACGAAAATCGGGCCGCAGGGTCCCGCTCAAGGCAGCGAACGATCGTTTGCTCCCACGTATCCGGCAGATCAGGTACGTAGGTTCTTGGAGAAACGACGGGCCCTGACAGCCTTTTTGCGGCGGACCCTAGGGGCGTATCCGCAGGAAAGGCGTGTTCTCCCGTCGTCATCTCATAGATAACGAGTCCGAACGCGTAAATATCCGTGAACCGGGTAGCTTCTTTTCCCTCAATTTGTTCGGGCGCCATGTAGGCTGGAGTGCCGACGAAGGCGCGGCTTGCGGGGGAATCCAGATCCAGGGTGGCGTCCACTTCGGTATGGATCGCAAGGCCAAAGTCCGTTATGACGCAGCGAATCTCGCCGGTTTGAAGATCGGGAACGAGGA
>Ga0126378_10002938_pt1 | contig 12782 bp, 13 predicted proteins | sample PanSoiMetPlot_23_FD_92587 | JGI IMG/M metagenome (GOLD analysis project Ga0126378, IMG submission 92587) | Tropical forest soil microbial communities from Panama - MetaG Plot_23 | ecosystem: Environmental > Terrestrial > Soil > Tropical forest > Bulk soil | place: Panama | collected 2016-02-17
ATCGAGCTGAGCCCCGCTCATGTCAGCTCCAGAGAGTTTCGCGCCCTGCAGCACTGCGCTGCCCATCAGCGCGAACTCCATATCGGCCTTCGCGAGGCAGGCGCTCTCGAGGCTGGCCAACACCAGATTGGCGCCGCTGACGCGCGCCCGCGACAGATCCGCACTGTCAAGCCGCGCCTGCTCTAAAATAGCTCCGATCAGATTTGCGCTCTGCAGGCGGGCTCCAGTGAAATCAGCCCCCCGAAGCACGGCGCGGTCCATTCTGATCCCGCGTAGGTTTAGCCCCGAAAAATCTCGCCAACTCAGGTCTGCCGATGAAAAATTTGCGCGGTGGCCCTCGTGGTATTCGGTTTCGAGATAGAGCTGATGCAGCTCCAGCATCTTCTCAATCTCACTGGGCGAGAGCACGCGGACGGGCGTTCGCGCCGAAAGATCGGCCATCGCGGCGAAGGGAGATCGCGGCTTGTCCGAGTCCGCCATGGAGCGATCTTACTCCCGAGTCCACGAAGTGCACGAGATCGCTACGGTTGTTTCAGGACTACGGCGGGGTCGGCTGCCGATATTCAGCGCGGCCCGTCCCTCCGTGGGCGGTGGAAATGGTGGACTTGTGGAAATCGCGGCATCCCTGATTTCTACGAGCCTGCCGGAACTCATTTTCAAAACCTCCTGCTGAACGGTTCACCTATTGGTGCCGCAGCACCACCCGCCCCCGCACCTTCCCGCCACTCTTCAGCTCGCTCAGCGCCGCGCTCACCTGGTCTGCCGGCCGCGTCTCAATCGGAATCGGCGGAATCTTGCCGGTCTTGCCGAGAGCGAGAAGTTCCTTCAGATCCTCGAGCGTACCGACATAGGAGCCCTCGATGGTCATCATCTTGAACGGGAACATCACGGTCGAGATCGGGCAGGCTCCGCCATAAAGGCCGACCATTACGAGCTTGCCGCCTTTTCGCAGGACGTTGACACCGAACTCCATCGTCTTGGGTGAGCCGACGAAGTCGATCGCCGCAGCGGCCCCGCCGTCAGTCGCTTCCATTACCTGTTTCACCGCGTCGTGTGTCGAGTTGTCGATGGTCTCTAGAGCGCCCATCTGGCGGGCCTGCGCGCGCTTTTGCGCATCGATGTCAGCGACGATCACCCTGCCTGCTACTGCGGCGGGCGCGATGTGCACTGCGCTGCCGCCGACCCCGCCCGCGCCGATGATCACGAGGTGGTCATCGGCGCCCAAATGCTCGCGCGTCTTCTTGAGGGCCGAAAATGCGGTAATGCCGGAGCAGGTGTAGGTCGCAGCAAGGCTCTGCGGCACGCCGTCATGCGGAAGAAGGTAGCCGCCGTGCGGCACAATCACGTGTGTGCCGTAGCCGCCGGATCGTCGCGTGCCGAGGGTGCGCGGCTTGAGGCAGAGCAGCTCCTCGCCCTTCCGGCAGACGGCGCACTCGCCGCAGCCGATCCAGGGGTACGCCACCACCTTGTCGCCGACCTTGACGTTGGAGGCCTGCGGCCCGAGCGCTGCCACCTCACCCGCGATTTCGTGTCCCATCGTGAACGGCAGATGCACGCCACGCGATTCGAGCGAGATCCGCCGCTCGCCGCCCAAATCGAAATACCCGTCCCAAATATGGACGTCGCTGTGGCAGACCCCGGCCGCCTCGACGCGCAACAACACCTCCTCGCCCTTGGGCTCAGGATCTGGGTATTCCCTCGCTTCCAGCGGTTTTCCCCATTCGATGATCTGCATCGCCCGCATGATAGGATCCTCCGCTTCCCAGAGCCTTTTTGCCCCTGCCAGAACATTCGAGGAGGGACCGGGTGGAAGCCTATCACATCACCGCTTCGGCAGCGTCGACGGCATCGTGTTGCGATCGAGCGAGGACCCGCGCCCAGGCGCAAGGAGATCGTGATGCGGGCCCGCGCGAGTTCGCTCAGCAACCGCGATAACCCGGCGATGGCCCGTCGGCGCCACAAAAGCCGTCACCGCGGCGCACGGCAGCGTCGCGGTTTTCTCGAAGGAGAGTTTGCTGGGCACGTGCCCCAACACGTCCGCGCTCAACACTGCGTGTTCCGCCAGCGTCCCGTCGAGATTGGCGCCGAGCCGGTCGGTCAGATAGTCGGGCTTGATCGATTGCTGAACCAGCGCGGGTGCTGACGCAGGGTACCGGGGGTGTCTCGTCTTTGCTCTGCAACTCGCCGGGCCTCTGCGCGCCCGGGTGATGCGACGAGCTCGACTGCGGAGAAAGCTGAGCGGCTCAAGCTGTTTGGGGCTTCCGACGTGATCAACTACATCGAGACGTCCGATTGGGGCGCCAAGGTGCGCGAGCTAACAGACGCTCGCGTCGATCACCGTCAGAAGTTCCGCTGACTTCATTACGTGCAGGCTCTCGAGGATCTCGCCGGGGGTCAACTGCACATTCGACGGCTAGCCAATTCCGCTGCCGCCGCGCGACGATGGTTTGTCACGACAACGCCGTTGCACGAGCGGGTTGAGCTCGAGCCGTGCATATCGGTTCAGCTAAATTTCGTATGAGATCCATTCGCTTGTCGACTTCCGCCACTCTCCACCTGAACCGTACTACTGCCGTGAGCAGTGACAATTAACCTCGAATGTTTTCGACTTAACTATCAATTGCTGAATCAAATTAATATTTTAGCTCTAAACTCAGATCTCTGCGGCGAAACTCAGAATGGAAGCGGGTGTAGACTAGAACAGGGCGGCGTTATTGGGTTGCGTTCCACTGTGGAAGTCGGACCGCGGGGCGGTGCTACGGTGATCTCGGCAACCCTGCGTACGAAAAATATGCGTGTTGTGTGAGCCAACCCACATGCTCATTGAGCGATCTGACAGATGATCGTAGAGCCCCTCGCCTGGGGTAATGTGAATTGACAAGCCGATGGCGTTCGGAAACCGCTGAAAGGAACCGCCATGCACATCGTTGTCGGACCAGTTCTAACGCGGAGGGGCGGTTATGCCTTTGACTGCTGGACGCCCGAGCAAGGGCTCAGCGTCGGCTACACCTATCGCCGGGTCGAGGACGCCTATTACGCGCGCAACGTTGAGATTAGATCCCGTAAAAAAGGCCGTTCGGACGGGACGATCGACTGCAGCACAGTCGATGAGTTCAAGCGATTAATGATCTAACCGCGCAGGCGGAGGACAAGCGGCCGCGGGAGGTTGATCGGCGCCACTGTCATTGCCTCCACCCGTATCCAGTGGGCGCGAGTAATCTCGTCTCCGCGCCGACGGCACCTCTTGAGGGAGCATGGTCGGCGTTTTCCGGGCGCGGATCATCTCTCGTGCATGGCGCGGCCGCTCTCGCCGTGCTATCTGGTCGGTTCGGCTTAGGACCGACAACTGGCCGCGGGGAGGACAGATGCGCTTCGGCTTCTTCGACCAATTGCCGTGCCCGACCGGCTTTTCGGAGCCTCAGCGATACCGCGACTTCATTGCACAAATTGAGCTTGGGGACGCTCTCGGCTTCGACACAGCCTGGCTTGGAGAAATCCACTTCTGCCGCGCGTTTTCAATTCTGGCTGATCCAATTCTGGTGCTGGCCGCAGCGGCACAGCGTACGACTCGTATCCGGCTCGGGACGGCGGTCACGTTGCTCCCGTTGCATAACCCGATAAAGATTGTCGAAGAAGCGGCAACCGCAGACATCCTCAGCGACGGACGTTTGGAACTCGGGGTGGGCCGGGGCGTCGCATACCAATATCCAGGCTACGGCATACCCCTCGAAGAGAGCCGAGAGCGTTTCGAGGAAGCGCTTGATTTCATCCTCGCGGCCTGGACGCAAGAACCCTTTTCTTTCGAAGGAAAGTATTTCCGAGCGCGGGATCTCTGCATCGTTCCAAGACCCCTGCAATCGCCGCATCCGCCTGTGCGTATCGCAGCCAACAGCCCCGACACATTCCCTTTTTCCGGGCGACGTCAGCTGCCGATCTTCGCTTCGCCGCTAATCAATCCGCCCGACAAGCTCAAAGCCGGGATGGCAATCTACCGCGACACGTTGGCCGGTATGCGGGGCGACACCGCGCTGGCTTTTCCGGTTCATGTCACGACGAGTCGGGCGCAGGCGCGTCAGGATTGCGAGGCGGGTCTGATGCGTTTTCTGCGCGTCGCCGTCGAGCTGGTGCGGCCCAAAGATCAGTCAGACTTCAAGAGCTTCGAGGCTTTTCGCCAGGTCCTCGCCCGCTTCGAACGGGTCAAATACGAGGACTTCGACCGCGAGATAGGGGTATTCGGTGATCCGGACTACTGTGTCGAGCGGGTGCGGGCGCTGCAACGCGAATACGGGATTGACGAGTTCATCTGCTACTTCAACCAAGGCGGAATGATGGATCATGCAATGGTCAGACGATCGATGACGGCCTTCGCCCGGGAGGTGATGCCGCATTGCCGCTAGTGACAGGGCGCGTGATCTGATCTGGGTGCTGGAGCGTTCTGAGACGGCGATGTCTTTGCCGAGGCGAAGGCGGTGAGGGCGTTAGTGGATTGCACATACTGTCCAAGCTATTCTACAACAGATCCGGTCATTACATGCCCCCGCTCCAACGCGCCACTCGACTGATTTTTGCAAAAAGGTTCTTCTCCGCCTATTGGCTGCTGACTGTTGGGTATGTGGCGACCGGGAAGCTCGCGCTAGTGCTGGCAGTCCCGCCGGGCTACGCGTCACCGATCTTCCCACCGGCGGGTATCGCCATCGCTGCGATGCTGATCGGTGGCCCGGCGATCTTGCCATGGACCTTTCTCGGCTCATTCCTGCTTAATCTTTGGACCGCCTCTTCAGTTGGTCCCGGATCCGCGGTGACTTGGCTGGCAGCGGCAGCCGTCATTGCCTCGGCTTCGGCGCTACAAGCCGCGATCGGCGGGACGGTTTTGCGGCGAGCGGTCGGCTATCCGGCTCCTCTCGACAATGGACGCGATCTGTGGCGCTTTTTGATCCTGTCGCCAGTCTGCTGCCTGACGAGCGCGACACTGTCGCTAGGCGGCCTGTTGGCGCTCAGTGCGGTGTTGCGGCCCGATCTCGTGACGAGTTGGGTTTCATGGTGGATCGGCGATACCCTCGGCGTCCTCGTCGTGCTGCCCCTGATGTTCGTCGTCGCCGGAGAACCAAGAGGTCTGTGGCGCAGCCGTGCGGGGCCGGTAGCGCTGCCGATGCTTTTGTTTTTTGCGTTGTTCGTCGCTATTTTCGTCCGCGTCGGGACGTGGGAGCATGACGAGGCCCTGCTTGAGTTCCGCCTCCTCTCTCAGCAGATCGTCGATAAGGTACATGCCGGCCTTACAGAGCAGGAAATTTTCCTCGAACAGTTGGAGAGATCGTTCAGCCGGCCAGCGGCGCTTTCGCGGGCTGATTTTCAACATCTGGCCAAAAACCTGTTGCGGCGCTTTCCCACGATCCAAGCGGTCAAATGGGCGCCGCGGATCGATTTTGCCAACCGGCTGGCCTTCGAAGAAGCGCAGCATGCCGACTTGCCAGGGTTTGAGATACAAGAGGCCGATCCTTCAGGCCGCCGGCGACGCGCCGCGGAACGCGACCAATACTACCCTGTAACCTATGTCGAGCCGCTCAAGGGCAATGAGCATATTATAGGCTTCGACCTTTTCTCTGAGGCTGGTCGAAGGACTGCAATAGAGCAAGCGATAACCGCCGGAAGCGTCACCACAACACCGCCAATTCGCCTCGTGCAGGAGAACGGGGATCAGCCCGGTATCCTGCTGATTTTTCCAGTACATGAGGGACCCAACGGGCCCGGTGTGGTCTCAGTCGCGCTGCGGATGGGCACGTTCGTGACCGGCATCATTGCCCCGGCAGGTTCGATACTTAATGTCCGACTTGTTGACGTCGGGCAGAAGAAGGCGCTCTACAGTGGCTTTGCGCCCTCAGCCGGCGATACAGCCTCCTACGAAGATACGTTCGGCTTCGGCGGGCGTCATTACCGTGTCGAAACCGTACCTAGCGCATCCTACCTTGAGCAGCATCGCAGATGGCAGAGCTGGGTCGTTCTCGTCGCGGGGGTCGTCAGCACCGGCTTTTTGGGTGCGTTGTTGCTCCTCGGTACCGGCTATACGCGCCGGGTCGAGACAGTAGTGAATGAACGAACCCGCGATCTTGAGACCGTCAACCAACGGCTGCAGCTTGAGGTGAAGGAACGAGAGCAGGCCGAAGCCGCACTGCGCCAAGCCCAAAGAATGGAGGCCATCGGACAGCTCACCGGCGGAATTGCGCATGATTTCAACAACCTCCTCACTGTGGTGAGCGGGAATGCCGCACTGTTGCATGATAACGCGCCGGATGACGTCATCGCGCGTCGCGCCTCGGCGATCATCCGCGCCGCCGAGCGGGGCGTAAGGCTGACCCGGCAGCTGCTCGCCTTCTCCCGACGTCAGACGCTGCGGCCAGAGGCCGTCGACTTGCGCCAACGAACTCATGAGATCGGCGAGATGCTCTCGAGGTCTCTGAGAGAGGATATCGAGATCGCTGTCGAAATCCCGGAAAACCTTTGGCCGGTGACGGTCGATCCCGCCGAATTCGAACTCGCGCTGCTCAACCTGGGGGTCAATGCCCGCGATGCGATGCCGAATGGCGGCCGGTTTCATGTCGAAGCGCGTAACGTCTCATTCCGCTCCGGCCATGCAGGGAGCGAGGGGCTGGTCGGCGACTTCGTCGCGTTGCGGTTGTCGGACACTGGCGCGGGGATGACACCAGAGGTTCTGGCGCACGCCTTCGAGCCTTTCTTTACGACCAAAGAGGTTGGTCTGGGGTCGGGGCTCGGGCTCTCGCAGGTCTACGGTCTCGCCAAGCAGAGCGGGGGTGCCGCATTGATCGAAAGTGAAGTCGGTCGAGGTACAGCGATTACGCTGTTTCTGCCCCGGGCGACCAAAATGTCCGCCGAACCTTGCTCTGCCATGTCCCACGTTGTGCCGGCGGCAGAGCCGGCCCGCATATTGGTCGTCGAGGACGACGATGAAGTCGCCGAAGCGACTGCGGAGCTGCTGCACGACATCGGGTTTCAGGCAGTGCGGGTACGCGACGGCAAGGCCGCCTTGGCCGCGCTCGACGGCAGCCCGACAATTGAGCTGGTGATGTCGGACATCGTCATGGCGGGCGGCATGAGCGGCCTCGAGCTGGCACGAACGCTGCGGGAACGCCGGCGAGAACTTCCGGTGGTCTTGGCGACAGGATACAGTCAATACGCTCTGCAGGCAGTGAAAGAGGGTTTTACGCTCGTCGAGAAACCATATCGTCGCGACGCATTGGCCGCCTCACTCCGAGCAGCCGCCAGGCGCGCAAGGCGCCCGGAGGGTGAAGCCGAACCCCTCTCGCGATAACCGATCGCCAGTATTGACGCAGACAAGCTGTCCCTCGGGATAGACCATATCGAGCGCACAGACCCATATTTTCTTGTCGCGGAAGACCCCCAACTCCCGGCCGGGCACCTTCACGTTCTTCGGCAAATTCTGCAGCGCATCCGACGTACAGACCGGCTGCCAATGCCGGCGCTAAAGTTCCCCCATTGGACTGCCCTGCTCAATACAATCGTCAGGCGGCGGTGTCTGCCGCCGTATGCCGATCTCATCGCTTCCTCCCGTTAAGCTTTCCTTGCGAGCCTGCTCCCATTGATCTCCGGGGCGGCGATTGCGCCTTATAGATTTCCGCCAGCCGACTGGGAGACACGCCCAGCCAGAACAGCACGTGCAGCCTAACCAACCCAAGAAAGATTTCCAAAGGGCGCCGCCTGTCAAAGCGGCGCGACGAGGTGATCAAGGGCGGATCCTTGATACAGCACGTTCGCCCGACCCGCTCGAGCCGGCGCACGAAGTCGAGATCCTCCATCAGCGGTATGGAGCGAAATCCGCCGATGGCTTCATAGACCGAGCGGCGGACGAAAATCCCGGAATCGCCGTAATAGAGCCCGATCAGCCGTATCAAGGTGCAGAGTTTGGCGAGCGAGCGGCTGAAAGACGTATCGCCGTCGAAAACGAGCCGAAAATTCCCACCGATGATCCGAGGGTTAATCGAGAGCGTCTCGTTGATTTTGTCCAGCGCTCCTGGTAGCAAAGTGGTATCAGCGTGAACGAATAACAGTACCTCGCCGTGAGATGCACGTGCGCCGATGGAGAGCGCAGCCCCTCGACCAGGGGGAGCAATGAGTGTTCGGACTTGCTGGTCGTGCGCGATTTCCAGCGTTCGGTCCCGGCTGCCGCCGTCAACCACAATCACCTCGTGGGCCGCTTCCTGTTGGCGAATAGCGGCGAGCAAAGCCGATAGCGAGCGCTCTTCGTTCAAGGTCGGGATAATTATCGAGATCACTGCAAACTTTACCCCCGAGCTCGCAGGCGTCGGCTCATCCGCCCAGTTCGTCAAGATAGGTTAAAGTCGTCCGCAATCGGCATCGTCGCGATGCAAGTCGAAGCGGCGGGCGCGCCTGCCTTCTGGGCTGCCTCTCCCGGAGGCAGGTTGGTATCGCCAAGCTACGACCGGTGCCGGAGGCGAATTTGGTCACCGCGAGCTCGGTTGCACTCCGGCGCTCAATGCGAGGCGGACCAACTCCGAGAGATTGCGCGCACCCATTTTGTCCATGACGCGCGCACGGTGGATCTCGACGGTGCGTGGGCTGATCGTGAGATCGTGAGCGATCGATTTATTGGGTAGTCCGGCAAGCAGGCCCTCCAGCACCTCCCGTTCGCGCCGCGACAGCAGCGCGAGCTTGGATTGGGCAGCTGCGGCCGCGGCATCGGTTTCGCCGGGCGCAGCCAATCGCGAGAATGCCGCAGCGAGGCTATCTAGAATAGTGTTGGAAGCGAACGGTTTCTCGATAAAATCGACGGCGCCGGCTTTCATTGCCCGCACGGCCAGTGGCACATCGCCATGGCCGGTGATGACGACCAGCTCGAATGGCAACCTGCGGTCGACCAGACGCCGTTGCAGCTCCAGCCCGTCCATCTCGGGCATCCGAATGTCGACAATCACGCAGCCGGGGGCCAACGACACGGCGGCATTCAAGAACTCGGGGGCGGATGCAAAGCTTCTGACCGCGTACGCCCTGGCTTCGAGCAGCGCCGAAAGGGAATCCCGCACTGCCTCGTCGTCATCGACGATATAGACGCACCGGTCACGTGGCATCGGCCGCCGCCTCGCGGTTCGCTATCGGCAAGGTTACGCGAAAAACCGCACCCCCCGAGGACGCCCGAGCCGTAGTCAATCGACCGTGATGCGCTTCGACGATCTCGCGGCAGATCGATAAGCCCAGGCCCATGCCGGCGGCCTTCGTCGTCACAAATGGCTGAAACAGGCGGGCTGCCATCTCCGGTGCGATGCCCGGGCCGGTGTCGGCAACCGTGACTTCCGCCATTCCTCGGTCAGGAATCCCCCGGGTGCTGATCGTGAGTTCGCGGCGCTCAACCTGCTCCATCGCCTCGACGGCGTTGCGCACCAGGTTGAGCACAACCTGTTGAATTTGCACATGATCGACGAGTACCGGCGGCAGAGTGCGTTCGAGCTCGAGCGATGTGCGCACCCCTCGCTGCCGCGCCCCGACAAGGGCCAGCGCCAGAGCTTCCTCTACGAGTTGATTGAGATTGTGAACGCGGCGCTCGGTTTCGCCCTTGCTGACGAACCCCCGTAACCGACGGATGACTGCGCCGGCGCGCTGCGCTTGCGCGATCGCCTTCTCGATCATCTCGCCGACGCGCTCGGGAAGACCAGCTCCGGCCGGTAGCAATTGCCGACCGGCTTCTAAATAGTTCATGACTGCGGTTAGCGGCTGGTTCAGCTCATGCGCCATTGTCGAGGCCATCTGACCCATGACGCTGAGCCGCGAGGCATGCAGAAGCTCGGCCTGAAGGTCCTGAATGCGGCGTTCTGCCTCCTGCCGCTCGGTGAGATCCCGCACAAAACCGGTGAAATAGCGGTCGCCGGCAAAGGTGAACTCCCCGACCTGCAATTCCATCGGAAAGGTCTCGCCGTCCTTGCGGCACCCCGACACGATGCGCCCGATGCCGATGATCCGCCGCTCGCCGGTCCGCAGGTAGCGCTCGATATAGCTGTCATGCACCTCACGGTAGGGTGTCGGCATAAGAACACTGACGTTGCGGCCGACCACCTCGGTACTGTCGTAGCCGAACAACCGCTCCGCCGCCGGGCTGAAGGACTGGATTAATCCGCGTGCGTCAATGACAACGATTGCGTCGAGGACGGTATCGAGGATCGAGCGCAGCCGCAGCTCGCTTTCCCGCTGGGCCAATTCCGCAGCTTTGCGGTCGGTAATGTCCCGGATGATGCCGACAAAGATCGGCTTGTCCCCATCGCTCGCCTCGCCGACCGAGATGTCCATCGGGAACACCGAGCCGTCCCGGCGGCGGCCGACGACCTCCCGCCCGATGCCAATGATCTTTTGGCGGCTGGTGCGCAGGTAATTCGCAAGATAAGTATCGTGTTCGCCGGCATAAGGTTCGGGCATCAGAATTTTGACGTTGCGCCCGATCAGTTCCTCGGAGGTATAGCCGAACAGCCGCTCGGTTGAGTTATTGACCGAACGGATAGCGCCATTTCGATCGATGACGACAATTCCATCGACCGCTGTGGCAACGATTGCGCGATAGAGGGTGTCGGCGAGGTCCCCGCTCGCCTCGCGCTGCGCGCTCGACGCCGTCGAATTCAGTTCGCGGACCAGTTCGCGGATCCCTGAAATGTCTCCCGATAGAACGCCGTGCGAGGCCACCGCCTCGCCGAACTCGGCGATTCAAGTAGCACAATTGAGCCGGTGCGCGGAACCACCAACGGAGGGCTCTCATTTGTCGCAGAGCCGTCTGATCTCGTCGGTCTCGATCGTTTCGCCTGATATCGCTCCGAGCTTTATCACGTCGTGGCCGTGACGGATAAGAATGCAAGCTGTTGCCACCGCCGTGCTTCGGTCAGTCGCCGGTGCACGAAATTTGTTCATCCCGAAGGCTCTCACGCTGCCGCGCCAGTCCTCGAAGGGGCCGTCCTCCAGCAGCCAGCTCACCACCGCTCGAGCCGGAATGCGGCAGCCCCGATCTCGCGGTAGTCGCAACAGCGTGCCTCCCAGCCGTTGGAACAAGGCAGCGTCCGGCCCCGCGCGGGCGATCGCCGGCTACAATTCGCCGCGGTTGACCCGAGGGATCGCAGGCTTTAGGCGCAGTGCTACGGAGTTCCTAACATCATCGTGGCGACGTCTTCGTCAGTGCAAAGGGACGCCCGGGATCAGATAGACCTCGGTCGAGTCGGCGGTCTGGTTACGCTCGTTTCGTTCCAGTTACACGAGTCAATCTGCGATTACGAATTTTTTCAACTGGAATCTCCAGGTTCATTCGGGAGTTACACTCCCTGATTATTCATTTAGCTTCGCGTTTGATGCGAGGAAAATATGAGCGACTTCCATCGTCGCCTTGAGGAAGAAATCCCGCGATTGCGCCGTTATGCTCGCGCGCTAACCCGCAATCCAGCGCTAGCAGACGACCTCGTGCAGGAGACGCTCACGCGAGCGATCCAGAAACAACACCTCTGGGAACCGGGCAGCGATTTACGCGCTTGGCTCTTCACGATCATGCACAATCAAAATGTCAATCAGGTCAGGCGTGCTATACGCGACAGCGCTATCGATCTCGAGACTTGTTCCCAGACCTTCGTTGCGACAGCGGACCCAACGGCTTCCCGTCAGATGCACGAGTTGGAGCGGGCGCTCGGGGAGCTGCCCGCAGATCAACGACAGGTCATTCTCCTGGTTGGGCTCGAAGGCATGAGCTACGACAAGGCTGCGGCGATCCTAAATGTTCCGGTCGGAACCATACGCTCGCGCCTGTCACGCGGGCGCGAAGCGCTGCGCAAGTTGTTGGGGATGGAGGATAGGCGACCCACCCGAGCCGCAGAGCACCACCTCGAACCGACGCTGCGCGCCGCTTAAGGCCACACCTCTGCAGATCGCGGGAGGTGGATTTGGTGGGCCCCATAGACCACGCAACAACGCGGAATCTTGAGAGGCACGATGACAATGCACAAGTTTGCAGTTGGCGAGGCGGTCAATTTTTCGCCAGATCACGGTCAGGAACATAACAACAGAGGCGATCTTTTCGAGATCGTTCGCCTGCTCCCTGAAACGGGAGACGCGCCCCAATACCGGATCAAAAGCCAGACCAACGGCCAGGAGCGTGTGGTTCGGGAAGATCAGCTCGCCGGAGCGTGAACGCCAGCATCCCGTAAGGACGCCGCTAGTCGGCTTGCCGGCGGTGACGGCTCGGGAACCGGCGTTGGCCGCGGCTTAGCCAGAACGGCCTTCAAGGTGTTGATGCGGGGCGAGAGCTGATAACGGGCAAAAGCGATGTCGGTCAGCTCGCGGATCAGAAGGGCAACTTCTTCGTCGGTTGGCTCGATGTTCATGACCCGCACATGGGGTCGTTAACTTTCCGCCAAATCCCCTTTGCACCGACGTGTCTGCGCTGGATGGTGTCCGGCAAAAAACGGCGTCGAGCGGGAGCCCGACGCCAAGCGGGAGGCATAAGGCTTGGTGAACAGGGAGACAAACCAAGCCTCGCCCAGTCGTAGGCGCTTGCCGAAGGCGGCATCCCCGCGGACACGCGCCCTCATATCGCGGGTATTCGTGCATGCGTTAGCCCATCCGTTAGCTCATGCGGCCGGTAGGTTGTGGCTTTGCCCATTGCCTTCTGGCAGGGATGTGGCCCTTAAGCCGTTGTATTGGATGGAGAAGCCGTGGTGCCGGGTGAGGGATTCGAACCCCCGACCTTCGGTTTACAAAGACGAAATCGACGG
>Ga0126378_10002939_pt1 | contig 12781 bp, 8 predicted proteins | sample PanSoiMetPlot_23_FD_92587 | JGI IMG/M metagenome (GOLD analysis project Ga0126378, IMG submission 92587) | Tropical forest soil microbial communities from Panama - MetaG Plot_23 | ecosystem: Environmental > Terrestrial > Soil > Tropical forest > Bulk soil | place: Panama | collected 2016-02-17
CTCACTTCACTCAGGACGACAAGAGAATTGGAAGCTGTGAGCTAACTCATTTCCGAAAGGCATGCATGGTTTAACTCGTATCTATTTCCCCACCCAGCGGAGCGCTTCCCGGCGGTCCGCAAAGGCACGCATCGCGACGATCTTCCCGTCGCGCACGGTGTAAACGTCGGCGACTCGCACCTCTTGCCAGTCTTTGCTTCCCTTGGCGCGAACACGTGCGTGTACGAACACGACGATGCGGTCGCCGGCATCAATGAACTGCTCCGGTTCGCTGATGACCTCGGCCCAAGCCGCTCGCGACTGCGCCAGATATCGCTTGGCGCCATCGCGGCCGTGATAGGTGCCGCCGCCGGGAAACGACTCCGGCTCACTCCACTCGATTTGGAGGTCGAGTCCTGCGACAGCCGCATCGATATCCCCGCGATTAAATGCGGCATATGCATCGCGAAGAGTCGCGACGACGCGCGCATGATCGGGTGAGTTGGGTATAGAGTTTCCCTTGGGTGCTTGGGTGCAAGCTGTCATACAACAGATGCCCAGGAAGGTGACGAAGATGGCGGCTGCGCCTGCCAGCTTTGTTCGGAGCTCTAGCACGAGTGAGCCTCCGCTGATTAGATTTTCATGGCTGCCTGAACGCGCAAGAAATTTTCATCAACGTGGACGCGATTCCGAGCTGCTTAAGTCCCGGCTCGTGCGCTACGCTCACACAACCTTTCTCACCAGCACGTGGCGGCTGAAGCGAGTTGCTCCCAACGCCGCCACGACTTTGAATCCTTGCCGCTTGAACATCGAGAGCGTCCCGCTTGTCGACTCGTTCCCAAAGGCTCGCGTCTCCCAGTGGCTGATCGGATAGGCCTCGACGATTCCACCACCCTGCTTTCTGATCGAATCAAGCGCGGCCTGTAACGCTATAGTTGCGACGCCCTGCCTCCGATGCTTCTTGTCGACCACGAAGCAGGTAATCCGCCAGAGGCGCGGTTCGCCCCCCGCCCCTCGGCGGCTGGCTTTTGCGGACTGAGAACTTCGCTTATCGAGCTCGAGCGCCCGGTACTTGCGGCTGTTATCGACGCGCGGGAGTTCCTCGCGCAATCCGTATTGGCACCAGCCAACGGCCTTTTCGCCCACATATACAAGGATGCCGTGAGCGCGGCCGCTGTCGACCAACGCTCTCTTCTGCTTGCAATTTCTCGCCGCGCGCTCGGCGCGCGTTGACAGATGCTGCTCTTTTGGAAGGGAGCGCGGACGGTGAAAGTGCATGCAGAAGCAGTGGTCCCATCCACCGCCGCGCGAGAAGAGATCGACGAAGTCGTGCCCGGTCTCGCGTGAAAGCTCTTTCGTAGTGAACGACGACTTGGAACTCATACGGATCGAACAATCGCCATGTCGTTCATCGTAGCGCCAGTTATTTTGGGCTTACTTTCAAAATGTTGCCGCCCAGTGGATCGATCAGGTAAGTAACACCCTCCGCACCCGCGACCACACTGCGCGTCCCCTTCGTAGTCGTAACCACCGCCACTGCAGTCGGCTTTCCATGATCGTCAACATGCGCGATGGTCAACTGCGCGGCTTCCGCAGCAGCCACGTAGAGCGTTTCGGAGTCCTCGACGTAATCGATGTTGTCGACACCTGCTCCGGCGGCGATCGATCCGACGATGTGTCCAGCATGCGCCGTATCGAGAACAATGACGTGATCGCCACCGCAAGCGACGAAAACGAAGCCGCGCTTGCTATCGACTGCAACACCGCTGGGATCCTCACACGACCGCCAGGTCGATACAACGGCCCGCTTGCGAACGTCGACAGCCACCGTCTGGCCCGTTTCTTCGAGATTCGTGTAGAAGCGGCCATGCGCGTTGTCGACGGCATACCCTTCGGCAGACCCGGGCAGAGGAATTTTCCCGGAAGGTGTGAGAGATGTCGAAGAGGCGGCCAGAATCTTGATCGACCGGTCTGCCGCGGGAATGCCCACGGGTGGAGCTCCGCTCGTCGCCCATAGTTCCTTCGTGGCGCCGATGTACATCAGACCATCCGGGGCGGATGACAAACCTGCAGACGCCGGCGCGAACGCGATGCATTTGCCGAGCTTCAGGGTGCGCGCATCGATGATGCAGATTCGCGAATCGGCCCGGCTGCCGACATAGACCACGCCCTCGCCGATCGCCACCGACGACGGTCCCACCGCGCGCTGCTTGCCTTTGAATTCAACCTGCGTGACCGGGAATCCCTCGATGCGCTGAATCTGATCGGTAGTGGTGTCGATCACGTCGACGCTGCCTGTGTTCGCGGCCGGCACCCATAGACGGCGGCTGCCGTGGTCATATGCGAAGTAGTCGAGCATCACCAGGCCATTCGCGCCCGGCAGCGACAACGGCTTGACGATGAACTTGTCGGAACGGCTCCCTTGCGCGCGCAAGCCAGCAATCGCGAGCAAGATCAAGAACGCAGAAAACGCGGTGCGGGTCAGAAGGCGCGCGCTCGAGGAACGTCGCATACGTCCTCCTAATGATTCATGTTGGCGTACGCTACGACATCCTAGGCGGCAATACTGAAGGCTAGATGAAAGTCACTCTGAAGAATGCGCACGCCACGGCGCCTCGCGCCGACTTACTCGCCTCCAACCCGAAAGCGCAGCCCCGCCCGGAAATTAATCCCCAGCGCGGGATATCCAACTACCTCTTCATATTGCTTGTCGAGGGCGTTCTGCACGTTGATATACGCGGTCACTCGCGGATGGATCGAATACCATCCCCCGAAGTCGACGCGCGCGTATCCGGGAGAGTGATCGAACCCGAGACCAAGAAAATCCGAGTCCGGCCTGCGCCCGATAAAGCTTCCGCCGAGGCTCGCACCCCAGCGCGCCCCAAAATAATTCAGCAACAGGCTTCCCGAATGCTTCGGCCGGCGCAGCAGCGGCTGTCCGGCAAAAAACAGCGGACTGCAGAAATTCTGCGGCGTGCACAAAGGCGCTTCGAGAATTTGCGTCGAGGTGTAGTTGTACGCCGAGTTAAGCGACAGCTGATTCGTAATCTTCCCCTTGAATTCAACCTCGGCGCCCTGTGCGAAACTGCGATTCAGGTTGAGGAAGAAGCCGTTGAAGTCCACCGGATTCGTGGTGAACTCAATCTGATTCCGGAACTGGTTGTTGAAGTACACCGCCGAAAACGCGTGCCGGTTGTTGAAGAGACCTTGCTCAAATCCTGCCTCGTACGATCGGTTCTCTTCCGCCTTCAGATTTGGGTTCGGGTCCGCGGGAAACAGGCCCGTGATGCCGAACGATTCCTGAAAGGTCGGCTCCTTGATCGCCTGTCCGTACGAAAACCGCAGACGTGTCCCCGAAAATGTTTCGCCTCCGCGCAACGCAAGGAAAGTAATCGCACTCCGCGGCACGACGCGGCTGCCGAAGCTGTCGTTGTTCACGTAGCGCAACCCGGCTACCAGCGACCAGCGTCCACGCGTGATGCGCTGCTGTGCGAACAAGGCGTGATTCAACCGCAGCCCGTGTGTGAAACCGTGCCCGAAGTTGCCATTCGGATCGGTGTTCACGAAAGTTTGGGTGAAGCTTCCGTTCTCGTCTTCGAACTCGTAGCCCAGCGTCGTCTGCAGCCAGCTCCGCGGCGTGTAGTCAGCCTGATAGTTCAATCCCGCGCGGTTGATGTGCGTCAGATCGTCGAAGTAACAGTCGAAGAAATTAAAGATCGTCGGATCGCAGCCGCGATCGGCAACCGTGTCGGCGTTCTCGTAACGATGGTTGTATTCGTATCCTGTGAGCGTGTGCTGCCAGTGGCTCGGCTCAGCGATCGAAAGTTGTGCGCTTGCGAGCAAGTTGTTCTGGTGCGCACGCTGATCGATATCCGGTGGAAACAGCTTCTGCCCGTTGAAATCCCACTCGCCCTGAATCCCGGTGTGGCTGTTCGCATGCCGCGCCCGCACTCGCAGGAACGCATTGTTCGCCAGCCGCACGCCGAGGTTTCCGCCCTGCAGTGAATTGGAATACTCGTTGTTGACGCCCTCGCCTTCCGAGTAGAACTGATCGGCAAAGACGTTGTAATCGAACCTCCCATGTGCACCCAAGACGGCGACATAACCGTGCGCGGTCGACAGATTTCCTCCATCGGCGCCGAAGTGCAGTTCGGGCGTGTTGCCGCTGCCGATGCGGCTGAACATCTGCACAACACTCGTCATCGCGTCAGAACCGTAGAGCGTGCTCTGCGCCCCGCGCAGCAACTCCACGCGATCGGCGCCGGTCATCGGGACTACGCCGAAGTCGAACGTGCCGCCCGGTTCGTCCACTGGCACATCGTCGACGATCACCTTGTTATAGGTGGAGTCTCCACCGCGCACGAACAACGATGTCAGATTGCCCGGCTGGCCCGTCGTGTTCACGACGGCACCGGGCAGGAAACGAATCGCCTCGCCGAAGCTCACCGGCTGCATGTTGGTGAGCTGTTCGCGTTCCAGCGTCCCGATGCTCGCGCCCGTCTCATCAACTGGAACCGGCGTTCGGGTTGCGCTGACGACCACCGTCTCCGTCGCGCTCGCAATCGACAGCGTCACCACTAGCATTCCGGCCTGCGGCACGGAAACGGCGACCGAATGGGCCGCAAATCCCGGCGCCAGCACCTCGACGCGGTACGAGCCGTTGCTCAGCGACGCAAAGGCCGCAGTTCCGTCGCCCGACGTGAGCGCAGTCTCGAGCGAACTCGATTGATCGGCGAGGAAGATCGATACCTGTGCGCCGGGAACGGCGGCGGAGTTGGGATCGACGACTTTCAACTTGACGTCAGCCGCGAACGCGGCAACGGGCATCACGCTCAGCAGAGCAAGGCCTAGCAACAGGCTCGATAAGAGCGAGGCGCGAGAAACCCAACCTGGAAAATCGCGGCCCGAAAAAGCAGAGGCACGAACAACGCGCATGCAATCCTCCTTGTCACGCGAAAGGGATTGTTATGGTGGCGGTTCGCACCGGTCTCCTGGCTCGCGAGTAAGGACGGTGATCTTCATCCGATATGGCAGCCGGCCTTCCCAGAGCGTTCCCTCCAGTGACCGGCAGCGATGTCCTCGCTTACAGTTGCGCGGCAGCGCGGGATTTGCACCCGCTTCCCGATTTCCGTCCGTGCGGACGAAAATGCGCGAACCCAATTTGAAAGAGCGGAAAAAACGTGTTCATGGAATTTAATCGGGAGAAGAAGGGATGTCAATGCGGCTGGGGATTCAGCCACGGATCCAAAATCAGGGTGGTGTCTCAGTTTGAATTTTCAGGCCGATCCCGTTTTCTCTCCCGGCAGTGTCGCAGTTTCAATTTCTGAGCGCAGACCGCCGGGCGAGCCGCGCGACTAAGCAGGAACGTACGACAACCGAATCACGTCATCGGCGATTAAATCGCTGGCTACCAGGTGGAGCGGCGGACGGGGGCCGGCAAACAATGGCTGGCCACCGCCAAGCACCACGGGGCGGAGGTAGAGTCGATACTCATCGATAAGACTAGCCTCGCTCAGGCTTTGCGCCAAGACGGGTCCGGCAATATGAATCTCGCCAGCCAGCGCAGCCTTCAGCCTGCGTATCATCTTCTCGAAGTCACCCGCGACCAGCGTGGCGTTGGGGCCAACGGACTTGAGGGAACGCGACACGACCCACTTCGGCTGGCTCCGCCACACCCCCGCGAAGTCGCGGTCCTCCGCGTCCCAATCCGGAAGATCTTCGTCCCAGTAACGCATGATCTCGTAAGTGCGGCGTCCGTAGATCAGGCCCGTCAGGCCACGCATTTGCTCGGTGAAGTGACGGCCGAGCGCGGGCGTAGGCGGCCCAAGCTTCATGTGGTCGACGTAGCCATCGAGGGACTGCATCAATCCGTAGACAAGTTTTGCCATGCTTGCAAATCTCCAAAACTGAGACACCAGGAAAATCAGCGACCCGGCACTGGCGATCTGATCTGAATTTGGCGCGGCAGCGGACTCCAAACCCGGGCGCCGACGTCTAACTCAAGAACGAAGTAACGCCCACATCTTTGTGGCCACGAACTTAATCGCGATCAGAACAAACGCAAGCGCTCCCGCCAGAAACGCTGTGACGCCGGCAAAGAAGCCAACAAAGTAAAGTTGCTTATAGGGGATGGCCTCCGTCCCAACCGCAGTGTTCCCAAACGTGCACGCACGGGTATCCGACCGCCGCGCCCGCGAGCACGGAGACGAGAGCATGCTGCCACTTCAGGCGCCATTTTGCACTCGGCCACATTGGAAACTCGACCGACCACCCACGTCACGAACCCCAGCGCGTACCGGAGCCAGAGCGGCGACAACACAATACAAGGTCCGACTCCCGAATTTGCTATTGGACCTCATACCCCAGCGCCACCCGTCCCGAACCATACACCCTGTGCGACACCAATTTCAGTTTCGACGGACGATACGGAGGCGGCAGCAACGGCACGCCGTCACCCAGCAATGCCGGGATCACCTGTACCTCGACCGTGTCCACGCACCCGGCCTCGAAAAATGTCTGGAAGAGTTCGGCCCCGCCAAACAACCAGATATCTTTCCCGGTCTTCGCTCTCAAGGCCCGAACCCATTCCGGATCGAACTCGGAAATCACGGTGACTCCCGGTTTATTTTCCGGCTTCATCGTTCGAGAAAAGACGACGATCGCCACACCGGCGAACGCTTTTTCGCCCAGACGGACGACCGCGGCTTCGTACGTCCGCCGGCCCATGATCCCCGTGTCGAATTGCGCCCAGAATCCCGCGAAGTCGACCTCGGGATCGTTGGTGATCCAGTCGGCTTCCCCGTTGGGCCCGGCGATAAAGCCATCGACACTCATCGCCACGGCATAGCGAATTCTTCGCATGGGCACCTCCGCGACCGTAAATTGGTCCCGATTCCTAACGCCGGCAAACGAAGCTGAACACCGAATCTCACAAAATAATTCTCTCGTCGCCAACCCGACGCGTTACCCGTTCGCGGTCGAGATACTCGAGTAGCGGGATCGCGTACTTGCGGCTTACCCCTGTCATCTCTTTGAACTTGCCCACATCGATCTTCGCGACACCAGCGATCGTGGACTTCGCTTTGTACTGCGCCAGTTGATCCCGCAGGTTGGCTAGGGTCGAATGGTGAAATACCAATTCTTCGGAAATCTTGATGAGTGTTTTGTCGCGCAGCAAGAGCGTAACGATCTTTTGGGCGCGTGCTTTGTCGACCTTCAGTCCGGCTAGTACGGTGTAGAGCGCCGGAACCTGCAGTCCCGCGGACGCGAAGGCCTGCTCGATGATCTTCTTCGATTCGGCTTCTTCGTCTTTCAGGACGACGCCGTGACCTGGCAGGCGGACGAGGTCACCGAAGAGTTCGAGCCGCTTTCCCTTCACCAGTTCGTTGAGCAAAGAGTCAAATACAAGCGGTTCGACACCGATCAACTGCCCACGCAACGCCTCTCGGCTCATGCCTGCGACCAGGGGATTCTGCTGGTGAAACCCTTCGATGGCGTTCACCAGTCCCTTGCGAATGATGTCGACGGCTGGCTGAGGAAGAAGCACGTCACCGACACGCTGGATTGAAGATAGACGCGGTATCAGCTTTTCAATCTCGCTCCGGCGCCATCCGGTGCGTGCGGTTACGTCTGAGAGGCTCATCCCTCGCGTGCCTCGCGCTGTGACTCGCGCGGAGAGGTTCCCGGCTTGATCGCCATCCCAGAGCACCTCCAACAGGTCTGCGTAGGTATCGCGTTGGGAGATCTTTGCGGGCGGGGTATTCTCGATGACCAGTCCTCCGCCAATCGTGATCACCGGCGAGAACTGCCGCACAATGAAGCGGTCTCCGGGCAAAAGCAACGTCGGGTCAGCCATGCGCAATTGCGCGAGAGCGGCCTCACCAGGCTTGATCATCTTTATGGCATACAGCGCAACCTCCGCTATGGTCTCGAAGGTGTATGCGTGCAGATGAACACGCGCGTGATCTTTCAACGGCTTCGCTGAAGAAAGCAGCGATAGCGAAACGTCGATTTTCTTGGTTGCATGAAAAGTGTCAGGCGGAGCTAGCGTCATGCCGCGGGTAAGTTCCTCCACAGTGACGCCGGCCAGGTTAAGGGCGGTGCGCTGCCCCGCTATGGCTTGGTCGGCCGATTCGCCATGAACCTGCACACCGCGCACGCGAACACGCTTGCCGATCGGAAAGACTTCCAGTTCGTCTTCTTTGCGGATCGTGCCTGAGACGAGCGTGCCCGTGACTACCGTGCCGAATCCCTTCATCGTGAAAACGCGGTCGATCGGCAGGCGCGCGAGCGCGGTGGCATCTTTCGTCGGAACTTGGGCAGCGATTTGGGCCAGCGCTCGCTTTAGTTCGGACAAGCCCGCTCCCGTGAGAGAACTGACGGCGATGATCGGGGCGGGGGGACGGGAGTCGTCGGTTGTTGGTTCTTGGTCGTTGGGAACAACGCCGTCGGTCGTCGGCCTTCGGTCGTCGACACTGCGCGCAGGCCTCACCGATTGGTCCAGGGCACCAGACCCCGAGCGGTTTGGATCAAGGAAAGACCCGCGCAGGAATTCTTCGACTTCGAGTTTCACCACGTCGAGGGTCTCCGCGTCGACCGTGTCGGACTTAGTCAGCACGGTGATCCCGCGCCGCACTGAGAGCAGGCGGCAGATGTCGAAGTGCTCGCGAGTCTGCGGCTTGATCGATTCATCGGCCGCAATCACGAGCAACACCACGTCGATACCGCCGATCCCCGCGAGCATGTTGCGCACAAAGCGCTCGTGGCCGGGGACATCGACGAATCCGAGGCGGAGTTTTTCTCCGTTGCCGGCGTTCAGTTCAAGGTGCGCGAATCCGATGTCGATCGTGATCCCGCGACGCTTTTCTTCTTCGAGGCGATCGGCATCGATGCCGGTGACGGCCTTCACCAGCGCGGTCTTCCCGTGATCAATATGTCCGGCGGTGCCGATGATGACGGATTTCATGAAGGAGACAGTATAGAAGGCTGGGCGGCGGGGTCGGTCGTTGGCAAAAGCGATGTTCGCCTGTGGCGGGTGGCTAGTAGCTGGCGGCTTGTGGCTAATCGCCTCGGAATCCGTTCTGCGCACGGCGCACACTGAACATCGAAAATCGCTGGGAACACCCATCCACACACGTGTAAGAAGGACGACCCCGACTACCCTTTCATGCGACAATATAAGTTCCTGCCATGACCCTGTCTCAAGCCCCTGCCATTACTCCGGAACTCATCCGCGAACACGGTCTTACGCCCGAAGAGTACGCGAAGATTCAACAACTGCTTGGCGGGCGCGCGCCGTCGCTGACCGAACTTGGCATCTTCAGCGTGATGTGGAGCGAGCACTGCTCGTACAAGTCGTCGCGCGTGCATTTGAAGCGTCTGCCGACGCGCTCGAAGCTAGTGGTGCAGGGCCCGGGCGAGAACGCGGGCATCATTGACATCGGCGACGGCTGGGCGTGCGCGTTCAAGATCGAGTCACACAATCATCCGTCGTTTATTGAGCCGTTCCAGGGAGCGACCACCGGGGTGGGCGGAATTCTGCGCGACATCTTCACCATGGGGGCGCGTCCGGTTGCGGTGATGGATTCGTTGCGGTTCGGGCCGATCACGGAATCGAGATCCGCGGGCGAGGGCCCTTCGGCGGGCTCAGGGCAGGCTGCCCGCGCCACACAAGCTGAGATCCACAAGAATCACTCGATCATGGAGGGTGTGGTCCGCGGCGTGGCGTCGTATGGGAATTGCTTTGGCGTGCCGAATCTTGGCGGCGAAACGAAGTTCGAGCCTTGCTACTCGGGGAATCCGCTGGTCAATGCGTTTGCCCTGGGCCTCGTGCGCCGCGACCAGATTTTCTATGCGAAGGCTGCGGGCGAGGGCAATCCCGTAATTTACATTGGCGCGAAGACCGGGCGCGACGGCATTCATGGCGCGACCATGGCTTCGGAGGAATTCAGCGAAGAGTCGGAAGGGAAGCGTCCAAATGTGCAGGTCGGCGATCCGTTTCTTGAAAAGCTCTTGCTCGAGGCGTGCCTGGAGGCGATGCAGACGGGCGCCATCGTTGGCATTCAGGATATGGGCGCGGCTGGGTTGACTTGCTCCACCTGCGAAATGGGTGCACGCGGCAAGGTTGGGCTCGAGATCGAGCTGGATCGCGTTCCTCAACGCGAGACGGGCATGTCGGCGTACGAGATCATGCTGAGCGAATCGCAAGAGCGCATGCTGCTGGTCGCGGAAAAGGGTCGCGAGCAGGAAGTGTTTCGCGTCTTCGAGAAGTGGGGGCTGGATGCGGTCGAGGTTGGGCAAGTCACGAAGGACAACGTGATGCGCGTCCGCCAGCATGGGGAACTCGTCGCCGAGATCCCGAATGAAGCGCTGACGGACGACGCTCCGATATACAAGCGTCCGCTCGAGCGGTGGGAGCCTCCGGTCGATCGTGAGATGCCAGAGGGTATCAAGCTAGCCGAAGCGGGAGATCTCACGGATCAGTTCAAGCAACTGCTGGGCAGTCCCAACATCTGCGGGAAGCGCTGGGTGTGGCAGCAATACGATCACATGGTGCAGACCAACACGGTCGAGGCACCGGGCGCGGGTGATGCGGGTGTGATTCGGATTAAAGGCTCGCAACGCGGACTGGCGATGGCGCTCGATGGCAACGGGCGATGGTGCTATATGGATCCGCGGCTAGGAGCCATGCATGCGGTCGCCGAGGCGTGCCGCAACGTGGCGTGCGCGGGTGCAACTCCGATTGGCGCAACCAATTGTTTGAATTTCGGGAATCCCGAGAAATCGCACATCATGTGGCAGTTCTCGCAGGTGATTGATGGTATTACGAAAGCGTGCGAGGAACTCGAGGTGCCGATTACCGGCGGAAATGTGAGCTTCTACAACGAGACGCTGGGCGAAGGCATCTTTCCGACGCCGGTGCTTGGGATTGTGGGCATTCTCGAGGACGTGCACAAAAGCGCGAAGACGGAATTTCGCGAGCCGGGACGCACGATTGTGCTATTGCGCGCGACCGAAGCGGGCGATATCACGGACGCACAAACCGAATTCGGCTCGTCGGAGTACGCGAAAGAGGTTCTGGGGGCAGTGTGGGGCTATCCGCCGGAACTGGATCTTGAGCGTGAAGCTGCTCTGCAGCGGGGACTTATCGAGATGATTCGCGCGGGGCTGGTGGAGTCGGCGCACGACTGTTCTTCGGGCGGATTGGCGGTTGCGTTGGCGGAGCAGGCGTTTGGGAAGGGGATCGGGCTGCGGGTGGATTTGAAATCAGGTGGGCTCCCGGCGGAATTTGCTTTGTTCGGGGAAGATGCCAGCAGAGTGCTGATCGCGTGCGACCCTGCGCAGCTGACCGGAATCAAACACATAGCGGCGAAGCCTGGGATGGCGGCCGATGTGATTGGCGAGACGGGCTCGGACCGACTGGAGATCAAGGTGGATGGTCGGGTGGTGATTTCGGGTTCCGTTGCGGAGTTGCGGGATGTTTATGAGTCCGCACTGGAGTCGGCGTTGCGAGCGGATCCGGAGCTGGTGGCGGCGGACTGGTTGATCCCGGATTCCGCTTAGAGTTGGATTTCAAGGGCTGAGGGCTAATGGCTGTTTTCGATAAATTTCGCGAAGAGTGCGGGGTGGTGGCGATCTATGCGCACCCTGAAGCGGAGAAGCTCGCTTACCTGGGACTGCACGCGCTGCAGCATCGCGGGCAGGAGTCGGCCGGAATCGTCAGCTCGGATGGCATGAATCTGCGCGCACACAAGGCCATGGGCCTGGTCGCGGATATCTTCGTCGAAGATGTGCTGGCGAAGCTGCGCGGCACGCTGGCGATCGGGCACACGCGTTATTCGACGACAGGCGATTCGGCGCTGTTGAATGCGCAGCCGATTCTTGTTCAGTCCAATAAGGGGCCTATCGCTGTTGCGCATAATGGCAACCTGGTGAACGCGCAGGAGATCCGTACACGGCTGGAATCACAGGGATCGATTTTTCAGACCACCAGCGATACGGAAGTGATCGTGCATTTGATTGCGTTATCGCGGGAGCACACGTTGCCCGAAGCGATGGCGGATGCTTTGCGCCGCGTGGAAGGCGCGTTCTCGCTGGTGATGGTGTCGACTGACCGTGTGTTTGCGGCACGCGACCCGCGTGGATTTCGCCCTCTCGCGATGGGTCGCATTCCGGCGCAGGAAGGAATGAAGCAAGACACGATCGTGTTTGCTTCGGAGACGTGCGCATTTGATTTGATCGGCGCGACGTATGAACGCGAAGTCAAGCCGGGCGAGTTGGTGATCGTGGGTCCGGAGGGGATCACGTCGCGCTTTTATTCTCCGGCGGCGACGCAATCGAGTTGCATCTTCGAGCATGTGTATTTCTCGCGTCCCGATAGCCAGGTATTTGGACGGTCGGTGCAGTTGAGCCGCGAGAATCTGGGGCGGCAGCTCGCGCGCGAGGCGGGCGTGGATGCCGACATCGTCGTGCCGGTGCCTGACTCGGGCGTGACTGCAGCACTTGGTTATGCGGCCGAGAGCGGAATTCCATTCCGCTTTGCGCTGATTCGGAATCACTATGTGGGGCGGACGTTCATCGAACCGAAACAGAGCGTGCGCGACTTCGGCGTGAAATTGAAGCTGAATCCGGTGCGTTCGTTGCTGGAAGGCAAGCGCGTGGTGCTGATTGATGATTCGATCGTGCGTGGGACGACCAGCAAGAAAATCGTGCGCATGGTCCGCAACGCGGGCGCGCGAGAAGTGCACATGCGTATTTCGTGTCCGCCGACGATTTCGCCTTGCTTTTACGGGGTGGACACGCC
>Ga0126378_10002940_pt1 | contig 12777 bp, 9 predicted proteins | sample PanSoiMetPlot_23_FD_92587 | JGI IMG/M metagenome (GOLD analysis project Ga0126378, IMG submission 92587) | Tropical forest soil microbial communities from Panama - MetaG Plot_23 | ecosystem: Environmental > Terrestrial > Soil > Tropical forest > Bulk soil | place: Panama | collected 2016-02-17
GCCGGATCGCCCGGCACTACGAACTCCAGCACGAACGCCAGCGTGATGACGCCGATGACCGCGATCAGGCCGAAGATCAGCCTGCGGGTTAGCGCCCGAGCCACGACAGTCTCCGCAGGTCAGGGTTGTACGCCTTGACGCCCTCACCGACGAGCAGGAACGCGAGCGTGAGCGCCATGATCGCCAGGCCGGGCGCGATCACGAGCAGCGGCGCGTAGCTGATCGCCGTCTGACCGTCCGAGATCATGTTGCCGAGGGATGCCGTCGGCGGGTTGATGCCCGCCGACAAGTACGACAGCGTGGCTTCGAATGCGACCGCCGATGCCGCATTCAGCGGCGAGTAGGCGATCATCATCGACGTCACGTGCGGGGCGAGATGCCGGCGCACGATCGCAAGACCGCCTGAGCCCATCGCCTCGCCGGCCTCGACGAAGCCGCGCCCGCGCAGCCTGAGCACCTCCCCGTAGACCAGCCGCGCCGGGTAGGACCAGAACAGCACCGTGATGATCACGATGACCCTGGTGATGCCCGCCGACATCACCGCCGCGATGACCAGCCCGGCCAGGGTGTAAGGCAGCGCGAGGCCGATGTCGGTGAATCGCATGAGGAGCTGCTCGACCGGACCGCGGAAGTACCCCGCAAGCAGCCCGACAGCCGCGCCGATCACGATCGAGGTCGCGTTCGAGACGAGCGCCACAGTCAGCGATACCCGGATGCCGTAGACCAGCCTGACCAGCTCGTTGCGGCCGAGCAGGTCGGCTCCGAGCGGGTACTTGCTGCTTGGCCCGACGGGCAAGCCCGTCGGGCCAAGCGCGTGCACCAGGTCCTGATGGTTCGGGTTGCCGAACAGCGGAGCGGCGAGCGCCAGACCGGCGCAGGCGGCGAGCACCGCGGCGCCAGCAATTAGCTGCCACGGCCAGCGCCGCATCCGCAGCCGTCCGCCGCCGGCACCCCAGAGTCGGGCGCCGGGCTGCCGGCGCCTCGGCACCGCTACGAATGACACCCGGTTACACCCACATGCGGTCGTAGTAGCTGTACGTCTCCGCGCGGTACTGGTAGTTCTTGACCCGCTGCGAGACGCCGGCCAGGAATTCGGTCGACGCGAGGAAGATGAACGGAGCATCCTCGCCGATGAGCCGCTGGACCTTGGCGTAGAGCTTGTTGCGCGAGATCGGATTGAATTCCGCGGCCGCCTGCTTGGCCAGCTTGTCGACTTCCGTATTCGAGTAGCCGTTGAAGTTGCTCGACGCCTTGGTCACGTATATTGCGTCGATCTCGTCGGCCGGGGTCGGCTGCACCATGAACCACTCGTCCGCGGTCATCTGGAGCTTCTTGCTCCCCTTCTGTTCGGCGTACTCCAGGCTGTACAGCGCGTTGGAGTTCACCTGGCTTATCGCCACGTGCACGCCGATCGCATGGAGCTGCTGCTGAACGACCTGCGCGATGGCGGGGAACGGCGGATCCGCGGAGACGGTGAGCGTGAAGGAGAATCCCTTCTTGTAGCCGGCTTGGGCAAGTAGCTGCTTGGCGCGCTGGGGGTCGTATCCGTACGGCTGGAACGTCCTGGTGAAATCGGACAGCTGGCTAGGGAATGGCGCTCCCCACGGCGTGCCGATGCCGTAGATGATCTTGCCAAGGGCCACCTTATCGATGGCCCAGTTCATGGCCTGCCTGACCAGCTTGCTGCCGAACGCGGGCACCCCCGTGGGGTACATGGTCAGCCAGATGTTCCCCGGAGAGGCCGTCGTGTGGGCCAGCGGCTTGAGTGTCGGGCTCGCAAGCACCTGGGCGGCCGACGACGCCGGGATGCCGTCGCCGATGATGTCAATGTTGCCGTGCTCGAGCTGGAGCAGCTCGATCTGCGCGTCGACTCCCCAGTGATACGTCACCGCCTCGAGGTATGGCAGCCCAGCGTAGAAGTAGTGAGGATTGCGCTCGAATCTGGCGGTCTGCGCCGCGGAGTCATACGAAGTGATCTTGAACGGCCCGTATCCGACCGGCCTCTGGCTCCACGCCTTGCCGAGCCTGGCCACCTCCTCGCTTGGCACTGGTGCGGTGATCGGCAGCGTGAGCGCGTTCAGCACGGTGAAGTCAGGCGCCGTCAAGTGCACCACCAGCGTGCTGTCCCCCCGAGCCTCCACGCCCGCAAGCTGCTTGGTCTTGCCAGACGTGATGTCGCTCGCCCCAACGATCGACGACAGGTAACTCGCGCCCCACGACTGCGTCTTTGGATCCAGCGTGCGCTCCCAGCCGTACTTGAAATCACCCGCGACAATCGTTTGGCCGTTGTGGTACTTGACGTCCGGCCTGATCTGGAACGTCAGCGTGGTGCCGTCCGGGCTGATGGTCGGCGGCGCCGCGGCCAAGTTCGGCACCGGGCCGCCGAACTGCTGGTCGTAGGCCATCAAGCCGCCGAAGTACACCAGCTCGGTGATGCAGTCCCAGGCGGTCAGGTTCGCGCCAATGGCCGGGTCGAACGAGTCAGGCGGATCGACCCAGGCGACCCTGACCGTGCCGCCCCGCCGACCACCAGAGACCGGCTGCGGGCCGGGCACGTGTTCAGAGATCTGGATACCGCCCTTGCTCTTTACGCCGTGGCCGCTTCCTGACGAGGAGCAGGCTGCGAGCAGGGGGCCAGCGGCGCCGACGGCGCCAGCGGCTCCGCTCAGGCGCAGGAACCCGCGCCTGTCAATCGTTACTCTGCGTTGGGTCATGAGATATTCGCCTCCTCGGCGCTGTGTCATATGCCTAGGCGCAAGGCCACGTACCGGCCCACGTCGGCGCTTGGCTGCTCCATGGGGGCCAGGTATCCAGCAGTAAACCGGCGCGAGGTCATGCCGTCTTGCACTCGCTCGCATATCAGCCAGTCCTGGCGGTTCACTAGGTCCCAGAAGGTGACGGCATCGCCCGGGTCGAAGCCCGGCTTCGCGATCTCGTCAGGGTGGAAGAGGAAATCGCAGATTACGGTGGTGCGCCCAGCCGCGCGCGGCCAGACGGTGAAGGCTGCCACATGGTCGGCCGACAAGCTGATCATGAGATTGGGCAGCACGAGCTCACCGAAATGGCGAGTCCGTTCTGCCTCAGACAGGCCAGGAAACGGCAGCCGGCTGGTGGTTCCCGTTGTAGTAAATGTGTACGAGCCCTCGCGGTGCGGCACTCCTGCCTCCCAGTCCACGTCGCCGCCCGCCCTGGCGAACTCGGGGACCAACTCGCAGAGCTCGGGGTGGACGGGGCCGCAGTGGTAGCACTCGTTGTAGTTCTCGAGCACGACCTTCCAATTAGCGGCGACCTCGTAGCGCAGCCGTGCGCCGGTGCGCAGTCCGGCCAGCCCGTAGGCGGCCACGCGGCCCGGCATCGCACCGAGCGAGACGGCCAGCGGCGGCCCGGCGCCTGGCTCAAGCCTGACGAAGACAAAGCCGCCCCAGGTGTCGACGTCGAGCGGGTGCAGAGAGAGGGCCGCGCGGAACTTGCGCAGGTCGGGCAGGAAGGGCGCGGATCGCAACACCCCGTCGAGGCCGTAGGTCCATGCGTGGTACGGGCACTTGATCGTCCCGGCGAAGCAGCCGGTGCGATGGGGCGCCTCGCGGCTTTGCCAGGAGTCGTCCTCGATGGGCGCTAGCGCGGCAGCCGCAGACTCCGGCTCGCCGTCCTCCGGCGGCACCAGCCGCGAGCCGCGGTGCCTGCAGACGTTGTAGAAGCCACGCAGGCCGTCGTCCTCGCCACGGACAACCACGACGCTCTCGCCCGCGATATCGGCGGTCAGGTACTCTCCGGGCCCGGCGATTACCTCAGCGCGCCCGACACAGAACCAGTCGGCGAACAAGATCGCCTCCCGCTCCCGATCGAACTCCGCCTCGGAGATGAAGCTCGCGCGCGGCAGGCTCCGGTCGAGCGGGATGGCAGCCTCGCTCGCGGCCGAATGATCCACGGCAGGCCTCCTTAGTCGTCCGAGTACGCCAGTTCCGGCTGGATGGGCGCGCCCTCGGTGAACCGGCTCGGCCGGAATGCCGCGAGGTCGACCCGAGTCGCCGCGCCCGCGACGATCAGCTCGGCCAGCGCCTCACCTACCGCTGGCGAAATCTTGAAGCCCATCCCTGAGAACCCTGCAGCCACGATCAACCCAGGTCTGCCGGGGATCTCGCCGAGCATTGGCCTCGCGTCCGGGGTCATGTCGTAGACCCCGGCGATGCCCCGTGCGATCCCGCCGTCGGCGAGCGCGGGAACGCGGCGCGCCGCCGACCCCACGAGCTCGGCCACCTCGCACGCCTGCGCGGCAGGAGGCACGTCGTCCGGGTTGGCCCCTCGCACTCCGTTAAAGCCACCGACCAGCGTCATCTGGCCACCTGACTCTGGCCGGAAGTAAGTCGCGGTCACCGAGTCGATGCACGCGACCTCGACGCCGCCGCCGGCCGGATTCCGCACGATGGCGACCTTGTGCAACTCGGTCTCGATCGGCAGGCTCACGCCCGCGGTGGCCAGCAGCACCGGCGACCAAACCCCGCACGCGAGTACGACGACGCCGGCGTAGACGGGTCCAGCGTCGGTGAGCACGCCGGTAATACGGTCGCGGTCGGTGAGCAGTGCCCGGGCGGGCGTGTTCGGCAGGTAGCGTGCTCCGTCCTCGCGAGCCGCGGCCAGCAGATCACCGGCCACAATGGCTCCGTCGCCGTAGCCGCCGTCCGGCTCCCAGGCCGCGCACGCGACGTCGTCTGTTCGCATCCCCGGCGCGATCTTCGCGAGCTCGTCTGCGCCGATAACTTCGGCATTCGCGCCGTGCTCGCGCTGCATGGCGACATTCGCCTCGAGCAGTGCTGTTTCATTTGGCGCAACAATGCGCACGAAGCCTGTGCGGCGCACCACGGCGGGTCGCCCGGTCAGGTCAGTCCAGGAGGCGAACATCGCGTCGCTGCGGACGGCCAGGTCGACCTCGGGCGCGAACGTGTAGTGCATCCGCACCAGCGCGGATGACCGGCTCGACATGCCCGAGCCCGCCGTTGCCCGGTCGAGCACGGTGACCGATCCTGCCTCGAGCCTCGTCAGGCCGAAGGCGGTCGAGGCCCCGACCACGCCGGCTCCGACGATGAGAACGTCGGGGGCGTCCGAGGTCATGTGCGCGCCTCCGGCCAGACGCTCATCTGGCATTCCCGCCTCGGCGGCGGCGCATGCGCAGGTGCGCCAGCACCCGGCGGGCGGCGTTATAGCCGGGAGCGCCAGTCACGCCGCCGCCTGGATGCGCGCCCGCACCGCACAGGTACAGCCCGTCCACCGGCGTGGCGTACCGTGCCCACCCGGGCACCGGCCGCATATGGAATAGCTGGTCGACCCTGATATCGCCATGGAAAATGTTGCCTTCGGACAGCGCGTAGGTCCGTTCGAGGTCGAGCGGCGTGAGCACTTGTCGCGCTACTACCGCGTCAGGCACGTTCGGCGCGGAATGGGCGATCCTCGCCAGGACCTTGTCGCCGAGTTCGTCGGCCCGGCTGTCCCAGTCCCCCTCGGCGAGCCGGTAGGGCACGTACTGCACGAAGCAGGTCATGACGTGCCTGCCTGCCGGGGCAAGCGAGTCGTCGACGTTCGACGCGACCACGCAATCCACGAAGAGCTCGTCCGCGTCCGCGATCTCGCCTCGCTTGGACCGCTCGTAGCATCGGTCAGCCACATCGAGGCTCGGCGGCAGCGTGAAAAGCGCCCGCTGCGCAGGCCCGGCATCGGCGGGCATGCCGAGCACGGCCGGCTCGGCGTCGAGCACGAGGTTCACCTTCGCGCACGGTCCATCCATCTTGATCGCGGAGACGGCGTCGCGGAAGTCCTCAGGCAGCTCGGTCTTGTCGACGAGCCCGAGGAACGTGCGCTTCGGGTCGGCGCCCGACAGCACGACCTTCGATGCCAGCTCCGTGCCATCGGCCAGCGCGACGCCGCTCGCGCGGCCGCGGCGGATCGTGATCGCCGCGACCTCGGCGCCGGTCCTGACGACCATTCCGTGCTCTCTGCCGGCTGCGCCAATCGCGTCGGTGATCGACCCCATCCCGCCCATCACGTGGCCAAAAAAGCCCTGCTCGTCGTGGTCGCCGCCAGTCAGCATGTGGAAGACCAGTCCGATCAGGGTTCCAGGCTGGTAAGGCCCGCCGTGCTTTCCGTACAGGTTGTTGGCCAGCAGCAGCGCCTTGACCTGCGGGGACGTGAACCTGGCGTCGATGTAGTCGCCAAGGCTTGACGATACGAGTCTGGTCAGCCCCTCGAGGTCTGAACCGCGCAGACTGCGCAGACGAGTGCCCAACCTGATCAGCTCGCCGGCCGCGCGCAGCGGGCGTGCTCCGGTGTCAGGCGGAAGCTCGGTGAGCAGGGGCTGGAGCCTGGCGCTGAGCTGGCGGAGCTCCGCAGTCACATCCGCGAACGCGCGCGCGTCACGCTCGGAGTACCTGGCGATCTCAGCCCTGGTCCTGGCCGGGTCGTTCCAGTGCGCGAGCACCTCGCCGCCGTCGACCGCGACCTGCACCGCAGGCTCGCAGGGGACCATGCGCAGGCCGTGCCTGGCGAGCTCGAGAGCCCTGATTACCTCGGGACGCAGCATGCTCGCGATGTATGAGGTGGTCGAGGCGCGGCAGTCAGGGGCAATCTCCTCGGTCACGCAAGCCCCGCCGATCACCTCGCGCCGTTCAAGCACCAGCGTGGCCAGGCCGGCCTTGGCCAGCAGTGCTCCCGCTGTGAGCCCGTTGTGCCCGGCGCCCACGACGATCGCGTCCCATCGCTGACGGTGGCTCATCGGCATCGCTCTAGATTGACCTGAGGTTTGTTAACAAGTCTGGATTTTGCCGAGTATGCAGTGCTAGCTTGATCGATGTCAATGACACCTTGACGGCGGGGTTTATGACTCTCGGTCAAGCAGCGAACCGGTTGAGCACCCGGCCAAGCGAGAGCGTCAGGCCAGTTCCGCGCGCGCCAGTGCGCGCCGAGGAGCGCCAGCGGGCCAAGCAGGACAAGATCGTAGCCATCGCGATGGAGCATTTCGCCACGTATGGATACGAGGGCGCGAGGGCCGAGGAGATTGCCGCGGCTGCCGGCGTGTCAAAAGGCGCGATCTTCAGCTACTTCGGCAGCAAGGCCGGGCTGTTCCTTGCCGCGTACCGGAGTGCGACCCGGACATTCAGCAGGTACATGGACGCGCCCGCTCAGGTGCTCGACCGGGGCTTCTTCGCGACGGTGAGCTACTGGCTCGAGCACACCCCGCACATGATCCACGAAGACTGGATCCCCTACCGGGTCGTGCTGATCGGCAGCTACTGCGCGGACCTTCAGCTCAAGCGCGAGATCACGAAGTACATGCGCCAGGAGGACCCGTACGGGACGAGGGAGTTCGTCAATTTCGGCGTCGACCGCGGCGAGGTCAGGCGCGATATCGAGATCGAGCTGATCATTTCGCTGGTCGACTGGCTGATCGACAGGTGTCAGGACGCGATCGTGACCGAGGAACTCGACCCGGGGCTCTTCGGCTATTTCACGCAGTCGGCGCAGATGCGCGAGCAGCGCGTGCGCCAGTTCGTCGAGCTAGTTCGCAGCGCCATTTCGGTGCCGGCAGCCGCCGTGGGGAGCGATCAGTGACCGATATCCCTGCCAGCGCCACGGTCATCCGCGAGGCCAGGATCCCGATGCCTGACGGCGTGGCTCTGGCCGCCACGCTCTACCAGCCGCCCGACGCCGACGCCGCCCCCGTGCCGGTCGTGCTCGAGTACCTGCCGTACCGCAAGGACGACTCGGTCGGCCGCAACCTCCAGCTCAACTCGTACTTGACCCGGCGCGGTTACGCGGGCGCGCGCGTCGACATCAGGGGCACAGGCAACAGCGAGGGTGAGCTGCCCACGAGCGAGTACACCGAGCAAGAGCAGCGTGACGCCGAGGCTGTCATCGCCTGGCTTGCCGAGCAGCCGTGGTGCACCGGAGCGGTCGCCATGTGGGGCATTTCCTGGGGCGGCTTCAATTCAATCCAGATCGCGATGCGGCAGCCGCCTCCACCCGCGCTGAAGGCGATCATCGCCTGCGAGGCGTCGGATGACATGTTCCACGACGATGTGCATTACATCGACGGCCTGCTGCACCTCGACGAGTACGCGGTGATGATCGACCAGCTCAACATGCTGCCGCCGTCACCTGAGTACCCGCTCGACGAGGAGACGCTTGCCTGCAGGTTCGACGCGGAGCCATGGCTGCTGACCTGGCTCGGCCAGCAGCAGGACGGACCGTACTGGCTGCGGAAGTCGCTGCGCACCGACTATTCGAGGCTTGCGGTTCCGGCGTTCCTGATCACGGGCTGGTGGGATGGCTACCGCGACTCGGTGTTCCGGATGGCACAACACTGCCAGGTTCCCATCAGGGCGCTGATCGGGCCTTGGAACCATACCTGGCCGCATACCGCGTCCCCAGGCCCGGCCATCGAGTGGCGAGCGCTCGCGGTGCGGTGGCTGGATCACTGGCTCAAGGGGATCGACACGGGAATGCTCGACGAGCCAATGGCAGACGTCTACGTGCAGACCTGGCGGCCTCCCGATCCCGACCTGACCGAGTTGCCCGGCTACTGGCGCAGCGAGTCCGCCCTGCCGCCTGCGCGGTCGGTGAAGCAGGTGCTGTACTGCGGCCCTGGCGGCAGCCTGACTGCCGAACCCGGCCCAGAAGCGTCCGTCGCCCTCAGGTACGTCCCGTCGGCAGGGATCGAGGCAGGGCACTGGTGGGGCGAGCTGACCGTCGACCAGCGCGGCGCCGATGCGTACAGCCTGGTATTCGACTCAGCCCCGCTGGACGACGACCTGGAGATTCTGGGCATCAGCCAGGTGGACATCTACGGCAGCGCCGACGCTACGCCGCTGAACTGGTTCGCCCGCGTGAGCGATGTGGCTCCCGATGGCACGACCACCCTGGTGGCGGGAGGCGGGCGGTCCGACCGGCCGGATCCGCTGCGCGATCCTGCCGCGCCAGCAACGAGCTCGGGCGAAGCCGAGACGCGTGCGCCGCATGACTGGCTGCCGCTGCCATTGCACGCATGCTCGTGGGTGTTCCCGCGGGGCCACCGGATCAGGCTGGCAATCTCCAACGCCATGTGGCCGATGATCTGGCCGACGCCGCATCCGGCCACGGCGACGGTCAGGCTTGGCGCCACCGCGACGCGGCTCATGCTGCCGGTCATTCCACATGAAGATCGCCCCGCGCCGACCTTCGAGGGCCCAGAACCGACAGAGAGCCTGGCTGGAGTCAGCGGCTGGGGTGAGATTCTGCCCGTCCGCTGGACGCTCGTGCGCGACGACCGTGGGGTGGCCGCCATTTCCTGGCGGGGCGCCGACGGCAGCAAGTACCCGTGGGGCGCGGTGGTTGACGAGGAGTACCTGCGATACGAGGTAGCCGACGACAGCCCTGCGGAGGCGGCAGCACGAGGCGAGGCAAGGACCGAGGTTCACCTGCCTGACCGGGTGCTGTCCTTCAGCTCCGTGCTCGAACTCGACGGGAACGTCGGCTCGCTGCGATACCGGTTCAAGCGCGAGCTGCGCCGCGATGGTGTGCTGATCCGCGAGCGCGCCTGGGAGCGCCGCTTCCGCCGTGATGGGCACTGATCGGTCTCATCGGACCTGAGTCGTCATGACCGGCCCGTGCCAGTGAACAGGTCTCTGATTGAGACGCGGAGAATGCGGGACGCATGGCGCTCGTCGATCTGACCGGCGCGCACCGCGTCCGAGCAGGCATGGATGAGCGCGAGGCACGCCGTCGCTAGCCAGTGTGCGGGAACGTCGGTACGGAACGAACCGTCGGAGCGGCCCCGCTCAAGCAGCGCGCCGATCGTCTCGTATGCGGCATGGTGCGTGCGCGCGACCGCCTCAGGACTGAGCGACTCGGCCACGGCCTGCGCCATGGCGGAGTAACCAGCGAGGTGCTGCCAGGCCGCCGCGAGCAGCCGATCGAGCGCGTCGACAGGCGGGCCCTCGTCGGGCCGCGCTGCCTGAAGGGCCGTCATTACCCGGCGGACGGCGCGTTCGACCGCGGCTTCCAGTAGCGCCTCCCACGTCGGGAAGTGCGCGTAGAGGGTGACTCTGGACAGGCCGGCCTTGGCCGCGACGGCCGACATGCTCGCGTGCCTGTCGCGCCTCAGCAGCTCATCCGCGGCATCGAGAATGGCCTCAACATTGCGGTCGGCGATCTGCCTGTGATACCCGGCCTGGCGGCCGGGCGCTGGCCGCCGCCCGGCCGCGCCAGGTTGGGCCGGCACTTCAGTGCACCGCCGCTCTGGTGCCGGCGGCGGGCCGCACGGTCGGCGCCGCAACGGCAGCGATCACAGCCAGCCCCGCCACGAGTCCCGCCGCAACCGCGAACCCGTGCCGGTATCCGGCCGCGATCCCGCCGCTGACCGCGACCGCGACGGCCGAGAACACGGCCACCCCGAGCGCCGCTCCGATCTCGTGCGCCGCGGTCATCATGCCTGAGGCCAATCCCGATTGATGCTCGGTGATGTCGTTCATCGCGCTGATCGAGGCGGCGGGCAGCACGAGGCCGGTGCCGGCGCCGATCACCAGCAGGCCGGGCAGCACGCCGGTCACATAGCCAGAATGAGCGGACACGGTGGTCAGCAGCAGTGCTCCTCCGCCCATGACCGCCAGCCCGGCGACGATCAGCACCCGCGAGCCGATCCGTGGCAGCAGCCGCCCCGTGAGATGGGCACCCGCGCCGATCACCAGCGCAAGCGGCAGGAAATCGACGCCGACTCTGAGCGCGGAGGAGTGCTGCACGCCCTGCAGGTACAGCGAGTTCAGGAAGAAGGTGCCGACCAGGATGCCGGTGGCACTGAGCATCACAAGCACCCCGGCGACCAGAGACCGGCTGCGCCAGAGGCTGGGCGGCACCAGCGGGCGCCTCGCCTGCCGCTCAGTCAGCGCGAACGCCACCAGGGCCGCCGCGGCCAGGGCAAACAGCAGCAGCGTTCGAGCGGACGCCCATCCGTGCGCGGGCGCGCCAGCCAGCGCGTACACGAGGGTCACTAGGCCAGCGACGGCCAACGCCGCGCCGGGCAGGTCAAGCTCGCGGCCTGGCCACCGCGCGCGGCCGGACCGCGGCACCATGCGCAGGCCGAGCACTCCGGCCGCTAGACCGACGGGCACGTTCACCAGGAACACAGATCGCCAGCCTAGCCAGGTCGTCAGCATCCCGCCGGCCAGCACTCCGACGGCCGCGCCAGCTCCAGCGATCGCGCCCCACACGCCAAGCGCTGCTGCTCGCCGCGCGCCCGCGTATGTGGTCGTGATGATCGAGAGCGCCGCAGGGGTGAGCATCGCGGCGCCAACTCCCTGTCCGGCCCTCGCGGCGATCAGCGCGCCGGCGGTCGGGGCGAGACCACTGGCCAGCGACGCCGCCGTGAAGATCGCGAGTCCTGACAGGAAGATCACGCGCCGGCCGACAAGGTCGGCGGCGCGCCCGCCGAGCAGTACGAGGCCGCCGCTGGCGAGCACGTAGGCGGTGATGACCCACTGCAGCCCGCCGCCATGCAAGTTCAGAGAGCGCGCGACCGACGGGAGGGCCACGTTCACCACGGTGGCGTCGAGAATGACCATGAACTCGGCCACGCACAGCAGGATGAGCAGGGACCATGACCGGCTCCCGCGCTGCCCGGCGCCGACGGCGGCCTGATGTCGTGTCTCCTGCGCGGTCTCGATACGCCTGCGACTGCTACGCCCGTGCATGTCGTCCTCCGGTGCGACCTGATGGTTAACACTGATGTCAACGATCAGACTCCGACAGTCGGTCAATGGTTGTCAAGTATGTAAACCATCCGGCAGGCGATCGCCGCCGCGCAGGGCGTGCACGTCTCAGCGGCGACGGTGTGCGAGCTAACGATCAAGTCGATGCTCGGCAAGCTGTCTGTGCCGGCTGACTTCAGCACCCGACTCACTGCCCAGGGCCTAGAGCTGCTCGACATCACGGCCGAGCACGCCGAGGCGATCCGCGACTTTCCTGAGCTCACTCGGCACGACCCGTTCGACAGCCTGCTGGTGGCGCAGGCTTCCTGCGCCGGACTTCGATTGCTGACCGCCGATCAGGTGCTGCTGAACCTGGCCGCGACTTCGTACCCGACGCGTCCCGCTGACGGTTCCGCCGCCCAGAACGTGCCGCGACCGGCGCGCGTGGTCCAGCCGTCCAATAGGCTCTGGTTGCGTGCACGGGCCCCAAGCCTGACGGGACCCAGGACCCGGGCGGGAAGGAAGACATCGGTGTCCAAGGCGAGCAGGAATCGCGACATCGCGAGGGCGAAAGTCGCCGCAATGCGCGAGCGCGAGGCGCGCCAAGCCCGGCAGCGCCGGATCTACATAGCCGTTGGCGCGGCAGGCCTGGTCATCGTCGCTGCGGTGGCCATCGTGCTGGCAGTTACCAGCAGCTCGAAAAGCGCAAGGACGACGGGCAGTCACCCGGCGCTGAAGCTCGGCTCGCTGAGCTCGCTTGGCACGCTGAAGCCCGCGCCGAGCCCGGGCAGCAACGGCTTCGAGGGTGTCCCGATCCCGCCCGGCTCGCCGCTCGGCAGTACGAGCAACGGCGCGAAGGGAGGGGTGGTCGACGGGATTAAATGCCAGCGCAATGAGCAGCTCATCTTCCACATTCACTCGCACCTGGCGATCTTCGTGAACGGACAGCAGCGGCAGGTTGCCGGCGGCATCGGGATCCCAGGCTCGAAGGTGGTTTCGTCGCCGCAAGGTGCCGTGGCCAGCGGCGGGACATGCCTGTTCTGGCTGCACACCCATGCGCCGGACGGCA
>Ga0126378_10002941_pt1 | contig 12777 bp, 12 predicted proteins | sample PanSoiMetPlot_23_FD_92587 | JGI IMG/M metagenome (GOLD analysis project Ga0126378, IMG submission 92587) | Tropical forest soil microbial communities from Panama - MetaG Plot_23 | ecosystem: Environmental > Terrestrial > Soil > Tropical forest > Bulk soil | place: Panama | collected 2016-02-17
GCCGCGGCCGCGGAAAGATGGCTCTGGCGTGTTGGCCTGATAGACCGAGCCGAACATCGCCTGTTCGAGCTCTCACTCGGACAGCAGCAACGAGTCGCGGTGGCCCGGGCGCTCGCACCTGATCCTGACATCGTCCTCGCCGACGAGCCCACAGCCGAGCTGGACCACGAGGCAGCGAACGTCGTGATCGAGGCATTGCGTGAAGTCAGCCTACGCGGCGGTGGCGTGATCCTTGCCTCCCATGATCCCCGCATGCTGCTGGCAGCCGACCGGGTCCTGCTGCTCCGGGCCGGGCGCGTGGTGGCGGAGGGATCGCCTGGAGAAGTGGCTGAGGTCCTCACTGCCGAGTAACCACGTCTCCCGATCGCTGCCTACGGTCTCGGGGGGGTTGCGCTCGGCGCTCATACCATTTGATACGCCAGCGCGCCGGTCGTTATCTTTCCGGAGAGGCCCGGCCACCGGCGCCTCATGCGATCAGGTGCGCCCCGCGACCCTCCGCTGAGGGTTACCCGTCGGCACGGGCGGAGACTCTTCTAGCAATCGCCGGATGCGCAGCGGACTGCGTGCAGATCGCCCTGATCCGTACGCATGCGCTGGCCTGTACCAAGGGGCGGCGGCCGTGCATAAGGCGGACCTGGTGTGTGATCTAACGGTCGGCCACGGCTCAGATTGAAGCGCTACGCCACCGGTAGCGCGCGGAAGCCGAACCGAGGCTCTGTGGCTCCCGTAGTGGCTCCCAGATGAGAACACTCTGGATCATCGTCTCATGCCACCACAGATGGAAACGTAGAACGGCCTGAGTAGGCGGTTGAGCGGCCCGCGCCGCGTACGGGGGCAACGCGGCACGGGCCGCGTCCGCCTGGAGCATCGTGCGGGGGTCACGATCAAAACCCACCAGGCAGACACCTGCCGGAAGCCAAGCGCGGGCCCTTCTGGGCATCGCGGCTTCCGGATGCTAACCGTAGGGATTCCAGTGCACTGGAAGGTCAAGCGATAACCTGGCATCCATGCTGATCGGTGAACTCGCCGCCGACGCGGGCGTGCCGGCCAAGACGATCCGGTTCTATGAGCAGGCCGGGCTCATGCCTGCCCCGCCCCGCACGCCCGCCGGTTACCGCGACTACCGTCCCGGCGCCCTCGACCGGCTGGCGTTTATCAGGCACGCTCAGCAGGCCGGGTTCACCCTCGCCGAGATCCGCAGCGTCCTGGCCATCCGCGATTCCGGGGACCCGCCGTGCCACCACGTGGCCACTCTGATCGGCCAGCACCTGGCCCAGGTCGAGCGGCGCATCGCCGAGCTCAACCGCACCCACGACCTGCTGATAGATCTTCAGCGGCGGGCCGCTGCCATCACCCCCGCCGACTGCGCAGAACCAGAGATCTGCAGCATCCTCACCACCGCTTGACCCGCGCCCGCGAGCAAGGCACTGCCATGACGCCCGGCACTATGGGTGCCAGCAGAAGGAGCATCACGATCGGGCAGGTCTGGCATCGTCCCGCAGCACCGCCGCTGACCGCCCAGCAGTTCTTCGACATGATCGCCGAGCCGACCGCATCAAGGGTGCCCGTCAGCGCCCGGAGGCCAAGGCTGGTCAGCGCGACGGTAATCCACAGCAGGGCGCCAAGCGCCAAGGGCCTGGCGGGCGCTGGCTGCTTCGTTCGGTATCCAGTCACGAGCGATCGTGCCCGGCTGAGGACACTGGGACGTGGGCGGGAGATGACGCGGCATGAGAAGCGCAGGTCAAGACCGGCGGCCAGGTTACTGACCAGCACAGGGCTGATTCACGAGTACGAACGGCCGCATGACCATCAGCGGCCGACCGCGAAGTCGCAGGTCAAAGGCCATGACGAGGTTATGGAACCCTCCAGGGCCTTCTGTAGGCGATTCTGCGCTGGTCCGTACACGCTTTCTGCGGTTAGCCGCCACCGCTGTCCTCTGCCGTATGGCCGAGTGCAGCCAGGTGCACGCGGACGTCCTCGGCGTCGGGGATGCCGAGGTCGGTGCAGAGCGTCAAGGCGTGCTGCCAGTGCTGGCGGGCCAGGCCGTGCTCGCCTGCCGCCTGGCGCGCGTGAGCGAGACCGATGTGGGCGCGGGCCTGCTGATACCGGTCACCGGTCTCGACGGCCAGGGTGAGCGCGGCGGCGTGCTGGGCGCGCGCCTGCTCGGATTGTCCCGTGGCGTGCAACGTTTCCCCGACGCGGTTGAGCGCCTCAGCCTCGCCGTCACGGTCGCCAGTCTCGCGAAAGACAGCGAGAGCCTGCCGCAGATCGTCGGCCGCCTGCCCGTAGCGGCCCTGCCGCAGGTTAACGACGCCAAGATTGGCCAAGGCGTAGCCCTCGCCGATGCGGTTGCCCGTCTCGCGAAAGACGGCGAGAGCCTGCCGCAGATCGTCGGTCGCCTCCCCGTAGCGGCCCTGGCCCAGGTAGACGACGCCGAGATTGGCCAAAGCGTTAGCCTCGCCGAAGCGATGGCCGGTCTCGCGGTACAAGGAGAGGGCCTGCCGGTGGCCCTCGGCAGCCTCCCGGTTGCGGCCCTGCCGCCAGCGGACGAGGCCGAGATTACTCAGCGCGTTGGCTTCGCCGACGCGGTTGCCTGTTTCGCGGTAGCGGGTGAGCGCCTGCCCGTGGCGTTCGGCGGCCTGCTCGTAGCGGCCCTGCCGCCAGTTGACGAGCCCGAGGTGGGTCAGCGTGCGGGCCTCGCCGCCCCGGTCACCAGTCTGGCGGAAGAGGGGGAGCGCCTCCCGGTAATGCCCGGCTGCCTGCTGGTAGCGGCCCTGCCGCATGTGAACGACGCCAAGATTGGCCAAGGCATAGGCTTCGGCGGCGCGGTCACCCGTCTGGCTGGCGGCGTTCCTGGCGTCGGTGTGGATACTCAACGCGTCGGGGAAGTGGGCGCCGGCATCGAGGTAACGGAACAGGGTGGTGGCCAGCTCGATGGTGTGTCCGGGCCAGCCGTAGGCGGCGGTGTGCGTGCATACGGCGACCAGGTTTGGTCGTTCGGCATCCAGCCAGGCAAGTGCGGCGGCCGGGTCGGCTACCGGTGGGGTGGGCGAGTCGTCTGGGGAGACGCGAGGCCGCCGACGCCGTTCGGCCGGGCTCCGAGCGTCCCTGGCGCCCGCCGCGGCGGCCAAGTAGTAGTCGAAGAGGCGGGTCAGCGCCGCCTGCCGGTCAGCCTCTGAGTCTTGAGAGTTGGCGAGGTCGTGGGCGTAGGCGCGCAGCAGGTCGTGCATAGCGTAGCGGCCGGGGCCGGTGAGGTGGATCAGGTGTGCTCGAGCGAGGATGTCCAATGAGCGCTTGGCTCCGTCCGGGGTGGTGTTGGTCAGCGCGCCAGTCGCGTAGATGTCCAGGTCCGAGCCCGGGTGCAGGCCGGCAAGCCGGAAGGCGCGGGCAGCATCAGCGGGCAGGTGCTTGTACGACCACGAGAACACGACGCGGACCGCGGCACGGGGGTCACCCCCGGCGTCGAGCCGGTGCAGCCGCTGCGCCTGGTCGGCCAGCTCGCGAACCAGATCCGCGAGTGGAGTCGTGGGGCGTGCGGTGGCCAACTCAGCGGCCACCCGCAAGGCCAGCGGCAGCCGCGCGCATTGGGCGGCGAGGGTGGCAGCAGCCTCGGGTTCGGCTTCCACGCGTTCGCCGATCAGCTTGTGCAGCAGGGTGACCGCGTCCGGGTGGGGCAACAGGCCCAGCTCCAGTCGGCGGCCGCCGTGCAGGGCAACCAGTCCCGGGAGACTATCCCGGCTCGTCACCACAACTGAGCAGGATCGTGTACCAGGCAGCAGCGGGCGGATTTGCTCGACTGAAGCGGCGTTGTCCAGCACCACCAGCATCCGCCGCCCGTTGATCTCGGTCCGGTATCTGGCGGCGCGGTCGTCGATGTCGAGCGGGATATCACGCCCGGCCACGCCGAGGTCGGTCAGGAACCGCGCCAAAGCCTTGTCGGCCGGAATTGGCCGGTCCGGGCCGTAGCCGCGGAGGTCGACATATAGCTGCCCGTCGGGGAACCTGTCGCGTACCCGGTGAGCCCACCGCACCGCAAGCGCGGTCTTGCCCACCCCGGCCGTGCCCGCCACCGCAGAGATCACCACGGCGGCGGACTGGTCGCCTGCCTCGATGAACAGGCGGTCGAGTTCGCCAAGTTCGTCGTGGCGGCCGGTGAAACCGCGCACGTCGGGGGGCAGCTGCGCAGGAACGGGCAGCGGCCCCGAACGGGACGCCGAGCCCGCCACCAGCGCTTCGCCCTTTGGGGGTGCCGGTCGTTCGCCCTTCAGGATCGCCAGGTGCACGCCTCGTAGTTCCCGCCCCGGTTCGGCGCCAAGCGCCTCTACCAGCCGAGACCGGGCGATCGCGTAACACTCCAAGGCCTCGGCGTCCCGGCCCGCAGCCGCCAGCGCATGCATCAGCACGCCGATCAGGCGTTCCTTAAGCGGGTGGCCGACCACCAACTCACGGACTGGGCCGATCACCTCACCCGGCCGGCCCATCCGCAGCTCGGCCTGCGCCCAGGCCACCGCCGCATCCAGCCGCTCTTCCTCCCAACTGTCGCGCATCCGGACTGGCCACTCCCCGGGCAGATCGGCCAGCGGTTCCCCCCGCCACAGGTCCAGGGCCTCTCGCAGCAGCCTGGCCCGCTCGTCATCGGGCCGCTGCCGATCACGGGCGGCCAGGGCCAGCTGGCGGAACCTGTGCAGATCGACCTGGTGCGGATCGACCTCCAGCACGTACCCGCCGGACCGCCGGGCCAGCCGCACCGGCTCCTCACCGGCAGCCTCTGCCGTCAGCACCCGGCGGATCCGGTTGATGTGCGCGTATAGCGCCGACACAGCCCCCTCCGGCACGCGCCCGGACCAGATTCGATCAATCAGCGTGTCCCGAAACACCGGCCTGCCAGCATCGACTGCAAGGGCAGCCAGCACCGCCCGCTGCTGTGGTGGCCCCATCTCCAGACATCGGTCGGGGGCCCACACCTCCACCGGACCCAGCAGCCGAAACTCCACCACGGCACCTCGAACGAACGACCCGCTGGCACGGGCGGCCATCAGACCGGCACACACGGCAACGCAACAAGAACTTTACAAGGTTCCGACCCAACTCGATGCGGCAACATCGACGCGCAGGATGAACGATCCCGCCGCATGGCAGCCGAGAACTGGCGGCTGCTGAGTTAGCCGTGACTAGGGGTCGCGAAAACGGGCCGGGCGGTTGCAGGGGTTCGCGCGATCGGGAGGGGGTCGTGCGACGGTGGGGGCGCGATGGCGGGGGTCGCGCGATAGTAGGGGGGTCGCGCGGCCTTCGCTATCGGTCGCGCCTGGTGTCGGTCGACGTCACCGAGCCTTCGAATAACGGCTGCCAGAGGTTGAACGTGCACAGCTGGTGCTGCTCACCTTGTCGGATGACAAAAGAGAGCCATCCGCTGCGCCAGCCCGGCCGGACGCCGCGTCCTGCTGTGAACGCCGAGGCCATCCGCCAGATCGACGCTATCCTGACCCGCCGCGCCGCCTGACTTCGCGGTCGCAACACCGCCCTGGTCCTCGGGCCGGGCCTTTATGTGCAAGGCAGGCCCCCGGTGTAGGGGGGGAAAGCACCGGGGGCCGCCTCACCCAGCCAGCCGCCTTAAGGAACTCCTAGCCAGCTGGGGAGTCATGTTCTGAATGTACTCCGTCAGATGCTCCGATGCGTCCGCGCTCGATACCGGCCGCGTCTCGCCCGCCGGGCGGCGGCGCAACCTCCACATCCGAATCAACAAACTACCGCCAGCTGGTGTCAGCCTGCCGGCCGGCGCCCAGGCCTGAAGCATAGGGTTCGCCATACCGTCCAGCCTGGCCCGGGACATTGCCGGGCAGATCACCGAGCCCGCGCAGCATTAAGCTCAGAACCGTCCTCCGAACTCTCCCAGTTCTAGCGGGAATGACAGTGCGCCTCGTGGCGCATCAGGGTTTGCGGCCGACACCGGCGTACATGCCGGGGTGCTGGTGGCTGGGCGCGGGCTCACGGGCTCGCCAGGTGCCCGCCCGGCTACTGAGAGCTGGCGGTTATGAGGCGGGAAGCCCTCATTAACCGCGACGACCGGTGGCTTCGCCCTCAGACCCTACATCTAAAGGGGCACGCTTACCCAGTGGTGCACGCTCTTGCCTAGATCTACTCACAAGTAGCTGCCTGCCCGGCGAGGTGCGGCGTTCGCGGAATCGACGGTGCTGGCCGGGAGCCAGCGACGGCGGCCGGATCATTGTTCAACGGGGAGGCTGCCGGTGGCAGCGACCGCTACGGGCCCAGGCTGGAAGGCGGAGGCAAACAAGCGGCCGAGCGTGAGCGCAGCCACGAAGACGATCACAATGCCAAGCCCGGTGAAGAAACCGATCTCCTCAAGGCCGACCCGGCTGGCAGGCCCGGCGGGCACCCCAGGCGTGCCCAAATGCGGCCACAGCGAGTTCACCGCGGTGCCGACAGCGAACCAGGCGCCAGCCAGCGCGGCGAGCGCTAGCCCACCCCCGGCGGCCATCCGCCTGGTGCTCATAATTACGAGCACGCCGCCGAGCGCGGCCGCGACGCCTGGCAAGACCTCCAGCCAGAGCCGGGCCAGCGTGAAATGCCAGGCGGTGTCCGGCGTATAGGCGTAGTGGAAGTAAGGGCCGACGAAGGGGATCAGCGCGCCCCACGCGCCGAGCAGGATCAGCAGCACGCCGCTGAGGGCGCCGCTCCTGGTCAGGATCCGTGCGATCCCGGACATTGAGCTTCCCTTCCTCTGCGCTTGGAGGGTAAACCCCGGGGGGGGAGTGTGGCCGCCAGCCCGCGCAAAGCTACGGCGATGCAGGCGGCTCCTGCTGCTGATGCGCTGATTCGTAGCATTACGGATGGAGAACCTCCGGCGAGGGCCCGTGCGTTACGGGTGAATATTCCGGCCACCGGCACAGCCCGCAGAGCCAGATTGGCCGCACAGCCAGCGGCTTCGCCGCAAGATCCGCGCGAACCAGGGGTGACAGCCAGCCAACCCGGCGCTGGTCACGGCGGCGCTGGCGGTGGCGGCTGGCGTACTGTATGCCGGCTGGCCAGCAGCCCGGGCGGGCCCGGGAAGCGTACAAACACGGCCGCTAGCCGTGGCGGCACGCACGCCCTGACCCCGACCGCAGTAGGTTCACAGTGTGGCAAGCACCTGGGGGCGGTCGTGTGACAGCCGGTCACAGCCAGGACAGCCGCCCGCGTGGCACGCACCGCCCCAACGGATACCCTCTGGCCGGGCAGCGTGCCGAACGATGCCATATGTGCATGCGCCACCTCCTGCGCGCAGCACTGGCGATCCAGGCATGCGCGTAGTCGCCTTGGCCAGGTGAGGCCAGCAGCCGCTCGATCCGGCATGGTCGACCGTCGGTCTGCGCGGTCCCTGGCTGACCTGAACGCGGTCCAGCGGTCGCATCGGCGGCTGATGCAGACGGCGTCAAACGCACCGAGGATGAGTTTCCGCATATGACACGCCGGGGTCGCTGCGGCGGTGATCCGCATCCGGCGGACCGGGCCGGGCAGGCTATAGGGCTCGGCGGCGGTTCTGAGTCTTACTGGAGGCGCGCCGTACAGCGTGGTCTTGGCAGCCGTGAACCCGGAGATGGCCGGTTGCTGGGTGCCGCGGAAACGGTGTCTGATTTTGCGTGGCGTGAGACGCGCTTACCTGGTGGTAATTCACCGGTTGTGGGTCAGTGGCGCGTAGTGTCGCCCTGTGCGGGAGCAGGAGTTCCCCCGCGTGCTGCGCGCCGCCGCTTCGGGGGATGAGGGAGCGTTTGCCCAGCTGTGGCGTGATGCCCACCCGCCTTTGCTGCGCTACCTGCGGCTGGTGGCTGGGGGTGCTGCCGAGGATGTGGCCAGCGAGGTGTGGCTGGAGGTCGCGCGCAAGCTCGGGCGGTTCCGGGGCGGCGAGCCGGCGTTCCGCGTCTGGCTGTTCACGCTTGCACGCCGGCGGGTGATCGACCTGCGCCGCCCCGGCAGCCGCCGCGCGGTGCGGCTGACCGGCGAAGAAGGGAAGCTGGAGCGGCCGGCCACAGACGACACCGCTACCGAGGCGCTGGACAACCTAACCACCGAGGCAGCGCTGGCGCTGATCGCTACCTTGCCGCAGCAGCAGGCTGAGGTAATCATCCTTCGAGTCGTCGCGGGGCTGGAGGTCGCCCAGGTTGCGCGGATCGTCGGCAAGCACCCCGGCGCGGTGCGGGCCGCGGCCCACCGGGGGCTGCGGGCCCTGGCGGATCGGCTGTCGGTGCAGACTACCCACGGTAGGGAGTAACGTGATCAGGACCGTTGGCGGTTCTCCTCTGAGATGCGGTATTTTCCACGCTCCAGCGCGCGCCGGTCTCTGACTGCGGCGACCGCTGAACAACTGCTGGCCGGTAGGGGCGTCCGCGGGGACGCCCCCACCGGCCAGCAGGCGTTGGCACGCGTGCTGGAGGCTGCCGCCAGGTCCGGCAGCGAACAGGAGCTAGCCGGTGAGGTTGCCGCTGCGGCCGCGTTCGTCCAGGTCGCCAGCCGGGCCAGGTCCCGCGCTGTCACCAGGCGGACCCTGGCGGTCGCGGTCTGCGTCGTCACTGGCGTATGCGGCGCTGTCGCATACACCAGTGTGATGTCCCCCACGCCCCACCCGAAGGTGCGGGTCCCATACGGTGTCCCCCCCACGCCTGCCGCAGTCCATGCTCCGCGTGTCCCAGCCTCCCCGGCGCCGCAGCCGGGGATGTTGCGGACCAGCCCAGGGGGCCAGTCCGGTTACCGGGCAGGCCACCCGGTCATCAGCCCAAGGGCCAGCCCCGGCCCGGCGGCGGGTAACAAGCCGACAGGATGCAGGCTTCCCGGCACCGGGAGGGCTGCGGGGGAATGTTGAGGGGGGGCGCGGTAGCGGCCCGCAGCTGATGGCGTGCGGGCACATGCCACCCAACCCCGATCACGCCGCCGCGGGTGCCGATCTGCCGGCGCGGCAACTGCCCCGCCGTCTCGCGCCATCTTGCGGGTTCGGCGACGGCTCACGGCGCGCTTGGCGGCTGAGCCGCTGCCCATGATCTGCGCACCGCCCGCCATCGGGCCCCGGAACCTGCCCGGCGACCTCAAGGCCGGAATCCCTGAGGCGGCACCTGCGTCGGCCCCAGGACCGCCGAGATTCGGCGATCGTCGGCGTGCCCATGGATGGAACACCTCCGGCCAGCGCCTCGGGGCAGAGCATTCAGTCCGGCTAGACGGTGGCACGGTGGAGCCGACACGGCGGGTAGGCAACTACTGCCTGGCTGTCATCGGCCTCCGCCCGCGCAGCACGGGGATCAGCTTCGCCTTTCCGCGCCCGCCTTGCCCACACTGACACTTGCTAGCTCATGCTTGCCTATGCTTGCCCATCGGGGCAAGACATCACGGCCCGAGGCCGACGCTGTAGCGCCAGTGGCGTGCTTGAGGGAGGCGGGACGCCGACTTCAATGGGGGGGGACAACGGAAGTCGGCGCCCCGCCGGCTTGTGGGCGGCCGCCCTTGTGGCCAAGGGGGACCTTCGGGTGCCCGGCCGGGTGGATCCTCGGGACCGCCCTTGCCTTCGCCGATGGCGCGGGCTTTGGGAACTTGGTATCCCGGTTCTTGATCTGAGACTCTTTGGCTGTGCCCCAGCAGCGGCGCACCCGGGCTCGTTTCCGTCGGCGCGCCATCGGGCGACGGGGCTGGTGACTAGCAAGAATGCTGCAACTGCAGCAGCCTCACCAGCCAGTTCTTCCTCGCGGGGCGAACTGGCGACGTCCAGTACGTGCGCCAGAGCCTGCTGGCCGGCCGGGGCCTCGGGGCAGCAGCCCCGGCCAGCCAGCAGCCCCTCAGCAACCGCCGGGTCCAATGACTGGCGGCCGCTGAGGCGGGGAAGATATGGCATCTCGAAAGGAGAACCTCCAGAGCCAGTTATCGCGTTACGCCACGCTCGTGATCGGCGGGCGCGGACAACCTGGTGGCCAGTGTCCGCAGCCCTCGGTGCGCCGCGGCCCGAACTGCGCCAGGGTGCTTGCCGGTAACCTGCGCGACTTGCCTGACATCCAGGCCAGCGATGACCCGCAGCACGATCACCTCAGCCTGCTGCTGCGGCAAGGTGGCGATCAGCGCCAGCGCTGCCTCGGTGGTCAGGTTGTCCAGCGCCTCGGTAGCGGTGTCGTCAGCGGCCGGCCGCTCCAGCTCCGCATCGTCCCCCGTTAGCCACACCGGATGCCGACGAGAGTGCCTGCGCTGGTCAGCTATTCGCCGACGGGCCACCGTGAACAGCCAGCCGCGGAATTCCTGCTCGCCTCCCCTGAATCGCGCCAGCCGTCTGGCGACCTCGAGCCACACCTCGGCGGCCACATCCTCCGCGCCCTCTCCCGCGACAACCCGCAGGTAGCGAAGTAGCGGCGGGTGGGCGTCGCGCCACAGGCGGGCGAACGCCGCCTCGTCGCCCCGGGCCGCTGCGCGCAGCACATCACGAAATTCCCGCTCAAGCACAGGGGGACACTACGCGCATACCACCCGTATCGGCGAGCCGGTCCGCGCACCGGTTCGGGACAATGACCTACGAGGCCATCGAGTAGCTATGCGCGGCGCCAGACGTAGATGCCCTTGCCGGGAACCCGCCGTGCCAGGCCCTCTTCTTGCAGCATCTTCACAGCCCGTGCCGCTGTACCCCGGGCGACCTTGTAGGTCGTGACGAGATCCTTCTGGCTCGGCAACTGTTCGTCGGGCGGCAACTCACCGGCCCGGATCTGGTTGCGCAGGATGCCGGCAAGCTGCTCATAGACAGGCACCGGTGATCGGAAATCGATTGTTGTCCCCACGCGGAAAACTCTAGAGATCGCCAGCCGGATGGTCAGCTACCTGTGAGTAGATTAGGTAAGAGTGTGCATGACTAGGTCAGTATGTCCCACCAAGAGTATGGTCGAAGAGACAGGACGTTAGGCAGGCACGGACATGAGCTGGACCGAGCGGGAAGCCATGAGGGACGTCAATCGCCGCTGCTGCCGCTACGGGAGCCTCCATAAGGAGGAGATCATCTGGGGCATGCCGGAGAATGACAGATGTCCTCGGCTGAGCAGAGCTTCGGCGTGCACCTGCGGCGGGCCGTCCAGCGTTTCTCCAGGCAGAGTGCCTCTCCCCACCATGGAGCCCCGGCCCTACACCCACCCCCGAAGGCCCCGGCCCGGCATCGTCAGCACGTCACGTGGATCAAGGATCGTGGCCGGCAGGGACAAGGTAACCCTTGCCAGCGGGCCGCGATCATCCCCTGTCCACCGGAGGATGCCCCCTATGAGAATGTCAGCCGAGCGACGCTACAGGATCATCGCTGCTGGCACAGTCGCGATGATGCTTCTGGATGTCATCGAAGGAATGGAGGTCGAGTCGTGCGGGGCCGACTGGACGTGTTTCGTGGCATCGGTTCGCGACGAAGCAGAGTTCTACGGGCTGCTTGACCGGTTCCAGGATCTTGCGCTGCACATCGTCAGCGTCGAAGAGCTCAGCGGAAGCGCGATGCCCCCCGGCTCGATAACAAAACCTGAGGATGCGGCGTGAGAGAGGTCTGGCGGTTGAGGAGGAAGCCAGGCTCCCGGGGCACCTCCTCCCTTCCCAATCACCGCCTCGGGGCGCCCCAACGGCCCCCGGTGATCTTGTGAGCACGGCCGCGAGGGTGATGCTATAGATGTCTTCGATTCGCTACCCGGTCAAGATGATCAACGGCATCCCGGTAGTCAGGCCACCAGCCCAGATCGACCCGACCAACGTCGGCACGCTGGATGACACACGCCTGGCGCTGGCCAGGCGCGGTCAGGCAACGCTGGTAATCAACATGAAGAAGACGCAACTCTGTGATTCCGCCGGACTTCCAGTACTGGTGCACGCCCAACAGTGGGCTGTGGCCGAAGGCGGCGAACTGCGGCTGGTGACCCGCCACACCGAAGTACTCCGCGCCCTTGCTGTTGCCGGCGTTGACCAGATGGTTCCCATCTTCAGCAGATTGCACAAAGCCTTTGACGGGCCGCCGCCTCTTGTTTCGGCAGACAGTGGAACAGAGCCGGGCTCCCGGGGGGGTAGTGGGCCCATGCATAACGAAGGGACTTAGTGGCGGCGCCGGTGACATACAAGCTGCGGGCGGGCCGGGGCTGTCGGCCCGCCCGCGGGCGGTAGCGATGCCCGGTGATCGTGGTTACCAGGCTTCGGCTCAGATCCCCGGCGTTCTTCGACGAGTTCGTTGCCAGCGCCGTAGCCGTGGTGGAACAGTCAAAGAATTCGGCGGGCAACCTCGGCGCGGATGTGCTTGCCGAGGCGAACAACACCTACTGGACAGCCTGGCAAGAGCGCGACTACATGGACGCGTTCGCCGGGAACCAGCCGCATCTGAACACCACGGGCCGCCTGGGCGACTGGTGCGATGAGGCCACCTTCATTGACTGGGAGCAACCTGGTGCGGATATGCCGCACTGGCAAGAGGGGTACCGGCGACTGGTCGCCGATGGCCACGTGGCGAGCCTTACAAACGCGTCAGACGCCCACCACACCCGCAATTTCCCCGCCCCAGTCGCGCCCTCCTAGCGACTAGCCTGCGACGCGGCGCGCGGCGTTTCGTTGTTGGCGGACCGGGGCAGTGGCCAGGCCTCGGATGGAGGCGTCGCGTGCGCCAGGCCGGTCCGGGCTAGCCAATCGGCTTCGCAGTCGACAGCATGCTGGCGGCCCGTGGCGGATGACCCTCTCGGCGGGCATCGCTCAGCATGTCCCCGACGCAGATCGTGACACCCCCGCACCACCGTGACCGACCTCGACACC
>Ga0126378_10002942_pt1 | contig 12774 bp, 15 predicted proteins | sample PanSoiMetPlot_23_FD_92587 | JGI IMG/M metagenome (GOLD analysis project Ga0126378, IMG submission 92587) | Tropical forest soil microbial communities from Panama - MetaG Plot_23 | ecosystem: Environmental > Terrestrial > Soil > Tropical forest > Bulk soil | place: Panama | collected 2016-02-17
ATCTTTCGATAGTCTCAGGGCAAGCTCTGGAACGTTGAACTTTGAACGTTACCCGCTGAGCCCTAAAAGTCTTGCTGCGTTACCGCCAAAAATTTTCTGCTTATCCTCGTCAGAGATTTTTAGCTGCTGTACGGTATCCACCGCGCGCTTTAAAGGGATGGGAACAGGAGGTGAATCGCTGCCAAAAACGACATGGTCTATCCCAATCGTGTCGATGGCACACTGGACTGCGGGTGGGTGATAGCAGACCGTATCTACATAAAGTTGGCCCATGTAACTGGCAGGCGGGCGTGTCATGACGTCCGGCTCCCAGGGGCCGAAGCTCATGTCTTTTCTCAGCTCGTAGCCGAAACCGTAGCGTCCCGGCAGCATTGGAAGAGCCCCGCCAACGTGAGCACACACCATCTTGAGCTTTGGGAACCGCTCAAAACCACCGGTAAAAATGAACCGGGTTAAAGAAAGCGTTGTATCGAAGGGTCTCCCGAGCATTTCGGGAAGCCGGAAAATTTCCATCTTCTCATTGCCGATAGTGAACTTAGGCGGATGGACGAAAAGAGGAACATTTAGGTCCGACACCAATTCAAAGAATGGTGTCGCGCGGGGCGAATCCAGATATTCGCCACTTACGCTGGAACCGACCATGATGCCCTTGAGCTTATACTGCCTCACCGCCTTTTCTGTTTCTTTGAGAATGGCGTCGTTGCCGAAGGGCATGGTGCAGGCCAGACCGAGCAACCGCTTCGGATATTTGGCGGTTAACTCCGCCGCATGTTCATTGAATTCCTGCACGACCTTTAGCGGGTCGTAGCCATCCGGCGAGCGGATCCAATTGTTGCCGAACACGGTGATATCGACGCCGGCCTCATCTTGTTCTTTAAAAAGCCCGTCGATATCGAAGATCGACTTCGGCGAGTTTGGGTGAAACCAACTTTTCGGTACCAAGTGTGCGTGACAATCGATAATCATATTCAGTTACCCCTTTCAGTCAAAATACGTGCTCAGCCAAGTCGGTGTCAAATCAAGCCGGATTCCTCAGTTGAACGTAAGTCATGAGTGAGGAGCAAACCTTCAATATCGAAGACAATACATTCTGCCTCTAAAGACAATCGTAAGTGCTGTGAATCAGTACATTGGCCAATGAAGCACCTGCCGAGAGCAAAAAGGCTTTGAAGCTGCACGGTTGGGTGTCTTCGCTATTACAGGTCCGCTCCTCACTCATTTGAATTGCGGAATCCGGGATCATCAGCTCTCGGGTGGTTCGTTCCTGCCCTCCCTATCTCGTTCTTCCTCCGTTCATTGGTTTAGCGGGTTATCGTTATCGCGCGGTATGACTGATTCCAGAATGCCGAGGTGACTCACAGGACTGCACGACACTTTAGTTCCACTTTTTTCCCGCGGCTACCCCGCTGGGTTACACGAATTCCTGCTTCCTTGATGGGCGGATTGATATCGTTTTCGTAGTGGCTAAGAACCACATACCCGTAATTGTCGTTATCGAAGGCAACGTCAGCCCGATCCACCTGAGCGCGAAAGTAGTGGGCGTAACGGAAAGCGATCACGCGGAAATTGGAGTTCAACCGCGCCAATGCGTCCAAAATGATATTGGAGATAACCGGTCTTGGAGTTTAAGAGTTTGGAACCGCAGATGGAGATGATCTTCGGTGAACGGGCGAGAGGGCAGCTAAAAATTATTTGTTCTTCGTTGCGGCAAAGCGATGACGCCGCAGGCGGTTCAGCGCTCGCCTGCCTGGAGAGAAGTGAAACTAAAATAATCAAACTCACGGTTGGGCCACGAAGAACATTGAGCAAGGCGCACAAGGATTCTCTTCGCGAATGGATCATCGATCGTCTCTCGGTTGCGTCCTTAAAATTTCGTTTTTAGTGGCTGGGCGGAGTTTACGCGGTCTGACAATTCGCCGCAATGATCGCGCGTATGTTTGGCGGCGTCTTTTGGTAATGTGCTTCGCTCCATGTTAAACAGAAATGCCATGATTGGACCAAAACGAGATTTAGCGAGATTGATCCGTGGGGCGATGGGCGAGATCAGAGCGGACCTTATCATCTCGGGTGGAAGGCTGCTCAATGTCTATTCGGGGGAAATCCTCGACGAACAGGAAATCGCCGTTCTCGATGGGCGGATTTGTTACGTCGGGCCTAGTGCGAAACACGCGCGTGGGCAAAGCACGGAGCTGCTGGATGCGGGCGGGATGTACGTTGCACCGGGATTCATCGATGGCCATACGCATATTGGACACTACTGCCGTCCTTATGAATATCTGCAGGCCTATGTTGCTCGCGGAACTACTGCCGTTGTCGCCACCTGCGATGAGCTGGCAACGGTGTTTGGATTCCCGGGGCTGAGGCTTTTCCTAGATGAGGTCGAAGCGCATCCGATACGGGTGTTTACGCTGGTATCGATGGTGGCGCCGCAAGATCCACTATTGTGCAGTACGGCTTTGTTCACCGACGAGGAAGTCGCGCAAGCGCTTCAGGATCCGAGGGTTTTTGGATTGGGAGAGATTGTTTCGTGGCTGCGACTGATCCAGAGCGACGAAGAGTTATTGCGCCGGATCGAGATGGCTCATCGCAATCGTCAGATTATTCATGGCCACACGGCGGGCGCGAGAGATCAAAAGCTTTGCGCGGTCGCCTCGGTGGGAATTTCTTCCTGCCATGAGCCAATAGGGGTGGAAGATGCCATCGAACGGCTGCGGCTCGGCTATTGGACGATGCTGCGCGAAGGCTCGCTGCGCCAAGATCTGGAGGCGACGCTAAAGCCTCTAATCGAACGCCGGGTTAGTTTTCAGCGGCTCATCTTGGTAACGGACAGCGTGGCTCCTGACGATGCCCGAGAGCGCGGACAAATGGACTACGTGGTACGGCGTGCGGTTTCTTTGGGAATGCCGGCTATGCAAGCCATTCAAGCGGCGACGCTCAATCCAGCTACCTATTCCGGTTTGGAGCAAGAGATTGGCGGAATTGCGCCAGGCCGTTGCGCCGACTTCGTGTTGCTGGACGATTTAGAGCAGTGTCATGTGCGTGAGACTTTTATCGGCGGCAAAATGGTCGCGGACAAAGGCGTTTCGCTGGTCGAAGGCCGTCCGATCGCACTCCCCTCAGAAATGATGCATTGCCTGAACCTCAGAACGACGGTTTCGCCGCTGAGCTTTAAAGTTCCTTGTCCGGTGGCTTCCGTCAAGATTCGGGTTATGGAGTTGATCAATCAAACCATCACGGCGGAAAAGATCATAGATGTGAACGGCGCTTCCGGTTTTGTCGAAGCTGATGTCTATGAGGATCTTTTGAAGGTGGCGGTTTTCGACCGGCACGGCCGCAGCGAAATAGCCACGCTGGGGTTTCTGAAAGGACTCGGGCTCAAAGCGGGAGCGGTGGCGACTACCGCCAACCTCGACGAAAATACTCTGCTGGTGGTGGGTTCTAGCGACAGCGATATGGCGCTATGCGCCAACACGCTGATCGAATGCGGCGGAGGTATCGCGATCGCGGATCGCGGTCAAATATTGGAAAAGATCGAGTTTCCCTTCGGTGGAATATTTTCCCTGTACCCGTGGCAAGAAGTAGGCAAGAGACTCAGCCGAATTCAGAGTTGCCTGAGAGAGAACGGCTCGACATTTGACAAACCGCTGTACGCGATGATTTTTTTGACTTTTGTTACCCTTCCAGCGCTGAGGATCACCGCGCGCGGGCTGATTAACGCGAAGGAGCGAAAAATCGTTTCGCTGTTCGCTGATTGACTGGACCTAGGACACGCCTTCTTTCTTGGCTTCTTGGCGCAGTGGAAGGACTCGTCCTTCCTTTTTCATCGTGATGTGGCCTTCGAGAATAGCGCCATCGCCGATGATTAAGCTCGAAGCGTTGACGTCGCCGACAACTGAACCCGGCGGTTGGATCTCTAGCTTCTTTTCCGCTTGGACATCCGCCATGACTTTGCCTTGCACGAGAATCGACGCGGCGGTGATTTTTCCCTTGATGGTCGCCTGTTGACCGACAGTAACTGTGGCTTGAGCGACGATTTCGCCTTCGACCTCGCCCTCGATGGTCACCGGCGCATCAAAGGTGAGTTTGCCATTAATTTTCGCCCCGGGCCCAAGATAGGCACCCACGTCACCCGGTAGGCCGGTTGGTTTGCTTGCGTCCGCCATAGAACTCCCCCTTTTTTTTGGTAAGGCCAGAATATAAGGCAATTTGGAAATTTTGTCCAGTAAAACATCGTAATTAGCCAATCACCGTTTTTTTAACTTTGCTTTTGCGCAAACAGGAGATCGTCTGCTATAAATAGTTAAAGCCTAAACTAATTTTGGCTGCAGGACGCAGAGTTCGGCTTTTTGGTGAGTTGGAGCGCGGTCATGGAAATTAATGATCTCAGGGATTATCTGGATTTGCTCGAGGAATATGAAGAGGTTCAGCGCATCCAGATGGAAGTGGACTGGAATCTCGAAATGGGCGCAATCACCCGCAGATGCTATGACCTTGGCGCCCCCGCAGCGCTGTTTGAGAACATAAAGGGGTACCCGAAAGGGTTTCGTGCCCTCGGAGCTCCGCTAGGCGCCAGCCGCAAACGAGAACATTCACTGTTCGCGCGCACAGCGCTGGCTCTGGGGATGCGGCCTGGGACTTCAGCAAGAGAGATCATGCAGGGCTACCTGCAGCGCAAGGAAAAGTTGATTCCCCCTATCTCGGTGAGGACGGGGCCGTGCAAAGAGAACATTCTTCGCGGCGAGGAACTGGACGTTCTCAAATTTCCCATACCCCTTATTCACGGTGGCGACGGTGGTCGCTATATCGGCACTTGGCACACCGTTATAACGAAAGATCCGGACAGCTCGTGGGTGAACTGGGGGATGTATCGCTTGATGGTCCACGATCGCAACACTCTGGGTTGTCTTTTTCCGATGCAGCAGCACGTCGGCCAGATTTATCAGAAGTACGAAGCGATGAATAAGCCAATGCCGGTGGCTGTCGCCATTGGTGGGCAGCCAGTTATTCCTTTAGTAAGCTGCGTTCAGTTGCCGCCCTATGTGAACGAGGTAGAGGTCGCAGGAGCGCTGCAAGGATCGCCGATTACCCTAGTGAAATGTGAAACCGTGGATCTGGAAGTCCCGGCAACAGCAGAAATTGTTCTCGAGGGCGAAGTGTTGCCGCATGAGAGGAAACTGGAAGGGCCGTTCGGAGAATATATGGGATACGAAGCCGGTAAGTCTTCGCCCAAACCGATAATGAAAATCAAGGCGATCACGTATCGCAACGATCCTATTTTGCCATTCTCTAATATGGGCATGCCGGTCCATGAAGGGCAGACGGCGACGGCGCTCATCAAAGGCGCTGAGATCTATGCCGAGCTTAGGAAACTGGGTCTTCCGGTGAAAGGAGTTTTTTGTCCACCCTACGGCGTCGGACACATGGCTGTCGTGTCTACCGAAGTGCCGTTTGTAAACTTCGCGCGCCGCGTTGCTCATGCAGTGTGGGCCACGAAACCGGGACTGTTCACCTACTACATCGTGGTCGTCGAGCCGGATGTGGATCCGACAAATATGGACGAGGTAGTACATGCCATCACAACGAAGTGCCATCCCGTCGATGGCATTCACAAAGTCCCGCACAATCCGGGCTTTCCGGTGTTACTACCGTTTCTGCCGCCGAAGGAGCGGCTCATCGGCGATGCTGCCGGTGTGATTTTTGACTGCACGTGGCCCAAGGACTGGCCACCGGAAAGCATTCCAGCAAAGGCAACTTTTGAGAATCTCTGGCCGAAGGACTTACAAGAAAGGGTATTGGTTAACTGGGAATCTTACGGGTTCAAAAAAGAACCAGATACTTGATCAAGGGTGAGATCTAACTAGCTTTGGACGTTTCTTCCTCTTGAACCCACTCTTGGAAGCGACTTTCAAGGATGCGCCATTGCCCACCGACCTTAAACGCTGGGATTTGTCGATGTTGTATCATCCTGTGCAGCGTGCGCTTGGAGATTTTCAAAATCCTTGCTGCTTCAGCTAGGGTCAATAGTCTTATAGTGCTGTCGCTGTGTTCCATATTCGATGCTCCTGAATCGCCAGGAAAACAGCAAGCCATATGCCAGCACCACTGCCTATCGAATCTATTGTTATTTCAGCGGAAATAACGGGTGGAAGATTTGCTGCGTTTGCATAATTCGACAATATCGATGGCAGGTTGACAAAATTGAGGTACGGGCAAGGCTGCCGACCTTATAAATGGCCCTGGCAAAAAGATGTCACTTAGAAAATTCGACCTGCCTGAGATTGGTGCGAGGAGCGGGATTTGAACCCGCACGCCATTTCTGGCACTAGCCCCTCAAACTAGCGCGTCTGCCGATTCCGCCATCCTCGCAATAAACGAACTAAGGCGTCTTCGATTTTTGGGACTGTGTGTCTTGGGGCGCAACTGGAGTCGCCGGCACCTGAGAACCAGTTCCGGGTGCAACCTCTTGTTTACTCGGAGATGGCGGTGGTGTGGCGGGGCGAGGTTCGACCGCCGGTGAACGATTCTCAAAGATCGTCGACGATGTTCTGTGCCCCGCAAAATATCCGAGAGCCAATGAGGTGATCATAAAAACGATCGCCATACCCGAGGTTAGTCGGGTAAGAAAATTACCCGCGCCACTGCTACCGAAGATCGTCGCGCTCGAGCCGCCGAATACAGCGCCCATCTCTGCGCCCTTTCCGGTTTGGAGCAAAACCACCAGGATTAATCCTAAGCTCACCAGGATATGAATGACTGTGATCACGATTACCATAATTAGTCCGTTCCGAAACAGCAAACTGCTCGTCGGGAGTCTCTGTATAACATCTTCCGTTCAACGCTTCAATGTGATCGGTTTGAAGAATGTCAGGTTTCACCTTTCAAGAGCTTCGATCCCAGGCAACGTTTTCCCTTCTAGAAATTCCAAGGTTGCTCCGCCTCCTGTGGAAAGATGGCTGATCCTGTCTTGGACTCCCGCGGAAGTGACCGCTGCAACCGTGTCGCCGCCAGCGATAATGCTCACCAAGGAGGAGTGATTGTCGGCCAATGTGCGTGCTAGAGCGTCACTGCCTTGGTGGTAGGGTTTCACTTCAAAAAGACCCACCGGTCCGTTCCAGAGAACCATTTTGGCCTTGCGAATTTCAGCACAGAACTGGTGCACTGTTTTCGGTCCGATATCGAGGCCCAATCTGTCCGACGGAATTGAGCCATCAGTAACCGACGGGTTTTGCTTCTGCGAATCGCCAGTGACGTGGTCCACAGGTAGTAGCATAGACACGCGATGGGCAGCGGCCTCGTTCAAGAGATCGCTGGCAAGCTGAATCCTATCACTTTCTACCAGCGACTTGCCGACTTCTATCCCGCGGGCTTTCAAAAACGTGTAGGCCATGCCGCCACCGATCAAGAGAGTGGTGACCTTCGGCAGTAAATTTCTGATGACTCCGATTTTGTCCGAGACCTTGGCGCCACCTAGGATAGTTACAAAGGGTTTGTCAGGATTCGTCAGAACCCGCGATAAGTAGTCAAGCTCCTTTTGCAGCAAGAGCCCAGCCCCTTTTTCTTCGAAAAAGGCCGCCATGCCGGCAATGGAGGCATGGGCGCGATGGGCCGCCCCGAAAGCGTCGTTTACGTACACGTTTGCCAGAGCAGCGAGGACACGAGAAAAATCGACGTCATTTTTCTCCTCTTCTTTATGGAAGCGGAGATTTTCAAGCAAGATGACGGATTGACTTGAGTCACGCACCAAACTTTCGACTTCAGAGCCGACGCAGTCCGGAGCTAGAACAACAGGTTGTTGGAGAGAATTTTCCAGATGCTTTCGAATCGGAGCAAGGCTGTATTGCGCCACGACTTTGCCGCCCGGACGTCCCAAGTGAGAAGCGATCACCACCTTCCTGGCGCGGTGCAAGATTAGTCGGATGGTAGGCAGAGTGCTGTCAATGCGATGCGGCTCGGAAATTTCTCCCTGATCAATGGGCACATTGAAATCGACACGTAAGAAGACAATCTTATCGGTAAGCTCAAGTTCGTCGATTTTCGAAATCATATCCTATTTTCCACCAAACCGTCCAAGGTTATCATCGCCCATTTGACTAAATACAGGGCTTATAATACTTTTTCAAATAGCTTGTCGGACCTTTCATGTCTTTTGTTTGGTCGTTCCACTTGTTAGCTCAAGACGGGCTTTCAATACCTCAGCAACACGATATACTGGAGCTAGTAAAAGGATCGGGGTTGCTAGTGCAGCTCGTCCTTTACTTGTTGATTGCGTTTTCGATCGCGAGTTGGGGCATCATCTTTTACAAATTCAAACAGGTGAGAAAAGCAAAGAAGGAGTCGGCGGAATTTATCGAAATTTTTTGGGATCGGCGCAATCTATCATCTATTCACGACGCCAGTCGGGAGTTGAAGGAGAGTCCCGTGGCGCAGGTATTTCGCGCTGGTTATGAAGAGCTGGTCCGCATTTCGCGCACCAAGAAAGACTTTTCCCCCGGAGAGGGGTTCACGACCGAATTAGGGGGAGTTGAAAATGTCTCGCGGGCGATGAAGCGAGCCACAAGCGTCGAGATTACCAAACTGGAGAAATCTCTGACTTTCTTAGCTACCACCGCCAGCACCGCGCCATTTGTTGGGTTGTTTGGAACAGTTTGGGGAATTATGAATGCCTTTCGTGGGCTTAGCGTGACGCATTCCTCGAGCATTCAAGCGGTGGCTCCCGGCATCGCGGAGGCTTTGATTGCCACTGCAGCCGGATTGGCGGCCGCCATCCCGGCGCTCATGGCTTATAATCATTTTGCTGAACGCATCAAGGTGCTGGCAGCAGATATGGACAACTTTTCGCACGAGTTTCTCAACATCGCGGAACGGCATTTTTTCAAATAGAAGTTCGAAAGAGGGGTCCTATGGCTTTCGATTCCTCCTCACAGCGAAATGGCGTAACAATCTCCCAGATAAACGTCACGCCGATGGTGGACGTGATGCTGGTTCTCTTGGTCATTTTCATGGTAACGGCTCCCATCATTCAGCAAGGGGTTCAGGTTAATCTACCGCAGGCGAAGGGCGGTGCGATTCCAGGAACCGAAGAGCCCTTGGTCGTGACCATCGCGAAAAACGGAAAGGTTTATTTAAACGATAATGTCATGAGCCTGGAAGAATTGGGACAAAAACTCAGGGCCATCAAGAAACTTCAGACGGACAAACAAGTTTATTTGAGAGCCGATCAAGATGTACGTTACGGCGTCGTCATAAAAACCATTGCGGAGATCAAACAGGCGGGCATTGAAAGACTCGGCATGGTCACTCGCCCATCCTCTGAAGAGGGGTAATTGATGACTGAGGACTCGCCTGCCTCAACGCGTAGCCGGCGACAGACTGTTTCGACATCGGAAGAAAAATTGTCGAAGTGGATAGCTTTTTCGTTTTTCTTCCATCTGGCGTTGATCGCGAGTTTGCTTCTCATCCCTTTCCTTCCGAGGAAGCGTACACCGGCGTATCCCGTTTATACGGTTGACCTTGTGGGAGGGGAAAAAATCGGCGCAACTAACCTGGGCACAGAGTTAACGCCGGCGCCCAAGCCGTTGCCGGAGAAAGCGGAACCCAAGCCAGCCGTTCCTGTTTCGGAAACAAAAGATACCAAAAAAGAAAAGCCCAAAGCCGTAGAAAAAGTATCGCCGCCGCCAGAGAAGGTAACGTTAAGAGAGAGCGTAAAGAAAGAGCCGACGAAAAAAGAACTAACTAAGGAGGCAAAAAACGAATCTAAATCGGAAGAAGAGTCTCTTGATCGAGTGCGCGAAAGACTGCTCCAGTCCGCTGTAGAGCGAGCGAAAAATCGAACGGAAGCCACGCAAAAAACGTCTAAAGGAGAACAGATCAGCTCCGGTACCGGTCAAGGTCAAGGCGCGGCATCTTTAGGCCCGGGCGGTGTTGGTGGCGGGGTCGTTAAAGGAATTGATTTTATCAAGTATCAAAATCAAATGCTCAGCACGATCAAGAACAACTGGGTTTGGGTAGGGCAGCGTGGTAACCTAAGAGTTGTCGTCCGTTTCAATATCAAGGATAACGGCGAGATTGTCGGACTCAAATTGGTTCAGCCGTCCGGAAACGCATCTTATGATGAGTCGGTTCTGCGCGCGGTAAAAAAATCGAGCCCGTTGCCAATTCCTCCCGAAGAGCTGCGCAAGGATTTTTCAGAGGTGGAACTGGCGTTTCGTCCGGAAGATTTGGGAGCGTAGCGTGGTGATTGAAAAAATTGTCTCGATCGGTTGTTTTTTGCTTCTGAGTGCCTGCCCAGCGCTCGCTCAGTTTAAGGGCGAGATTGTCGGTCAGGGGGGGCAAAAGTTTCCCATCGCGGTTTCGCCTTTAAAGAATACGGGCACTGCGCCCGACAGCGGAAAACTCTCTGAGGGTATAGCAGATGCCATTGTCCATGATCTCGACTTATCCGGCTGGTTCAAGGTGTTGGATCGCTCCGCCTACATAGAGAATCCACAGCGGAGCGGTATCACGCTCGGCAGTTTCGATTTTCAGGACTGGTCTACCATTGGGGCAGAAGGATTGGTGAAGGGCGGCTTTTCCGTGCAAGGAGAAGATGTCACGGTGGAATTGCGGTTATTCGATGTTTTTCAGAACAAAGAAAGAATCGGCAAACGTTACGTCGGTCGGGTCAAAGATTTTCGCCGTATCGTCCACAAATTTGCCGACGAAATCATAAATGAGTTTACCGGGATACCGGGAATATTCAACACAAGAATCGCCTATGTGTCTACCAGCGGTGGTCGCTTCAAAGAGATTCATGTATCGCACCTTGACGGTAGCGAGAAGTTTCAGGTTACTAACAACCATACGATTAACCTTTCCCCGTCTTGGACCCCGGATGGGAAATCGGTTCTCTATACTTCGTATAAGGACCGCAGTCCCAGCTTGTATCTTTTTGAACTTTACAGCGGAAAAGAGGTCAAGTGGTCGTCGAAGACAGGAAGATATTTAGGCGGCAAGGTTTCTCCTGATGGTCAATATGTGGCTGCTACGCTGGAGGCGGCAGGCAATACCAATCTTTATCTGCTCGATCGAAACGGGAACGTGGTGCGTCGACTTACCGAAGATGCTGGGATCGAAGTTTCCCCATCGTGGTCTCCCGACGGCCGGCAATTAGTTTTCGTCTCGGACCGCAGCGGTTCGCCGCAACTTTACATTATGGACCTTGCGAGCGGAAAATCGCGCCGGCTTACTTACAGCGGAAATTATAATACGGCGCCGGAATGGTCACCCAAGGGAGACAAAATCGCATATACGGGACGAGTTGGAAACCGGTTCGCTATTTTCACGATTGGTAGCGAAGGCGGAGATCCGCGCAAGCTTACATCGGAGTCTGCGGACAGTGAAGATCCTACGTGGTCACCGGACGGGAGATTTATCGCCTTCTCTTCCAATCGAGGGGGGAAGTATCAACTCTACGTGATGCAAGCAAGCGGAGACAATCAACGTAGATTGACAGGTTCCGGGGGGGATGATACAAAACCTAGTTGGTCCCCTCGATTAGACTGATTTCTCTTTTTCCATGCCAAAAGTTTGTCAATTTTCCAATTCCTTGTGGAGGAGGGAGTATTTATGCCTCATTTTAAAATCGTGTGCTATAGTTTAGTGGCTCTGTTCGCTTTGGCTTTCGGCGGATGCGCTCCGTCCACCGCTAACAAGCCGGAGATGACAGCGGCGAAATCCGCCACTACTCCCACGGCGCCCGGTGGATCAGGTAAGGGAGAAGGGGAGCGTGGAACGGCAAGCGAATCAAGTACAGCACCCGGCTCCCTTGAAGCGCTACAAAAAGGGCAGAGTTCGGGGACTCCGGCGTCAAGCCCGCTCAAAGATGTATTTTTCGAATTCGACCGCTACGATTTGCGCACGGATGCGCGAGAGACACTGAAGGTCAATGCCGAATGGCTCAAACGTAATCCGGCGGCGCGGATCGAGATCGAAGGTCATTGCGATAGCAGAGGAACCAATGAATATAATTTAGCGCTGGGAGCCAAACGAGCGCAGGCGGCAAAGGACTATCTGGCGAACTTGGGTATCTCCGCCGAGCGGTTATCGACGATCAGCTATGGCGCAGAAATTCCGGTTTGTAGGGAACAAACCGAGAGTTGCTGGAGCCAAAACCGTCGTGCGCGGTTCGTCGTGATCGCCGGCAAGCCCGCGTCATGACTCGGTGTTCCCTACTCGAGTTGATGCAAGAACAAGGGTAAGCCCATGAAAGCAAATAGTTCTCTTCTAGTTTTGTTGACGGTTACGAACCTTTCCGCGTGCGCGATCCCACAGCAGGTGGAAATAATCGAACGCGAGCAGCGACGGATGCGCAACGATATCTCAAGCATGCAATCCGACCTGGAGGCAATTCGGGGAAATCAGGCGGACAGCCGAGCCAACATACAACAAATGCAGAGAGAACTTAACGCCATAAAAGACAGGATTGATGAAGCGCGAGTTCAGATGGGCAAACAACTCGGCCAGTCGAGTCGTGAAGGCGACCAAAGAGTCAAAAATCTCGAAGGGCGACTGGCTAAACTCGAGGAAGACCTCACAAAGCGTGACGAAGAACTTAGACAGCTTCATGAAGCGACTCAAGCGGCGCAAGCGGAACAGCGCGCGGAAGCCGCAGCCGCAATGGAGAAGCTCGCCGAAAGCAATATGGCGGAGTCGGATGCGATTCGGAAGGATTACGAAGCGGCATGGCGTCCCTTGGATAGAAAGGACTATAAAATAGCCTTAAGCCGATTCAAAGAT